>Ga0315899_10000045_pt1 | contig 166818 bp, 150 predicted proteins | sample LakEriMetagenome_2_FD_203518 | JGI IMG/M metagenome (GOLD analysis project Ga0315899, IMG submission 203518) | Freshwater fungal communities from buoy surface, Lake Erie, Ohio, United States - Buoy 4 MA112 | ecosystem: Environmental > Aquatic > Freshwater > Lake | place: USA: Lake Erie, Ohio...
GTCAGCTTATTCGTTGCCCGGTTGATGGCATTCGTATCGCTGGCCGTGCGACGCAAGGCGTCACCGTGTTTAACACCGCAGAGGGTGAACGTGTTGTCTCTGTTGAACGGATCAGCGATGACGGCATTGATGAAGGCGACACCTCAGAGGGATCTAGTGATCAAGCTGCGCATGATGCGTAAAGATTGTTTTTTCCGAAAGGATCGAACGAGATGACATCTCAGAAATTGCGCAGGGGCCTTTATGCAGGATCCTTTGATCCTTTGACGCTTGGCCATAGCGATGTCATCGCGAAGGCCTGCGCAATGGTGGATCAGCTCACGATTGCGATTGGCATTCATCCGGGTAAAACCCCTTTGTTTTCCGCCGATGAACGCAAGGATATGATCCTTCAAAGCTGTGATCCGATTGCGCGCTCAGCAGGAACGGTTTTATCGGTCGTTACTTTCGATGATCTTGCCGTGGAAGCGGCAAAACGTGCAGAAGCCACGCTCTTGATCCGCGGATTACGCGATGGCAGCGATTTTGATTATGAAATGCAGATGGCGGGCATGAATGGTGTTATGGCGCCAAAAATTCATACTGTTTTTATTCCCGCGTCACCCTCTGTTCGTCCCATAACTGCCACATTGGTTCGTCAAATTGCTAAAATGGGCGGCGAAATCCGCGACTTCGTGCCGCCCTATGTGGCGACAAAACTTCTCGATAAATTTAAATCTCATTAATTTTCTTCTGTGATGAAATGTCCATCATCACTTAAAAAAGGGCCTTTCATGATCCGCGCTGTCGTCCTTGCCTTCGCTTTCCTCTTTGGTGTGACCATTGCTCACGCGCAAACGCTTGATCCGCAAAATACGATCTATCTAGAATTGAAAGATGGTCGCGTGGTGATCAAATTGCGTCCGGATCTCGCTCCAAAACATGTTGAGCAAATCAAAGCGCTGGTTCGCCAAGGTTTTTATGATGGCATCGTTTTTCATCGTGTTATTGATGGGTTTATGGCGCAAACGGGTGATCCGACTGGCACCGGCATGGGGGGATCAAAGCTTCCCAATCTGCCTGCCGAATTTACGCCGCAACCTTTCAATCGCGGAACACTGGGTATGGCACGGTCAAATGATCCGAATTCAGCCAATTCGCAATTTTTCATTTGCTTTCAACCTGCGCCTTTCTTGAATAGCAAATATACAGTTTTCGGCGAAGTGGTATCGGGAATGGAGTTTGTCGATAAAATCAAAAAAGGTGATCAGGCTCAAAACGGAACGGTGAAGTCGCCGGACAAAATAGTAAGTATGCATGTAATGGCTGACGTAAAATAAGGGACGAATAACTATGGCTTCCAAAACAAAAGCGACTGACGCTAAGAAAGACACAGCAGCAAAAAAGCCTGCGTCGAAATCAACGGAAACAAAGTCCGGTAAAGAGCATCTCGTTCTTGAAACGACCAAGGGCAAAGTGGTGATCAAATTCCGTTCTGATCTCGCGCCCAATCATGTCGCTCATATCAAGCGTTTGGCCGAAGAAGGTTTTTATGATGGCATCGTGTTTCATCGCGTGATCGATGGGTTTATGGCGCAAACAGGGTGTCCGCATGGTACGGGTACAGGTGGTTCGAGCTATCCGAATTTGAAACAGGAGTTCAATTCCGAGCCGCATGTTCGTGGCACATGCTCTATGGCACGCGCGGCCAATCCTGATAGTGCGAATTCGCAATTCTTCATCTGCTTTGATGATGCGCGTTTCCTTGACCGCCAATACACCGTTTGGGGCGAAGTGGTCGACGGCATGGACAATGTAGATAAAATCAAGCGTGGCGAGCCCGTGCGCGATCCCGATAGCATCGTCAAAGCGAGCGTCGTATCGCTCTAAATTTTGAAGGCGTTAATCGGCAATGCGTGTCGATGATTTCGATTTCGAGTTGCCGCCGGATCGCATAGCGCTTCGTCCGGCCGAAAAAAGAGAGACTGCACGACTACTTGTTGTGCGGTCGCGGTGTGAAGCTTTTCTTGATCATTATATAGGCGATCTCCCGACCTTGCTTTCGTCGGGTGATGTTGTTGTTGTGAATGACACAAAAGTGATCCCAGCGCGGCTCACCGGGTATCGAACGCGTGGCGAAGCGAAAGCTAAAATCGAGATAACACTGCATAAGCGTGAAGCGTCTGATCAATGGCTGGCTTTTGTACGCCCCGCAAAAAAACTCGCTCTTCAAGAAATCATTCACTTCACACACCAGGATGGAGCGTCATCATCCCTTCACGCCCATGTTGAGGCTAAGGGTGAGGGTGGTGAAGTGCTCTTGCGCTTCTCCCATTCGGGTGCTGAGCTTGATGCTTCGATCGCGCAAGTGGGTGAAATGCCTTTGCCGCCTTATATCGCAGCGAAACGTTCTGAAGACGAGCAAGATAAAAAAGATTATCAAACAATATTTGCCGATCGAGCCGGCGCGGTCGCTGCACCTACGGCGGGGTTACATTTTACACCGGCATTGATTGAACGTCTGAACGAATGTGGAATTTCAATCATGCGGGTGACGCTTCATGTTGGCGCTGGCACGTTCTTGCCGGTCAAAGTTGAAGATACGCGCGATCATAAGATGCATGCGGAATGGGGAGAGATATCCCAAGAGACCGCCAATGCGCTCAATAATGCGAGAAGAGCAGGCAAGCGCATAGTGGCGATCGGTACGACATCGTTACGCTTGCTTGAGTCAGCTGTCCGCGAGGATGGCACTTTTGCCGCCTGGCGCGGGGATACGTCGATTTTCATCACGCCGGGATATAAATTTCGAGCCGTAGATGTGCTTTTGACAAATTTTCACTTGCCCCGCTCGACGCTCGTGATGCTGGTTTCGGCCTTCTCGGGTCTAGACAGGATTATGAAAGCGTATAGACACGCGATTGATACGGGTTATCGCTTTTACTCCTATGGCGATGCCTGCCTCTTGTTCCGCGAAGATCAGCAAGTCTAGCCAGTGACCCCTTCCGAAAACTTCTCATTTTCAATCACTCATCGTGATGGCACGGCGCGGACCGGCGCTGTAATGACGCCTCGCGGATCAATCCGCACACCGGCCTTTATGCCCGTTGGCACAGCCGGTACGGTTAAGGCCATGCATCCGCATGAGGTGCGGGCTTTGGGCGCTGATATCGTTCTTGGCAATGTCTATCATTTGATGTTGCGGCCGGGCGCTGAACGCGTTCATGAATTAGGCGGGCTTCATCAAATGATGAATTGGCCGCATCCGATCCTCACAGATTCTGGCGGCTTTCAAGTGATGTCACTGGCGAAGCTCAGAAAGATTTCAGAGCAGGGTGTAACCTTTCGCTCTCATATTGATGGGTCATCTTATGATTTGACTCCGGAGCGTTCGATAGAAATTCAAGGACTGCTTGGATCTGATATTCAAATGCAGCTTGATGAATGTGTAAAGCTTCCTTGTTCGGATCGAGACACTGAAAAGGCAATGGAGCTTTCTTTGCGCTGGGCTGAACGCTGTGCAACGAAATTTGGCCATCAACCCGGCAAAGCGATGTTTGGCATTGTGCAAGGCGGAGCGGTTGAGGCGTTACGTGTGCGTTCCGCTCAACAACTCGCGGCAATGAATCTTAAAGGTTATTCGATTGGTGGTCTCGCGGTGGGAGAGCCGCAAGAGGTGATGCTCAGAATGATTGAGGTGGTTGAGCCTCATATGCCGCAAGAAAAGCCACGGTATTTGATGGGTGTCGGCACTCCCGATGATATTGTTGAGAGTGTGAGACGCGGTGTCGATATGTTTGACTGTGTGATGCCCACTCGCGCAGGTCGTCATGGCTTGGCCTTTACACGTTTTGGCAAAATCAACCTTAAAAATGCGCGCCATGCAGATGATCCTCGGCCGCTTGATGACGAGAGTTCTTGGGAGCCTGCGCGCATTTATAGCCGCGCTTATTTGCATCATCTTGTGAAGTCCGAAGAGATCTTGGGCATGATGCTTCTGACAGGAATGAATCTCGCTTATTATCAATCATTGATGACGGGTTTACGCGAAGCGATCCGCGCTCAAAGGCTCAACGATTTTATTGATGAAACGAAGGCGGGTTGGACGCGCGGCGATATCGCGCCTTATCATCACGCCTCATTTTCAATGAGTTCAAAGTCATGAGCGGAACGACGCTTTCAAGTGCGGATCTCGACCCTCGTCGTCGGCGGCTTTTATTTCGCTGTTGGCATCGCGGCATGCGCGAGATGGATTTGCTTATGGGGCAATTTGCTGACGCGCATCTATTGGGCTTCTCTGAGCAAGAGCTCGATCTATTTGAAACGTTGAGCGAAAATCAGGATCAAGAGCTTTTAAGCTGGATTGTCGGCTCAAAACCCGTGCCATCAGAATTTGATCATGAAATGTTTCATCGTCTTAAGAATTTTCATGATCACACATCCCCAATCAATCTCTGATCCGTTCTTTTAATGTTAAAACCATTTGATCAGATCATTGGCAGGTTAAAAGCGTCAAAGTCTTTGACTTTGTCGTCCGCGCCCGACGGGTTTGATGCACTGATTGTGGCCGATCTTGCGCGTCGCTTTGCGCAAGAAGGTCAGGATCATGCGGCCGCCCTTGTCTTTGTAGCGCGTGATGGCCAGCGCCAAGCGCAAATGGAAGCCGCACTGTCTTTTCTCGCGCCTGATCTTGATGTCTTAAGTTTCCCCAATTGGGATTGTCAGCCTTATGATCGTGTTTCGCCACATGCTGGAATTGTCGCGCGACGGATGACGGTTCTTTCCCGCTTGGCGCGATCAAAAACAGGGGAGGATCGTGCGCGCGTTTTAATTTTAACCGCGAATGGTTTGATGCAGCGTGTCACAGCGCGATCAAAAATTGCATCGGAAAGTTTTTCGGCAGCCCCCGGCAATCGCGTTGATACTAAGGCTCTTGCGTTATGGCTTGAATCAAATGGATTTATGAAGACGGCCACAGTGCGTGAAACAGGTGAATATGCTGTACGCGGCGGGATCATCGATCTCTTTGCGCCGGGGTTACCTCTGCCCGTACGACTCGATTTTTTTGGCGACACGCTTGAATCCATTAGAAGTTTTGACGCGGACACTCAAAGAACGACGGGACAATTGCGCGCGCTTGATCTCGTTCCGATGAGCGAAGTGCAGTTAACCACCGAGACGATCAAAAGATTTCGCCAGTCTTATGTGGCGGTATTTGGTGCGCCCGGTCGCGATGATCTTCTTTATGAAGGTATCAGCGAGGGTCGCCGTGTCGCCGGGCTTGAGCATTGGCTTCCGTTGTTTCACGAGCGTCTTGATACGATATTCGATTATATTCCCGATGTGCCTATGGTTCTTGATCCACTCGTGGAAGAGGCCGCGGAGGAGCGTCTTACGCTGATTAAGGATCATTATGAAGCACGGCGTGATGCGTTAACAACCACGCAAGCAGGGCTCATGCCCTATAAGCCACTCGAACCCGAACGGCTTCATCTCGAAGCGAGGGAATTTAAAACTTTTCTCGCCCGACAACCTCTCATGCGCATCACACCTTTTGCACAAGAGACACGCGACGACGTAATCGATTTTGGCGTAAGGCAGGGTCGGAATTTTTCAGCTGAACGTGCGCAGTTAGAGGGTCAAGACGAAACCGAGAATAAAAATGTTTTTGATTCTGTTGTTGCTTTCATCAATGAAAAGCTTGAGCAGAAAAAACGGGTTATTGTTGCGACCTGGTCTGAAGGCGCACGCGAAAGACTATCCCATGTCTTGGCGGATCATGGTTTAAAGTCTTTAAATTTGACATCGTGTTACTCAGATGCACTTGCGTTGAAGGCCAATCAGGTTGCGCTTGCTGTGTGGGGGCTAGAGCGCGGCTTTGAAACCGATAGTCTCGTTGTCATTGGTGAACAGGATATTCTCGGTGATCGACTGATCCGTAAGGCGCGAAAATCACGTCGTGCACAAGATGTGATTGCAGAGGCGGCGAGCCTTAACCCCGGAGACCTTGTCGTCCATATCGATCATGGCATCGGGCGTTTTTCTAGTTTGAAAACGATTGATGTCGCCGGTGCGCCGCATGATTGCGTTGAAATTCTTTATGCGGGTGGTGACAAGCTTTTCCTGCCCGTTGAAAATCTTGATCTCTTGTCTCGTTATGGATCAGAAGACACAGAAGTTCAGCTTGATCGTTTAGGTGGTGGCGGATGGCAAGCGCGAAAGGCAAAACTTAAGAGCCGTATTCGCGAGATGGCGCATGCGCTGATTAAAATTGCTGCTGCGCGCTTGATGCGTGAAGCACCAAAATTGTCGGTGCCACACAATAGCTATGAGGAATTTTCTGCCCGATTTCCCTATGATGAAACCGAAGATCAATTAAACTCGATTGATGCCGTGCTTGACGATCTTGGATCGGGTCGTCCTATGGATCGGCTTTTATGCGGCGATGTTGGTTTTGGTAAAACCGAAGTGGCGTTACGTGCCGCCTATGTCGCCGCCTTAAGCGGTAAACAGGTCGCTGTTGTCGTTCCTACAACGCTTTTGGCGCGACAACATTTCAAAACTTTTTCCGAAAGATTTCAGGGTTTGCCTGTCATTGTGCGGCAACTCTCGCGCTTTATCCCAGCGGCTCAACAAAAAGAAACGCGCGAGGGGTTGGAAGCGGGAACAGTTGATATTGTTGTTGGAACTCATGCGCTCTTGGGGAAAGCGATTAAGTTTAGAGATTTGGGTCTTCTTATTATTGATGAAGAGCAGCATTTCGGTGTGGGTCATAAAGAGCGCTTAAAAGAATTGCGCGCAGAAGTTCATGTTCTCACTCTGACCGCAACGCCCATCCCGCGCACGTTGCAATTGGCGCTCACAGGGGTGAGGGATCTTTCTATCATCGCGACTCCGCCAGTAGATCGGTTAGCCGTTCGTACTTTTATCTCGCCCTTTGATCCGCTAATGATCCGTGAGGCTCTGTTGCGTGAACGTTATCGCGGCGGACAGGCCTTTTATGTATGCCCAAGAATCGAAGATCTTGATGAAGTTAAGACATTTTTAACCATCGAAGTGCCCGAAGCGAAAATTGGTGTCGCGCATGGCCAAATGCCCGCGGGCGAATTGGAAAGCGTGATGACCGCATTCTATGATGGCAATTATGACATCCTCCTTTCTACCTCAATTGTTGAATCCGGCCTCGATATTCCACGCGCGAACACACTGATCGTTCATCGCGCGGATATGTTTGGCCTTGCAGCACTTTATCAACTTCGCGGGCGGGTAGGGCGAGGGAAAACGCGTGCTTATGCGCTCTTCACCGTGCCTGCCAATCGTGTGCTCACAGCGCAAGCAGAGCGCCGCTTGAAAGTATTGCAATCGCTTGATCGATTGGGTGCAGGTTTTGAACTCGCTTCGCATGATCTTGATATTCGGGGAGCGGGCAATCTTCTTGGTGATGAGCAATCGGGTCACATCAAGGAAGTGGGTTATGAACTTTATCAGCAAATGCTTGAAGAAGCGGTCGCACAATTAAAAGCAGGAGTAACCGAAGAAGATCTTTCGCAAGGCGCATGGTCGCCGACCATTGCGATTGGTGCCCCCGTGATGATTCCTGAGGCTTATGTTCCGGATCTCACTTTGCGGATGCAGCTCTACAAGCGCCTTTCAGGTCTAGAGACCGATACGGATATCGAAGCTTTTGGCGTTGAATTGGCGGATCGTTTTGGTCCGCTTCCCCATGAAGTTCGTCAGCTTCTTGCGATTGTCGGCATCAAAGCGCTTTGCTTAGCCACGAATGTTGAGAAGGTGGAAGCCGGGCCGCGCGGCATTATCATATCTTTCCGCGACAATCGTTTTGCGCGTCCCGAAGAGTTGATACGCTATGTCACGGCGCAAGGTTCACTCGCTAAAGTGCGCCCTGATATGCGAATTGTCTTCACTGGTGATTTTGAAAGCGAAGAGCAGCGAATGAAAGGTGTCGCCTCTCTTCTGCGTGACCTTGTTGCATTGATTGAAAAGCCAGCGCTGACGAAGAAAAAATAATCAGATTTTTTTCTTATCAAAACGCAGCATCACAAGACCAGCCGCTGCGACAATGGTTGCGCCGATTATGGTCGCGCTGTCCGGTATATCGCCAAAAATCAGAATACCGTAAAATACAGCCCAAATCATCGCGGTATATTCAAAGGGGGCGACGAATGAGCTTTCAGCATATCGATAACCCGCGACCTGAAAAGGAATTTGAAAACAGGATAAAAGACCCGCAAGGATCATAAGCCCGAGATCGGGAAGCTCGGGCATAATCCAGCCGCGTGTGAGAAAATCGAGGCTCGCATTTCCTGAAGGCGAAATGAGTCCAAAGCCAAAAATGAGCGCGAGCACAATATAGAAAAATGTGTAGACGCTGCTTTGCCATAAAGCCGTTACAGCGGTCGGTAGCGTTGGGTCGAGACGACGTGTCAAAACCTGTCCCATGCCATAAAAGAAGGCGCAGAGGATCGCGAGTAGCGCTTCCTTCTGAAACATTGATGTTCCTGGTCTGGTCATCACAATCACACCGATAAAACCAATGATGATCGTGATCCATCGGATCAGGGGTACGCGTTCACCAATTAAAAAGGGAACAAGACCTGCCACAAAAAAGGGCATAGTGAAAAAAAGCGCCACACCATCGGCAAGCGGTATGGTCGCTGCGGCGAGCATAAAGAAGAGATTGCCGAGCGCAATCAATACACCGCGCGTAATGAGCACACCATATTGACTGGTAAAAAGACGGGTTAGCGCTTGTTGGCGATAAACAAGATAAAGCCCCGACGGCAAAGTGAGAGCAAACCGGATCGTATTGACGAGATGGATTGGATAATGCGCGCTCAAATGTTTGACGATGGCATCACAACTGACGGCGATGATCATGGCCATGCAAATCGAGAGTGCCGCTTTAAAGCGGTGATCATGAAGGGGAATTGTCTCCATGATCAGGCTTGCGCCTGTTTGATCGCGGCGAGAAGTTGTTCGGGCGGTTGAGCGCCAGAGGTCGCCAATTTCCGATTGAAGATGAAAAAGGGAACGCCTGAGATGCCAAGCCTTTTGGCCTCTTCGATTTCGGCGCGAACAGAATTAACATCGTCATCGCCAGAAATTTTCTTTTCAATCTCTTTTTTCTCAAACCCGTGAGCGGACGCGATTTCGATCAACACAGCGTGATCACCAATATCGCGGCCCTGTTCGAAATAGGCTTTGAAGAGCGAATTGACGATCTGATCTTGCTTGCCAATTTCACCAGCCCATTGGATGAGACGGTGGGCATCAAGGGTGTTGGGTGATTTTTGGATGGCCTCAAAATCAAATTTTAACCCGTTGGCTTTTCCTAAATTGAGCAAACGCTCATGAGCATTTTGGAGATAGGATGGATCAGGAAATTTATTGGCCATATAGGTTTTGCGATCCACGCCTTCGCGAGGAATGGTGGGATCAAGTTGGAACGGATGCCAGCGAATGATGACGGGGTCCTGATACTCTTGAAGCGCTTTGTCAAGATTGCTTTTGCCGAGATAACACCAAGGGCACACAACATCGGACACAATATCAATCGTCACCGGTTCTTGATCACTCATCACTCAATTCTCCACACGCCAGAGCGTTTCTGGCGCGAAGCCGAAGAGGGGCGTTATTTCAGGACGCTTAACATTTGACGATCTCACGATCCATTGTTCAGGAGCGTTGAAGAGCGGAACGACATAAAAACCAGAGAGCAAAACACGATCTAAAGCGCGAACGGCATCAACAAAATCAGTTCGTTCACGCGCCGCAAGGAGCGCTTCAATCGCCGCATCGACTGCAGGGGACTCAACGCCCGGATAGTTGAGAGATCCTTCGCGAATTTTCGATTTCGATCCCCAGCGGTTTTGTTGTTCATTGCCCGGCGACGGTGAAGAACCCCATGTGAACTGGATCATATCAAAGTCAAATGTTGCAACGCGACGCCAATATTGAACATCATCAACATAGCGGACATTCATTTGAATTCCGAGCTTTTGCAGTGATTCAGAAAAGTTCAGCGCTAGTCTTTCTTGAACGCGCGTCACAACAAGAGCTTCAAAAGTGAAGGCTTCACCATTCTGATTTTTGAGAATTCCTTTATCGAGGTTCCACCCCGCGGCTTTTAAAAGTTCAAAGGCTTTTTTGGCATTGTTTCGATCGCGTCCTGTGCCATCAGAAACAGGCGGTCGCCATGTGCCTGCAAGAATATCTGCGCGAACCGCACCAGGATAGGTTGCGAGAAGGGCTTTTTCTTTTTCCGAGGCGGGGATGCCCGTTGATGCAAGATCAGAACCTTCGAAGAAACTTGACGTGCGTTTGTAAACGCCTTCAAAAAGCGATTTGTTTACCCATTCAAAATCAAAGAGATAAGAAAGCGCCTCGCGTGTTCTGATATCCGCAAAAACGGGCTTTCGCGTATTCATCGCAAGAGCCGTCATACCTTTTGGCGTACGCACCGCGATCGCATCTTTGACGGCCTTTTGTTCGGTCATACGCGGGAAATCATAACCCGTTACCCAGCGGGTTGGATTGTCTTCCGAACGGATATCGTAGAGCCCACCTTTGAACGCTTCAAAGAGCGTATTCGCATCGCGATAATAATCGAACTTATATTCATCGACATTATAGAGGCCGCGATTGATCGGTAGATCCTTGCCCCAGAAATCAGGATTGCGTTTATAGGTTATGCTCTCACCCGGTTTAACTTCGGAAACAAGATAGGGTCCTGAACCAAGAAGCGGTATGAGACTGGTTTCCTCAAATTTTTCAACATCGGTTGCGTGTTTTGCAAGTACGGGCATCAACCCTAGGATCAAGGGCAATTCGCGATCACCAACACCCGTCAAATCAAAGCGAATGGTTGAAGGATCAGGTGTTTCAACTTTTTGCACTTTTCCATATGACGCACGCATATTGGGTTTGCCCTTTTCTTTGAGCAAATTCCAAGTGAAGGCGATGTCGTCTGATGTGATCGGTTTACCATCAGAAAATTTAGCTTTCGCGTTGATGCGGAACGTGACCGAAGAGCGATCATCGGGTACGTCAATGCTTTGAGCGATTGAACCATAGAGTGTGAAGGGCTCATCCGCTGAACGCATCATCAGGCTCTGAACGACAAGGCCTAGCGGGGGCGTTAACCCTTGTGCTGCCACCCCACGCACAGCATACGGGTTCAGCGTGTCAAAAGTGCCAAGAACGCCATAGGTGATGCGGCCTCCCTTCGGTGCATCGGGATTAGCATAAGGGAGATGGTCGAAAGCGGCCGGCAAGCTCGGTTGCCCATGCATGGAAATTCCATGCTGCGGGGTTGCCCACACGGGCGTAAGACCGACCACAAGTCCCAGAAATCCAAACAGAACGGGTAAACGCATTTGAAAAACCGATCGGACCAAAAACTGAATGAGCTTTTATTCGCAAAATGCGTCGATTCGAACCAGTATTGCCGATACTTGCCATTTTTACGTGGCATGGTCGCGATGTTCCGAGTATGAGCAGGCCGTATATTGGCTTACTGGTGTGAGTCGCGGCCCTTCCACGGGCGCAACTAATCTCTTTTGTGCGGAAATCGACCTATGACGTTATTCCAAAAAGCCGTTCTCGCCTCAGCTGTCACTGCATGGGCGCTGGCTTCGACGCTGCCGCAGGCAAATGCCCAAAGTCAGCCGAAAAAGCCGCAACCCGCACAGCCCGCCCAGCCTGCACCTGCTCAGCCTGCCCAAGCCGCACCGCAGGGCCCGGCCATTGTTCAAGTTCAGCCTGAACCAACACAAGCCGACTGGATTAAGATTTGTGGTGAGGACCAAACGGCAAAGAAAAAGGTTTGCTATACAACGCGTGATTTCGTTTCTGATCAAAATCAGCCCGTGCTCGCCGTTGCCGTGTATGACGTACAAGGCGAGCCTCAAAAGACCGTTCGCTTCCTTTTACCTCTTGGTTTCATGCTCGCGCCGGGCGTTCGTTTCCAGGTCGATCAAGGGCAATCGCAACCCGGTAAATATGCAATCTGCTTTCCGAATGGGTGTTTTGCTGAAGTTCCTGTGAAGGATGACGTCATTGCGGCATTCAAAAAAGGGCAGGCGGTTATGGTCAGCGTTCAAAACCAATTCGGTCGTGAGGTTGTCTTCCAAGTTCCGCTTTTGACGTTTGGAAAAGTTTTCGACGGCCCGCCAATTGATCCCGCGGTCTTGGCTGCTGAGCAGAAAAGAATGCAGGACGAGATGCAGCGTCAAGCCGAAGAGATGCGCAAGAAAATGGGTCAACAGGGCCAAGCCCCGGCTCAAGGTCAAGCTGCTCCGGCCCAGGGCCAGCAACAGCAAGCGCCTGCACAATAAATTTGAGATTACGGAAACACGCAGAAGCGCGCGATCAATTCAGATTGCGCGCTTTTGCTTTGTAACGGCCGCGATCATCAATATCGAAGACATCACGGATTTGTGGATGCCGGATCGGCTCGCGCGAAGTATCAGGCAGAAGATTTTGCTCTGACACATAAGCAATATATTCCGTCTCGGCATTTTCGGCGAAGAGGTGGTAAAAAGGTTGATCGCGTGAGGGACGGATCTCCTCAGGGATTGAGTTGTACCACTCTTCTGTATTCGAAAAGGACGGATCGACGTCGAAAATTACCCCGCGAAAGGGGTAAATCCGGTGCTTAACCACTTCGCCAATCGCATATTTAGCCTTACGCTTTTCCATTCTTATTGGATAAGCCTGCAAACCCAAAAGTGTCAATCGGGACAAAATTTCGCATTTTGGGCAGGTTCGCTATGCCAAAGTGGCGGTTGACCATGATCATCTCTTTATGAGATGTCGCGATCGCGTCTTGCCCTCGACCCTCATAGGCTACCCTTTTGTCTCAGGTTCTCTCGCTCGCATTGCCCTTTTTTGGATTGATCCTCTTAGGATTTATCTGCGGCAAAAAACTTCGTTATCCAGAGGCAGGTCTGCAATGGATGAATTTTTTCATTGTCTATGTCGCTTTGCCTGGTCTTTTTTTTAAACTCATTTCAGCCGCACCTTTTGAGCAACTTGCTAATTGGCCTTTTGTGATCGCGACCACGGCGACGACGGGTCTCATGTTCGCGCTCTCATTTCTCGTGGGAATGGTTTCAACGAAAGGTGATATTCGCGCTTCTGCGGTCCAATCCGTTGCGGGAGCTTATGCCAATATTGGCTATATGGGTCCTGGCTTAACGATTGCTGCACTTGGGCCTCACGCCGTGGTGCCCACCGCTCTCATTTTCGTCTTCGATAATGCGTTGCATTTTTCGGCCGTTCCTATGTTAATGGCACTCGGCTCCGGCCAATCGCCGAAATGGACGGAGACAGCGCTCTTCGTGATCAAGCGCGTGGTCACGCATCCCTTCAACATCGCGTCAGCCGCAGCTGTTTTTGCCGCAGCCATCGGCTTTGAACCGCCACAAGTCATCGATACGATGCTTACCTTTTTGAAAAATGCGGCTGCCCCTTGCGCGCTTTTTGCCATGGGCGTGACAGTGGCTTTGCGTCCTTTCGACGGCGTGCCCAAAGAGATGCCGTTTCTTCTTTTTATCAAACTTATTCTGCACCCATTTGCCGCATGGGTGATTGTTTCATCTGTGGGTGATTTTGATCCGGAATGGGTTTTAACCGCTGTGCTGATGGCGTCTTTACCTCCAGCATTGAATGTCTTTGTGATTGCCAATCAATATAAGGTCTATGTGCAACGCGCGTCTGGTGCGATCCTTGTCGGCACAGCGCTTTCCGTTTTCACGGTAACAACACTTCTTTATATGATTAGCCAGAATATGGTGCCGGTTCGTTTGAATCTCTTCGGTCATTAACCTGTATTAAAATCCTGCTCCGCGCCGCATGATGAATTGTCGAAGCGGTTTTATGTTTGCAATAGTCATCAATCCTGCACCGCGCGCAAAATCAACAGGGATGTAATCCGCGAGGAGTGAGCGGTTCAAAAGATCGACCGCCATGGTTCGCGTTTTAACATCACGGCGACGATCCCGATCAAATTTTTGAAGGGCTTGATCACTCAAATCATTTGAGAAAGATTTCAAAAGTGCTTCAATATCGCGTAATCCCAAATTTAAACCTTGCGCACCAATCGGCGGGAAGACATGCGCGGCTTCCCCGATTACCGCGATTTGATCTTTTGCATAGATGTCCGTTGAAAGCCCCGACATTGGAATGAGGCCAATTTGACTTTCGAGAGTCATTTTTCCTAAAAGCGAATGCGCTTGTTTTTCGACCAATCGTGCAAAGTGTTCATTTGATTGTCTTGAAATGCGCTCCGCTTCTTTTGGTGGCATCATCCATACGAGACTGGAGCGGCGCCCTTGAAGGGGAACAAGTGTGAAAGGACCTGACCGTTTATGAAATTCAGTTGAACGATCTTCGTGATCACGTTCATGAGAAAAAAGCGCTGTGAGGGCGGATTGCGGATAGTCCCATTTTTTTGTTTTGATCTCTGCGAAATCGCGAACCTGTGAGTTTTTCCCATCCGCGCCGATTAAAATTCTGCACTTAACCTTGTGACCAGAAGTCAATTCAACTTCGATAACGCCATCAGCTTTTCGGCTGAATTGTTTCACAGTGTTTGACAGACGATGAATTGTTGTCTGCGTTTCCAAACATTTTGATAAATGCGTGACGAGATCAGTGAGTTCAATATTTTGACCAAAAGCTTCGAGGCCTAATTCATGTGCCCGAAAGGTGACGGGAGGCGCACGAAAAAGACTGCCCGTATCATCTATGATTCGCATTTCTGTGAGGGCTGCTGAATTTTTTTGAGCAGCGTCCCACATTCCAAGCGATTGAAGAAGACTTACCCCTTTATCAAGTATGGCAACGGTTCTCCCATCCCGGGAAAGATTTGGTTCGGGTCCAATGAGGCCTACAGAAATGCCAGCCTGTGCCAGCCCTCTGGCTGCGACCATTCCGACCGGGCCAGTGCCGACGACAAGACAATCAAAAAAATCGGACATCAACTATCTTCCAAAAGGTCATCATTTGACTTCGGCGCGACAAACCATAGAACAGGCCGGATTAGGTCTACAAGAATTTGCGGGCGGGTATCGTTCAGTCCTTGATAAATATGAGGCTTGACCGCATTTTGCGAGTCTAAGACGGGAGAATGCCTAAATGACAGCCCCCGAGACGGGTTCACCTGACGGATTGTCGCACCCGAAAGGAAAAGCCTCGCACCGTTATCGCGCCTTCGCTGTTCATGTCTTTACCGCGTCCGGCGCCACGATCGCCTTTCTTGCTCTCACCGCTGCCATTGAACAGAAGATGGGGTTAGCCTTCGCTTGGCTCGGCCTCGCGCTTCTTGTTGACGGGATTGACGGTACATTTGCGCGCGCTTGGGCCGTTCAAAAATATGCTCCTCAATTATCAGGCGATGTGCTCGATCTTGTCGTCGATTATGTCACTTATGTTTTTGTGCCTGCTGTCATTCTGTTGATGAGCGGTCTCTATCCGCATTGGCTATTGGCCCTGCAGGGTGCGATTATTGTTTTGTCTGCTGCACTGTATTTTGCTTCAAACACAATGAAGACCAATGATTATTGGTTTCGAGGTTTTCCAGCAGTTTGGAATCTCGTTGTATTTTTGATCTTGGTGTTCCAACCCCCGGCTATTGCTACAACGATCGCTGTGATTTTGCTTGCGCTGGCGCAGGCTTCAAATTTCACCTTTGTTCATCCTGTTCGTGTGAAGATGCTTCGTCCACTTACGCTGACATTGTTGGGCGTATGGGTCGTCGCCGCTGTGATTGCCGTCATCGAAGATATGAAGGTTGATCCAATCACTCAATGGGTGCTCGGCTTGATTGCGGTTTATTTCTTAGCGCTGGGACTCTTGCGACGGGAAAATCCTTAATTTTTTATGTTTCGATCCGTGCGCCGTGTTCGAGAACACCATATTGTTTCAGTGCAATACGGATTTGTTCATTGGTATTTTTGAAGATCACATCGGTACCTTTTTTATGCAAGTGATCGATTATCGCCTTTAAGGAATGGGCACCCGTAATATCCAAAAGGGGGACGGAAGAACAATCGAGAATAAATCGCTTAGGACTCTCATTGATGCGATCGAGAACTTCCACAATCTCCGACGCCACGCCAAAGAAGAGCGGGCCTTCCATGCGATATGTGATCGTATCAGCGTCGGTGCTCAGTGGTTCTGTTATCTCAACACCGTTTACGCGCGTGGCTTCAGCCATGCGATGCATGAAGATGAAGGCCGAAAGTATAACGCCGACCGCGATCCCTTCGGTGAGATCGCGAAAGATTGTGAGGAGAAAAGTGGCGAGGAGAATTGCCGCATCAGGCCATGAACGTTTCAGAATGGAAATAAACTCTGCCCGCTCAGCCATATTCCAGGAAACGATTGCCAAGATAGCGCCCAAAGACGCCAGCGGAATGTAAGACGCAAGGGGCGCAGCGAAAAGAATAAGAAGCAATAGAACGAGCGAATGGATCATTCCTGCAACAGGACTCGTTCCACCCGCACGCACATTTGTTGCGGTTCGTGCAATCGTTCCTGTTGCACAAATACCGCCAAACAATGCCGTACCGATATTGGCAACGCCTTGTGCAATCAATTCCATATTTGAACGATGACGGCGTCCCGTCATGCCATCGGCAACGACGGCGGAAAGGAGGGATTCAATGGCTCCGAGAAATGCGATTGTCGCGGCATCAGGAATGAGTGAGAGAAGACGTTCTGATGACGTTATCGGAATTTGCGGCATAGGTAATGAATTGGGAATACCTCCAAATCTTGTGCCGATTGTTTCAACAGAAAATCCGAACGGGCTGATGATGATGCTTAAGAGTGAGGCCAGTGCGATCGCGATTAAAAATCCAGGCCAATGCGGTTTAAACTTACGTAAACTTAAAATCACGACCGCAGAAAAGAGACCAATGATTATCGCCGAAGGTGAGATTGTATTCAATGTATGAAAGATCGCAGTGAGCTTCGGCACAAGTGCTGCGGGCTCACGTCCGGCAAGCGTAAGACCAAAAAGATCAACGATCTGACTTGAAAAGATAATCATTGCGATGCCGGCCGTGAAACCGACGAGAACTGGATGCGGAATATATTTGATATAAGATCCGAGCCGAAACATACCGAAGACGATCATGGCCAAGCCCGCCATGATGGTGGCCATCAGAAGCCCGTCATACCCTTGTCGTTCAATGATCGAGGCAACGACGACAATGAAAGCGCCTGCAGGACCTCCGATTTGAAAGCGGCTTCCACCCAAAAGTGAAATCAGAAAGCCGCCGATGATCGCCGTCACCAAGCCACGATCAGGCGAAGCCCCAGACGCTTTGGCAATCGCCATGGACAAGGGAATAGCGACCATCGCGACGGTCAGACCTGAAACGGCGTCGCGCTTCAATCGATCCCACGAATAGCCTTCTTTGAAAACGCTGATTGTTTTCGGGATCAGATAATCGGACGGGCGAGTGGGCGTTGACATGAATGACCTCGAGGGGGAGATCCAATTTACAAATATCTTTTGTGTAATAGAAGTGTCGCTTGAAGCGGACCGAAACACAACTCAGAATGTCGGCCATTCATTCTAAAAAGGATCAAGTCTCATGACCAAGGCCATTCGTATTCACGCTCAAGGCGGCCCCGAAGTGATGTCCTATGAGGATGTGACTTTACCTCCACCAGGCCCCGGTGAAGTGCGTATCCGCCATCATGCGATCGGCGTGAATTTTCTCGATGTATACTATCGAAAAGGCGTTTATCCCGCGCCTTCGCTGCCTTTCACCCCTGGCAATGAAGGGGCAGGGCAGGTGGTCGCTCTCGGTGAGGGTGTAAAGGGGCTCAAGATAGGCGATCGTGTCGCTTATGTTTCGACGCTTGGGTCTTATGCAGAGGAACGCAATGTTGCGGCGGCCGCGCTGGTGCCGATCCCTGAAGGTATTTCTTATGCAACAGCGGCTGCAATGATGCTGAAAGGTTTAACGGCTCAATATCTCCTGCGCCGGACCTATCGGGTGAAGCCGGGTGATATCATTCTGAATCATGCGGCCGCAGGCGGTGTTGGTCTCATTCTCGGACAATGGGCCAATGCGCTTGGTGCGACCGTGATTGGAACCGTGGGTTCTGACGAGAAAGCGAAGCTCGCCAAAAAGAAAGGCGGCTGCCATCATGTCATCAATTACCGCACCGAAAATTTTGCCGAACGCGTGGCCGCAATCACCAAAGGTGAAAAATGCCATGTCGTTTATGATGGTGTCGGTAAAGATACATTCCCGATGTCGCTTGATTGCTTACGTCCACTCGGAATGTTTGTAAGCTTCGGTAGTGCCTCCGGCCAGATTGACGCGTTTAATATCAATATACTTTCTCAGAAGGGGTCACTCTTTGCCACGAGACCCACACTCTTTGCCTATATCGCAAAGCGAAATGATCTTTTGCGCGGCGCACGTGAAATGTTTGAAATGATCGAAGAAGGTTATGTGAAAATCCCCGTTCATGCGAAAGCGAAACTCTCGGATGCAATTGACGTTCATCGCGCTCTAGAAAGCCGTGCGACAACCGGGGCAACCGTTCTTGTTCCTTGATCAACTGATAAAAACGCCCGCCAAATTCTGGCGGGCGTTTTCATTTCACTGTTAGAGATTACAAAACGCCAGAATTAGGCGCTCTGAATGCCCTTCACATACCAATCAATTGTTGCAAGCTCGCCCAATGACATGGCTTTGCCAGCGGGGACCTTCTCGGTGCCGTTCTGATCAAAGATTGGACCCTTGAACACGTCATAGGTGCCGTTCTTATAACCATCGATGATCTTGTTTGCGGCTTCTTGCACATTCTTCGGCACAATCGGATTATAAGGCGAAATCACCACATCGCCTTCTTTGATGCCTTCCCAGAAATCTTCTGACTTCCAGCTGCCATCAAGCATCGCTTTCGCGCGTGCAATGTAGTGCGGGCCCCAGATGTCTTCGATCGCTGTTAGATGCGCCTTCGGAGCGAATTTCGACATGTCCGCGCCTTGGCCGAAACCATAGATGCCCTTCTGTTGGCAGAACTGAAGTGGTGCCGGGCTATCTGTGTGTGTGGCAATCACGTCGCAGCCGAGATTGGCGAGCGTCTGTGTGGCCGCTGTTTCTTTTGCCGGATCAAACCAAGTATCAATCATCACGAGTTTGGTTTGGATCTTCGGGTTCACGGCTTGCGCAGCGAGTGTGAACGCATTGACGCCCATCACGACTTCCGGAATCTTGAATGAACCAAGATAACCGATCACGCCTGACTTCGACATGTGGCCTGCAATTGTGCCGGTAACCGCACGACCTTCATGGAAGCGTGCGTTATAGGTCGCAACATTTGGCGCGCGCTTGAAGCCCGTGCAATGTTCGAATTTTACATCAGGGAATTCTTTAGCGACTTCGAGAACCTGATCCATATAACCAAACGAGGTTGCGAAAATCAGCTTATTGCCTTGGCGGGCAAGATCGCGAAGGATCGGAATCGCGCTCGCATCTTCTTTGACGTTTTCAACAAAAGTCGTCTTCACTTTGCCGCCAAGTGCCTTTTCAAGCTCAAGTCGGCCCTTGTTATGCGCCCATGTCCAACCATAGTCGCCGACTGGACCTAAGAAAATGAAACCGATTTTCAAGGGATCGGCAGCCGAAGCCGATTGACCCAAAAGTGGCAGCGCTGAGGCAGCAGCGACAGCCTTCATTACGTCACGTCTTGTAAAATTTCCCATCATAACTCTCCTCGGTTGGTGGGACTCATCCATTCGGCAGAAACGGTTTGCCTAGACATGCGGGTTCCTTGCCGCTTCGCCCATCTCGTGAGGAGATGAAAGCTAAGACAGCAACCGCAATGAGATAGGGCATCGCTGCCCAAAATTGAGAGGGCATGATGGCATAGCCCGACGCCTTTGCGTAGAGCTCCAATGTCATCAATACCCCAAAGAAATATGCGCCCGCTAAAAGGCGTCCAGCACGCCATCCCGCGAAGACGACAAGTGCAAGCGCGATCCATCCGCGTCCTGCAGTCATTTGCTCGGCCCACATGGGTGTGATCACCATGGAGAAATTTGCACCGGCGATCCCCGCGATCGCGCCACCAAAGGCAATGGCTGCATAACGGATTGCTATCACCGGATAGCCGATCGAATGTGCTGAAAAATCATTCTCTCCAACTGCACGCAATACAAGCCCCGCACGCGTCGAGGATAAAAACCATCCGATCGCAAAGACCAAGAAGAAGGCGAAATAGACAAAGACACTATGTCCAAAAATCACACGCCAAATCGGGTGTTGCGCGAGAGCGTCTGGGAAGGGGGGATCAAATGGTAGTGCCGCAAAGCCTGTATAATTGGTACCAATGAGTGATGACAGGCCAATACCAAAGATCGTCAATGCCAATCCGGTCGCCACTTGGTTGGTGCCAAGCGACAAAACGAGGACAGCAAAAATCATTGACGTCGCAACCCCTGCTAAAGCCGCCGCACCAATACCGATCCAGGGATTACTGAACTCAAACGCAACCGCAAATCCGGTAATGGCACCAACGAGCATCATGCCTTCGATGCCTAAATTGATCACACCGCTCTTTTCAACAACAAGTTCGCCCGAAGCTGCAAGCAGAATAGGGGTTGTAATACCGATGACTGTGACAAGCGCGTCGATCAAAAAGGTCCATGTCATGACTGAACCTCCGACTTGTTCCATTTGATTTTGATCTTATAGCGGACGAATAGATCACTCGCGAGAATGGCAAAAAGAATGAGTGCTTGGAACAGTCCTGCTGTGGCGTTTGGTACATGAACCACCGTCTGCGCGACTTGCCCGCCAACATAAGTGACTGCCAACACAATACCCGCAATGAAAACCCCAATCGGATGTGAGCGTCCGAGAAGCGAAACAATGATCGCGGTAAATCCATAGCCTGAAGGAAAGCCGAGATTGAGACGGGTAAGCTGCATCACTTCAAGCGTGCCCGCCAACCCGGCCATCGCACCTGAGATCATCAATGCGGACCACACGATTTGATTGGATTTGAAACCGCCAAACCGTGCAGCCTGCGGGGCTTCACCAATGGCGCGAATAGAGAAGCCATACACAGTCCGATCAACAATGACTGCAAAGACAATCATTGCGACGAGCGCGAAGAGCAGGCCAGGGGGCAAGCCTGTGTCACCCAATTCACGTGGCAGCAATTGCGCTTCGGTGAGTTGTGCGGTTTGCGGGAAATTCATACCATTCGGATCTTTCCAAGGACCCGTGATCAGATAGGAAAGAAGTTGTAGCGATACATAAACCAGCATGAGGCTTGAAAGGACCTCGCTCACACCATAACGCGTCTTTAGTGCAGCGGGCACGGCCGCGTAAGCTGCACCACCAACCATGCCTCCGAGAAGCATCAGGGGGATGATCCAGAAGCCTGTCAAATCCTGTGTCAAAACAGCAATGCCCGCAGCCGAAAGCGCGCCGACAATATATTGACCTTCAGCGCCAATATTCCAAATCTTTGCGCGGTTGCCGATAGAGAGACCTAATCCAATCAGAATAAGCGGCGCGGCCTTTGTGGCAACATCGCGCCATTTGTAACTATCAATCACCGGCGTGATGAAGAGTTGCCAGACCGCATCAAATCCATCGAATCCAATCGCATCAAAAAGGATCACGCCGATGATCATGACACCTATCACCGATAAAATCGGTGTCATGATAAGCATCAGCCGGCTTTGTTCGAGACGTTTTTCAAGCACGAGGCGCATGAGTACCTCCGCTTGCGACAGCATGATCGTGATGACCGCCCATCAGCAGGCCCAATTCTTCAACGCTGACTTCATTCACAGCGCGTGAGGCAGACAGTTTTCCGCCATTGATCACCGAGAGGCGATCACAAAGACGCAATAACTCGTCAAGATCTTGCGAAATAACGATGACCGCCGATCCAGCATTTGCGAGATCAATGATTGCCTGATGAATGGCGGCTGCCGAACCGGCATCAACACCCCATGTCGGTTGGCAAATGACAAGCACGGATGGATTCTGCAAAATCTCGCGACCCATAATGAATTTCTGTAAATTGCCACCTGACAACGAGCCAGCGAGCGCGCGCGGGCCGAGGGCCTTAACTGAAAAACGTTTGATCACCGATTGGGCATAGGCTTCAGCACCGCTGCGATCAATCATACCATTCGGATCTAGGCCCATGCGCGTGCGCGCGCTTAGAAATGCATTATCAGCAAGCGTGAAATTGCTGATGGCTGCATGTCCGTTACGTTCTTCAGGTACGGCACAAAGACCAAGCGCACGTCTTTTTGTGGGACCCAATCGACCCATAGGATCTTTATCAATGCGGATCGCATCATCACGATCAGCCAAAGATTCACCCGATAGGGCATCGAGTAATTCATTTTGACCATTACCCGCAACGCCGGCGATTCCGAAAATTTCACCTGCATGAACATCAAATGAAATTGATTGCAGGGCGACACCGAAATCATCCGGTTTCGGAAGCGATAAATCGCGCACGGAAAGACGAACAGCGCCTTGCGTATTCGTAACACCTCGCGCGGGATCGGCGAAATCAGAGCCAATCATCATCTCGCCCATACTGCGCGGTGTTTCTTTACGAGGATCACATGTCGCCACAACCTTGCCACCGCGCAAGATCGTTGCGCGATCGCAAAGTTCAACAATTTCGTGAAGCTTGTGCGAGATATAAAGGATCGAACAGCCTTCAGAGGCAAGACGACGCAAAGTCACAAAGAGATCTTCAACCTCTTGTGGCGTGAGAACAGATGTCGGCTCATCCATAATGAGCAAGCGCGGATTTAATAAAAGCGCGCGCACAATTTCAATGCGTTGGCGTTCACCAACCGAGAGCGTGGCGATGATGCGACGCGGATCAAGTCGCAATCCATATTTATCCATCACGGCGCGTATTTCGCGATCAAGCGCGCTGCGTGAAATTGCACTGTCCAAACCAAGCGCGATGTTTTCGACAACATCCATCGCTTCAAAAAGCGAGAAATGCTGGAACACCATCCCGATACCTTGCTTGCGTGCGGCACGCGGATTGGGCGCGCGATACTCTTGTCCTTCCCACAACATGGTACCGCTGTCCGGCGCCATGATGCCGTAAATCATTTTAACGAGTGTCGATTTGCCCGCACCATTTTCACCCAAAAGCGCGTGAATTTCGCCGGGCTGTACCGAGAGATGAACGTCACTATTGGCGATCACACCGGGGAAGGCTTTTGTGATGCCCCGCATTTCAAGCCGTGCGATCCCGTCACGCGGTCTGGCGTTGGTGGTCACTTCCGGCCTCTTTCCTCAACTTCACGCGGCGATGGCCGCGTCCCCTCGGAGAAAAACGTATAGGAGCCCGCCACAGCGTGCAACACTCAGCCCATCGAGAGTGCCCAAGGCCTCATCATTCTATGGGGAAAAATTAGGCAGGCGCTAAACGCACGCGCACAGGTGAGGGGCAGGTTCGTGCCGCTACCTTGAGTAGGATGAGACGATCTGTTTAGAGTTTTGCGTCGCAACCTGCCGTCGAAGGTCCCCTAATATGAGCGCCGTTCGCCCTTACGATCTCGATCTCCTTAGAAAATCCTTTGAAGTCGCAAAAAAAGCGCGTGATGGCGGCGATCATCCCTTTGGTTCGGTCCTTGGCGACGAAACAGGGGCGCTTCTGATGGAGCAGGGGAATGGCTATTCTGCCGAAGGGGGGGACCGTACCGCCCATGCCGAGCGCTTGCTCGCCTCACGCGCAGCGAAAGCCTATCCGCTCGAAAAACTTGCCAAAATGACGCTCTATACCTCGGCTGAACCCTGCGCCATGTGCGCTGGCGCGATTTATTGGGCTGGCATTGGCCGCGTCGTCTTCGGTCAGACGGAGAAGGGCCTCAAGGAACAAACGGGCGATCACGAAGAAAACCCGACGCTCGATCTGCCCTGCCAGATTGTATTCGCGGCCGGGCAAAGGCCAACCAAGGTCGTAGGCCCCTTGCTTGAAGAAGAAGCCGCTCAGCTTCAGGCGGATTTCTGGGCCAGCAAAGCCTAAAGGGCCTTCATGCTCAGACCGCCATGCCGAAGAGATCATAAGCGTCGGCGCGTTCGATTTTGACCGTCACGATATCGCCTGCGCGCAAGGGACGACGTGAGCCGACGTGAACTGCGCCGTCAATCTCGGGCGCATCCCCTTGCGAGCGGCCACGCGAAACCGTTGGGCCCGATTCATCAATAATCACCTTGATCCGCTGGCCCACTTTGGTTTTCAGCCGCGAGGTACTGATCGCCTGTTGGGTCGCCATAAAGCGGTCATAGCGAGACTGTTTGACATCATCGGGAACCTGCGGAAGGCCGAGATCATTTGAGGGCGCGCCTTTGACGGGCTCGTATTTGAAGGCGCCAACGCGGTCGAGTTTGGCCTCTTTCAGCCAATCGAGCAGGAATTCGAAATCCTCCTCTGTCTCGCCCGGAAAGCCAACGATGAAGGTCGAGCGAAGCGTCAGATCCGGACAAATTTGCCGCCAGGCCTTGATCCGGTCGAGCGTCTTTTCCTGATTGCCGGGCCGCTTCATGGCTTTGAGCACAGACGGCGAGGCGTGCTGAAACGGAATGTCGAGATAGGGGAGCACGATGCCCTCCGCCATCAGCGGAATGACGTCATCAACATGCGGATAGGGGTAAACATAATGGAGCCGGACCCACGCGCCGAGCGAACCCAGATCGCGCGCAAGATCGACGAATTTCGCGCGGACCATTTTGTCGTTGAACGCGCTTTCCGCATATTTGAGATCGACCCCATAGGCCGATGTATCTTGCGAAATGACGAGCAATTCTTTCACGCCGGCTCCGACGAGTTTTTCCGCCTCGCGCAACACATCGCCCGCAGGTCGCGAGACGAGATCACCGCGCAATTTCGGGATAATGCAGAAGGTGCACCGATTGTTGCAACCCTCTGAAATCTTTAAATAAGCATAGTGACGCGGGGTGAGCCTGATGCCTTGCTCGGGCACGAGATCGAGAAACGGATCATGCTTCGGCGGTACGGCCTCATGAACCGCTTTCATAACGCTCTCATAGGCCTGCGGGCCTGTGATTGACGCCACCGCCGGATAGGCTTCGCGGATTTGCTCAGGCTCAGCGCCCATGCAGCCAGTCACAATCACTTTGCCATTCTCTGAAAGCGCCTTGCCGATGGCGTCGAGCGACTCGGCTTTGGCGCTATCCAGAAAGCCACAGGTGTTGACAATTACCGCGTCGGCGCCCTCGTGATTTTTGGTGAGCTCATACCCCTCAGCCCTCAGCCTCGTGATGATGCGCTCGCTATCAACGAGCGCCTTGGGGCAGCCGAGAGAGACAAAGGAAATTCGAGGGGCGGCAGAAGACATGGCAGACATTCCGGTTTATTCGGCGAGGCTTATAGCGCCTTCCGCAAAAATCGCCTATCAGCGCGTGAAGCCTTTTATGTGGTTTAGGTCTATGCGAGGAAAGGCCCCTCGAATGATGGTCGGGAGAGACGACAATTAGCGAGCCCGACAAATCCCAAGACCAACCCGACAACGTGGCAACGGTGGTCACGCATCGCACGTTGATAGCCATACTCTTGGCGGTTCTAAGCGCCGCGTTTTGGGCCGCCTCCGATACTTTTGCGAAAGTTATGGGTGAAAGCCTCCCTGTGATCGAAGTCACATGGATGCGCTTTGCCGTTCATGTGGTTTTTGTGCCGCTTTACTATCGCGGCGCGCTTGAGGGCGTTTGGAACACGATGTCACTGCCGCTGCAGATCCTTCGAGGCATCTGCTCCACGCTCTCTGGGTTGAGCTTCATCTATGGACTGACTTTTGTGCCGATTGCCGAGACCACGGCGATCGCATTTATTTCACCCTTCCTTATTATGGGTATGGCCGCTTTGGTGCTCAAAGACAAAGTGGGGATCCGTCGCTGGATCGCTGCCTTTGTCGGTTTGATGGGCGTGTTATTGATTGTGCAACCTGGGACGGCTGCGTTTCAATGGGCGGCGTTTTTTCCCGCGATTGCCGCTTTCTTCGCAAGCACGATGATCATCCTCACACGGATTTTGTCTGCAGACGGACCGATGCGGACGATGTTCTTCACCGGCATGTCGGGTTTTGTCGTGTTGAGTGTCATGACGATCTTTGTGTGGGTGACACCCACAATAAATGATCTTCTTCTTGCGTTTGGCATGGGGCTCAGCGCCGCGTTTGCCAATCTCACCCAGATCACGGCTTATGGGCGCGCAAAACCCGCAATCCTCGCACCTTTTACGTACATTCAAATCGTATGGGCGGCTCTCTTCGGCATGGCCGTGTTTGGTTCATGGCCCGGCTATATGACCTATCTCGGTTCAGCAATCATTGCGGGCGCGGGGATTTATTCGGCGCTCAGAGAAAGAGCCGAAAGTCGGGCAGGGTAACGTCTTACTTCATTTTTGAAGAAGAAACGCGTCGAATTTATCGAATGAACCCGTCCACCCCATAGTCATACCGGCGCGTGCATTGATGAAGAATTCTAATTCTTCTGGAGTGTAATTGCCTGTCGCTTCCCATGTGACTGATACAAGCGTTGTGTGATCATCAAGCGCTGTGAAATCAACATGTGTCAGCATGGTTTCAGGCCAAACGGGCGCGAAAGGATGACGTGAGACATTGCCATCTTTGTCGGTAAATTGCTGCGTATAAATCAAATGATGCGGTGGCTCGACTTTGATATAGGCCGCGCGGCCATACATCGTGAATTGATCATTTCCCATTTTATAGGTTGATGTTCCGCCCGCACGAATATCTGCGGTGAAATATTCCATCGTGGTGCCTGTGGGCGAAAGCCATTCGGCAATCTTTTTGGGGTTTGACCACGCATCAAATACAATATCAATCGGTGCAGCAAAGCTGCGATTGATCATGAAGAGATCTTTGCCAGATTTCTGCTTTTCAAGAAATTCGCCCAGCCGATCCCATGTGCTGTTGCCAATGGCGTTTTTGATGATCTCACGCGTTTTATCTGCCGCTTCTTTCGAAGCAAGCGACATCGTCATATCCATTTTTGTTTTATTGCCAGCTTGCGAGAAGAGCACGGTCACGCGAAACAAAGCGGGCTCAGTTTCTGTTGCGCCATGATCATAAACAAGCTTCGCTTCGTTCTCGACTTCAAGATAGGTGGCGATATTCGGATAATCGACATTATCCGGCCCATGCATTGTATAATTCCATTGACCACCGACGCGCAGCTCTTTGCTATGATTTGTAATCGTAAACCCGCGCGGTCCCCACCACTGAGCTGCTTGCACTGGATCCGTCCATGCCTTCCAGACGGCACTCAAGGGTGCATCATAAAATCGCACGAGATGGATTTCATTGTCTTTCGGAAGAGAGGGCATGGTGCGGGTGTCCGGAATTAGAATTCTTTTATCATCATTTTTCGATGACCTTAGGGAAATTTTCAAATATTTACTGTTGCTAGAGTTTCGCTCTAAATTTTTTTCTTCTTTATATTGGGAGCGATGGCGGATGGGGTGAGATTCGAACTCACGGTGAGCTTGCACCCACGGCGGTTTTCAAGACCGCTGCCTTAAACCACTCGGCCACCCATCCTTGTTGGCGCGCTTATAGGCCTAAAACTTCCGGTTCGACAACTCCCTCTCTGAAGAAGCCGAATCAGACCGGGGGAATCCGGTCGGGAAGGGGGCAAAACTCCGTCTTTTGGGTCGAAATTTTGTCAAAATCCGGCGCTAACGCTCAACTAAAAGGTGCAAGAAAATACATCCCAAGCCCATGATATAAATGATTAATTAGTCTTTTTGGTGTGTCTCTTCTTGCATGCGTGCTGATCGAACGATATTATGGGTGTCTGTTCGTTGAGTGACTTAGGTCCAACCCACCAAGGCGTGAGGCGCCTTTTTTGAGAGTTTCCTTGCAAGCGTTTCGGCGGTCTTTGTTAGGTCTTGCCGATAGTCTTTGCCCGGTCTTGGTGAATTGAAAGAACAAGCTTTTGATCTCAAAATCTCCGACATCTTCGTCTTTCGGCCCTAACGCCTTGTTAAAGGCTTCGGCTCGGTTCCGTTTCGCCGGTGTTTTGACCGTTACGGCTTTGAGCTTTGGCCTTGTCTCCTGCGGTCCATCCAAATTGGCCCAGATTGACCCCAAATATGGCGTGAGCCCGAGCCCGCGTGTCGTCGCCGATGGTGAAGATGTGCCGAAGGGCGGGGGCTACGCAAAGGTCGGTAAACCCTATGTGGTTGCCGGGCAGACCTATGTGCCATCTGTGCCGAAGTCCTATTCGGCGGTCGGCACGGCGTCTTGGTATGGCGCTGATTTCCACGGCCGCAAGACTGCCAATGGCGAGGTTTTTGACACCGAGTCGATCACTGCGGCGCATCGCACTTTGCCGATGCCGAGCTATATCCGCGTCACCAATCTCGTGAATGGCCGCTCGATCGTTGCGCGTGTGAATGATCGCGGACCGTTCCATTCTACCCGCTTGGTCGATGTGTCTGAACCTGTCGCGCAAGCCTTGGCTTTCCGTAACAAGGGCATTGTACGCGTGAAGGTCGATTATCTTGGTCTCGCACCGCTTGAAGGCAGCGACGATCACAAGTTGCTGGCGAGCCTTAGGACCGATGGCAAACCAGCTATGCTGATTGGGGATGCGCGTGCGCCGGTACAGGTCGCGTCGGCTGAGGATGCGATTGCTACCGAAGTGGCTGCTACCGAACCGGTATTGCCGCAGCTTGTCGCTCAGAATGACACGGAAAGCTTCATCGATGGCGACGTGCCGTTTCCGGTGCCTCGTCCGCAACTCGTGCGAACGGTTAGCCTGATTTCACCTAAGCCGCTCTTGGCGGTGCCATCGGCTACGGCGGAAGAAACGGTTCAAACGGCGAGTATGCCGCCCATGCCGGTACCGCGTCCGGGCATGTTCTATCTGCCCACAGGTGCCTTTTCGGCTGCGAGTCCTGCTTTTGACGGGCTGAAAGCGCAAAAGGCCTTCCAGCTGCGTTAAGCTATTGCGCTTCGGCGCATCGTCGGCGAAGAACATCCAGATCGACTCGATCTTGCCGACGGGCGGCAGGATCTTTTTCGATTCTTGGAATGTTGAATGTCGGCGCGCGTTAGCCAAGGGCTTTTCATCACGTTTGAAGGCGGAGAGGGGGCTGGAAAATCCACCCAAATCCGGCGTCTTCACGCACGTCTTGAAGCTTTGTCGATTAAGACCCATGTGACACGTGAACCCGGCGGCACACCGGGAGCCGAGCTTATTCGTGCTTTGATCCTTGACGGGAAAAGGCCCGCGCTTGATGCGTTAACGGAGACACTTCTCTTTTACGCTGCACGCGCCAACCATCTTGCTGAATTGATTAGACCTGCTTTAGCCAAAGGCGATGTCGTTTTATGTGATCGTTTCTCAGATTCAACCCGCGTTTATCAAGGCGTTTTAGGCGCTGTACCAAGTGTCGTTGTTGAGCAGCTTGAAGCGCTTGTTGTTGCTGAAACAAAACCGGACGTAACAATCATTCTCGATATTCCACCAGAGACAGGATTAGCGCGTGCGTCCGCACGGCGAGGGTCTCATCAAGCTGATCGCTTTGAATCCGAAACGCTCGAATTTCATAAGAATTTGCGGCAAGGCTTTTTGGATCTCGCAGAGCGTGATTCTGATCGTATCATTGTCATCCCAGCACTCGGCAACGAAGTATCGATCGAAAATGAAATCTGGCAAAAACTTGCTTCACGGTTCCCGTTGTTTCAAGGGCATCGCGCATGAGCAAGAAAACCGAAAAAATTTTAATTTCTAAAGATGTCTCAATCTCTTCAGAGACTCATGAGCATGCCTTGATTGGACAAGAACAGATAGAGAGAAGCTTTCTTGAAGCCTATCGGTCTGGACGCTTACCACATGCTTGGATTCTTGCGGGTAACGAAGGTATCGGCAAAGCGGGATTTGCCTTAAGAGCCGCGCGTTTTTTGCTCGCGCATCCGGATCACACCGATGAAAAAGTTAAAGCCACGCAGACACTTGATGTGGACTCAAATGATCCGGCAGCACGTCGCGTGAATGCACGTGCGCATACGGATTTGTTTTTTCTTGAATCAGAGACCGATGGCGAGAAGAAAACGAAATCAGGATCAATTCCGGTTGAAGATGTCCGCAAAATGCTTGGATTTTTCGGGTCAACCGCAGGCGAGGGCGGATGGAAGATCGCCATCATCGATCCACTTGATGATTTGAAATCAAGCGCCGCAAATGCATTGCTCAAGATGCTTGAGGAACCGCCGCCGCGTTCACTCTTTTTGATGATCTCTCATAATCCGGGACGACTTTTGCCGACCATTCGCTCACGCTGTCATATGGTACGGTTTAAGTCGTTGTCCGATGCCGATATGATGACGGCGCTCGTGAGAGTTTCAGAGACTGATGATCAAAAACTCTTGCGTGAAGCGGTACGCCGTGGTGCAGGTTCTGTGAAGCGGGCCTTGACCTATCTCGATGCCGAACGCATGGCGATGATCCATGATATTGAAACCACATTAGAGCGTCTACCTGAGCTTGACCGTAAACATCTTCTCGCGATGGCGGATCATTTTGCCAAGAAAGATGGTGCCGAAAGTTTTGCGCTTTTTCTCGAAACGGTTGACGAATGGATGGCTTCGACCTGTCGCAAAGATGCCGAACAAGGGCATCACCGCTTAGGCGCGTTGGCTGATCTTTGGGAGAAATTCACGATCAATTCAAGAATGACCGATATTTATAATCTGGACCGCAGACCTTTTTTTATCACCATGATGAATGATCTTGCCGATGCCATGAAAGTCGCGCGCGCTTCATGATGGAATAAAAAGCAATAGACCGCATAGGATCATGGGTAATGAACAATAAAGAACGCTTTTTTCTTACAACGGCGATTTCATATCCGAATGGGCGTCCGCATATAGGGCATGCCTATGAATTGATTGCGTCCGATGCGATTGCGCGTTTCATGCGGCTAGATGGTAAGGACGTTTTCTTTCTAACAGGGACGGATGAGCATGGTCAGAAAATGCTTCAAACAGCCGTGAAAGAGGGCATGACCGCGCAAGCTTTGGCAGATCGCAACGCTGCTGTCTTTCGCGAGATGACGAAAGCGCTCAATGCATCGAATGATGATTTTATCCGTACCACTGAAGAGCGTCACAAGAAAGCGTGCCAGGAAATTTGGCAAAGAATGGTTGATGCGGGTGATATTTATAAAGACTCTTATGCGGGATGGTATTCGGTTCGCGATGAGGCCTATTTCACCGAAGATGAAACCACGCTTGGAGGGGACGGTATAAGACGCGGACCAACAGGGACGCCGGTCGAATGGGTTGAGGAGGAGAGCTATTTCTTCCGTCTCTCTGCCTATCAAGATCGCTTGTTAGCGCTTTATAATTCATTGCCCAATTTCATTGGCCCTGTTGAAAGAAAAAATGAAATCATTAGTTTTGTGAAATCGGGTCTGCGTGATCTATCCGTGAGCCGCACAACTTTTGATTGGGGCATTCAGGTTCCGGGTGATCCAAAACATGTGATGTATGTATGGGTCGATGCGCTTACCAATTACATCACCGCAACTGGATGGCCTGATCAAAATGCAAACCGCGCAGCTTTTTGGCCTGCAAATGTTCATATCATCGGTAAGGACATTATCCGTTTTCACGCGGTCTATTGGCCTGCATTTTTGATGTCGGCGGGATTACCTGTACCGCAACGTATTTTTGGTCACGGTTTCTTGTTTAACCGTGGCGAGAAAATGTCGAAGTCAGTTGGAAATGTCATTGATCCATTTTCATTGGCTGAACATTATGGCGTCGATCAATTGAGATATTTCTTCCTGCGTGAAGTGCCATTTGGTCAAGATGGTAATTACTCTCATGAAGCCATCGTTAATCGCATCAATGCCGATCTTGCCAATGACCTTGGTAATTTGGCCCAGCGTTCTTTATCAATGATTGCCAAGAATCTTGATGGAAAAATGCCCAAGCTTGGTGATCTTTTAGATCAAGATCGTGTGATCTTGGACGAAGCCTATGCGCTTCTTGATAAAGCACGTAAATCGATTGACGATTTCGCACTACATCACATCCTTGCTGATATTTGGCGTGTGGTTGCGGATGCTAATCGTTATTTTGCAGGTGAGGAGCCTTGGGCAAAGAGAAAGACAGATCTCGCTCGTTTCGAAACGATTCTTGCCGTGACGCTTGAAACCTTGCGTCTTGTCGGTTTGATGACGCAACCCTTTATGCCCCATTCTTCGTCAAAGCTTCTCGACCTATTAGCGGTTGATCCAGCACATCGCGGTTTTGGTTTTATGAATGCGAAAGCCAAAATTGGGGCAGGGGTCACATTGCCTTCCCCACAAGCGATCTTTCCACGCTATGTGGAAAGCGAAGGCGATTTGACGAATTGAGCTTTGAAATATCATGATCGTCGATAGCCATTGTCATCTTGATTTCCCACCCTTTGAAGGTGAGCGTGAAGCTATAATTGCGCGTGCAAAAAATGCTGGCGTGAAGTCGATGTTGACAATCTCTACCGAAGTGAAACATTTTGAGCGCATCAAAGCGATCGCCGAAAGTGATCCTGACATCTGGTGCTCTGTGGGCACACATCCGCTTCATGCCAATGAAGAACCTGACGTGCCGCTTGAGCGTTATATTGAACTGGCTCAACATCCCAAATGCATCGCAATTGGAGAAGCGGGGCTCGACTTCTTTTATGATCGTGTCGCCCCGGATCGCGCGGATCAGGTTTTTCGCAAGCAAATCACCGCGGCCCGCATCACACAACTCCCTTTGGTTATTCATTCGCGTAGCGCTGATGATGCGATGATCGCAACGCTTCAAGATGAAATGGGGAAGGGTGCGTTCAAAGCCGTCCTTCATTGCTTCTCGTCGGGTCGACGCCTGGCGGAAGTTGGTGTCGCCTTGGGGCTCGCGGTTTCGTTCTCTGGCATTCTCACTTATAAGAAATCAGACGAGCTCCGAGACATTGCGTCATCTGTTCCGTTAGAACATTTGTTGGTTGAAACTGACGCACCTTATCTCGCGCCCCAATCGCATCGAGGCAAGCGAAACGAACCGGCTTATGTTACAGAGACTCACGCGATATTGGCTGAGGTCAAAGGCGTGTCGATTGATGAGCTTTCGCGCGTGACAACTGATAATTTCTTCCGTCTTTTCTCAAAGGCGCAGCGGCCGGTTCAGGAGCCTCGAGCGGCATGACCTTAACGCTGACCATTCTTGGTTGTGGCTCCTCCGGAGGCGTCCCGCGTCCTGTGGCGGGTTGGGGGGCGTGCGATCCGCATAACCCCAAAAACCGTCGTCGGCGTTGTTCGATTCTGCTTGAGAAAACTGCCCCCACTGGTCGAACCGTTGTGGTGGTCGATACGCCGCCTGACCACCGTGAACAGGTTCTTTCAGCGGGACTAGATCGAATTGATGCAGTGCTTCTCACGCATGATCACGCTGATCATCTCCATGGAATTGACGACGTGCGTGCAGCTGTAATCCATATGCGCCAATTGATGCCCGTCTATATGGACGCGCGAACATCGGCGGTTGTTAGAGAACGCTTCGGCTATTGTTTTGAGACGCCCATTGGCAGCGACTATCCGCCGATCACCCGCGAAATGCGGATCACAAAAGGTCACGAGATCGTCGTTGAGGGTCCGGGTGGGGCTATTAAAGCGATGCCGTTTGATGTCCATCATGGTGAGAATGACGCGCTCGGTTTTCGCTTTGGAAAGGTTGCCTACACGCCTGATCTCAACGCGATTCCTCAAGAAAGCCTTGAGGCCTTACAAGGTCTGGATGTCTGGATTATCGATGCTTTGCGGCACAGACCGCATCCATCGCATTTCACCGTTGCGGAAGCCTTAGAATGGATTGATCGCATGAAACCCAAGCGAGCCATTCTGACCAATCTCCATGTTGATCTTGATTATGAAACACTGAGAGCGACGTTACCTGATCATATTGAACCCGCTTTTGATGGCATGAAACTCGTTCTGGAAGGCGCCTAAATCGCTTAAAAGGCGGAAAATAAGAAAGATTATAAGGAACTGAAATCACTACTATATCAGATTAGTTCCATAATGTTTCTTATGCGAATTATAGATGTATATAAACCAACTAGGAAATATGGTTCATGTCATCCCCCAAGGTCGGAAAAGACATTCAAAATCTGATTGCCATAATGGCCGCGTTACGCACACCGCAGACCGGTTGCCCTTGGGACCTTGAGCAAAGCTTTGAGACGATTGCGCCATACACAATCGAGGAAGCCTATGAGGTCATCGACGCCATTGAGCGTGGCGATATGGTCGATCTCAAAGACGAGTTGGGTGATCTTTTATTGCAGGTCGTTTTTCATGCTCGCATAGCTGAAGAGGCTAAGCTCTTCGCCTTTCCCGATGTCGTCGAGGCCATCACCAAGAAATTGATCCGCCGCCATCCTCATGTCTTTGGTGAGCAGAACGCGCATTCTCCTCAGCAGGTCAAAACGCTTTGGGATGCCATCAAGGCGGAGGAAAAAGCAGAGCGTCGAGCCGAGCGAAAAGCGGCAGGTTATGATGACAGCGAGGACGCCGCCTCTGTCCTCTCGGGCGTTCCGGAAGCCCTTCCCGCGCTCTCCCGCGCGCAAAAAATCCAGTCGAAAGCGTCAAAAGTCGGCTTTGACTGGAATGATCCGCTCGTGGTTCTCGACAAGATCGAGGAAGAAACGGCGGAAATCAAAGACGCAATGGCTTCTGGATCGAAAGCTGAGATCTCCGAAGAGATCGGCGATCTCCTCTTCGCGGTCGTTAACCTTGCGCGGCATCTCAAAGTTGACCCCGAACAGGCTTTGCGTTTTGCTAACAGTAAATTTTCGAAGCGGTTCAGTTATATAGAACGGACACTTGAAGCTCGAAATAAGCCAATCAAAGACGCCACGCTTGATGAAATGGAAGCGCTTTGGCAGGAGGCCAAGTTAAAGGTTTGATGTCATCAACAAGAGCCATTAATTTTTCAGCAGTTCGGCCTTCGGACATCTCAAAAGCAACCGCGTTTCACGTTCTGGTGGGATGCGAATAATCGTATTGATAATCCCGTCATCACCATCCTGTCTTTCGAGAATTTCGGCATTCTCGTAAAGCCAGTGAAGAAGCGCACCATCATCGGATGGAATGAGGATGTGATAAGTTTTGGTGTCACGCGCCAGCCGCGTTTCGATCTCGCTAAGAAGCCCTGTTATCCCCTCGCCTGTGAGCGCTGAAACGAGAACCGGTCGGATTTCTTTTTGCCTTTGCTGCGTGATTTCAAAAAGTCGCGCGCGGTCAGCTTCGTCAAGGAGATCCGCTTTGTTCCACACTTCAATGATCCGGCTTTGATCATCGGGATCAATGCCGAGATCTTTGAGGATCGTAGTGACATCAACAGCTTGCGCTTCGGTATCGCCATGCGAAACATCGCGCACATGTAGGATTACGTCTGCTGAGATCACATCTTCAAGCGTCGCTCGAAAGGCTGCCACAAGCATGGTCGGTAAATCAGAAATAAAGCCGACCGTGTCTGATAGAATGATGGGTGCGCCATGCGGCAATTTTGAAATCCGTGCGGTGGGATCCAATGTCGCAAAAAGCATGTTTTCAGCCAGAACATCGGCTTCCGTGATGCGGTTGAACAATGTTGATTTTCCCGCATTTGTGTAGCCGACAAGAGCGACAACCGGATAAGGCACCTTCTCCCGGCTCTTGCGATGAAGACCACGAGTGCGTTTGACGGCCTCAAGATCGCGTTCAATGCGCGTCATTCGCTCTTGAATGAGACGGCGGTCGGCTTCGATCTGCGTTTCGCCTGGACCACCCAAAAAGCCGAAGCCCCCGCGCTGACGTTCAAGATGGGTCCACGAGCGGACCAGTCGGCTCTTCTGATAATTGAGATGCGCCAACTCGACTTGCAGTGTGCCCTCTTTCGTCCGCGCGCGACGACCAAAGATTTCCAGAATAAGCCCGGTCCGATCGATGACTTTGACTTTGAGCGCCGTTTCCAAATTGCGTTGTTGAACGGGCGACAAGGCGCAATCGGCAATCACCAGCCGGATCTCGCGCTCCTCAATGAGCGCCGCAAGTTCTTCAATTTTGCCGGTGCCGATATAGGTTGCAGGCCGCAATTCGGAGAGCGGCACCAGACGACTTTCAATTACATCAAGATCAATCGCCGCCGCGAGCCCTGTGGCTTCTTCAAGGCGCGCTTGCGCTGGCCGCAAATTGGTGTCGGGCGAATTCGGCCGACGCCGCGTCAGATAAGGACCGATGACGAGCGTGCGCGTATATTTGGCAACATCATGTTCGATGTCGGACCCGGAAACGGGCCGATTGCCAAATTCATAGGGCTTAGACGCCAAAGGATGATCTTTCGCGCGTCTTGATCACTCTTTTATGACCGCGCCGGTTTCGTCGGTGGGGTCAAACAAAGTCACAGGTGAGCCCGGCATAATCGTCGAGATGGCGTGTTTATAAACCAGTTGAGAATGACCATCCCGGCGCAAGAGAAGGCAGAAATTATCAAACCAGGTGACGACGCCTTGGAGTTTCACGCCATTCACGAGGAAGATCGTTAGCGGAATTTTTGCCTTCCGCACATGGTTGAGAAACGTGTCTTGAAGATTTTGTACCCGGTCATTTACCATTTTATTTCAGTCTCTTCTTATTGATTTCTTATCCGGATTCTAAAGCGGAAATTGCCGAGCAAATCGTGTTCGAGCCATTCCCACCACCCTTATGAAAACAGATAGTCGCACAGGGCTCAAGATTCAATCGATCCCGAGAGATTTGAGTTTCCGATGAAGTGCGGATCGTTCCATACCAACGAACTCGGCGGTGCGCGAAATATTGTGCCCGAAGCGCGCAATTTGGGCGACGAGATAATCCCGCTCAAAGAGCTCCCTCGCCTCTCTGAGAGGGAGTGCCAAGAGCTTTTCTCCGCCCTGCCCGCCCGCCATCGATGGCGCTGAAGCGCCAACATCAGACGGAAGGAGCTCAGCCGTGATCGGTGTCTCTGGATCACCACCCGCAAGGATCAGCATCCGCTCGACGCTGTTGCGCAGTTGCCGAATGTTGCCTGGCCAATCATGTGCCTGCAAAACCGCCATAGCATCGTCGGCAATCGAACGGGGTACCTGCCCCGTCGAGCTGCAGATCTCGTCCATGAAATGCGCGACAAGTTCCGGAATGTCCTCGCGGCGCTCAGCAAGCGCGGGAACGCGCAGGGGAACAACGGCGAGCCGATGGAGCAGATCTTCACGGAAGCGGCCTGTGCGCACTTCAGCGTCAAGATCTCGTGCCGTAGAGGATACAATCCTCACATCGACTTCAACCTTGATCGATCCATTCACACGCTGGAAAGATTGATCGACAAGAACACGCAAAATCTTGCCTTGCGTCTCTTTCGGCATATCGGCGATTTCATCGAGAAGCAGTGTACCGCCATGGGCTTCTTCGAGTGCACCGATGCGTTGTGGGACCGTCCCTACAGTCTCAATCCCAAAAAGCTCAGTCTCCATAGATTCAGGCGTGATTGTTGCCGCATTCAGAACGATAAAGGGACCACCAGCGCGATTGGAGGCTGAATGGATCATGCGCGCGGCCAGCTCCTTCCCCGACCCCGAGGGGCCTGTGATCAACACACGCGAATTGGTTGCCGCCACCTTATCAATCGCGCTGCGTAATTGGCTTGCATGTTGAGAATGACCGATCAGGGTCGCTGTCTTTGGCGCGCGGATGCGTAATTCGCGCACTTCGCGTTTGAGTTTGAACGTTTCAAGTGCTCGCTCAGCGACGAGTAAGAGCCGGTCTGATTTGAAGGGCTTCTCAATAAAATCATAGGCGCCGCGTTTGATCGCGGCGACGGCAGTTTCAATGTTGCCATGACCAGATATCATCACGATCGGAAGATCAGGATTTTGCTCTTTTACAAGATCGAGCAATTGCAATCCGTCGAGGCGCGAGCCTTGGATCCAAATATCAAGGAAAATCAAATTTGGACGCCGCGCAGCAATTTCTGCCAAAGCTGAATCGGCGTCAGCTGCAGTTCGACATTGGAAACCTTCATCTTCCAGAATGCCCGCTACAAGATTGCGAATATCGGCCTCGTCATCAACAATGAGAATATCAGCGCTCATGCGGCACGTGGTCCCGTTTGTGTTTGATCAAGGGGGAAGAATAAACGCACACAAGCACCTCTTTGGCCGTCGGGTCGATCAAGTAATTCAACCCCACCACCATGTTCTTCGAGAATTTTACCGACAATCGCTAACCCTAACCCTGTGCCGCCAGCACGCGTTGTCATATAAGGTTCAAGTAATCGCTGCCGAGCCTCGGTTGGAAAGCCTTTGCCATTATCAATGATGTCAATTGCGACCATGCCTGGCTTTTCAAAAGTCAAAGCGACATCGATCTTGGCTTTGCCGCGCTCTTCAATAGGAACAGCCGCAATGGCTTCTGTTGCGTTCTTAACAATATTTGTGAGTGCTTGTGCGATCAAGCGCCGATCAAATTCGGTAATGACTTGAGATTGCGGGATATGTTCCGAAAATACTATCTCCGGATGGCCCACACGCATCAAGAATAAAACCTGTCGAATGACCGTCACAACATCTTCACGATCAAGAAGAGGCTTTGGCATTCGCGCGAAAGAGGAAAATTCATCCACCATGCGTTTGATGTCGTCAACCTGACGAATGATCGTATCCGTGCATTGATCGAATACTTCCCGATCATCTAGAATGACTTTCCCATATTTCCGTCTGATGCGTTCTGCGGAAAGTTGAATGGGTGTCAAAGGATTTTTGATTTCATGCGCAATACGGCGCGCAACATCGGCCCATGCAGAAGTTCGTTGCGCGGTCACAAGATCGGTGATGTCATCCAGTGTTACGATCACACCAGCGCCCTCTTCACTTTCCTGTTCGATAGTGACGCGAACCGTCAATGTTCTTTCACGCTCAGCTGTACCGATAGAAATTTGTCCTTGAACCGATCGGCCACGATCAACAAAATCTTCGGGTAATATTTCCTTGAAAGCTGGAATTTCATCGACCAGCCGTTTGCCTTCAAGTGAAAAGAGATCGCGATCAAGCAATTGCTCTGCGGAGGGATTAAGAAGCGTTACTTTCCCTTCCTCATCAAGACCAATAACGCCCGCAGACACACCTGACAAAACAGCTTCGGTAAACCTTCGGCGTTTGTCCATAATCACATTGGCTTTTTGCAAATCATTCGTTTGACGGCCTAATTCTTCGGTCATCTTGTTAAAAGTATCGCTCAAATGCGCGAGATCACCTTCTCGTGTTGTGACCGGAACGCGTACCGTGTAATTGCCACTTGCCACCTGGTCGGTTGCAAAAATCAACCGACTGATAGGAGCCACAAGCCAATTAGCAAAACTTAAACCCACCCAAACGGCGGAGAGAAGCAAGATCACTGAAATTAAAGCATACATACTTGCAAAAGCGATTTGTACACCAAGTTTCTGCTCGGCCAGCGCATCGTAATAGCGAGCCGCCAGTTCAGCTTGTTGCGGAAACTGCAAGGCTTTTGGATCAATCGTTCGCGCAACAAGAAGATATTCAGCATCAAAGCCCGGCACTTTTACGAGCGCGCGGAAGATATTGCTGTTCTCTTGAAAGAGACAAATGCCGTCTGTCGATTCATTAGCGGCTGCAAAGTCTTCCTCTTTGGGGAGTGCCAAATCGGGCAAATCAACATTATCAATACGTTCAACAATATTTGAATTTTCGCTCATGAGAATAGCGACAAAAAATCCCAAGAAATATGAACGCGAACGCATGAATTCACGGAACACATCTCGGTTTTCATCATAAACAGGACGCGCACGACCAAGATCAGAGGCCATTAGTCGTACTTCACGCCCAATCGAGCGACATTGAAATTCCTGATAGGCACGCGCAACACCCACAGAAGTTTGAAGCAATTCTTTGATTTGCCCTGAAAATGAAACGTCAATGCCGCGCTCAAGGGTCAACCAACCGACGACAGCGACGAGAATAGCCGGTGCGGTTGCGACAAAGGCGAAGAGACCAACAATACGAACATGAAGGGCGGCAGCTGCCTGCCCGCGTCGACGCGCAACAATGAGACGCGACGCCTCAAAGCCAATAACAATAAGCAAAACACCAATCAAAAGTCCGTTGACTGTGAAGAGCGTGATCACAACATCACGGGTGGGAACAACCGGAACAAAATTGGCCAAAACCAAAAATGTCGCCATCGCCGAGAGCAACGCGAGGATGACGGTCGTTATGCCTAAAAAACTTCGCCAAAATGACGAGAGGTGAACCGTAGCCCGCCGTCCGGCAACCGGTTCACGCGCTGGAAAGCGCATAAAGGCCATCTAAGACACTCCCGAAAATGCGGCCTGGCGGAGCACGCCCCATTAACTGATGCAATAGTGCAACAGTCAGGATAAGCAACCCAAAAAACGTCGTTTGGCGGATTTATCGAAGGGTTCTGATGATCCGCAGATCGAGATCTTTGATTTTTTTGCGTAAAGTATTGCGATTTACGCCTAAAAGCTCGGCCGCCTTAATCTGATTGCCGCGCGTAGCCGCTAGGGCGGCATTTACAAGCGGTTCCTCAACTTCGCGAAGGATCCGGTGATAGAGGCCGGGAGGTGGCAGTTCACCTTTGAATTTAGCAAAATAGGCTTCGAGATGATGTTCAACCGAGTCCATCAGTGATTTTGGAGTAACGGTTGGCGCATCGGGCGAAGAACTTTGCGGGACTTCCGTCAATTCTGCGGCAACAAGCGGCTCGGTGATGGTTTCATGTGGCGAGAGAGCCGCAAGCCTTCGGATCATATTTTCAAGTTCACGCACATTGCCCGGCCAGCGATGACGCTTCAAACGCTCGAGTGCGGGCGTATCGATCTGCTTCTTTGGAAGACCTTCCTTCTCTGCAAGCGCAAAGAAATGGCGGACAAGATCGGGAAGATCTTCAATCCGCTCACGAAGCGGTGGCAAACGAAGCGGCACAACATTCAAGCGGAAGAACAAATCCTCACGGAAGAGTCCCTGCTGTATCGCTTGGCGAAGATCTTTGTTTGTCGCTGCGATAATTCGAACATCGGTTTTGATCGAAGACCGACCACCGATGCTTGTATATTCACCCTCTTGCAACACGCGTAAGAGCCGCGTTTGTGCTTCCATCGGCATATCGCCGATTTCATCCAGGAAGAGCGTGCCGCCTTCTGCTTGCTCAAAACGACCTGTCGCGCGGCTCACAGCACCTGTGAATGATCCTTTTTCATGACCGAACAATTCGCTTTCAATTAGATCGCGTGGAATTGCAGCCATATTCACCGCAACAAAAGGACCATTGCGGCGTTTTCCATAATCATGGAGCGCGCGCGCAACAAGCTCTTTGCCCGTGCCTGATTCACCATTGATCATGACGGTTAGATCCGTCGACATCAGGCGCGCCATCGATCGATAAAGTTCCTGCATCGCCGGTGAACGTCCGACAAGCGGAATATCATCCGTGACCGGCTCTGCCTGTGGGCGAATGACTTCGCGAGGACGTGTTAACGCACGGCCGATTACACTGAGCAATTCTTTAAGATCAAAGGGTTTCGGCAAATATTCATAGGCACCACGTTCAGACGCACGGATTGCCGTCATGAATGTATTCTGCGCGCTCATCACAATGATCGGCAAATCGGGACGCAGTTTTTTGATCCGAGGCAAAAGGTCAAAAGCATTCTCATCGGGCATCACAACATCGGTGACAACAAGATCACCCTGCCCTTCGGATATCCATCGCCACAAAGTGGACGCTTGACCCGTTACGCGTACTTCATAACCCGCACGACCCAATGCCTGATTGAGAACCGTACGAATTGCGGCATCATCATCCGCGACAAGAATTGTCCCGTTCGCCATCACTTAACCATCAGTTTCCGCACGCCGGCCATCACGTGCTGAATGCATCGACAAGAGAACTCTGAACACCGTGCGTCGTGGGAGCGAGTCACACTCGACGATACCCCCATGATCCCGAATGATCTTCGACACCAAAGCAAGACCGAGGCCAGATCCCGATGTCTTGGTGGTCACAAAGGGATCGAATAGTGTTTGAACAATATCTTGAGGCACACCCGGACCATTATCGCGCACCGTAATTTCGAGCGGCAAAGCGATTCTTTCGCGTGATCCCGGCGTCGCAATTTTCACGCCCGGACGATAGGCGGTCGATAATTCAATCGTACCATCAACCGCATCAGGGCCAATCGCTTCAGCCGCATTTTTTACGAGATTGAGAAATACCTGAATGAGTTGATCCCGATTGCCGTTAATGGGTGGCAATGAAGGATCATAGGTCTCAATAAACCTTATATGACGGGCAAAACCGGAAGTTGCGAGCTTTTTCACGTGTTCAAGAACGCTGTGAATATTTACGGGCTCGCGCTCGACCGGACGCTCATCAGAAAAATCTTCAAAACGTTCGACAAGCTTCACAATGCGATCCGTTTCATCACAAATCAAACGGATCAAATCACGATCATTATCATCAACCGTGGCGTCTAGAAGTTGAGCCGCTCCCCGGATGCCCGAAAGAGGATTTTTGATCTCATGTGCGAGCATTGAGCCCATAGCTGAAATAGATCTCGCTGCGCCACGATGACTTAATTGTCTGTCTATTTTTTCAGCAATTGTCTTTTCTTGCAGCATAATCACGATGTCACCGGGATGATCCGTTGACGGCGTCGCATAGAGATCGACAATCTTATCCTGACCGATGCGAGGTGTGCCGACGTCAACCCGATATTCACTCATACTGCCGCCATGCATGCGCACAGCATCAATAAGAGTTAAAAGTGGTGAGCCAAAGGGAACAATTTCAGAGAGCGTAAAGCGGCTCAACATTGACGCGCTCATCTGCAAGAAAGATTGAGCGGATAGGTTCGCCTCAACAATCCTGTCTTCTTTATCAATGACGATCACAGGAAGCGGTAAAGCGTTGAGGATGGCATCCGCGCGTGGCTCGGCTGCACCTATTGAATGTGTTGGCTTGAGAAGCGCTGTCATGCGGCATCTCTCCGATCAATTGTATCGTAAAGCCGAGCAAGGCGCTTTGTAACAATGTGATAATCCGATGACGTCAAAAGTTCCAAACGTTCCGCTTCGGACCATTTAGCCCCTTGCGCAATTGCATCATCGAGATAGGCCGCGAGATGTTTGCGCGCGTGGCGAATGCCGATCTCGACGCCATAAATTGACAAAAGATCATCATAATGTTGATTGACTGCGTCTTGGCGCTCTTTAATTTCAGTTTCGCGATAGACTTCGCCCGCCAAGCCCCGCGCGATTTGACCAACGACCCATGGCTGACCGAGGGCCGCGCGTCCCACCATCACACCATCCGCCTTTGAGAGCGAAAGCATCGTCTTCGCATCATCAAGAGATGTGCAATCGCCATTGGCAATGACGGGAAGCGAAACAGAGTGCTTCACTTCTGCAATCGCGCGCCAATCCGCTTCGCCTTTATAGAACTGGCACCGCGTGCGCCCATGGACGGTGATCCAAGAAACGCCATGCGCCTCAGCACGACGAGCAAGTTCTGAAGCATTAAGCGATGCATCATCCCAACCCAACCGCATCTTCACAGACACAGGCAAGGATGTGGCCGCGCGCGTGGCCTCGATGAGACGCTCCGCCAAATCAAGATCACGCATCAAAGCGGAACCGGCAAAGCCACCAGTTACGCGTTTTGCGGGACAGCCCATGTTAATGTCGATAACGTGAGCGCCATTGGCCTCGGCGAGACGAGCGGCTTCAGCCATCCATTCAGGGTCGCGGCCAGCGAGCTGGACAATATGGCAATCAATCCCCTCACCTTCGGCGCGGACGCGGCTTTCTTCAGAACCGCGCAGATAATCATCCGACGCCACCATTTCAGAAACCACAAAAGACGCGCCGAACCGCCGTGCAATTCGGCGCATGCTCACATCCGTTACTCCCGACATAGGAGCCAGGGCTGCAAGCGGCGGCGCGTGATCAGCACGACCTGAAAAGGGTATATTAGATTGCATAAATATTGGGCAGCTCGAAAAACTGCCCAAGATTTAAACTGATCTTCGCGATGCAGCAAACAAAATTTTCCAAAAGTGCAACGAAGCTCTGAAGCCTTGTAAAGCTCCGTTGACGTTTTGGGGTAAAATCCGCAACAAAGTGGAATGACCTCGCTGATCAGCGTTCCTGACCGAATTTCCGTCGCGGCCCTCCTCGTGGCTGCCGGGCGGGGATTACGCGCGGGCCTAGATATTCCGAAACAATATCTCGATCTTGCGGGCGAAACCATGCTCACGCGCTCGATCCGTGCGCTCGCTGCTGACAAACGCGTGAAGCAAATTCTTTGCGTCATTCATCCTGATGATCGCGCGCGTTATGATGAGGCGATTGAGCCTTTACCCTCTGAAATCAAGACGCGTCTCGTTGAGCCGACCTTTGGCGGTGCCACACGACAGGAATCAGGCAAGGCGGGCCTTGAAGCCCTTGCCGTATCCGATCATCCGCCAGACATCATTCTTGTCCACGATGCAGCGCGACCTTTCGCGAGCGAAGCTTTGATCGCGCGCAGCATTGAGAGCGCTTATCTTAAAGGCGCAGCCATTCCCGGCATATCGGTCATCGATACGATTAAGAAAACCGATCTCTCAGGCATCATCACATCAACGCCGCCGCGTCGTGACTTACGCGCGGTGCAAACGCCGCAAGCCTTCAAATTTGATATTCTTCTGAAAGCGCATCGCTCAGCACTCTCGGCTAAAGATATAGAGTTCACGGACGACGCTTCGATCGCCGAATGGGCCGGACACAAAGTTCATATTTTTGAGGGCGAGCCCGAAAACATCAAAGTGACAACGCCGGAAGATGTGAGCGAAGCGCGGCAACGTCTCTCCGGACCGCGCGATGTGAGAACCGGTATCGGCTATGATGTGCATGCTTTTGAAGACGGTGATCGCGTCATTCTTGGCGGTGTACCCATTCCATTCACGAAAAAGCTCAAAGGCCATTCGGACGCCGATGTTGGTCTTCATGCTTTAACCGATGCTATTTTCGGTGCACTTGCGGAAGGCGATATTGGCTCGCATTTTCCCCCTTCCGATGGACAATGGAAAAATGCGGATTCCGCACTTTTCTTACGTCATGCTGTTGATCGCGTGAAAGCGCGTGGCGGTGTGATTAAACATCTTGATCTCACTCTGATTTGCGAAGCGCCAAAGATCGGTCCTCATCGTGACGCGATCCGCGCGCGCATTGCTGAACTCTGTGGCGTTAAAATCTCGCGCGTGGGTGTGAAAGCCACAACGACTGAGCAATTAGGTTTTACTGGCCGTGGCGAAGGCATTGCCGCGCAAGCCATTGCCACAATCGAATTGCCTGATCTCGCATGAATGATCTTGCAGAGAGACTCGTCAAAGAGGCAATTGCAAAAGGCGTCATCATAGCGACAGCTGAGTCCTGCACGGGTGGCCTTGTCTCTGGAGCAATTACATCGGTTGCAGGATCATCAACAATGTTTGATCGCGGCTTTGTTACTTATTCCAATGACGCCAAGGCCGAACTTTTGGGCGTCTCGCCTGACCTCATCAAAAATTACGGCGCAGTGAGCACAGAAGTCGCAATCGCCATGGCTGAAGGCGCTCTTAATCACTCAAAAGCGACACTGAGTGTTGCGATAACGGGCATCGCGGGACCCGGCGGTGGAAGCGTTGAAAAGCCTGTAGGGCTTGTGCATTTCGCAACCGCACTCAAAGGCCAAGACACGCGTCCCTTTGAAAAAAGATTTGGAACAATTTCTAGAGATGCGATCCGCCATGGCGCGGTTCACGCTTCCCTTCAAGCGCTTTTATCGCGCTTACCGTAGACGACCCCTGCCCGTTCAACAAAAGCGTCAGAAAATTTTCTGAAAGCCGTGTCAAACATCGCGCCCATCAGCATGCCGAGCATGCGCGATTTGAATTGATAATCGATGTAAAACTCAACGCGCGTGCCTGAATTTTCAGGCACGAAACTCCAGCGATTTTGCATATGGCTAAAGGGTCCATCGACATATTCAACGAGGATTTTATTTGTCGCCGGATCTAAGGTGACACGCGACGTGAAAGTCTCACGGATCGCTTTATAGCCAATCGTCATATCGGCAATCAGCATCTCGCGGTTCTCATCAAGTGACGACCGACGCCGGACCTTCAACGCCTCACAAAGCGGCAAGAATTCAGGATAATGTTCGACATCAGCGACAAGCGCGAACATGTCTTCGGGCGCATAGCCCACAGAGCGGGAGGAATTAAAGACCGGCATTAGAACCGATTATCGCCCAAGCTGCTTTTCGCGCGCGGCACGCAGCCGTGCGAAATCTTCACCCGCATGATGGGATGAGCGCGTGAGCGGTGTCGCCGAGACCAACAAGAACCCTTTAGTATAAGCAATGGTCTCATAGGCTTTGAATTGATCAGGGTGGATATAATCAATCACCGCGTGATGTTTGCGCGTCGGTTGAAGATATTGACCTATTGTGAGGAAGTCGACATCGGCCGAACGCAAATCATCCATCAATTGCAACACTTCATTACGCTCTTCACCAAGCCCCACCATGATGCCTGATTTCGTGAAGATTGACGGATCAAGCTCTTTCACGCGTTGCAAGAGGCGGATCGAATGGAAATATCGCGCGCCAGGGCGCACGGTAAGATAGTTCGACGGCACGGTTTCAAGATTGTGATTGAAGACATCTGGTTTCGCTTTGACAACGATTTCAAGCGCACCCTCTTTCCGCAGGAAATCAGGCGTTAGAATTTCAATCGTTGTGAGCGGTGACTTTGCGCGGATCGCGTAAATCACATCGGCAAAATGTTGTGCACCACCGTCAGCCAAATCATCACGATCAACCGATGTAATGACCACGTGTGTGAGACCAAGCTTTGAAACGGCATCAGCAATTTTTGCGGGCTCGTGATGATCAAGCGCATCGGGCAGACCCGTCTTCACATTGCAGAATGAACACGCGCGCGTGCAAGTGTCGCCCATGATCATGAAGGTCGCGTGCTTCTTCTCCCAGCACTCGCCGACATTCGGGCAGCTCGCTTCTTCACAGACGGTGACGAGCTTATGTTCTTTGACGATTTTATTGGTTTCAGCCCATTTTGGTGAACCTGGCGCTTTCGCACGGATCCATTCGGGCTTGCGTTGGATGGGATTATCCGGCCGATGCGCCTTCTCAGGATGACGCAGCTCGCCCTTTTTGCGGGGATCATCCTTCAAAAGATCGATAACGGCCGGCATGGGTCCTACTCCTTAAGAAGCCGCCTCACACATGGATCGCGCGACCATAGGCGTCAAGTACACTCTCATGCATCATTTCGGAAAGGGTAGGATGTGGGAAGACGGTATGCATTAATTCTTCTTCTGTCGTCTCCAGTCCCATCGCCACAACATAGCCCTGAATGAGCTCGGTGACTTCGGCGCCAATCATATGCGCGCCCAAAAGCTTGCCCGTTTTGGCGTCAAAAATGGTCTTCACAAGCCCGTCCGGCTCGCCGAGCGCTATCGCCTTGCCATTCCCCATGAACGGGAAGCGACCAATTTTGAGCGTATAACCTGCTTCCTTGGCCTTGGCTTCGGTCAAGCCGACGGAAGCGACTTGTGGATGGCAATAGGTGCAACCCGGGATTTTCTGCTTGTCCATCGCGTGAACAGGCAAACCCTTGATTCCTTCGATGCAGATGACACCCTCGTGTTCGGCCTTGTGCGCAAGCATGGGCGGGCCTGCCACATCGCCGATGGCGTAAATCCCCGCGACATTGGTTTTGCCCAGACCATCGGTGACGATGCAGCCGCGATCCGTCTTAATGCCCAAAGCCTCAAGCCCCAAACCTTCGATATTGCCGACGACGCCAACAGCCGAGATCAAACGATCCGCCGTAATGGATTGCGTTGCGCCCTTCTCGTCTTGAATGGTGGCCGTCACGCTGTTTGCGGATTTTGAAACACCCGTCACTTTCGCACCGGTCAAAATTTTGATGCCCTGCTTTTCAAAACGCTTGCGCGCGAGAGCGGCAATTTCAGCATCTTCGACGGGCAAGATTTGAGGCATCACTTCAACAACGGTGACCTCAGCACCCATCGTGCGATAGAAAGAAGCGAATTCGATACCGATCGCACCCGAGCCCATAACGATGAGCGACTTCGGCATCACATCGGGCACCATTGCTTCGAAATAAGTCCAGATAAGCTTCTTATCAGGTTCAATACCGGGAAGCGCACGCGGCCGCGCGCCTGTCGCGATGATGATGTGCTTGGCTTGATAAGTGCCCTCACCCAACACGCCCTTCGGCACGGGATGTTGTGGTTCCACCGCAGGCTTAGATGATTTGCCGACAACAACTTCGCCGGGCTTTGTGACTTTGGCTTCGCCCCAAATCACATCGACTTTGTTTTTCTTTAAAAGAAATCCAACGCCGCCATTCAGCTGACCTGAAACGCCGCGTGAGCGTTTGATAACGTCCGCGATGTTGAACGTCATCTTGCCTTCAAGCTTCAAACCATAATCAGCTGCATGCGTGGCATAGTGATAAATTTCAGCAGACCGCAACAACGCTTTTGTCGGGATACAACCCCAATTCAAACAGATGCCGCCGAGATGTTCACGCTCGACAAGTGCGGTTTTAAAACCCAATTGCGAGGCACGGATTGCGGTAACATAGCCGCCCGGCCCGCCACCAATGATGAGAACGTCATATTGCGTTGCCATTATGCGTCTCCGTTCACACCAACATTGATACAGGATTTTCGATCAAGCCCTTGAGTGCCGAAAGAAGTTCAGCACCCAACGCCCCATCGACGGCGCGATGATCTGTTGAGAAGGTTACGGTCATGACGGTTGCAACTGTCAATTGACCATTCTTCACAACGGGTCGTTGTTCACCTGCGCCGACCGCAAGAATTGTCGCATGGGGCGGGTTAACGATGGCGGCAAATTGCTTGACACCAAACATACCAAGATTGCTGACCGCCGTTGTTCCGCCTTGATATTCTTCAGGCTTCAATTTGCGTGCGCGGGCCCGTACTGCCAAATCTTTCATTTCATTCGAAATGGTGGAGAGCGATTTCAAATCGGCCTTGCGAATAACAGGAGTAATCAAACCACCAGGGATCGAAACCGCGACACCCACATCTGCATGTTTGTGCTTGAGCATCGCATTTTCGGTCCAAGTGACATTCGCTTCCGGCACGCGCATGAGTGCGACAGCAAGAGCCTTGATCACAAAATCATTGACCGAGAGTTTGTATACAGGCCTACCATCAGCGCCCTTCGGCGCATTGGCATTGATCTCTTCACGCGCTTTCAAAAGCGCATCAAGCTCAATATCAGCGGTCACATAGAAATGCGGCACCGTCTGTTTTGATTCCAGCAAACGCCGCGCGATGGTTTTACGCATCGAGTCATGCGGCACTTCTTCGTAAGAGCCCGCTTCGAAAAGCTGCTTCACCATGGCATCCGCCATACCGGTGGCAAGTTGAGGCGCTGCGCTTGGTGCAGCAGCTGTGATCGCACGCGGTGCAGTTCCTCCCGCCAGTGCAGCTTTTACATCGCGTTCAATCACACGACCGTGCGGACCGGAGCCGGCAATCTTTGACAGATCGATACCGGACTCTTTAGCGATGCGTTTTGCAAGTGGAGATGCAAAAGTCTTAGCACCATGCGGTTGAACGGGAGCCGTGACGACCGGTGATGATACGGGCACCGCAACCGGTGCCGCCTGAAGTGCTGCAGCTATCGGCGCGGGTGCGGATGGCGCATTTGCGGGAGCAGAAGAGATATTTGAAACGCTTTCGCCTTCAGCAGCAATCAGAGCGATTTCTGTATTCACCGGCACATCCTGCGATCCGGCAGCAACAAGAATTTTTGCCAGCACGCCTTCGTCAACCGCCTCGACTTCCATCGTTGCCTTATCAGTTTCAATCTCGGCAAGAATATCACCGGACTTAATCTTATCGCCTTCTTTCTTGAGCCATTTAGCGAGATTGCCCTTTTCCATCGTGGGAGACAGAGCAGGCATCAGAACCTTGATCGGCATGATCTCTTCCCTTCTCAGCGATAGCAGACGGCTTTCACCGCCTCGACAATTTCACCAACCGTTGGCAAAGCAAGCTTTTCCAAATTCGCTGCATAAGGCATTGGCACATCTTTGCCGGTAATGCGTTTCACAGGCGCATCAAGCCAATCAAAAGCGTTTTCCATGATCTGCGCGGATATTTCCGAACCGACACCGGATTGCGGCCAACCTTCTTCAATTGTAATGCAGCGTCCTGTTTTACGAACCGAAGCAAGAACCGTCTCCGTATCCATCGGACGAATGGTGCGAAGATCAATCACTTCGGCATTGATACCTTGCGAAGCCAATTCCTCAGCTGCCTTTAAAGCGTAAGTCATGCCGATGGAGAAAGACACAAGCGTGACATCGGTGCCTTTACGCGCGATGCGCGCTTTGCCAAGCGGCAACACAAAATCATCAAGCTTTGGAACCTGCCAGCTCTGACCATAGAGAATTTCATTCTCTAAGAATACAACCGGATTGGGATTGCGAATGGCGGCTTTGAGCAACCCTTTTGCATCAGCGGCATTTGAAGGCGACACAACCAAAAGTCCCGGCACATTTGAATACCAGGCTGTGTAATCTTGACTATGTTGAGCAGCGACGCGCGCAGCGGCACCATTCGGTCCACGAAACACAATCGAACATCCCATCTGACCGCCAGACATATAAAGCGTCTTTGCGGCGGAGTTGATGATGTGGTCAATCGCTTGCATCGCGAAATTAAAGGTCATGAATTCAACGATGGGCTTCAAACCCGCAAAAGCCGACCCCACCGCGAGACCTGCAAAACCATGTTCGGTGATCGGCGTATCAACAACGCGATTTTCGCCGAATTCTTGCAACAACCCTTGGGTGATTTTGTATGCGCCTTGATATTCAGCGACTTCTTCACCCATCACATAAACATCACCATCGCGGCGCATCTCTTCGGCCATCGCATCGCGCAAGGCTTCACGCATGGTTTGCGTGACATATTCTGTTCCTGTGGGAACTTCATTTGAGGCGTCATAGGCATGAACTTCCGCAGGCGGTGCAGCGTGAACGGCCGGTGCAGCGATGGGTGCCACAGAAACAGCAGAATCAGCAGCGGGGGCCGCCTTTGAAGCACTTCGCTCACCAACGCTCTCACCCTCGGCCGCAATCACGGCAATCGGCGTGTTCACAGCAACATCTTGCGATCCTGCGGGAACGAGAATTTTTGCAAGCACGCCTTCATCAACCGCTTCGACTTCCATCGTTGCCTTATCGGTTTCGATTTCAGCGAGAATATCGCCGGCTTTGACTTTATCGCCTTCTTTCTTGAGCCACTTGGCGAGATTGCCTTTTTCCATCGTCGGAGAAAGAGCGGGCATTAAAATATCTACAGGCATGATGATGAGCCTTCGAATGAAATGACGGGATTATTTCAATATATCGGTGTAGAGTTCTGACGGATCCGGTTCCGGATCATGGGTCGCAAATTCCGCCGCATCATTGACGATCTGTCTCACATCGCCATCGATGGATTTGAGATCATCTTCCGCCAGTTTCCATTGCTTCAACAAACGCGCGCGCACTTGTTCAATCGGATCATGCTCTTCGCGCATCTTCTGCACTTCGTCTTTCGAACGATATTTCGCCGGATCCGACATAGAGTGGCCACGGTAGCGATAGGTCTGCATCTCGAGAATATAGGGACCTTTGCCATCACGGCACCATTGGATGGCACGCTCAGCCGCATCACGCACGGCGCGCACATCCATACCATCGACTTGCTCACCCGGAATGTTGAAAGAAATGCCGCGCTTCGAGAAATCGGTTTGCGCTGATGCGCGCGAGACCGATGTTCCCATCGCATAGCGATTGTTTTCGATCACATAAACAACGGGAAGCTTCCAGAGCTCCGCCATATTGAAGCTTTCATAGACTTGACCTTGATTGGCCGCGCCATCGCCGAAATAAACAATCGAAACTTGTCCGTTCTTTTTATAGCGATTAGCGAAAGCGAGACCGGTGCCAAGCGGCACTTGTGCGCCAACAATGCCGTGACCGCCGTAAAATTGCTTCTCGACGCTGAACATATGCATCGAGCCGCCCTTGCCTTTGGAAAGACCACCACGACGCCCGGTAAGTTCGGCCATCACACCTTTAGGGTCCATGCCGCAGGCAATCATGTGACCGTGATCTCGATAAGAGGTGATGACCTGATCGCCATCCTTCTGCGCCATCTCGACGCCGACAACGACCGCTTCCTGACCGATATACAAATGGCAGAAACCGCCAATCAGACCCATGCCATACATCTGGCCCGCTTTCTCTTCGAAGCGGCGGATCAACATCATTTCGCGATAGGCTTTGAGATCTTCATCTTTGGAGAATTCACGTGGCAGGGCATTTTTGCGCAATGCCGGTTTTGCCGCCGCCTTCGGTGCTGCTTTTCGAGCCGCCGTCGCCATTGTTCCGTCTCCCGTTTTTAATCTATTGCCAGAAGCTTAACCGAAAAACGGTGATATGACGAGCCCTGAAAACACCGAACGAGCGTCATGGTAAATTAATAAAATTATTATTTTTCAATAATATATACTAGTGAACCTGATTGAGGTTCACCGAATTTTTGATGTCTTCACAGATTTTCAGGGGGTAAGCGCAATAACGACATCGGTCGAGCGCCCGCGATTGAGAATAAGCCGTGCACGCTCTTCAAGGAGATCCGGATCGAGTGAATTAGAGGACAACATCGCATTACGATGTTCGAGCGAAATCCGCTCCGCTTGCAGATGGTCACGATCGCGCGTCAAACGCGAAATTTCCGCGAGTAACGCATTGCGCGTATCAATACCGCGACTGCCTGTGCGGGCTTCATTGATAAAGAAATAGGCCGCAGCCCCCGATGCGAGATAAAGCGCAAGGGGTAACAGAATGCCGCGGAATCGACGTTTAACAACCATTGATTGAGTATGTGCCTGAGCGCGGTAAATAGATCGTTAATTCATTGATAAAACAAAGAAAAAGCCCCCGATATGGAGGCTTTCCTGATGATCAAGTTGAAGAGCGCGATCTGGTCTTAACGCAACGCTTTAATCGCATTGCGGCCCGCATATCGTGCCATCAGGCCGAGATCTTCTTCAATCCGAAGAAGTTGGTTGTATTTTGCCAACCGGTCTGAGCGCGCAAGCGAGCCGGTTTTGATCTGGCCGCAATTTAACGCAACCGCGAGATCAGCAATGGTTGAATCTTCCGTCTCGCCCGAGCGGTGCGACATGACTGATGTATAGCCCGCCCGATGCGCCATATCGACAGCGGCTACGGTTTCAGTCAGCGAACCGATCTGGTTCACCTTAACAAGGATCGAATTGGCAACGCCTTTGGAAATACCCTGCGACAGGCGGGTCACATTGGTGACGAACAAATCATCGCCGACGAGCTGGCATTTATGGCCGATCTTGTCGGTCACGAGCTTCCAGCCCTCCCAATCATCTTCTGAAAGCCCGTCTTCAATAGAGACAATCGGATAGGCGTCAACGAGCTTGGCGAGATAGTCAGCTTGCTCAGCAATTGAACGGATTTTCCCTTCACCTTCATAGTGATAGGCGCCATTCTTAAAAAATTCTGTCGCTGCGCAATCCATGGCCAAATAGATGTCTTTGCCCGGCTTGTAGCCTGCCGTCTCAATGGCCTTCATGCAGAAATCGAGCGCCGCTTCGGCTGACGGCAAATTCGGGGCAAAGCCGCCTTCATCGCCGACATTCGTGTTGTGGCCGGCCTTTTTGAGCGCGCCTTTGAGCGTGTGGAAGATTTCTGCACCCATGCGGAGCGCTTCCGAGAAATTCGGAGCGCCGACGGGCATGATCATGAATTCTTGGAAATCGATGGGGTTATCGGCATGAGCGCCGCCATTGACGATGTTCATCATCGGAACCGGCAAAACGCGTGCGGATGTGCCGCCAACATAGCGGTAAAGCGGCAATGTGCTGGCATCGGCCGCCGCTTTGGCCACGGCTAAAGAAACACCCAGAATGGCGTTGGCACCGAGGCGGGCTTTATTGGGCGTACCATCGAGCGCGATCATCGCATCGTCGATCGCAATCTGGTCTTCGGCTTCGAGACCAATCAACGCATCGGAAATTTCACCATTGACCGCTTCGACAGCCTTCAAGACGCCTTTGCCGAGATAGATTTTCTTGTCGCCATCGCGGAGCTCGACCGCTTCATGCGCTCCCGTTGAGGCCCCCGACGGTACGGCGGCTCGACCCATCGAGCCATCTTCAAGCGTCACATCGACTTCAACCGTGGGATTGCCGCGGCTATCGAGGATTTGGCGGGCATGAATATCAATGATCTCGGTCACGAGGCGGCTCCATCTGGTGCAATTATTAAGGGGGCAATTTCTGCCCCCTCATACGCCTTTCGTCGGATATTGCAATGCACCCAAAAGCGCGTGAGCGCTAAATTTCAACCGGCCTTGATTTGGCCAAGTTATCGAAAGCTTTGAGATCGGAAAGCAGCGCTTCCATTTTCGAAAGTGGCACCATATTGGGTCCGTCAGATGGCGCGCGTTCCGGTTGCTCATGGCTCTCAATAAACACAGCCGCGACGCCTATGGACACAGCCGCCCGTGCGAGCACGGGAACAAATTCGCGTTGCCCACCGGATGATCCACCCTGACCACCTGGTTGCTGCACCGAATGGGTGGCGTCAAATACGACAGGCTTCTTTGTGTCGCGCGCCATGATCGGCAGACCGCGCATATCGGACACAAGCGTATTATAGCCAAATGAAGTACCGCGATCGGTCACAAGAACCCGCTCATTGCCGACGCCTGTGATCTTGGCGACGACGTTTTTCATGTCCCAAGGGGCGAGGAATTGCCCCTTTTTCACATTGATGATGCGACCGGTTTCAGCAGCGGCCACGAGAAGATCAGTCTGACGGCAAAGAAAAGCCGGAATCTGAAGTATATCAACGGTTTCTGCGACGATCTTACACTGATCTCTCTCATGAATATCGGTCAAAACTGGGAGCCCAAAGCTCGATTTGATCTCAGCAAAAACATCCATAGCTTGCGACAAGCCGATACCGCGCGGGCCGGAAGCCGAGGTACGATTAGCCTTGTCGAACGAGGTTTTGAAGACGAAGGGAATACCGAGTTTACCGGTGATCGCTTTGAGGCCAGAGGCCATCTCAAGCGCGTGCGCACGGCTCTCCATCGCGCAGGGCCCTGCGATCAAAACAAAGGGGCGCGATTGGCTGAAAGTGACATGGGCGAGGCCGCGATCTGCAGCAAGGCCGGAATCGGTTGAAACATCTGTGCTCATGGGGCGCATATACAACGCCCGCCATGATCGGGAAAGCGGCGATCAAACCGATATAAAACGAAGAGCCAAGCCAAAGGCATTTTGTGGCGGGATAATCAGCGCGTTTAGATGCGAAAGATATTCGACGGCCTCCGCCTTCAGACGCGCCTCAAACGATGCAAGATCTCTCACGGCAATTGTTAAGGCTGAGAACCTTGGCCCCTCGCCTGTTGCGGCAATGCCGAAGTCAAACGCGAAGGCCGCATCAGAGAGGCACTCGACCACGCCGCGCGGCGTATCAAAGCGCAAGCCGGCGGAGGTGGCTGAGAAGGCGCGAATGCCCGTAAACGCACTCAGAAACTCGGCATGATCGGCAGGGTCTGCGGCGACCATGGTCACACCCGCCAAAGCCGAGGCCCCATTCGGATGCGCCTGCATCGCCTTGTTCCAGAAATTTTCAGGCCGATGCTGCTCACACACAAAGAACCCGCAGTGAGGTGCCAGCGGATCACGCGCAAAAGCCAGGGAGAATGACACTTCAACCTCGGACCCATCCGGCTTTTTCGCTTTGCGTGCAAAATCGAAAGGCGCGAAACCGCCAATGCCCGCTTTGTCAAAGGCGGCTTTGTCCGCGCGCGCATCACTTGAAGCGAGCACAAGCATCGCAAAACCTTCGCGCGCGCTGAGATAATCGCGCACGAAAGCGCCAAAAGAAAAAACACCCTGCTGATGCGGTGCGACGTCGGCACCTTCACCCACGGTGATCAATTCCAAAAACGCGCCATCAAATTGCACGATGCGATTTTCCGTACCCCAAGGATGGCGATTGCGCGTGCCAACAAGGAAACCGAGGCGCTGATAAAAAGCGCCCGCCGCATCAAGATCGTGAACGGGAAGAACGAGGTGATCGAGAGGGCGGGTAGTATTCATGATTTTATATCTTCATTCTTGTTTTTAGGAAACGAAGGTTCAATTTGATTTACACTTAAAGAAGCTCATATGATCCGTCAAAATGGACCGTAGAAACGACTATATAGATCTGTTTTGAAAATGCATTGAATGACGAAGGGGCGACACGATCAGATTTATGTCGCTGCCTTCTTCATCTGCAATTTTGGCCGCCAAATACCAAGCGCGGTTTGCGCGAGAGACAAAGCGAGGATGGCATAAAGCACATTCCATTCGCTATGGATCGCTTCAGCCAATAGCCGTTGTGTCTCGATGACATTTTCACCGCGTGCGATGCGTGCTGATAATTCCGCTGCCGCAACCGCTTTGCTTTGTGTGACGGCAAGTGTGGCTTCAAACATTGAAAGCCCCAAAAGCGCTTTCGCCCAAGCCCAGCGCTTTTGCTGATATTGACGATGCACCAACATCGCGATGAGTCCTGAGACGAGCGACAGGCCGAGCGAGGGCACCAGAATAAACCGCGCGATTTGCGAGATCGTCTCGCGCAAAGTTGCATATTCTTCGACACTGGCCTGCGGCGCATGCCAGAGAATAAGCATATGGCCGAGAAGCGCGCCGATCAGCCCGCAAGACGATATTGTATGGAGAAACTTAACACCCTGCCTCATGGGCGCATTTACGGCCGTCTAGCGGTTCAGGATCACTGTTCGAGAGTAAAGCCGTCTCCGCCCTAGCGCTTCGCCTCCATCCGCGTGATCAGGCGCTCGACCTCCTCTTGAGTGTCTTCGAGTAGCGCTGACAAGAAATGCACGGCTTGGAGGGGCGGCGTCTTGCCCTCATCAAATTGAACATGGTCGCGCAGGCGGATCATGACGACGTCGAGCGTGAGGCTCAGCGCCTCGAGCGCCGCGTGGAAACTGATCGGCTCGTTGAAATCGAGTTTCTGCATTCACCCCTCCGTTCATTGGTCGCGCGTGTGAGAAACACGGGCGCGAGAATGAAAACGACACCGGTGCGGCGCACTGGTGCAAGTCCTCAAAACGAAAGCGACACCAGTGCGCCGCACTGGTGTCGGGGTGCTAAGAAAGCCATCAAAAGGTTGGCCGCTGCGCTTTTAGCCTTGCAGCCTGGACATAACGCCGCCACCCCGACGAAGACGCGTCAGGGCAGTTTGGTTTCGGCAGATGCACTGCCGCCTTTTGATGGGGTTTCTTAGGCCCCGAGTCATGCACTCACATGACCTAAGGGCAACTCTACCAACCCTGCGACAAAGATCAACCACTACGCCCCGAGCCATCCGCGCGGTAACGGGGAAGGTAGAGGCAAGTTGATGATGCGCGTTTAAGCTGAAAGAGAGGATTTTAGTAAAATGCGAGTTACTCCGTCATTGCGAGGCGCGAAGCAATGACGATTGAGTCACACCATCCGCGCTTGCTCCACCGCCGCGGCAATAAAGCTTGCAAAAAGAGGATGCGGTTCGAACGGGCGTGACTTTAATTCAGGGTGATATTGCACGCCGATAAACCACGGATGATCCGGATATTCGACCGTCTCGGGTAAAAGCCCATCGGGCGATACACCGGCAAACAACAAGCCCTTGTCTTCAAGCTGTTTGCGATAGCCCATATTCACTTCATAGCGATGGCGATGGCGTTCCGAGATATCACCGGTTCCATAGATTTTCGCGATGTGGCTGCCTTCTTCCAACCGCGCGCGGAAGGCGCCTAAGCGCATTGTGCCGCCAAGATCGCCACCCTCTTCGCGGATCTTCAATTCATTGCCTTGCATCCACTCGGTCATCAAACCGACGAGCGGTTCTTTGCAGGGGCCGAATTCTGTCGAGTTCGCGTCTTTGATGCCCGCAAGATTACGAGCGGCTTCAATCACTGCCATCTGCATGCCGAAGCAAATACCGAAATAGGGAACCTTGCGTTCACGCGCAAAACGCGCGGCGTTGATTTTACCTTCCGCACCGCGTTGGCCAAAGCCACCGGGCACAAGAATGCCATGAACGTGTTCGAGAAATGGTGCAGGATCTTCGCGCTCAAACACTTCCGATTCAATCCAATCGAATTTCACTTTCACCTTGTTGGCGATGCCACCGTGATAAAGCGCTTCGATGAGTGATTTATACGCGTCTTTCATGCCGGTATATTTGCCGACAATCGCAATCGTCACTTCGCCTTCCGGATTTTCAACGCGATCCATCACGCCTTTCCAGCGTGTGAGATCGGGCTTTGGTGCGGGTTCAATGCCGAAAGCCGCGAGCACTTCTGCATCCAGTCCCGCTTCGTGATAGGCTTCCGGCACTCTGTAAATCGATGTAACGTCGCGCGCTTCAATGACAGCGGTTTCACGCACATTGCAAAAAAGTGCGAGTTTGCGGCGTTCCTCTTTCGGAATTTCGCGATCCGAACGGCAGAGCAGAATATCCGGCTGAATGCCGATGGAGCGCAGCTCTTTCACCGAATGTTGTGTTGGCTTGGTTTTGAGTTCACCCGCAGCCGGAATGTAAGGCAACAAAGTGAGATGCACATAAACGGCATGGCCGCGCGGTAAATCATTGCCGAGTTGGCGAATGGCTTCAAAAAATGGCAGGCCTTCTATGTCGCCGACTGTGCCGCCGATTTCGACGAGCACGAAATCAAAGCCGTCATTGCCTTCGAGCACAAATTCTTTGATCGCATTCGTGACATGCGGAATAACTTGCACCGTGCCGCCAAGATAATCGCCGCGGCGTTCTTTGGTGATGATGTCCTGATAGATCCGGCCGGTGGTAATGTTGTCCTGCTTCGTCGCAGGGCGTCCCGTGAAGCGCTCATAATGGCCGAGATCGAGATCGGTCTCCGCGCCGTCGTCGGTGACGAAACATTCGCCATGCTGGTAAGGGCTCATCGTGCCCGGATCGACATTGAGATAGGGGTCGAGTTTACGAAGGCGCACCGAGTAACCTCGGGCCTGAAGAAGAGCACCCAGAGCCGCCGACGCAAGCCCTTTGCCCAAAGAAGACACCACGCCACCGGTGATGAAAATATACCGTGCCATGGGGTTTTCCTTCTAAGTCCTTCGTGCCGATTCTACAAAGCCATCGGTCATGAAAAGCGTCGCTTTCCACATCTGACATTCGGGTTTTTGGATTTTTCAATAAAAAACCGGGCGAAGAACCGCCCGGTTGATGAATTCGTCACGATCAGCAGGCTTATTGAGCCGGCTTCGGCTGGCCTTCAAGCTGCTTCAACTGATCGAGAACGCCACCGGATGCGGGTGCTGCGGGGGTTTCTGTGCCCGCTGCCGGGGCCGACTGGCCCGTTGTGGCTTGATCGATCACCGATTTCGGCGCTGAGGAATTGCCCGCGATGATCGCCAGCAAGAGACTTGTCGCAAAAAAAGCCGCTGCCAATATTGCCGTCGTACGGGTAAGCAAATTGGCCTGCCCGCGACCGGACATAAGACCACCCAAGCCGCCCGAGCCACCGCCGCCCAAACCGCCGAGCGCACCCTGCTCCGACCGCTGCAGCAGAATGACAGCCACAAGCGCGACAACGATCAAAAGATGGATAACGATCAAAACCTGTTGCATTGAGATAGGTACCTTTGCGCCGGTCAACCGGCTGTCGGCTGCGCATCTAACATATAGGGATCGGCCTTTCTAGCCGCAATCGACCCCGATTTTCACCGATAAAACCCCGCAATCGTCAGGAAATCCTCGGCTTTGAGGCTTGCGCCGCCTACCAGAAGCCCGTCAACATTGGCAACGGCCAACAATTCTTTGGCATTTGTCGGTTTCACCGAGCCACCATAGAGAATGCGTACCTTGCTGCCCTCCTCCTTTCCGAGGAGCTTTTTAAGATCCGATCGGATCAGCGCATGGACCTCTTCTACATCCTTGGCGGTCGGGACGAGTCCGGTACCGATGGCCCAAACCGGCTCATAGCCGATTACAAGCTGATGGGCGGGCATGCCTTCAGGCACGGAATCCTTTAACTGGCGGCGCACGACTGAGAGGGCTTTTCCCGCCTCGCGCTCGGCCTTTGTCTCGCCGAGGCATAGAACGGCCATAAGCCCTGCACGACGTACGGCCTCGGCCTTGGCTCGCACATCGGCGTCTTTTTCCTTATAATCCGTCCGGCGCTCGGAATGACCCACCATCACGGCGACCGCACCGATATCGGCGAGCATTTCGGCTGAAACATCGCCTGTGTGAGCCCCTGACACCTTTGCATGGCAATTTTGAGCGCCAATCGAAATGCCCGTACCCACCGCGGCCTGAGCAGCAAGCGCGACATGGGTCATCGGCGGGCAGATTATGAGGTCAACTTTTGACCTTAAAGCGCCATCGAACCCCTTGCCCATGGCGGCCAATTCCGCGAGCGCGGCCCGCGAACCATTCATTTTCCAATTGCCGACAACGAGGGGGCGATTTGTTTGCGACATTTCCGGATCTTTCTCGATAAATTGACCAATTCACGCGGAGAAATGCATAAATTCGAGTAAAAAGAAACCCTAAAGCCACTGTTTTGCTTGCATCTTTCACTCAAACAGGCTTTGCCAGTCAGCACCCAATTGCGGCAAATGCCGAGCCTCCATAGGATGGTCATGTGCTGTGGGCGGCAAAAGAGAAAACAAGCGGATACAGGAACTGACATCATGATGGACGGGCTACGCAAAGCAGGAAAAAGCTGGATCGGCCGGATCATCCTTACGATCATGTTCGGATTCCTGATTTTCAGTTTTGCGCTTTGGGGAATTGGCGACATTTTCCGCGGCTATGGAATAAGGACCGTGGCCAAAGTTGGTGGCACAGAAATCGACGCGCAGGTCTATAAGCAGGCTTTTCAAGCCGAGCTGCAGGTCCTCTCCCGCCGATACGGCCAAAACATCACCGCTGAACAGGCGATCGCCTTCGGTCTCGACCGACAAGTGCTACAGCGTATGATTTCGGATGCGGCGCTCGATGATCGCGCGCATTCGATGAAACTTGGCCTCTCGGATACCGCAATTGCGAATGCTCTTTTAAATGATCCCAATTTTATTGGACCGGATGGCAAATTCGATCGCGCGCGTTTTAATGAAGCCTTGCGCGCGTCTGGCTATTCAGAAGCCGGCTTTATCTCGGAGCAACGCGCGCTCGATCTACGTCAACACATTATTCAGGGGCTCTCCGGTGTGGCAACGCCGCCCTCGCTCATCACCGATGCGATGAGCCGCTTTACGACAGAAGAGCGCAACATCTCTTATTTTGTTATTTCAAAAAAACAGGTTGTTGAGAGCACAAATCCCGATAATGCGGTGTTGACCAAATTTTTCGAAGAAAACAAAGCGAATTTCAAAGCACCCGAATATCGGAAATTCATATTCGCGACTCTTGATGCCGCTAAACTTGCCGATCCTGCAAGCATTCCAGATGCTGATGTGAAAGCCCGCTATGATGCCGACCGCGACACGATCTATTCGACACAAGAAAAGCGTGCCGTTCGCCAGATCATTTTTACAAAGGAAGATGAAGCCAAAGCAGCGGTTGAAAAAATTGCTGCCGGATCTTCTTTCGATGATTTAGTTACTGAGCGCAAACTCACAGCAGCCGATACGGATCTCGGAACCATTGAAAAACGCTCCATTGCTGATAAGGCCGTTGCCGACGCGGCTTTCGCTCTCGAAAAAGGCAAAGTGAGCGATGTCATCAAGGGACAATTTGGCTTTGTCGTCGTAACCGTGAATGACATCATTGCCGGATCAACGCAAAGCTTTGAAACCGTTGCTGACAGCATCAAAATCAAACTGGCAACCGAAAAAGCGAAGGCCTCCATCCGCGATCTTCATGACAAAATCGAGGATCAACGAGCAGCTGCCAAACCGCTCGCTGAAATTGCAAAAGAAAACAATCTCTCTTTGGTCACGATTGATGCCTCCGATCGTCTAGGCCTCTCAAATGACGGCACATCGCTGCCCGCTCTTGATGGTCAGAATCAATTGATCAATGCGGTGTTTTCATCTGATGTCGGCGTTGACAATGAAGCGATCACACTTCGTTCGGGGGGTTATATCTGGTTTGATGTTTTAGCGATCACACCTCCGCGCGATCGCAGCTTTGATGAAGCAAAAGAAAAAGTCTTGAACGCCTGGCGTGAAGATGATCTCGCCAAGCGCCTCCAGGCAAAAGCTGATGAACTTGTTCAAGCAGTCAAATCAGGCAAATCGATCACAATGCTCGCGGGTGAATTGGGTGTTGAGGCAAAAGATGCCAAAGGCCTAAAACGCTCTGCACAAAGCGAAGGATTGTCGCCGCAAGCCGTCTCGGCTGCTTTTAGCGTTCCTGTGAAGGAAACAACTTCGGCTCTGGGAAACAATCCCGATGAGCGTGTCATCTTGACGGTTGAATCATCCGCGCTTGGTGATTCAGCAACAGCACTCGCTGATGCGGGTCGTATCGCCGATCAAATGCGCCGTTCCCTGTCTGACGATTACGCCAATGCCTATGTGTTGCGTACGCAACAGGATCTTGGTGTGACTGTGAATGATCGTGTGCGTGCGATGACACTAGGTTTGAATTGATCACGCGATGGGCACTCTTCCCGAATATCATCAATTCGAGGAACATTATCTCGACGGAGAGCCGCAACTCATCCGTAAAACTCTCGTTGGTGATCTGGAAACCCCTGTCTCCGCTTTTTTGAAATTGACGGCAGGTGATCGGCGCCATGCGATCTTGCTTGAAAGTGTGGAAGGCGGATCGACACGCGGTCGCTATTCAATCATCGGTTTAAAACCCGATCTTATTTGGCGGTGCCGTGACGGTGAGGCCGAAATCAATCGTAATGCACTTCTTGATCGCGATCATTACACGCCTTGCGGTAAACCGCCATTGACAAGCCTTCGTGAAGTTCTTGCTGAAAGCATGATTGCCTTTGAAGAGGGTCTGCCGCCCATGTCCGCGGGCATGTTTGGCTATCTCGGCTATGACATGGTTCGGCAGATGGAACGTCTCCCTGATGCCAATCCAGATGCGCTTGGCGTTCCAGATGCCATCCTGATGCGGCCAATGATTATGGTGATCTTTGACTCAGTCAAAGATGAAATCACCGTTGTAACACCCGTGCGTCCTAAGGCCGGCGTATCACCACGTGCGGCCTATGAGATGGCGCTTGAACGCATTGACACCGCACATGCCGCATTAGAAGGCCCACTGCCAGCAGGCATACCTTTACCGGCAGGCCTATCAACGCTCGAACACGGTATCTCAAATACAACCGAGCCTGAATTCTTATCGATGGTCGAAAAAGCCAAAGATTATATTCGTGCGGGTGATATTTTTCAGGTCGTGCTCTCACAACGTTTTGATGCGCCTTTCGCGCTTCCCCCTTTCGCGCTTTACCGGGCCCTGCGCCGTGTGAACCCTTCGCCCTATCTGAGCTATTTGGATTTTGACGGGTTTCAGATCGTCTGTTCATCGCCTGAAATTCTCGTGCGGGTTCGAAAAGGCCAAGTGACGATCAGACCGATTGCCGGAACACGCCCACGCGGAAAGACGGAAGCCGAAGATCGCGCTCTCGGTCAGGAGTTGCTCGCGGATGAGAAAGAATGTGCCGAACATTTGATGCTCTTGGATCTCGGTCGCAATGATGTGGGTCGTGTGGCAAAGACGGGCACGGTTGAAGTGACAGGCTCATTCTTCCTCGAGCATTACAGCCATGTCATGCATATCGTTTCAAATGTCGAAGGCGTGCTTGACGAGAAATATGACGTCATAGACGCTTTAGCCGCGGGATTCCCTGCAGGCACCGTTTCGGGCGCGCCTAAAATTCGCGCGATGCAAATCATCGACGAATTGGAACGCGAAAAGCGTGGACCGTATGGCGGATGTATCGGATATTTCGGCGCGAATGGCGAAATGGATACTTGTATTGTTCTTCGTACCGCTATCGTCAAAGACGGCAAAATGCATGTGCAAGCCGGTGCGGGCATTGTCTATGATTCAAACCCGAAATCCGAACAGCAAGAATGTATCGCAAAATCGAAAGCGCTTTTCCGCGCGGCCGATGAAGCGGTGCGTTTCGCTTTCGGCGCGAAACGGGGGCAGTGACGATGACCCGCATCACCCTTGTCGATAATTACGACAGTTTCACCTTCAATCTCTTTCATGATCTTGGTCGCCTGGGCGCCGAAGTTACCGTGGTTCGTAATGATGAAACAACGACCGAAGCTTTGATGGACTCTGATCCTGACGCGATTGTTTTATCACCTGGGCCGTGTACACCAAATGAAGCCGGTATCTGTCTTGATGTGCTCAAAAAAGCAGGTCCCAAAATTCCAATCTTTGGCGTTTGTCTCGGCATGCAAGCCATGGGTCAGGCGTTTGGTGGAGATGTCATCCGCGCACCGCTGCCTATGCATGGAAAAATTACCGAGATCACTCACGAAGGCAAAACAATTTTTCATGGCATCAACCACGCTTTCAAAGCGACGCGATATCATTCCTTGATCGTTGACCGCAACACCTGCCCAAAAGATCTTGAGATCGTTGCTGAGACCAAAGATGGTTTGATCATGGGTCTTTCCCATAAAAAATTTCCAGTCCATGGCGTACAGTTTCATCCGGAAAGCATCGCCTCAGAATTTGGTCGTGCGATCATGAAAAATTTTCTTGATCTCGCGAAGGCCTGGAATGAGACATCGGGCCGCAAGAGAGTTTGATCATGGATCAGATGAAACCGCTCATCGCTGAGCTTGCAAAAGGTCATCCCCTTTCCCGTGAAGATGCGGAGAAGGCCTTCGATCGAATGTTGTCAGGTGAAGCCACGCCCGCGCAGATCGGCGCGTTTCTGATGGCCTTGCGTATTCGTGGCGAGACGGTTGATGAAATTATCGGTGCCGTCAGCGTCATGCGCGCGAAAATGTTGAGAGTGAATGCGCCTGTAAATGCCATCGATATTGTAGGCACGGGCGGCGACAACTCAGGCAGCTATAATGTCTCAACACTTGCTGCCCTGATTGTTGCCAGTTGCGGCGTACCGGTTGCGAAACACGGCAATCGTGCGTTGTCCTCAAAATCCGGCGCTGCAGATATATTGACAGCTCTTGGTGTGAAGGTGGGCCTTGATCCTGAAGGTGTTGAGCGCTGTCTTTCTGAAGCGCAGGTTGGTTTTATGTTCGCGCCAACTCATCATGCATCGATGCGCCATGTCGGACCTGTGCGTGTTGAACTGGGCACAAGAACAATCTTTAATCTGTTGGGTCCGCTTTCCAATCCTGCGGGGGTAAAAAGACAAATGCTAGGCGTGTTCTCAGAGCAATGGTTAGAACCCATGGCTAAGACACTTACATCACTTGGCTCTGACTTCGTCTGGGCTGCGCATGGCGTTGATGGTCTTGATGAGATTACAACAACTGGCGAAACAAAAATTGTTGAAGCAACTAAAGGCCATTATCGCAGCTTTGTGATAACGCCTGAAGATGCGGGGCTCAAACGCGCAAGGCCCGAAGATCTCAAGGGTGGCGATGCCGAGCATAATGCCAAAGCTTTGATGGATGTGCTTGAAGGACAAGCCACACCCTACCGCGATATTGCGGCACTCAATGCCGGGGCGGCCTTGGTGATTGCCGAAAAAGCCTCAAACATTCGCGACGGCGTTATGCAAGCCTTAGCGGCAGTTGATCAAGGCAAGACAAAAGCGACGCTTCAGCGCCTGATCAAAGCGTCAAACGCGTGAGGATTCATGGCTGATATTCTCAAAAAAATTGAAGCCTATAAACGCGTTGAAATCGAAAACGCGAAAGCGCGCATTCCACTTCAGGAAATAAAGAAGCACGCGCTTGCGCAACCAGCTGCGCGCGGTTTTGCGCGCGCGATTGAAACACATCTATCGCAAGACCGGCCGGCCTTGATCGCCGAGATCAAAAAAGCAAGCCCTTCAAAAGGTTTGATCCGCGCGGATTTCGATCCGCCCTCATTGGCGCGCTCCTATGAAAGAGGCGGTGCTTCATGTCTTTCTGTGTTAACGGATGAACCATCCTTTCAGGGCGCGCCCGAATTTTTAACAAAAGCGCGCGCGGTCACGTCGCTTCCGGCACTGCGTAAAGATTTTATGTATGATCTATACCAAGTCTATGAGGCACGCGCTTGGGGGGCCGATTGTATTCTCGTGATTATGGCCGGTGTCGAAGATCAAACTGCATGCGACCTTACAAACCTCGCACACGATCTCGGCATGGATGTTCTTGTTGAAGTGCATAGCCGCGAAGAACTTGATCGTGCCTTACCATTGAACACAAAACTTGTCGGCATCAATAATCGCGATCTGCGCAGCTTCGAAGTTTCATTAACTGTTTCGGAAACACTTGCCCCGCTCATTCCGTCTGATCGAATTAAAGTTGGTGAAAGTGGTATCTTTACTTATGCCGATGTTCGACGCTTAAGCGACGCAGGCATTCACACGCTTCTTGTCGGTGAAAGCCTCATGCGTCAGAATGATGTTGAAGCTGCCACACGCGCTTTGCTTTTCGGAGATGCATCATGAGCAAACTCACGCATCTTGATGAAAAAGGCGCCGCAGCAATGGTCGATGTCTCGACAAAAGCAGTAACCGAAAGACAGGCCATTGCTGAAGGCCATATCACAATGTTGCCAGAAACATTGGATCTCATTCGAAAAGGCAACGCAAAAAAAGGGGATGTACTCGGCGCGGCACGGATCGCCGGCATTATGGCGGCCAAAAAAACACATGAACTCATTCCTTTGTGCCACCCGCTTCTTCTTTCAAAGATTGCCATTGATCTTGAGCCCGATGACTCATTGCCAGGCATTCGCGTGCGGGCAACGGTGAAGCTCTCCGGACAAACCGGCGTTGAGATGGAAGCGCTTACAGCGGTTTCTGTTGCCTGTTTAACGATCTATGACATGGTGAAAGCTGTTGATCGCGCAATAGTGATCAGCGCCATTCGCTTGATCGAAAAAAGCGGTGGCAAAAGCGGGACCTATCGCGCGGAGTAAATCATGTCGCTCATTAGCGTCGAAGAAGCTTTAGCGCGTGTATTGAAATCTGCACGGCCTTTGCCAACGGAGACGATCTCAATCGCTCATGCGCATGGACGCACGCTTGCCTCTCCTCTTCAAGCCTTACGCACGCAACCGCCGTTTCACGCATCAGCGATGGATGGTTATGCGGTTAAGGGTTCGGAGATCCAAACCAAAAGTGCGCGGCTTAAAATTGTTGGCGAGAGCGCAGCGGGTCATGGCTATCACCGTGAATTGAAATCTGGCGAAGCGGTTCGCATTTTCACCGGCGCGCCTGTACCCAAAGGGGCCGATACAATTCTTTTGCAAGAATATGCGTCGCGCGACGGTGAAACGGTTGTGGTTCAAGAACCAGAAACAATAGGCCGCCATGTTCGCCTAACAGGTCTTGATTTCAAAATCGGTGATGCGCTTTTGAAAAAGGGAGAACGGCTTAATGCACGCTCACTCGCGCTTGCCGCCGCAATGGGCCACGGACAAATTCACGTGGCGCGTAAACCCAAAGTTGCCATTCTTGCAACAGGCGATGAGCTTGTTGAGCCTGGTCACAATGCTTCACCTGATCAAATCGTCGCGAGCAATCATTTAACGGCGGCCGCACTTGTTGAAGAGGCCGGCGGCGAAGCGCTTCATCTTGGTATTGCGGGGGATAGTTTTCTATCGCTTGAACGCGGCATCATCGCGGCTGAGCGCGAGGGCGCTGACATTCTTGTCACGCTTGGGGGCGCAAGCGTAGGCGATCACGATCTTGTGCAATCTGTTCTCGCTCGACGCGGTATGGAACTTGGTTTTTGGCGCATCGCGATGCGACCCGGAAAACCGCTCATTCATGGCACACTCGGCCCGATGGCCATTCTCGGGCTTCCAGGCAATCCTGTTTCTTCTTATGTCTGTGCGCGTTTGTTTTTAGTGCCCCTCATTCGCGCGATGCAAGGCGATCCGGATGCGGCGCATGATCCCTCCGAACCCGCGCGTTTAGGCGTTGCTGTCAGAACGAATGATAAAAGACAGGATTATCTTCGTGCGGCACTCACGACACCTCATGAGGGGTTGCCCGTAGCGACGCCCTATGAACTGCAGGATTCATCCATGATCCGCGTGATGGCAGAGGCCGGCGCGCTTGTGATCCGCAAGCCCAATGCGCCCGCAGAGCCCGAGGGCAGTCTCTGCCGGATCATTCGGCTTTGAGCAAAAAAATCTGAACGCTCTGCTTTTTTCCTCTTGCGGAACATATCAAGAACGATTAGTCATGTTCATCTTTTGTTTCCGTTTTTCAGCGAATGATCAGGCGGAAATGATTCGGAGAGTGCTGCCCCATGCTAACCCGTAAACAGATCGAACTTCTGCGCTTCATCCAAGACCGCTTGGCGGCTGAAGGAGTGCCCCCCTCCTTCGACGAAATGAAGGAAGCGCTCGATTTGAGGTCGAAATCCGGCATTCACCGCCTGATCACCGCGCTCGAAGAACGTGGCTTCATTCGCCGCCTTGCTAATCGCGCGCGTGCCATTGAAGTGATCAAGCTTCCCGAAATGGCTGTGCCCAACCATGCGCCGCGCGGAAAATTCAATCCGAGCGTCATTGAGGGTGATTTGGGCCGCGTGCGTCCTGCTCCAGCCAATGATGCGCCGCCCTTTATCTCAATTCCTGTTATGGGCCGTATCGCTGCCGGTACGCCGATTGAGGCCATTCAATCACGCTCACACACAATCGGTATGCCGCCCGATATGCTTGGCACCGGTGATCATTACGCTTTGGAAGTGCGCGGCGACTCTATGATCGAAGCGGGCATTCATGATGGTGACACGGTGATCATCAAGAAGCAGGATTCTGCCAATACAGGCGATATTATTGTCGCGCTCATTGACGATGAAGAAGCCACATTGAAGAGATTGCGCAAACGCGGTTCATCAATCGCACTCGAAGCGGCCAATCCCGCTTACGAAACGCGCGTCTTGGGTCCTGATCGTGTGCGCATCCAAGGCAAGCTTGTGAGCCTGATGCGCCGTTACTGAGTTCTTTTTCGTTATTATTTTTTTATCGTGGCGAGAGCGGTTCCGCTTCCGCATCAGGGGGAGCGTGCTGAACGCTCTCTTGCGGGGGCGGTGAATTCGGCAGAACTTCAGCGCGCGGTATCCAGGGTCGGTTTTTATTTGGATCGCGCGCACCCAATAACGTAAATTTTTCTGACGTCTGATCAGTTGGCTGTGCATCGGCATATCGATAAAGTGCTACCGCCCCGTAATGATTGACGACATCACGATCAATCACAAGCGCCTGATCACAATCACGTGGCGCATAGAAGGGCGTGATCAAAACACTTGCAAGTTTACAATCCTCTTCGAGATCATCTCGCTCCAAGCCAAGAACGACTTTTTCATGTGCTAGGCCACTCATCACGCATCCTGATGAGCTACAAAGCGGACCTTGCTTCACACTCACATCTTGTGCAGATCGTACATCGCCATCAGCTGAAAGCCATTGGGTGATGGTAAATTCATTTACGCCGCGACCCATTACATGCAAATAGCCATCTTTGCCGCGTGCAGCGACAGAAGCGCCATCACGTGCAATATAAAAATCTGGATGATCTGTAGCGAGTGCGAGGACTCCTGCGATCAGCATCGGCAAAAGACCTAACCAGCGTAAAGATGTAGACCACAGAAAAATCCAGATGATGCCTGCACTCACAAAAAGGAGTGTTGTCACAGAAAGTGCGGGCACAGCAACAGAAGCAAAAGGCATCTCCGCAACATAATGCGAGAGAGCCAGCATTAGACTAACGCCATAACCCATGAAGTGCCACACGGGCCCATCAAGCCCAAAAGGCAAAGCCAGAAGTCCTATAAAACCTGCGGGCATCGCAACCATTTCAACCAACGGAATTGTAAACATATTGCCGATAACGCCGAGGGGTTGAAAGCGCTGAAAATGATAAAGCGCAAAAGGGGCGGTCGCCAACTCGGCCAGAAATGTTGTCAGCAAAATCGCTTTGACATGACGTAAAATGAAAGAAGAGAAGCGGTCAAAGAGACCATTTGAGATCTTTGATGCTTTTATATTGATATCTTTAATCTGTTGCTGGGAAGCCTGATGCGGTACTCTTTCATAGGCAGCAATCAATGCCGCAACCGCTGCAAAGGACATTTGAAAACTGGGACCCAATAGGCTTTCAGGCTCCATAGCAATGATGATAAACGCCGCAATAACAAGATTGCGCATTGAAAGCGCCGGACGACCAACAAGAATTGCACCAAAAAGTGCCAAAGTCATTAAAAGAGATCTTTCGGTCGCCACTTCTGAACCCGCAAAAATATCATAAGCAATTGCCCCGCACATCGCTGCGAGTGCAGCCCATATTTTCACATTAACCCGCAGCGCAAGTCCGGGTATCAAAACAAGAAAAAGACGAACCAGAAAGAAAATCATGCCCGCGACTAAAACCATATGAAGACCTGAAATTGACACGACATGATAAATGCCTGCCAAGCGTAAGTCTTCATTTGTCTCCTCTGAGATCAAACCGCGCTTCCCTGTAATCAGGGCTGCAGAGACAGCACCCGCCTGTCCGCCAATTGCATTGGCTATGCGCATCGCAAGATGATTACGAAACCGATCAATCATCGCCACTGCGTCAAAGCGAACCGAAAATGACTCATTTTTTGTAAGGATTATGGGTTTGCCTAATAATGAACCAACGCCACCAATTTTGTTGAAATAAGCATCGCGCGCAAAATCATATCCCCCCGGTCGCACAGGTCCGGGCGGTGGCAAAACTCGTACACTCGCTTTTAGTTTTGCACCCGCTTCAAATTGCGGAACACCACTCATCGTCACACGAATGAAATCCGGTAGAGCGTCATCATATCCTTCAAACGAGAGCGGTTTGATAAGTAACCGTGCTCCATCCGCTTTTATATCGATTGTCTGAACAACCCCCGTCATGATTGCAATTGTGGTTTTTGAAACAATCGGAGCATCAACGCGAAGCGTGCGCCAAGCCGCCAAAGCAAAACCGGATAAGATTGTGGCGAGCACAAGACTAAAAAATAAAAGCTCACGCGTCGGGCGTCGAAGCGCATAGGAGATCAAAATCAAAATCGGAATTAAACCGATGAGCGGCGCGAGGATCGATGGCTCATCATCCGCTGCGAAATAAAGAAGCACGCCGCAGAAAGCTGAGGGTGCCAGAAACAGAAAGGGCCGCCGCGCATCGACCTCGCTTGTCATGGCAAGCGTCAGCGAGTTTGAGAACAGGATCAGGGGCTCGCGCCAATTCACACCCCATGACGAGGGGCGCGCGGCTGCAATCGCCTCCGCATAGACGCGCGCGCGCCGTGATCCGAACGGATTTTTCACAGCCTAAATCCTGAAATGGTGAAGCGCCCCCGCCTTAACCTTCCCGACAAGAGATGCTACAGCACACGCGCCGTGGCGAAACGAACGCCCAGTAGCAATTTATTCCGCCACACGATTTGCGTGCAGGACTTTTGAATGACCCGTTCCGTTGTGACCCGTTTTGCCCCCTCACCCACTGGTTTTCTGCATATTGGAGGCGGCCGCACGGCACTGTTTAATTGGCTCTATGCCAAGCGCCATGGCGGAAAAATGTTGTTGCGCATCGAGGACACGGATCGCGAGCGCTCAACGGATGCAGCGATCGCCGCAATTCTGGATGGGTTGAAATGGCTCGGCATTACTTGGGACGATGACGTCATCTACCAATATTCGCGAGCCGCACGCCATCGCGAAGTGGCGTATGAGCTTCTTGCCAATGGGAAAGCCTACAAATGCTATGCGAGCACGGAAGAGCTTGAAGCCATGCGCGAGCTTGCACGCGCTGAAGGCCGCCCCATGCGCTATGATGGTCGATGGCGTGAGCTCAACGGAACCGATGCGGAAACCAAAGCCATCGCTGAGGGTCGCAAGCCAGTCATCCGACTGAAAGCGCCTCAAGAGGGCGAGACCGTGGTGAATGACCATGTTCAAGGTCGCGTGACCTGGCAGAACAAAGACCTCGATGATCTCGTTCTGCTCCGCTCAGATGGCAATCCGACCTATATGCTCGCGGTTGTCGTCGATGATCATGATATGGGCGTAACCCACATCATCCGTGGGGACGACCATCTCACCAATGCCGCCCGCCAGACACAAATCTATCAGGCAGCGGGTTGGGATGTTCCTGAAATGGCGCATATTCCCCTGATCCACGGACCCGATGGCTCAAAGCTCTCAAAGCGCCATGGAGCGCTCGGCGTCGATGCCTATCGGGCGATGGGGTATCTGCCGGCTGCTATGCGGAATTATCTTGTGCGCCTCGGTTGGAGCCATGGTGACCAGGAATTCTTTTCAACCGAAGAAATGACAAACGCATTTGGCCTTGAAACCATCGGTCGCTCGCCCGCCCGTTTTGATTTCGCAAAGCTCGAACACATCAATGGCCATTATATGCGCGCAAGTGCCGATAAAGAGCTACTTGCCGCAATTGAAACGATATTGCCTGATGTTGGGCCTGAGCGCTCCTGGCCAAGATCGATTGATCCCACCCTCCGTTCTAAGCTTTTGAAAGCCATGCCCGGTTTAAAAGAACGGGCGAAGACACTTTTGGAACTCTTTGATTCTGCTTATTTTTTATATGCACAGCGACCATTAAATTTTGAACCGAAAGCCGAAGCGCTTTTGGCTGAAGGGGGACGGGAAAAGGTCGCGGCTTTGATCCCCATTCTCGAAGCCCTTACCGAATGGACCGCATCCTCGACAGAAGCAGCCATCCGTCAATTCGCGGAAGGCACCGCAATCAAGCTCGGGCAAGCGGCGCAGCCCTTGCGCGCGGCGCTTACCGGCCGCGCAACCTCCCCGCCACTCTTCGACGTCATGGAGATTGTCGGCCGCGACGAGTGCTTGGCGAGATTAAGAGCAGCTTCAGCATAGGCTCGAAATAATAGGACAGGGAAATTGACTTTTCTCCGTGCCGGGTATGCAATGTTGCAGTGCGAGATTAGCCTTAAGCGTGATTGTCCCTTTCGCGCGTCTGAGCTAACCCAGTTCCTGAAATGAAACCATGATAGCCCGAAAGAAGGCCAGAGAGGTCGCCAATGTCCACGCCCGTTTCCCTCAAAGTCGGCGATAAAGCCCTTGAAATGCCTGTTAAGGGCGGAACCATCGGCCCGAGTGTCGTCGATATTGGCAAGCTCTACGCACAAACGGGTATGTTCACCTATGATCCAGGGTTCACCTCGACAGCCAGCTGCGAGTCGAAAATCACCTATATCGATGGCGATGAAGGCGTATTGCTTTATCGCGGCTATCCAATTGAACAGCTAGCAGAGCACGGCGATTTTCTCGAGACCTGCTATCTGCTTCTCTATGGTGAATTGCCGACACCGACACAGCGCGCAGATTTCAACTATCGCGTGACGCGCCACACGATGGTGCATGAACAAATGATGCGCTTCTTCCAAGGCTTCCGCCGTGACGCGCATCCAATGTCGGTGATGGTTGCGTCTGTCGGCGCGCTCTCTGCCTTCTATCATGACTCGATTGATATTGCGGATGAGAATCAGCGCATGATCGCGTCAATGCGCATGATCGCGAAATTCCCGACGCTCGCGGCAATGGCTTATAAATACTCGATCGGCCAGCCTTTTGTGTATCCGCAGAATGATCTCGATTACACATCGAATTTTTTGCGGATGTGTTTTGCAGTGCCTTGCGAAGAATATAAAGTGAATAAGGTGCTCTCACGCGCTTTGGATCGTATTTTCATTCTTCACGCTGATCATGAACAAAACGCCTCGACGTCAACAGTTCGTTTAGCCGGTTCATCTGGGGCCAATCCCTTTGCCTGCATTGCTGCAGGTGTTGCGTGTTTGTGGGGTCCGGCGCATGGGGGCGCAAATGAAGCAGCACTCAAAATGCTTCAGGAAATCGGATCGGTTGATCGCATTCCACATTATATCGCGCGCGCGAAAGACAAAAATGATCCCTTCCGCCTGATGGGTTTTGGTCATCGCGTTTATAAAAATTATGATCCGCGCGCAAAGATCATGCAGAAAACAACGCATGAGGTTTTGGCCGAACTTGGCATTAAGGATGATCCACTTCTCGATGTTGCGATGGAACTCGAACGCATCGCTTTGCATGATGATTATTTCATCGAGAAGAAGCTCTATCCGAATATTGATTTCTACTCGGGCATCACCTTGAAGGCGATGGGTTTCCCAACCTCAATGTTCACCGCCCTGTTCGCTCTCGCGCGCACCGTCGGTTGGATCGCGCAATGGAAAGAAATGATTGAAGATCCGGGCCAAAAAATCGGTCGACCGCGTCAGCTTTACACAGGCCATGCACGCCGCGATTATGTTCCGCAAAATATGCGCTGATAGATCATCAAATTATAATTCAAACGCTCCGCGACCAATCGCGGGGCGTTTTTATTTGATCACATAGCGAGAAACGATTTCTGCGGCTTTGACACTTGGATTGCCCTCATCGATCGCCATCAACTGATCGAGCCGATCAAAACCCTTTAGCTGCCGTCGCCGCGCCTCGGTGTCGCTCAAGAGCGGAAGAAGATCTTTGGTTAAATGATCAGCATTGCACGCGCCTTGAATACGCTCTGGCACGATGTTTTCGCCGATGATCAAATTTGCGAGCACGACGGAAGGCACGTTGATGAAATGTCGAATTTGTCCTTCGATTGCTCCCACACGATACCCAACCGCCATGGGAACATGTGCCATTGCCAATTCGAGCGTTACAGTGCCGGACGCCGCAAGCGCGGCATAGGCTTTTCGAAACGCATGATATTTCGCCGCTTCCCCAAAGATAAGACGTGGTTTGACGTCCCACGTTTTTGCAGCGGTTTCAATCTCATCTTTGAGATGATCAACTGCCGGCAAAATCAGATCAAAATCCAGTTGGTGAATTTGTTTTAGCCAAGCGATTGTCTCTCCAAAGACCGGCATGAGCCGTGTAATTTCTGAACGACGGCTACCGGGCAAAACCAACAAAATCGGGGGCTCACTCGCACGGCGATGAATTTCTTCTTCAGTCGGTTGAAAAAGTTCACGCCGCTCGATTAAAGGATGGCCCACATAAGTACATGGTGGACCACCAAGCTTTTGATGTGCAACAGGCTCAAAAGGTAAAAGCGCCAATACATGATCAATATAGCCACGCATTGCTTTGGCTCGGCCCGGACGCCAAGCCCATACTGACGGGCTCACATAATTTATGATCGGAATATGCGGTAAAGAGTCTTTGACTTTGCGCGCGACGCGGTGGGTAAAGTCGGGACTGTCGATTATAATCAAACAATCAATTTCTTCCGCGATCAAACGATCTGCCGTCTCTTGAATGCGAATGAGTAAAGAAGGCAATCGCTTGATGACAGGAACAATGCCCATCACCGCAATATCGGCCAGTGGGAAAAAAGATTTCATTCCTTGTGCATGAAGCAGAGGGCCGGCGGTGCCGACAAAATCAAGGTCATAGTTTGAAAATCGCTCACGCAGCGCCGGAAGAAGTTTAGCGCCCAACGCATCGCCCGATACCTCTCCGACGACGACGCCAAATTTCAGATAAGGACGAGCGCCAGTCATAAGCGAGGCACACCTTTCAAAAACAGGCCCGCGCGATCCGCTGCTTGCACAGTCTGCGAACGTAAGAGAATGATGACTTCATTGGCAGCTATAGCAATCCCGCCAAGGCCAGCCTCATTGGCAACCTTGATCGTGCGGGGGCCAATCGCGGGCAAATCCACACGATGATCTTGCCCTTGTTTTGGGGCTTTCACGAGAATGGCGGATTTTTTCTCAAGAATGACGCGCCGATTTTTCTGCATGAGGCGAACGCGTTCAAGCATGGCGTCGGTGCCTTCTGGCCCTTCAATCGCAAGCACGCGACCTTCGGCGATCACAACACCCTGCCCCACATCATAAGGGCTAATCTTACGCAAAAATTCGAGAGCTGTTACAATATCGGACGTTGCCGTTTTCGTTTCAGCAACAGAGCCAATCAAACCTTCCGGCGCTAAAAGTTGCGGTGCGGCTTCATCAATTCCTATGACGGAAAACCCATTATCTTCGATCAGACGAATAACGCCTCGCAAGATGCGGTCATCACCGCCACTCACGATCTTGCGCAGTTCTTCACGATTACGAAAAAAACTATAGATCGAAAGCAAAGCCATCGGGCCCGGACGCGAAACACCGCCACCCAAAATCACACGCTTGATTTTCCTTTCACGAAGAAGTGACAGGATTTTTTGTGGATCGAGCATATCGGCGAATGCATGTTCAAACTCATGCAAGGACTCATCGCGTCCGACAAACCCACGCAAACAAATGATGAAGGGATTTTGCTTGGCGTCTTTCAGCGCATGGGCAATCTCAAAAGGAAAAGCGCCGCTACCGGCAATCAAAGCGATGTCGGAATGATCCGACACGATCACCCTTCCTTTGAGTCGCGCGGAGTGCAGATGGATCGATTACCGGCTGCGCGGAGGAATTCAACAATCTCAGCAACAATAGGATCATTGGAAAAATCACCGGCTACATCTTCAATCCGTTCTTGAAGCGTACCTTCTTCAGCAAAGAGCAGCCGATAAGCGCGTCGGATTTCTTGAATGGCATCCCGTGAAAATCCACGCCGCTTCAACCCAACCATATTTAGACCGGCAAGATGCGCTCGATTGCCGAGCGCAATGCCATAAGGAATGACGTCATTCTCAACGCCTGATAACCCACCGATAAAGGCATGAGCCCCGATGCGGCAGAATTGATGCACTGCAGCGCCACCACCCAAAATTGCATAATCACCAACATGACAATGACCTGCAAGCATCACATTATTGGAAAAGATAACGTGATTGCCGACATGACAATCATGCGCGACGTGTGAATTCGCAAGAAAGGTTGAATGATTACCAATACGCGTCACCAAGCCGCCACCTTCGGTGCCTGGATTCATGGTAACGCCTTCACGGATCAAGCAATGAGATCCAATTTCAAGAACTGAGTCCTCACCACGAAATTTCAAATCCTGCGGAATATGCCCGATCGAAGCGAAGGGAAATATTTTTGCCTCCGCTCCAATCCTTGTGCGTCCGGCAAGTGATACATGGCTGATCAATTCGGAATGATCGCCCAATTCGACATGAGGCCCAATGGTGCAAAATGGTCCAATTTTCACGCCCACACCGAGCTTTGCAGCAGGATCAACAACGGAAAGCGGATGGATCTGAATTTCAACTGACATCATCAACCTCAGCTCACAAGCATCGCGCTGATTTCAGCTTCGCAAGCGACCTGACCCGCAACTTTTGCCTCACCTCTGAACCACCACATATTCGCACGCTGCTTCATCTTCGTAAGATGATATTCAACCACATCACCGGGCCCAACTGGCTTTCTGAATTTCGCATTATCAATAGTCATAAAATAAACGATCTTTGGGGCTTTATCGCCTTTTGAAGCGACACAAAGGGCTCCCGCCGTTTGCGCCATTCCTTCAATCAACATAACGCCGGGCATCACGGGACGTCCCGGAAAATGACCATTGAATTGGGGCTCATTGAAGGTGACGTTTTTTATGCCGATACATGACTCATCACCATTCATCTCGATAATTTTGTCGACAAGAAGGAACGGATAACGATGCGGCAATAATTCAAGAATGCGTAAGATATCCGCAGTTCCCAATTCCTTTTTTGCTACATCCGTCATTTTGACCGCTCCTTTATTCTTTTTTCTATGACTCACTCAGCATCAGTTGGATCGGACCTTTGTCCACCGCGTGTCTGACGAGCAAGTCGTGCCATGGCTGCAACTTCACGAAACCATGTTTTGATCGGACGCGCCGGATAGCCGCCCACTTTCGAACCGGCTTCAAGATCCGAGATGACCGCGCTACCCCCCGCAATTTGCGTTCCCGACCCGATCTTCGCATGACCGGTAATTCCGACCTGACCACCCATGACAACGAAATCACCGATGTCACTACTTCCTGCAATGCCCACTTGTCCGGCGATCAAGCAATGCCGCCCCATCACAACATTATGAGCGATGTGAACCATGTTATCGAGTTTTGAGCCTTCACCAATAATCGTATCCCGAACGCCGCCACGATCAATCGTGACATTCGCACCAAGCTCAACGCGATCCTGTATGATCACGCGACCAATCTGCGGTACTTTTGTGTGGCCCTGACGTCCAATCGCGAATCCAAAACCATCCTGACCGATCGATGAACCGGAATGAATGATCACATCATTACCAATCAACGCAGAGAGAATTGTAACATTAGAGCCAATATGGCAATTGCGGCCGATGCGAACATGAGGGCCAATCACCGAATTCGCAGCAATTGTTGTCCCGCTTCCCACTTCAGCACCCGGTCCGATTACAACACCCGGATCAAGCGCGACATTGGGTTCTAGGCGTGCTTCCGCATGAACAGACGAACCAGCTGAAATGCCACTTTGACCAAAGATCAAACCGGGTTGCGCCGCTGTGGGATAGAGTGCCGTCGCAACCATCGCGAAAGCGGCGTGGGGATGCGGAACAATCAGTGCGATCGTTGCGGCAGGAACAAAGGAAGCGAAGGGTGCTGCAACTAAAGCAACACCAGCTCTGGTTTTTAAAAGCGCATCTTTATAGAGGGTGTTTTCAAGAAAAGTGACATCATCGGGACCCGCGCGATCAAGGGCTGCAACACCCGTCATCACACGCGTTTGATCCGCCCCTGCCCCAAGATCCAAAGAAAGAAGCGCCGCGATATCCGCGACGCTTTTTGGAGATGAACGAAAAAACTCTGCCACGTCAGACCCTATTCAGCCCGGCACGAACGGTTGCCCGCTCGGTCACGCGACCTTAGAACACCGACCCCGCTGTAAAGCGGAAATTCTGCACCTGATCATAATCGTTCTTTGTAACGGGAACCGCAAAATCAAGTCGGATTGGACCAATAGGCGATGACCACAAGAGCCCCGTGCCAACTGATGTACGCACGGATTGGTCATTGCCAACAATGGTAAGGCTCGCAGGAGATGAATACCCGAACACCGAACCAGCATCCGCGTAGAATGCACCCTTAATTCCGGCTTCACGTGGCAACCCAAAAAGTGGGAATGTCACTTCAGCAGACGTCCCCCAATAGGTCGTGCCACCAAGACCGTTGCGACCAGCGTCACCTTTGCCTCCGTCACGCGGACCGATACCGGACAGTGAAAAGCCGCGAACCAGATCAGGACCAAGGAAGAAATTATCGATCACGCGCAAATCACTACCATAGATATAACCAGCCTGACCGCGGATCATCCCGACAAATGTATCATTCAATTCGCGATAGAATTTCACATCCGTCGTCGTCTTGAGATAACGCGAGTCTCCACCCAACCCAGCAACATCTTGCTTCAAGTTTGAGAGAGCGCCATTACGGGGATTAATCGTATTGTCGAGCGTATTATACTCCAGAGTGTAACCAACAGCAGATGTCAGATTCTGGCCTTCCGAAGCCGAAATCGCCGATGACACATTCGTCGAGTCAGTCACTTTGATATTGTTGTTAAAGAGCGAATAGCGGCCAACAACCGTAAACTCTTCCGTCAAAGGCAGACCCAATCGAAGCGTCGCGCCGGTTTTCATGTTCGAATAATAAGCAAAGCGGCTGTTATCGCTTTCCTTCGAATAGAGATCGAACCCACCCTGCAAGCGGCGCTCAAGGAAATAGGGCTCGGTAAAATTCAACTCGACACCCTTGCTCCACTGACCCGTCGATCCACGAAGGCGCGCATATTGACCACGACCTTGAAGGTTGGACTCTTGAATACCAACTTCGGCCAAAACGCCTTCTGTAGTCGAATATCCACCACCCACGGAGAATTGCCCCGTTGATTGATCCTCAACATCGACATTGATGATCACACGGTCCGGCGTTGAACCCGGTTCATTTGAAATGCGCACCGATTTGAAGAAGCCAAGATTTTTCAATCGACGCTCGGTGCGATCAATAATCACCTTGTTATAGGCATCACCTTCACCGATATCGAACTCACGGCGAATGACATAATCGCGGGTACGTGTATTACCGCGAACATTGATCCGCTCGATATAAACGCGCGGCCCTTCTTCAACAACGAAGGATAAGGCAATTGTTGCACTCGCTGCATCGCGATCACCCCGCGGACGCACTTGCGAGAATGCGTAACCACGCGAAGCGATTTCAGTTGTAATTCCGAGAATCGATTTTTCGACAAGATCGGCATTATAAACATCGCCCTTGTTCAACTGAACGCGGGCACGCAACGTCGCAGAATCAATTTGAGCAATTTTCGATTCAACTGATATCTCGCCGACTTTGTATTGCTTGCCTTCGTCGATCGAGATCACGACACGATAGCCGCCCGCCGCTTGATCAAAATCGACTTTTGTGTCGAGCACGCGCATATCAGCGTAACCGTGACGAAGATAAAAGCGACGGATTAACTCTGCGTCTGCAGCCAGCCGATCTGGATCATATACGTCTGTCGTCTTGATCCAAGACAGGAAATTACTTTGCGTGGTCTGCATTTCATCACGCAACCGCCCCGCAGAAAACGCATTGTTTCCCACGAAATCAATGGTCTTCACGCCCGTCTTCGATCCTTCATCAACTTTGAAAACGACATCAATCTTGCCATTTTCAAGCGGAACGATGCGAGGCGTAATATCTACATTAGAGCGACCGACGCGTGCATAGATTTCCTTGATACGCGCAACGTCCGCGTCAAGCGCCGCCTGGCTAAAGGCGCTACGCGGCTTCAACTGCAATTCACCTTCGAACATCTCGCTCTTCAACCGCTTTGTGCCTTCAAAGGCGACGCGATTGATGATGTTGTTTTCTTTGACTGTAACAATGATCTGATCGCCTTTTTTGACGATATCGACGCTTTGAAACAGCCCTGTAGCCAATAGGTCTTTCTTGGCAGCATCGAGCGGCTGACCGGACACATAGGACTGGATTGTCGTCTTATCAACGCGCACATTGCCTTCAACGACAATTGTTTCTGCGTGAGCTACGGTAAGTCCGGCGAGCGAAAGGAAGCCCACGAGCGCCGCATGGCGACCAAGCATACGAAGCGTAGAAAACATCGCGTAAATCAGTCTCATTCCGGTCCAATCCCAGTCAAAAAAGACCAATATCATGCCGAGGCATGATGCTGATCCGTCTTCTTCCTTTTAGACGGTTTGCTCGCAACTGCAAACAGACCGCCCGAATTTTTACCCCCAACATCCGCCTAATTTTCCCGATAGGCTTAGTCAAAGGTTAACGTTATCAATGGACTAACGTCCCGAGATCCAAAAACAACGTAAACAAAGTCAACGCGACAATGAAGGCCAGGCCGATCCTGAACGCCGTTTCAACGGTTTTGGCTTCCAATGGACGCCCGCGCAACGCCTCAATCACATAGAGAACCAAGTGCCCGCCATCGAGCAGCGGGATGGGCAAAAGATTAAGAAAGCCGATTGATGCGGAAATCAAGCCAGCCATACCAATCAGCGCCATAAATCCAAGCTTTGCAGCCTCGCCCGACATTCGCGCAATGCCGACCGGGCCCGATAATTGATCCGGTGGCGCGCGCCCGATCACTATGTTTTTAAGATAGGTTAGGCTTCCGGATACGACATTGACGGTCTCGACCATCCCAAATTGGACGGCGCCAGCCAACGTCTCTTCTTTGAAAATCAGCGTTGTTTCGTCTCTTGTAGCCGAAAGCCCAAGGACCCCCACCCGCTTTTTCCCCACAAAGGAGTCGCGCTCTTGCAAACGGGGAACAGCCTTGAGTTCCATTTTTGATCCGGACCGATCAATGACGATATTCAGGATCTCGCCCGGCCGGATCGAAACAATCCTCTGCAAATCAGTGAAACTTTCAATCGTTTCGCCATCAACCGAGAGAACGAGGTCGCCGCTTTGAAAGCCAGCCTCCTCCGCGGCGCTTCCCGGGGCTACGGACGCGATTTTGGGAAGAAGAATGTAGCGTCCCGAGAGATAGGCACTTCCGGCGAATATGACGACCGCCAAAAGGAGACTGGCCACCGGTCCGGCCAGCACAATCAAAAACCGTTTCCACACGGGTTGAGCCGGGAAACTCAGCACCCTATCGGAGACTGGCATGGCGGCAACAGTTTCGAGATCGGGAGCGCTTGCCGCATTCGCATCACCCAAAAATCGAACATAGCCGCCAAGCGGAAGAAGTGCGATCCGCCACCGCGTTCCACTCCGATCGGTCCATCCCAAGATTTCGGGGCCAAATCCTATCGAAAAGGCTTCGACTTTCACCCCGCACCAACGGCCAACGAGAAAATGCCCAAGCTCGTGAAAAAAGACGACAAGCGTCAAAACAAACAAGAAGGGAATAATATAGGCCAAAAAGCCACCTCCGATCATCATAGGGATTTCGGAGATGGGCATTATCGATCCTTGAATTCAGAAACAAAGAGGAGCGAAAGAAAACGCCACCTGCAGGTGCGTGATCAATACGGCGAAGATGCGGCAAGAACAATCTTGATATCGAGAAAAATGCTCAAAAACCAAAGAGATCGAGCATGATCACCGCAAAAAGACCAGCGGAGACAAAGGAATCGAGCCGATCCATAATTCCCCCATGCCCGGGAATGATCTGCCCTGAATCTTTTGCGCCAAAATGCCGCTTCATCGCCGACTCAAACAGGTCACCCAGTTCGGACACCAAAGACGTGGCAAGCGTGAGAGCGAAAAGCGCAGCGCCACCAACGAAAACCGGGCCAATGAGCATCCGATCCAACAGCACAAATCCTGAAGCGAGGAGCGTTCCAAAAAACAAACCGCCGAAAAGCCCCGACCACGTCTTTTTCGGACTGACTGCCGGCCATAATTTTGGTCCGCCAATTCGGCGACCAATGAAGAATGCGCCAATGTCCGAAATCCACACAACGAGAAAGAGCCAGAGTAAGGCCACCAAGCCATCCGGCTCACGTGCACGAAGCCAAAGCGGCGCGAGCACGACAATTGCTGCGTAAACAGGGCCAACTGCCGTCCATATCGAAGGCGCACCCCTAAACCTGGCAACACCCCCAAGAACGACCGAACCCACTACGGCAGGGATGATCATCGAATAGGATTCAAATCCAAAAATCTGATCCGAAAAGGCTGAGAGAATGATGCTCGCTGAGCCAAAGATCCAGAACGCTGTCAGCGCATTTCTCGGAACACCGATGAGGCCGAACCATTCCCGCAACACAGCGATCGCTGCAACCAGCCAAACAATGACCAAAACGAGGCCGCCAAACCACGCGCTTACAAGTGCCAAGCCAGCTAAGGCCAGAGATGATAAAACTCGAGCTGCCAACTCAGAAGCCCCACGAGCAGGCCTCTCGGCGCCTTCGGGAGCAGACCTCGGACCAGGCTCGCTCACCGAACACCGCCAATCGCAGAACTCAAACCGCCAAAGCGCCGATCACGAGATTGGTAGTGGAGCAACGCTTCCACCAAAGACTCGCGACCGAAATCCGGCCAATGTCCGGCGGTGAACACAAATTCGGAATAAGAAGCCTGCCACAAAAGGAAGTTCGAAAGACGTTGTTCTCCAGATGTCCGAATAACAAGTTCAGGATCAGGAATTCCATCTGTATTCAAATAAGATGCAAAAAGTTTTTCATCTATTGCCTGAGGTTCTAATTGCCCAGCTTTTACCGCTTCAGCAAGCAAACGCGCCGCATCAGTAATTTCACGACGAGCGCCATAGTTAAACGCAACGACGAAAGTCAGGCCTGTATTCGATTGCGTGAGATGTTCTGACTCATCGAGCAAAGCGACGATGTCAGGCGCTAAGCCTTCTTTTACACCAATGACGCGAATGCGAATATTGCGCGCATGAAGTTCGGCGAGATCATTGCGAATGAAACGGCGCAATAATCCCATGAGATCGCTGACTTCAGCCGCTGGACGTTTCCAATTCTCGGACGAGAAACTATAAACTGTTAGATAACGAATTCCGAGTTCTTCGGCGGCACGAATGGTACGACGAAGTGCCTCGACCCCTCGCCGATGGCCTTCAAAACGCGGTAAACCGCGCTGCGACGCCCAACGGCCATTGCCATCCATGATGATGGCGACATGTTTGGGAATGAGATCGGGAATCAAACTTGTCATGAATAATCGCGAGTAAGGGCCGGATTTGCTTGATGTCATTCTCAGACATTGTGGCCGCACAAGGATCGGCCGTTTAGACTTGCATGATTTCCTTTTCTTTAGCCGCCAGAATTTGATCTATTTCACTCACCGATTGATCAGTGGCTTTTTGAACTTGTTCTGACTGCCGCGCCGCATCGTCTTCGCTGAGTTTGCCATCTTTTTCGAGTTTTTTCAAAAGGTCGAGACCATCCCGGCGAATATGGCGAACCGCCACGCGCGCTTCTTCTGCGTATTTATGCGCAACTTTGACCATTTCCTTACGGCGCTGCTCATTAAGCTCAGGAATACGGATCCGGATGACCTGCCCTTCGGTCTGCGGGTTAAGGCCGAGACTCGATTCACGGATCGCTTTATCAACAGCAAGCGCCATGCTCTTGTCCCACACTTGGACCGACAACATCCGCGGCTCAGGCACCGTGACCGTCGCCACCTGATTAAGCGGCATCAGCGACCCATAGGCTTCAACCTGAATGGGATCGAGCAAGCTCGCAGACGCACGTCCGGTGCGTAACCCACCGAGATCATGCTTATAGGACGCAATCGACGCCTGCATGCGGCGCTTAATGTCATTGAGGTCGAAAGTGGCACTCATGGAACCGGTTTCCGTATTTCTGGATAAAGTGCGGCATACGCCCTCACGGGCGGGCATTCAAGACGGGAGATCGCTCACGGGGTCACAAGCGTAGATTTTGCTTCCCCGCGAAGGATTGCCGTAATCGCCCCTTCCCTGTGGGCAGAGCCGACGAGAATGTTTAACCGATTTTCGCGCGCCAACGCAAAAGCGGCCGTGTCCATTATCTTTAAATCACGCGCAATCGCTTCATCATGGGTAAGCGTGTCAAACCGCGTCGCAGTCGGATCTTTGTTCGGATCGGCGGTGTAAACACCATCAACCTGGGTGGCTTTCAAAACCGCATCGCATTTCAATTCAACGGCGCGAAGCACCGCAGCCGTATCGGTTGTGAAGAAAGGGCTACCCGTGCCGCCAGCAAGCACGACGATCCGCTTCTTAGAGATGAGATGCGACGCGAGCTGTCTTGCATAGGTTTCGCAGATTGTTGGAACCGCAACTGCGGACAATGTCCGCGCAGAAGCCCCTTGCGCTTCAATCGCACCTTCAAGCGCAATGGAATTCATAATCGTCGCGAGCATCCCCATGGAGTCGGCGGTGGCGCGATCGATCCAACCGGCAGCACCCACTTTTGCACCGCGAATGATGTTACCGCCTCCGATCACAACCGCGATTTCGTAACCGGAGTGAGAGGCCGCAGCGAGATCGGCGGCAAGGCGCGAGAGTGTTGCGGGATTGAGCCAATATCCGTCTGAAGCGATCAAAGCCTCGCCCGACAATTTTACGAGGACACGTTTAATTTTTGTCATGAGCCGCTCTCCCGATTCTCTCGGCCATCATAAAAAAAGCGGCGCCGAAGCGCCGCTCTTATCTTTGATTTCCTCAGGCTTTTACACCGGAGGCTGCCGCCACTTCGGCGGCGAAATCGCTTTCCTGTTTCTCGATCCCCTCGCCGAGCGCATAACGCACGAAGGCGGTCAATTCGACCGGTGCGCCGACCTTGCCAGCAGCCTCTTTCACCGCTTGGCCAACCGTCTTCGAGGGATCGTGGATATAGGCCTGCTCGAGCAAGCAGACTTCTTTGTAATAGGTCTTCAAACCGCTCTCGATAATCTTCTCGAGAACATTGGCGGGCTTGCCGGCATTCTTGTCCGCAAGAACGGCCTTCTCGCGTGCAACCGTTGCCGGATCAAGGCCCGACGCATCGAGTGCAAGTGGATTGGTTGCTGCAACATGCATGGCGATCTGACGGCCAAGAGCGGCAAGCTCATCGGCTTTGCCCGATGATTTCAATCCAACGAGAACGCCGATTTTGCCAAGCCCATCGGCAATCGATGTATGAAGATAAGCGCCGACAACACCTTCAGATACAGTCACATCAGCGGCACGACGCAAGGTCATATTTTCACCGATTGTTGCAATCGCATTCTGAATCGCTTCAGCGACTGTGCCACCTGCGGGATGAGAAGCGTTCGAGATTTTTTCAACATCGCTACCCGCACTATGCGCTACAGTTGCGATGGAACGAACAAGCGCTTGGAACGCATCATTACGTGCAACGAAGTCGGTCTCGGAATTCACTTCAACGAGAACGCCTTTCTTTCCGTCGACTTTCAAACCAATCAAACCTTCAGCCGCAACACGACCCGACTTTTTCGCGGCTTTCGAAAGACCTTTTTTACGCAGCCAATCCACAGCCGCTTCGATATTGCCATCATTGGCTTCCAATGCGGCTTTACAATCCATCATGCCCGCGCCTGAAGTTTCGCGCAGTTCCTTGACCATCGCAGCGGTAATCGCAGCCATCGGTTCGATCCTTTCACATTCATAAGGAAAGAACGGCGAAAATGTTTTCGCCGTCCTGTTGTCTAGAACCGCACCCTTAAGAAAGGATGCGTCAACGGCATGACAAAAATCAGGCCGCTTCAATCAGATTGCGCGCTGACGTGATCCAGCCATCACGACCGATACGGCCATTGAGCTTCAAATCACGATCAAGCGATGATGTATCAGCATCATTCAAAGCAGCGATTTGCCAGTAATGATACACACCCGCTTCATTGAGCTTTTGCTCAAGCTGCGGGCCGATACCGGAAATCTTCTTCAAATCGTCCGGCGCGCCACGAGGAGCGGCCAAACGTTCGAAAGCTTCGCCCGAATAAGCAGGAGCTTCAACCGGAAGCACTTCAACCACTGGCTTTTCCGAAGCGCCGAGATCGATGCCGACTGAACCCTGACCGCGTGAAATGCCATCGATCGCCGCACGCGCGATTAGATCGCAATAAAGCGCAATCGCACGACCCGCGTCGTCATTGCCCGGAATCGGGAACGTGATGCCATCCGGATCGCAATTCGTATCAATAACAGCGGCCACCGGAATGTTAAGGCGACGCGCTTCTTGAATAGCAAGCTGTTCTTTGTTCGTATCGATCACGAAAATGAGATCGGGCGTACCACCCATTTCACGAATACCGCCGAGTGCACGCTCAAGCTTTTCTTTCTCACGCGACATCATCAGGCGTTCTTTTTTCGTCAAACCCTGAACGCCTGCGGCGAGCATCTCGTCAATCTTGCGCAAACGCTGGATCGATCCCGAAATCGTCTTCCAGTTGGTGAGCATGCCACCGAGCCAACGCGAATTGACATAATACTGCGCCGAACGCTTCGCGGCATCGGCAACGAGTTCGGATGCCTGACGCTTCGTGCCAACAAACAACACGCGACCACCATTGGCGACAGTATCGGACACCGCCTGAAGCGCACGATGCAACATCGGCACGGTCTGCGCGAGGTCGATAATGTGAATGTTGTTGCGCGTGCCGAAGATGTATTGTTGCATCTTCGGATTCCAACGATGAGCCTGGTGACCGAAATGGGCGCCGGCTTCAAGCAATTGGCGCATGGAAAAATCTGGCAAAGCCATTGTGTATTCTCCGGTTATGTCCTCTGCGGGAGATGTGGACCGCCCCCATGGACAGCCACCGGAAATGGCCCGAAAGCCATAATTCCCGCATGTGTGATGGGGGGTCGTATACTGGGCCAAACCCCAATTGGCAAGGTCGAAACCGCTGATTTATGACGTAAAATCAGGCCTGCTCGACGGAAAGCACCCCCGGCAAAGTGCGCAAAAGCCCAGCCACCTGCGGGGTCGCCTGAAACCGACCCGAGAGCTTCATTTCGACCTCTCGCACGCCCCCTTCAACCGGAATTATGATTGAGATTTCGCCGTCACCTTTGTTTTTGAGCGCGTTTGCGACCTCGGGAATGGCTTTTTCATCACCGATTGTGATGCGAAGCGCCGACGGAAGCTTTGCCGCCGCCTTCTCAAGGGGTTCGGCCCCATTGATGCGAAGACGAACATCCTCGCCCTCCACCTGCGCCTGAACCATCAGGATTACGGCCTGACCGGGCTCCAGAATGTCCCGATAATGATTGAGGCCCTCTTGGAAAATGATCGCTTCGAAATGACCCGTTCGGTCGGAAAGAGCGAGAATACCCATTTTGCTTCCCGACTTTGTCCGGCGCTCTGTGCGGTCAAGAACGGTCGCCGCAATCCGCCCTGCAGGCGCGCCCGCACGTGCGGCACGCGCGAGTTCAGTATAGGTTTGAAGCTTAAGCCGTTTCAAAATCGAAGCGTAATCATCAAGCGGATGGCCCGACAGGAAGAAGCCAATCGCATCATATTCACGCTGCAACCGCTCGGAAGCGAGCCACGGCTTATGCGGCGGAATGCGCAAAGATTCCTTCTCGCCCATTGAACCGAAAATATCACCCTGCCCCGCGCTCGCTTCATCTTGCGAACGATTGGCCAATGCCAAGATCTGATCAACAGCCGCAAAAGCGCGCGCGCGATCTTTTTCTAATTCATCAAGCGCGCCAGCAGCGATGAGACTTTCGAGAGTCTTTTTATTGACAAGTCGCGGGTTGATCCGGCGCGCAAGATCAGAGAGATCTTTGAATGATTGTTTTCCACGCGCTGCAACGAGACTCTCAACCGCTTGTTGGCCTACCCCTTTAATCGCCGCCAATGCGTAGCGAATGGACAATTGCCCATCACGATCCGCATGAACCTCGAAGGTCACGCGTGAACGATTGATCGAGGGCGGATCAACGCGAAAACCCAAACGTTGTGCTTCGCGCCGAAATTCCGAAAGCTTATCTGTGTTTGAAAGATCAAGCGTCATGGACGCCGCCAAAAACTCAACCGGATAATTTGCTTTCAAATAGGCGGTTTGATAGGCGACAAGCGCATAAGCAGCGGCGTGACTTTTGTTAAATCCGTAGTCAGCGAATTTCGCGAGAAGATCGAAAATTTCATCCGCGATTTTTTCATCCAAGCCGCGCTCAACAGCACCGGAAACAAAACGCTCGCGCTGCGCGTCCATCTCTTTTTTGATCTTCTTGCCCATCGCGCGACGCAAGAGATCGGCTTCACCAAGCGAGTAACCGGAAAGAATCTGCGCAATCTGCATCACCTGTTCTTGATAGATGATGACACCGTATGTTTCTTTCAAAGAGACTTCGAGTTTCGGGTGAATATAGTCCGGCTTTTCTTTGCCGTTTTTACGCGCATTATAGACCGGAATATTCGCCATCGGGCCCGGGCGATAAAGCGCCACAAGAGCGATAATATCTTCAAAGCGATCCGCGCGCATGTCTGCAAGCGCTTTGCGCATACCCGCACTTTCAAGCTGGAACACACCAACCGTCTCACCGCGGCCGAGCATGTCGAAAGTCCGTGTGTCATCAAGCGGAATGGTGGAGAGATCGAGACTGACCCCACGGCTTTGCAATAACTCAACCGCCTTCTGCAAAACGGTGAGTGTTTTCAAACCAAGAAAATCGAATTTCACGAGCCCCGCTGATTCAACCCATTTCATATTGAATTGGGTGACAAGCATGTCGGATTTCGGATCGCGATAGAGCGGCACCAATTGTTCAAGCGGACGATCACCAATCACAATACCCGCCGCGTGTGTTGACGCGTGGCGATGAAGCCCTTCAAGCATTAGGGCCATATCCAAAAGGCGCTTGACGGTTGGATCTTCATCGGCTGCAGAGCGTAATCTTTGCTCGGTCGCAATCGCTTGTTCAAGCGTTACAGGATTTGCAGGATTTTGCGGCACAAGTTTCGTGAGCTTGTCGACTTGGCCGTAAGGCATTTCGAGAACGCGACCAACATCGCGCAAAACACCACGAGCCTGCAATGTGCCGAAAGTGATAATCTGCGCGACGCGATCGGAACCATATTTATCGCGCACATAGCGAATGACTTCGTCACGCCGATCCTGGCAGAAATCGATATCGAAGTCCGGCATCGATACACGTTCTGGATTCAGAAAGCGTTCGAAGAGCAACCCAAAACGCAGCGGATCAAGATCTGTAATCGTCAAGGCATAAGCGACGAGCGATCCTGCACCCGAGCCACGACCGGGACCCACAGGAATGCCTTCTTTCTTTGCCCATTGAATGAAATCCGCGACGATCAAAAAATAACCCGGATATTTCATCCGCTCGATCACAGAGAGTTCGAACTCAAGACGCGCTCGATAATCGTCTTCCGTCAACCCCTCGGCAGGACCATGAACAGCAAGCCGTTCTTTCAAACCCGCTTTCGCTTGCTTTTTTAATTCAAGAGCCTCGCCTTCTTGTCCATCAGCAAAGCTCGGCAAAATCGGCTTGCGCATTTCAGGCCGATAATGGCAGCGCAACGCGATCTCGATTGTATTCGAAAGCGCTTCGGGCAGATCGGCGAAAAGCTTCTTCATCGCCGCTCGTGTTTTAAAATAATGATCCGGCGTGACTCGACGCCGCTCGGTGTCTGAAATCAAACGCCCTTCGGCAATTGCTAACAGCGCATCATGCGCTTCATAGGCTTGCGGCTTGGTGAAATAGGGTTCGTTTGTTGCGACCAGAGGCACATCATGACGATAGGCAAGATCGAGAAGCGCGGGTTCAACGCGCTCTTCTTCCGGCAACCCATGGCGTTGTAGTTCGATATAGAGCCGATCACCAAAAAGCTCTTTGAGCGCCTTTAATCTCTCTTCAGCCAGCTCCCTCTGTCCCGCGGCGAGTGCCCGATCAAGCGGTCCCTTGGGACCGCCGGTGAGCGCGATCACCCCCTCAACGCGGTTTGAAAGAGCGGTGAGCGAAACATGCGCCGCCACCCCCGATTCCGGTTTGAGATAGGCATCGGATGAAAGCGCCATAAGATGGTCATAGCCAACGTCCGAGGCCGCGATCAGCACGAGCGAAGGAAAACTTTGACCCGACACACCCGCGCGGGACTGCGGCTCGTCCCCACAATCAATCGACAGCTCGACGCCAATGATCGGCTGGATTCCTGCGCCAGAGAGCTTCTCGGAAAATTCCAAAGCGCCGAAAAGATTGTTGGTGTCGGTTAGTGCCAGCGCCGGCATCTTGTCGCCGAGCGCCTGTTTCTTGAGGTCATCGATCTTGAGTGCGCCTTCAAGCAGCGAATAGGAAGAATGGACATGGAGATGGACAAAGCCCACTTCTTCCAAAACGCGCGCCATTCTTATCTGCTCCCACGACCCTTTGCTTCATGCCTTGAAGATCAAGGCCAAGGCAAGATGAAGCACCATTCCCGCCGTGGACAAACTCAGGCGAAGATCCCTGACCAGGCATAAATTGTGGCCAAAAAGGCTGCGAGTGCGGCCAATTCCGTTACATCTTCAAAGACAGAGCGAAGCATGAAAACCTCCATGTTTTGTCAATGGAGAGACAATGTTCTTGTTTTGTTCTCATTGCAAGGGATGTTTTTGGATGCCGACTCTGATGGTTAAAAATGAATTAAAGGAGCGCTAATCAAGCTCGACAACGAGGCCATCGCGGAGTGTCACGCGACGATCCATACGCCGCGCCAATTCAAGATTATGGGTTGCGATCAAGGCCGCAAGCCCCGTCGCCTTCACCAGCGAAAGCAATGTGATGAACACACGTTCCGATGTCGCCGGATCAAGATTACCTGTCGGCTCATCGGCAAGAAGCACACGCGGACGATTAGCCACCGCACGCGCGATCGCCACGCGTTGTTGTTCACCGCCTGACAATTCCGATGGCCGATGCGTGAGACGCTCGCCAAGTCCGAGATAACGTAAGAGGTCCGCCGCACGCAGCCGCGCCTCCCCCCGATCAAGTCCGCCGATCATTTGCGGCAGCATCACATTTTCGAGCGCTGTAAACTCGGGGAGCAGATGATGCGCTTGATAGACAAAGCCGAGCGTTTCCCGACGGATTGTCGTGCGCGCTTTATCATCAAGCGTCGAGGTCGCGGTGCCACCGATATAGATTTCACCCGCATCAGGTTTTTCCAAAAGACCTGCCATATGAAGCAAGGTTGATTTGCCAGTGCCTGAGGGCGCAATCAGCGCCACAGACTGGCCGGGCCAAATTGCGAGATCCGCACCGCGAATGATGTTGAGCGTTTGCTCCGCATCGACAAAGCGGCGCTCGATCTTCCACATGAGAAGCACGGGATCAACGCGGGGTGAAGACGCGCTCATTCGTAACGCAAAGCCTCAACGGGATCGAGTCGCGCTGCACGCCACGCAGGATATAGTGTCGCGATGAGGGATAAAAGCAATGCCATTCCCACGACAGTGATCACCTCACGCGCATCAACATCAGCAGGCAAATGAGAGAGGAAATAAAATTCTGCCGGAAACAGATTGGTTTTTGTGACCGCAGATAAAAAGGCGCGGATCGTCTCGATATTCATCGCCACAATGAGCCCTAAGCCGAACCCCGCCAGCGTGCCGACAATACCGATCGATGCGCCCGTGATTAAAAACACCCGTAAGATGGATGATCGCGTAGCGCCCATCGTGCGCAAAATCGCAATATCCGCGCTTTTGTCTTTCACAAGCATGATAAGCCCGGACACAATATTCAACGCTGCGACAAGTACGATCAAAGTCAAAATCAAAAACATCACATTACGTTCAACTTCGAGAACGCCAAAAAAAGTTTTGTTGCGTTGCCGCCAATCGGTCAAAAAGATCGGACGCTCAGTTGATTTTTGGATCGCAAGTTTCGTCTCATCGATCCGGTCGGGATTGACGAGAAAAATCTCAATCGCACTCACGTCATCTGAACGATTGAAATAGGATTGCGCTTCGGGAAGCGGCATATAAACGAAGGTCGAGTCAAATTCTGACATGCCGATTTCATAGACCGCGGCAATCGGATAGGATTTGATCCGTGGTGCCGTACCAAAAGGCGTTTGCGGGCCACGTGGCGCCGTCAACGTAATATTATCGCCCGGACGCAGATAAAGTTGTTCGGCAAGCCGTTTGCCGATCACCACACCCGACGCCTTGTCAAACCCATCAAGCGCGCCAAGTTTGATATTGTTAGCGATTGAAGGAATGCGGCGTAAATCACTCTCACGAACACCACGCACGAGTACACCCGACGCGCTTGCTTGCGATGAAGCGAGCGCTTGCCCCTCAATCAAAGGCAAAGCGAGACTCACACCCGGAATTTTTTCAAAGAGCGAGGATAATTCGGAGTAATCTGTAAGCGGCTTATCGATGGCGCCGACAAATATATGGCCATTAATGCCAACTATCTTGTCGAGCAATTCTTTGCGAAACCCGTTCATCACCGAGAGCACGATGATGAGCGTTGCCACACCCAACATGATGCCAATAAATGAAAAGCCCGCAATGACCGAGATAAACCCCTCACGACGCCGCGCGCGCAAATAGCGAAACGCAATCATCCATTCGAAGGGCGCAAAAGCCCCACTAGACGCATTCACTGTCGACGCGTCGCGCGCCATGATCAGGCCGTGAGCATGAGGACCGCGTCCTCAAGTGATAGAAGATGACGCTCGCCCGTCTTACGGCGCTTCAGTTCCACTTTGCCTTCAGCAAGTGATTTTGGCCCAACCATCACCTGCCATGGTGACCCAATCAAATCAGCGGTCGCAAATTTAGCCCCGGGACGCTCATCACGATCATCATAAAGAACATCAAGGCCGCGCGCGGTGAGTGCTTTATAAAGTGTAGCGCAAGTTTCATCCGTGCCGGAATCACCAATTTTGAGGTTGAGCAGCGAAACATCAAATGGCGCCACCGATTGCGGCCAGACGATTCCATTCTCGTCATGGAAGGCTTCGATCAAAGCCGCAACAAGTCGCGATGAGCCGATGCCATAAGAGCCCATATGCACAGGCGTCTCACGACCATCGGGCCCTGTGACAGTCGCCTTCATCGGCTCAGAATATTTTGTGCCAAAATAGAAAATGTGACCGACCTCAATACCGCGTGCAGAAACGCGACGCTCAACGGGGATCGTGTCATAACGCGCTGCATCATGCATTTCAGAGGTTGCGGCGTAAGGCGTTGTCCATGCTTTCACAATCGCATCAAGTTCTGCGACATTATCGAAATCCGTATCAACGGCTGGAATGGGTTGATCAAGCACCTGACGATCAGCAAAAACTTCGCTCTCGCCTGTGTCCGCAAGGATAATAAACTCATGGCTGAGATCACCGCCAATCGGGCCGGTGTCCGCACGCATGGGAATGGCTGTCAAACCCAAACGATTAAATGTGCGCAAATAGGCAACGAACATCCGATTATAGGCATGTCGTGCGCCAGCTTGATCGAGATCGAAAGAATAAGCGTCTTTCATCAGAAATTCACGCCCGCGCATCACACCAAAACGGGGCCGCACTTCATCGCGGAATTTCCATTGGATGTGATAAAGATTGAGCGGAAGATCCTTGTATGATTTCACCGACGCGCGGAAAATCTCGGTGATCATTTCTTCATTGGTCGGCCCAAAGAGCATTTCGCGCTCATGACGATCAGCAATGCGCAACATCTCTTTGCCATAGGCGTCGTAACGTCCTGACTCGCGCCAAAGATCCGCCGACTGGATTGTCGGCATCAGAAGCTCAACCGCGCCAGAACGGTTCTGCTCCTCACGGATGATGCGATTGATTTTGTCGAGCACCCGAAGGCCCATGGGCAGCCACGCATAAATCCCAGCCGCCTCCTGCCGGATCATGCCGGCGCGCAGCATCAACCGATGCGAGACGATTTCCGCCTCTTTGGGATTGTCGCGGAGAATAGGCAGGAAAAAACGGCTGAGACGCATTCTTGGGCTCTAAGGTAAAGGAATCGGGTGAGAAGGCCTTGGTCGATAGCGTTTGAACCGCATCAGCCCCGAAAACACAAGCCGGACGGCTTCGGTCGGGAATGGCCGGGTCTACCCGTGTTTTGACCCCGTGAATGGTTTTTCCGCAAAGCGCTAAAATTTTGGCAGAAGTCTGTCGTGACGGGTGACAGATGAAAAAAAACAGGCTAGCACTATGTCGCCTGGGTAAAAAAAGAGGTCGCTGCCATGAGGCATTCGGCACAGGGCTAAGTCTAGGGAGGGATACCGCATCACGTCCCGCAAGAGGACTGAGAAAGTGATAATGGACGGCGGACAACGCCATCCGGGCGCGATGAGGACCTAAAAAAAGTTTCAAGGCAGGGCGTGTCCCTGCCTTTTTTATTTTTACAATAAAAACAGAGTATTAGCGCAACTAGTTCGCAAATTGAACGAGCGCATAAATGGCTCCGGCGACAGGAAACGCAAGTACAGTTGTGATCAGAACCTTACGTCCCAAACGCGGTGCCACCGGCGCGCCCGGTTCGGTGCCCGGTGTGATGTCGCCGCTCTCCTCCTGGCTTTTGACCCCCAAAGGAAGAACCGCAAAAAGGGTAAGCCACCAGGCGATGGCATACATGGCAAAAAGCGTCACATAAGACATCGTGACTTCCCCGTTCAGGCCTGCTCAAGTTCGATCAAAGTGCCGTTAAAATCCTTCGGGTGAAGGAATAATACCGGTTTTCCATGAGCACCGATTTTCGGCTCGCCAGTGCCCAAAATTCGCGCACCCTGCCCCATCAAATGATCGCGTGCGGCGAGAATATCATCGACCTCATAGCAAATATGATGGATGCCGCCATCGGCATTTTTTTCGAGAAATTTAGCAATGGGACTCGCCTCACCGAGCGGTTCGAGAAGCTCGATCTTTGTGTTCGGCAATTCAATGAAGACGACCGTCACACCATGATCAGGCTGCGGCAAGGGCGCAGAGACTTTTGCACCCAATGTCTCCCGATAAAGACGGCAAGACGCAGCAAGATCTTTGACCGCAATGGCGACGTGATTGAGGCGACCAATCATGCTCAATCCTTTCTACACCACGACAATCTGCACATGGCAGATCGGCTTCTTGCCCCATTCATCATCTACAGCCGAGCGCACCGCTCTTTCAATCGCGGTCTCAACAAGGTCGGGGTCACGCTTTTTGGCTTTCGGCAAACCTTCAAGAACAGAGAAGACCGCCTCCTCAATCACATCTTCAAAGAGACGCCCCTCTCTCGTCACTTGCGGAATACCCGATACCGCAAAAGCCGGATCGCCAACAAGCTCACCTTTCGGATCAATTGCGATGGCAATGGACACAAGTCCACCGAAAGACAACTTTCGACGCTCTGCAATCGCCGGATCAGCCGACGTCACAAGCACATTGCCATCCTTGTAGATACGGCCATGTTGCACTTCATCGACAATATCCGCTTTGCCCGGCGCAAGCCGAATAACATCACCATTATGGCCGATCACAACTTCGGGTATTCCTGAATGCAACGCGAATTTACGATGTTCTTCGAGATGCAAAGGTTCGCCATGCGCAGGAATAAGAACGCGGGGCCTCACCCATTGATACATTTTCTTTAATTCACCCTGACGCGGGTGACCGGAGACATGAACAAGCGCGTGACGATCTGTAACCACATTCACACCTTGCCGCACCAATCCATTGATGATGCGGCCGACTGCTTTCTCATTTCCGGGAATGGTGCGTGACGAGAAGATAACCGTATCCCCCGGCGCGAGCGTCACATCAGGATGCTGATCGTCTGAAACGCGTGCGAGTGCCGCGCGTGGCTCACCTTGCGAGCCGGTTAAAAGGGCAACAACTTTATCACGCGGCAAATAACCATAAGTTTCGGTGGAACGAAATTCTGGAACATCATCAAGATAACCGCATTCAATCGCGACTTGAATTGCACGATCCATGGCCTTGCCAATGGCCACAACTTCACGACCATTTTCTTTGGCCGCCAGAGCGATTGATCGAATCCGGGCAATGTTTGAAGCGAAAGTCGTGACAGCTACACGACCATCCGCCTTCGCGATCACATCAGAAAGACCACGCGCAACATCATCTTCACTTAAAGATTCACCTTCACGCATAACATTGGTCGAGTCACAGACAAGAGCTAAGACGCCCTCATCGCCAATCGCCTTTAAACGCGCGTCATCCGTTTTCCATCCGGCAATCGGCGTTTCATCAATCTTCCAGTCGCCTGTATGGATCACGGTTCCAAGGGGCGTGCGAATGGCAAGTGCGGTTGATTCAGGAATGGAGTGTGCGACCGAAATGATCTCAACTTCAAAAGGATCAAGCGGCAAGCGATCACCCGGTTCCATCAAAGTAAGCGCGAGGCGTTTTTGCATCGGATCATTTTGACGGCGAATATCAAAAAGTCCGGCAGCAAAACGCGTGGCATAGACGGGCGGTTTACCCAAACGCGGATAGAGATCCATCAAGGCGCCGATATGATCCTCATGCGCATGCGTGATGATGATCGCTTTGAGATTCTTTTTGACGCCTTCAAGAAATTTCAAATCCGGCAAGACAAGATCAATGCCCGGCAATTCGGGGCCGGCGAAACTCACGCCGCAATCAACCAGAATCCATTCGCGTTTATGCGGCGAACCATAGCCATAAAGCGCGGCATTCATGCCTATCTCGCCGAGACCGCCCAGCGCGCAAAAAACAAAATCGGCTTTTGGCTCAGCCATCAATCGAACCCTTTATGAATCTCGAAAAAATACATCGCCGACAATGACCGGCTCGATCTGTCCATTTTGATCAAGAAGCAAGCGCCCTCCGCGGTCTAAGCCGGCAAAGATCCCGACCTGTTCCTCTTTACGATCCTTGACCACAATCAGACCGCCCACCCCATGCGCGAAAGAGAGCCAACGCTCTCGGATATCGCCAAAACCCTCGCCACCCCGATAAACCGCCAGCCATTTCTCAAAGGACGCCGAGAAATGACCGAAAACCTCAAAAGGCGATGTGATCACTCCCGCACTTTTCAAATCCGTGACCGGATAAAGCGTATCGGACGGATGATGGGCGATGTTGATACCGCACCCGATGACCACGCCCTGATGGCCTCCAGGTAACGAAAGTCCCTCAAGCAAAATGCCGGAAATTTTCTTACCTTCAACAAGCACATCATTCGGCCATTTGAGCGAGAGATGAGCCCCATCAAGACCAGCAGCGCGCAACGTGTCATAAACAACCATTGCCGCAACAAAGCCAAGTTGAAAGGCATGCGCTTGCGGCGCGGGATCAATCAAAGCGAGCGATGCATAAAGATTGCCGGGTTTTGAAACCCACACACGACCCAACCGTCCACGTCCACCCGTTTGCTCATCGGCAATTACGAAATGACGAGACGCTCCACCCGTGCGCAGATAATCCAACGCACGATCATTCGTCGACCCGATCGTTTGATGATGTTCAAGCGTGAAGCCTGACCGCTGAGCGGCCGCAGAAAAATCCACGATCAGAACAAGGACTTCGCAGCTAACGACGCCGCATTCACAAGTGGCGCAGGCGCGATAACAAATGCCAGGACAAGAATGGCCGCAACCGAAGCCACAAAGCGAATAGCAACAGGTGCAGGTGTGAAGGCTTCACGCGGCTCATCAAAATAGATGATCTTGACGATGCGCAGATAGTAATAAGCGCCGACAACACTCGTGACGACACCAATAATGGCAAGTGGATAAAGATGCGCATTCACGGCAGCTGCAAACACATACCATTTCGCAAAAAAACCAGCGAGTGGTGGGACGCCGGCAAGCGAGAACATCAACATCGCAAAAGCAAAAGCCAGCGCCGGGTTCGTACGCGAAAGACCAGCAAGCTCGTTGATGTCTTCAAGATAATGACCATTGCGGTTCATCGCAAGAACACAGGCAAAAGCACCAAAACTCGTGACAAGATAGATCGCTAAATAGGTCGCTACACCGGCTACGCCGTCAGTGGTTCCCGCAGCAAGACCGACAAGCACATAACCAACATGGCCGATGGACGAATAAGCCAAAAGCCGTTTGATATTCTTCTGACCAATCGCGGCAAAGGCGCCAAGACCCATAGATGCAATCGCAATAAACACGATGACCTGCTGCCATTGAGCCTCGATGCCCAGAAAAGCTTGTTCAATCACGCGAACGAGAAGTGCGACAGCCGCAATCTTTGGCCCTGCCGCTAAAAAGGCCGTGACCGGCGTTGGTGCGCCTTCATAAACGTCGGGAGTCCACATATGAAAGGGCACAGCGGAAATTTTGAAAGACAGTCCCGCAAGGATAAAGACGAGACCAAAGATCGCGCCCACAGAAACACCCGATGAAAGGGCTTTCGCAATCCCCGCAAATGAGACCGCGCCCGTCATGCCATAAATCAATGACGCGCCATAAAGAAGCATTCCCGAAGATAACGCGCCGAGAACAAAATATTTCAGACCGGCTTCTGTCGATCGCACATTATCGCGGTCAAAAGATGCAATCACATAAAGAGAGAGCGACGACAATTCGAGACCGAGATAGAGCGCAATCAAATCATTCGCCGAGATCATCAGCATCATGCCGAGCGTGGCAATCAGGATCAAAAGCGGAAATTCGAAAGCCTGCCGCTTTGTGTCTTTCAAATAGGAGTCAGCAATATAAAGCGTGATCAGTGAACCCCAAAGCATCGCAATCTTCATAAACCGCGCAAAGCCATCATGGACAAAAGCCCCGTGAAAAGCTTCAACACGCGCACCAGATGAAAGATAAACAAGAACAAGCGTCACCGCGATGACAAGCATCACAAGCCAGCGCACAAAAGCATAAGATTTCTGCCCGAAGACGGCGCCAAACAACACAAGCACCAAAGCACCTACACCCATAAAGAGTTCGGGGATCGCGGGTGTAATGATCGGAAGAGCTGCGAGAGGCGAAGACATCTTTATGAAACCTTATGGAACAAGGGATGCGGCTTTAACCGAGCCGACTGCCGTCTTAATCGAAGCCAACAAAGGCTCCGTTGGAACCGAAACGACATCAAGAATGGCATTCGCGTGAATGCCAAAATAGATTGTCAGAATAGCCAGCGGCACAAGAAGCATTGCTTCGCGCAAGCTCAGATCTTTTATCGACATTAATTCCGGCTTCACGAGTTTCCCTAAAATCACGCGTGAATAGAGCCACAAAGCGTAAGCCGCCGAGAGTACAACGCCTGTTGTCGCAAAAAGAGCGATCCAAGAATTGACAAGCCGTGCGCCCACAAGCGTTAAGAACTCACCAATAAAGCCACTCGTGCCTGGTAAGCCGACATTGCCCATCGTGAAGATGAGCATCAATGTCGCATAAAGCGGCATGCGATGAACAAGGCCGCCATAAGCGGAAATTTCGCGCGTATGCATACGGTCATAGATCACGCCGACGCAGAGGAACAAGGCCGACGAGATCAAGCCATGGCTGATCATCTGGAACATCGCGCCTTCAATACCCTGCTCTGTTAAAGTAAAGATTCCGAGCGTGACGTAACCCATATGCGCAACAGACGAATAAGCGATCAGTTTTTTGATATCTTCCTGCACAAGCGCCACGAGCGACGTATAAATGATCGCGGTTAACGACAGAAAGAAAATGAAAGGTGCGAAATCAGCTGACGCGACAGGAAACATCGGCAGCGAGAAACGCAGAAACCCGTAGCCGCCCATTTTCAAAAGAATTGCGGCGAGGATCACAGATCCTGCAGTCGGGGCTTCAACGTGAGCATCCGGCAACCATGTGTGCAACGGCCACATCGGCATCTTCACGGCAAATGAAGCAAAGAATCCGATCCAAAGCCATTTCTGCATCGACGCCGGGAAAGCAAATTTCATCAAAGACGGAATGTCCGTTGTGCCCGCTGTCCAATACATCGCCATGATGGCGATGAGCATGAGAACCGAACCCAACAATGTGTAGAGGAAGAATTTGAAGCTCGCATAAATACGGCGCTTGCCTCCCCACACACCGATGATGAGGAACATCGGAATGAGGCCCGCTTCGAAAAACACATAGAAAAGTACAAGATCAAGCGCCGCGAAGACGCCAATCATGAGTGCTTCAAGAACAAGAAACGCGATCATATATTCAGCGACACGTTTCTCTACTGAGACCCACGACGCCACGATGCAAAATGGCATCAAAAGTGTGGTGAGCAAAATGAACGGCATCGAATAGCCGTCAACACCGAGCTTGAAACGGATGGCATCCGAGATCCACGCGCCCTGCTCTATCAGTTGAAAAGCCGAGTTTGTCGGATCAAACCGATGCCAAGCGAGAAGAGAAACCGCAAAAGTAACGATCGTTGTGATCAACGCGATCCAACGAATATTGTTTAACGTGTTCGGGCGACCCTTGGGCACAAACAGAATAAAGGCTGCGCCAATAAGCGGGATAAGGATCAAAGTGGAGAGAAGATTATGCATCAGTGCGCTCCACCGAACATATACCATGTGACGAAGACGGCGAGACCGATCAACATCGCAAATGCGTAATGATAAAGATAACCGGTCTGCAACCGCACTGCGCCCGCCGCAAGATCGGAAACGCGCGCCGCGACACCATCAGGGCCAACACCATCAATCACACGGCCATCTCCCTTCTTCCAGAGGAAGCGGCCGATCGCTTTCGCAGGATTGACGAAAACAAAATCGTAAATCTCGTCAAAATACCATTTGTTGAGAAGGAACCGATAAAGGATCGGTTGGCTCTCGGCGAGTTCACGCGGCAAATGGGGCTTCGCCACATAGAAAAGGAACGCCAAAAGGAAACCCAAAATCATCATCACCAAGGGCGAATATTTCACCCAAGCCGGCACATTATGGATCTCGTGCAAGATATGATTATGTTCACCCGTAAAGAGCGCGCCCTTCCAGAAGTGATCATAAGCCTCTCCAATAAAGGCCGGTGCGAAAACAAGACCCGCAATAAGAGCGCCAATCGCTAGCAACAATAAAGGCAGAAGCATCACAAAAGGCGCTTCATGCGGTTCATGCGATCCGTGAGCATCATGTGAATGATCTTCATGTCCATGCGCATCATGGCCATGTGCTTCATGACCCCAGCGCGGCTTGCCTGTAAAGGTCAAGAAGAACAAGCGCCATGAATAGAAGCTTGTCATGAACGCGGCCGCAACGAGAAGAATAAAAGCGTAGGTTTGTGCCGCATTTTTGGAGGCGAAAGCTGCCTCAATGATGGCATCTTTTGAAAAGTAACCAGACGTCAAGGGAAAACCCGTGAGCGCGAGTGTACCGATCGCCATCATGGTTGTGGTGAAGGGAATTTTTCCGGCAAGGCCACCCATTTTACGGATGTCTTGCTCGTGATGCATCGCATGAATGACAGCGCCAGCGCCTAAAAACAAAAGCGCTTTAAAGAACGCATGTGTGAAGAGATGGAAGATGCCCGCACCATATGCCCCCGAACCGAGTGCTACAAACATGTAACCGAGTTGCGAACAGGTCGAATAGGCAATCACGCGTTTAATATCGTTCTGAACGAGACCGACCGTTGCCGCAAAAAACGCCGTTGTCGCACCGACCACAACAACAACTGTGAGCGCCGCAGGAGCAGCTTCAAACAAAGGTGACAAACGCGCAACCATGAAAACGCCGGCGGTCACCATGGTCGCCGCGTGAATGAGTGCCGATACAGGCGTTGGGCCTTCCATCGCGTCGGGAAGCCAGGTGTGCAAAAGGAATTGAGCCGATTTACCCATCGCGCCGATGAAGAGCAGCAGACAAATAATTGTCAGAGCGTCCCAGCTGATGCCAAGAAAATCCGCCTTCACACCTTGAAGCGTGGCAATCTTGCCGAAGAGCGCATCGAATTCAACCGTGCCCGTTAACACAAAGATCAAAAAAATGCCGAGCGCGAAACCAAAATCGCCCACCCGATTGACGATAAAGGCTTTCATCGATGCGGCAACGGCACTTGGGCGATCAAACCAGAAACCGATCAAGAGATAAGAGGCAAGACCCACCCCTTCCCAACCGAAAAACATCTGAACCAGATTGTCAGACGTCACGAGCATCAACATCGCAAAAGTGAAAAGCGACAAATAGGCAAAGAAGCGGGAGCGCGACGGGTCCTCATGCATATAGCCGATGGAATACAGATGAACGAGTGCAGACACGGAATTGACGACGACAAGCATGACAGCCGTAAGCGTATCGACGCGCAAGGCCCAATCAACTTCAAAAGACCCTGAACGGATCCAAGATGTAATGAGATGAATCTTTCCGCCGCCGCCATAGCCGACATCAAAGAACACAAACCAAGAAATCGCCGCTGCCGCGAGCATCAATCCTGTGGTTGCAATTTCACTCGCGCGCGCACCGATGACACGGCCTAAAAGACCGGCGATCAAAAAGCCAAGGAGCGGAAAAAAGACGATTGCCTGGATCATGACGATTAAAGCGGGAAACCCCGCTCAGCCTTTCATCGTGTTGATGTCTTCAACCGCGATCGAACCGCGATTGCGATAGAAGACAACTAGAATTGCCAAACCGATCGCTGCCTCTGCGGCTGCGACCGTAAGAATGAGAAGCGCGAAAACCTGACCAATCAAATTGCCGCCATAGCTCGAAAACGCCACAAGATTGATATTGACCGACAAGAGGATGAGTTCGATCGACATCAGAATGACGATGACGTTTTTGCGATTGATAAAAATTCCCAACACCCCAAGCGTGAAGAGAATGGCGGAGACGGTCAGATATTGAATTAAACCGATCATGACACGCTCCTCACAAGCCCTGGCCCGGCGCGACTTTGCGCACTTCCATAGCGGTCTCTTTTGTCCGAGCCACTTGTGCGGCGATGTTTTGCCGTTTCACATTTGTACGGTGATGAAGGGTCAGCACAATTGCACCAATCATCGCGACCAGAAGTACAAGTCCAGCCGTTTGGAAATAATAAATGTAATCTGTGTAAAGGACGCGCCCGAGTGCCTCCGTATTTGACACGGACGGATCAAGGGTCGGTATCGAATGCGTCGCGTCAGGGCTCACAAGATAAGTCCCGATTACCATCGCGAGTTCAATGAAAAGAATAAGTCCGAGAATAATGCCGAGCGGGAGATGTTTGGCAAAACCCTGCTTCAATTCGGCAAAATCAACATCAAGCATCATGACGACGAAGAGGAAGAGCACGGCGACCGCGCCGACATAGACGACGATCAAGATCATCGCCAAAAATTCAGCGCCCATGAGCAGGAACAATCCCGCAGCGTTCACAAAGGCAAGGATCAAAAACAAAACCGAATGTACGGGATTGCGTGCGACAATCACCATGACGGCCGAGCCGATCATGACCGCCGAGAAGAGATAAAAAAAGATCTGAGCGACGCTCATAGACAATGTCCCGTTAATGATTAGCGCCAACGCGCATCGGCTTTGATGTTTCTTTGAATCTCACGTTCCCAGCGCGCGCCATTTTCCAACAAACGTTCCTTGTCATAGAAAAGCTCTTCACGCGTCTCGGTTGCGAACTCAAAATTCGGACCCTCAACAATGGCATCAACCGGGCACGCTTCCTGGCAGAAACCGCAATAAATACATTTCGTCATATCGATGTCATAACGCGTCGTGCGGCGCGTTCCGTCATTGCGACGAGGACCCGCTTCAATCGTAATCGCTTGCGCGGGGCAAATCGCTTCGCAAAGTTTGCAAGCGATGCAGCGCTCTTCGCCATTTGGATAACGACGCAACGCATGTTCACCCCGAAACCGAGCGCTCACAGGATTTTTTTCGAACGGATAATTGATCGTCGCCTTAGGCTTAAAGAAATAGCGCATCGACAACACGAAGGCGCTCACGAATTCTTTGAGGAGGAGCGATTTGGCGGCTTGTTGCAAAGACATGGTTTATTTCCTCAATGCCCCGGCGCCCAACCGGTGAATTGCAAGACACCAGCAACCGCGACAACCATAAAGAGTGAGATCGGCAAGAAAACTTTCCAGCCCAAACGCATCAACTGATCATAGCGATAGCGCGGCACGAACGCCTTCACCATCGAGAACATGAAAAAGACAAGACAGGTTTTAATGACGAACCACACGACGCCCGGCACCCAAGTAAAGGGCGCGACATCGAAAGGCGGCAACCAACCCCCAAGAAAGAGAATGGTCGTGAGAGCACACATAGTGACAATGGCGACATATTCACCAAGCATGAACATCATATAGGGCGTTGAACCATACTCGACCATAAAACCCGCCACGAGTTCGGATTCCGCTTCAACAAGATCGAAAGGCGGACGGTTGGTTTCTGCCAGTGCCGAGATGAAAAAGATCACAAACATCGGGAAAAGCGGCAGCCAGAACCAGCTGAACATTCCGTAATTACCGCGTTGCGCATTCACAACATCTGAAAGGTTCAACGAACCCACGCAGAGAAGAACGGTGATCACCACAAAGCCGATGGAGACTTCGTAAGAGACCATTTGCGCGGCAGAACGAAGCGCACCGAGAAACGGATATTTAGAGTTTGATGCCCAGCCCCCCATGATGACGCCATAAACGCCGAGCGATGAGATCGCGAAAATATAAAGAACACCGACATTGATATTCGCTATCGCCCATCCATCCATCACAGGCAAAACAGCCCAAGCCGCAAGCGCCAATGTGGCGGTGACAAGCGGAGCCAAAAGAAAAACACCCTTATTGGCACCTGCAGGAATTGTGGGCTCTTTCAGAATGAACTTCAACAAATCCGCAAAGCTTTGAAAGAGGCCGAAAGGACCAACCACATTCGGACCACGACGCAATTGTACAGCCGCCCAAATTTTGCGGTCTGCCAAAAGAATAAAGGCGACAAACACAAGAAGCGCCACAAGCAACAAAAGGCTTTTTAGGATTGTGATCCCGAGCGCGAGCGCCCAACCATAAGAAGCAATATCATCTGCCATGCTTCACTCTTTCCTATTCCGCAGCGACCGAGACGGGGCGACGCGCGATTGAGGCGCATTCACCCATCACACGCGACGCACGCGCGATCGCATTGGTCAAATGATAGTCTTTAATCGCCGACCGGAACGGCTCTTTAGAGTAGCCCGTATCCATCGCAGCCAACGCTTCAATCGATGATGATGATCCGGCCTCAACCGATCCCAGAACCACAAAATGCGGATGGACGGCATAAAGCGCTTTACGCAAAGAAGTGAGTGAGTCAAACGAGACAGAAACACCCAAGGCTTCAGCCAACCCTCGAATGACGGCCCAATCTTCACGCGCGTCACCCGGCGGGAAGATTGCGCGATTGGCCAATTGAACACGACCTTCCGTGTTCACATAGAGACCGGATTTTTCTGTATAAGTTGCACCCGGCAAAATCACATCGGCACGATGCGCGCCGCGATCGCCATGCGTGCCTTGATAGATCACAAAGGCGCCAGCGGGGATTTCAACCTCATCAACACCGAGAAGATAAAGAACATCAAGCGCACCGGCTTTAATCATTCCGGCGGTATCAAGTCCGCCCTCACCCGGCACAAAACCAATATCGAGCGCGCCCACAAGCGAGGCTTCGGTATGGAGAATGCTAAAGCCATTCCACTCGGGCGTAAGCCCGCCATGCGTTTTGGCGAGTTTAGCAGCTGTCGCAAGAATGGCTGCGCCATCAGCGCGGTTCAACGCGCCTTGGCCCACAATAATCATCGGCTTGGATTTGCCAGCGAAAAGTTTGGCCGCTGCCGCCTCAAGACTTTCCGGGCCCGCGCCTTCGTAAGAATAGGGATAGGTGAGATCAGCCTTTTCGCCAACAACAGCAATCGACAAGCCGCCCTTCAAATAGCGCTTGCGGATACGCGCGTTCAGCACAGGGGCTTCATGGCGCGGATTTGAACCGATGATCAAAATAGCATCGGCGTCTTCAATGCCGGCAATCGTCGAATTGAAAAGATAAGACGCGCGGCCATGTTTCGGATGAAGCGGTGAACCCGGATAACGCGCATCGAAATTGTGCGAACCGAGCGCAGTCATAAATGTTTTCAGCGAAAACATATCTTCGACACTCGCCAATTGTCCGGCAAGCGCGCCGATCCTTTGCGGTGTCGTTGATTTTACTTTTGCCGCGATAGCTCCAAAGGCTTCCGCCCATGAGACAGGCTGAAGCTTGCCATTGACGCGCAAATAGGGACGATCAAGGCGCTGCGTCTTCAATCCATCAAAAATGAAACGGCCTTTATCCGAGAGCCATTCTTCATTCACCGCTTCATTCAAACGCGGCATCACGCGCATCACTTCATTCGCGCGACTATCGACACGGATCGCGGTTCCAACCGCATCCATCACGTCGATGGACTCGGTCTTTGCAAGCTCCCAAGGACGCGCTTTGAATTCATAAGGTTTCGATGTGAGTGCGCCGACGGGGCAAAGATCTATGATGTTGCCTTGCAACTCGCTTGTCATCGCTGCTTCGAGATAAGACGTGATCTCGACATCTTCACCACGGCCGATAAGACCGAGATCGGTCACGCCCGCGACTTCTGTCGAGAAGCGCACGCAGCGCGTGCATTGAATGCAACGCGTCATCGTGGTTTTGACGAGCGGGCCTATATGTTTGTCTTCAACTGCACGCTTATTCTCATCATAACGCGACGTATCAACGCCATAGGCCATGGCCTGATCTTGCAGATCGCACTCGCCACCCTGATCGCATATCGGGCAATCAAGAGGGTGATTGATGAGCAAGAATTCCATCACGCCTTCGCGCGCCTTTTTCACCATAGGCGAAGTGGTAAACACGACAGGCGGCTCGCCATTTGGGCCGGGGCGCAAATCGCGCACGTTCAACGCGCAGGAGGCTTGCGGCTTCGGCGGACCGCCCTTCACTTCCACGAGGCACATGCGGCAATTGCCGGCAATCGAGAGCCGCTCATGGAAACAGAAACGCGGCACTTCCGCACCCGCTTCCTCACACGCTTGAAGAACCGTGTATTCGGCTGGTACGTCGATCTCTTTGCCGTCGATGATGATCTTGCTCATGACGCCCTCTTACTCCGCCGCCATCATCCGCACAGGTTCGCTATGCGGATTGGCGGAATATTGATCAATCCGCTCCTCGATCTCATGCCGGAAATGAGCAATCAAACCTTGGATCGGCCATGCGGCCGCATCACCGAGCGCGCAAATCGTATGACCTTCAACTTGCTTCGTGACTTCTAGAAGCATGTCGATTTCTTTTTTTTGCGCGCGGCCTTCCGCCATGCGGTTCATCACGCGCCACATCCAGCCCGTGCCTTCGCGGCAAGGCGTGCATTGGCCACAACTCTCATGTTTGTAAAAGGCCGACAGACGCGCAATCGCGCGTATGACGTCTGTCGATTTATCCATCACAATGACGGCTGCGGTACCAAGGCCCGAGCGGAGTTTTGAAAGGGAGTCAAAATCCATCGGTGTGTCGATGATCTGATGCGCAGGAACCATGCGCACCGAAGAACCACCCGGAATAACTGCTTTAAGATTATCCCAACCACCACGAACGCCGCCGCAATGACGATCAATCAATTCGCGGAAGGTGATGCCCATCGCTTCTTCGACATTGCACGGTGTGTTCACATGACCGGAAACGCAAAAGAGTTTCGTGCCAACATTGTTCGGATTGCCGATCGCAGAAAACCAGCCTGCGCCACGACGCAAAATCGTGCCCGCAACCGCTATCGATTCAACATTGTTCACGGTTGTTGGACAACCATATAAACCCATATTCGCCGGAAATGGCGGCTTCAAACGCGGTTGGCCTTTTTTTCCTTCTAAGCTTTCGAGCAACGCGGTTTCTTCGCCGCAAATATAAGCGCCCGCGCCGTGATGCACGTAAAGATCAAACGGCCAGCCATGTACATTGTCTTTGCCGATGAGCTTCTTGTCATAGGCTTCATCAACCGCGCGCTGGAGCGCTTCGCGCTCTGCAATATATTCGCCGCGTACATAGATATAGCACGCATGCGCACCAATCGCGAAGGACGCAAGCAAGCAGCCTTCAACAAGAAGATGCGGATCATTGCGCATGATCTCGCGGTCTTTGCAGGTGCCAGGCTCTGACTCATCCGCATTCACAACGAGATAATGCGGACGACCATCCGATTGCTTCGGCATGAAGGACCATTTCATTCCAGTCGGAAAACCAGCACCGCCTCGACCGCGAAGGCCTGACGCCTTCATCTCATTGATGATCCAGTCACGACCTTTATCGATAAAAATCTTCGTGCCATCCCAATTTCCGCGCTTCAAAGCCGACTGAAGATCAGCGCCGTGATAGCCGTAAAGATTGGTGAAGATGCGATCCTTATCCGCGAGCATGATCTCTTATCCTTTCGCGGCTTCTGCAGCGGCAGCTTTTGCGGCTTCCGCGCGTTTTGCTTCTTCTGCATCGAAGCGGGCCTTCCACGAACCCACAACGGACCCGTCATAGAGCGACGGATCTTGCAATGTTTTCGGTCCACCAAGCGGCTCAGAATTCCGCCGCTCTTTCTGCGGACCCTTTTTCACAGGCCGGCCCGCAGCGAGATCATCGAGAAGAGCGTTGAAACTCTCAACTGTAAGATCTTCATAATAATCATTATTGATTTGGACCATCGGCGCATTGCAGCATGCACCAAGGCACTCCACCTCAAGCCATGAAAATTTACCATCAGCGGAGACATGGCGCTCTTCGCCAAACCGGCTCTTACAAACATCGATAATTTTTTCAGCGCCATTCAAACGGCACGGCGTTGTGCCGCACACTTGCACGAAATGATGTCCGACAGGCGCAAGATTGAACATGGAATAGAATGTTGCCACTTCGAGCACGCGGATCTTCGCCATGCCCAACATGTCGCCGATATATTCCATCGCCGCTTTGGGTAGCCAATAATCATGCTGTTCCTGCGCACGCCACAATAGCGGAATAACGGCAGAGGCTTTGCGCGCTTCCGGATATTTCGCAATCACAGTCTGCGCCCACGCGAGATTTTGCGGCGTGAACGAAAATGATGCGGGTTGAATCGCGTCAGGCGCGAGGCGACGGACACTCATAGGCACTCACCTTGAATTGAATATAAAGTCATCACCGATCCACCTCGCCAAATACGATGTCGAGTGAACCAAGGATCGCTGACACATCGGCCAACATGTGACCGCGGCAAAGGAAATCCATCGACTGCAAATGCGCAAAACCTGGCGCCTTAATGCGGCAGCGATAGGGTTTGTTCGTGCCATCAGCAACGAGATAAACGCCAAATTCACCCTTGGGCGCTTCAACCGCCGCATAGACTTCACCCGCCGGCACTTTGAATCCTTCGGTATAAAGCTTGAAATGATGAATGAGCGCTTCCATTGAGCGTTTCATTTCTGCCCGCTTCGGCGGAACGATCTTTCCGTCAGTCGATGCTACAGGCCCCTTGCCTTCAGCCTTACGAAGCTCGCGGATACATTGCTTCATGATTTTGATGGACTGGCGCATTTCTTCCATGCGGATGCAATAGCGATCATAGCAATCGCCATTTTTGCCAATCGGAATATCGAAATCCATCTCAGCATAGCATTCGTAAGGCTGCGATTTACGCAGATCCCATGCGGCACCCGAACCACGTACCATCACGCCTGAAAAGCCAAGCGCCCAAGCATCATCAAGAGAGACAACGCCGATATCAACATTACGCTGTTTGAAGATGCGGTTATCTGTCAGAAGACTTTCGAGATCATCACAGATTTTTAAAAACGGATCACAGAAAGCCTCGATATCGTCAACAAGATCATCCGGAAGGTCCTGATGGACGCCACCGGGACGAACATAGGCTGCGTGCATGCGCGAGCCCGAGGCGCGCTCATAAAACATCATGAGTTTTTCGCGTTCTTCAAAGCCCCAAAGCGGCGGAGTCAAAGCGCCAACATCCATCGCCTGCGTCGTTACGTTCAACATATGCGAAAGAAGACGACCAATTTCAGAATAAAGAACTCGGATCAGTTGACCACGACGCGGCACTGTGATGCCAAGCAATTTTTCTACAGCGAGGGCATAAGCATGTTCTTGATTCATCGGCGCGCAATAATCGAGCCGATCGAAATAAGGGACAGCCTGCAGATAGGTTTTCGATTCAATCAGCTTCTCGGTGCCGCGATGAAGCAATCCGATATGCGGATCAACGCGCTCAACCACTTCGCCATCAAGTTCCAACACAAGACGCAACACACCATGCGCCGCTGGATGTTGCGGTCCGAAATTGAGTGTGAAATTTCTAAGCTGATGTTCGTTCATGGCTTCGCCTTTTCATCACCAGGCAAAACATAATCCGTGCCTTCCCATGGCGAGAGAAAATCAAAATTACGGAATTCCTGAACGAGTTTCACAGGCTCATAAACCACACGCTTCTGCTCATCATCATAACGGACTTCGACATAACCAGAGGTCGGAAAATCCTTGCGCAAAGGATGACCCTGGAAACCGTAATCCGTGAGCATGCGTCGAAGATCGGGATGGCCGTCAAAGATCACGCCATACATGTCATATACTTCACGCTCATACCAATCAGCTGCCGGAAAAACAGAAATCGCTGAGGGAACCGGATGAGTTTCATTCGCTTCGAAAATCACGCGCACGCGTGTGTTGTGCTTTGGCGACAAAAGATGCCAGACAATATCAAAGCGTTTCTCGCGCGCCGGATAATCAGCCGCCGTCAAATCGGTAAAGTTTTTAAACAGGAAACGCGGATCGTCACGCAAGGTTGTGAGCACACGTATCGTATTTGAAGTCTCAGCGCGCAGCGTCAATTCGCCAAAGGCGACATCAGCTGAATGAACAGCTGACCCAAGCGTGGCTTTAATCGCTTCGCCGAGAGCCGTCAGTGTTTCAACATCCTTTTGCATCGGATCCTGTGTCTCTCTCTTACTCAGCGTTCAATCGTACCCGTACGGCGGATTTTCTTCTGCAGAAGAAGAACACCGTAAAGCAGCGCCTCAGCAGTCGGCGGGCATCCCGGAACATAAATATCCACCGGCACTACACGATCGCAACCACGTACAACCGAATAGGAATAATGATAATAGCCACCACCATTGGCGCAGGAACCCATCGAAATCACGTAACGGGGTTCCGGCATTTGGTCATAGACCTTGCGAAGCGCCGGCGCCATTTTGTTGGTCAGCGTGCCCGCAACGATCATGACATCGGATTGACGCGGGCTGGCGCGCGGCGCGAAACCGAAGCGCTCAACATCATAACGCGGCATTGAAAGCTGCATCATTTCGACGGCACAACAGGCAAGACCGAAGGTCATCCACATCAACGAACCAGTGCGCGCCCAATGAATAAGCTCGTCGGTCGAGGTGACAAGAAAACCCTTATCGCCCAGTTCGGCGTTCACTTCGGTAAAAAATTTATCATTCGCACCAATCGGCTTGCCGGTCGATGGATCAAGAATGCCGCGCGGTGCGGGTGCGATTTCAGGCATCAATCCCATTCGAGTGCACCCTTCTTCCATTCATAGATAAAACCGATAGTGAGCACGGCGAGGAACAGCATCATCGACCAGAAGCCGAAAAGGCCCACTTCTTTGAAAGCCACAGCCCACGGAAATAGAAACGCGACTTCAAGATCGAAAATAATGAACAAAATCGAGACAAGATAAAAGCGCACATCGAATTTCATGCGTGCGTCATCGAAAGCATCAAAGCCGCATTCATAAGCCGAAAGCTTTTCGGGATCAGGATTTTTATAAGCAACAATGAAAGGGGCCACCAAAAGCCCAAGGCCGATCACAAGGCTCAAGCCGATAAACACGACAAGCGGAAGGTAATCGACAAGAAGATGGTCGAGGGTGTGTCCCATCAGGTAGCTCTCCTTAGCGGGCCGATCGCCGACCCCCAAACAGGACCAGAACCGACCCGATAGCCGACTGCCGGTTGCACGACCGCCGACCCTTCTACGCCAGGTTTCGTCTCCGAGTCCCAGCTTTTTGCGGTGCAACGGATAGCCCAGCGCCTTGCGTCGCGCAAGGTGACAGAAGGCCCCATAAAAGCCGCCTTTTGTCGGAGAGCGTCGAAGCCGCCCGCCTCCGCCAAGATCCGCCGAGGTAACCGACCACGAGCCCCCACAAGCCATATCGAGACTGCGCTTGTGGTTTTTCCGAAAACCGGCAATAGATCCGGCAATTATTAAAGAAACGGGAGATTTCCATGGCCAATTCTATCGATCTTGCAGGACAATTTGCAGTCGTCACCGGCGGCGCTCAGGGAATTGGCTTTGCTGTTGCCGATCGCTTGACCCGATCAGGCGCCAAAGTCGCGCTATGGGATCGCGATGAAGCCTTGGCACGCGAATCATCGAGCCGCCTCCCCGGCTCCATAGTCGTTAAAGTTGAGCAATCAGACGCGAAGTCCGTACAAGCAGCAGCCGACGCCACTTTGAAGGCCTTTGGCCGGATTGATGTGCTCGTGAATAATGCTGGGATCGCCGGACCCAATATGCCGCTCGCCGATTATCCGCTCGATGCGTGGCACGACATCATCAATATCAATCTCAATGGCGTGTTTTATTGCTGCAAATCGGTCGTCCCCGCGATGAAGGCGCAAGGCTATGGCCGCATCGTCAATATCGCCTCGATTGCCGGTAAAGAAGGCAACCCGAACGCCTCCGCCTATTCGGCATCCAAGGCGGGTGTAATCGCCATTACGAAATCGCTTGGCAAGGAATTGGCCGGGCAGGACATCGCGGTCAATTGCGTAACACCCGCCGCCGCAAAGACCGCCATTTTCGATCAGATGAAACAAGAGCATATCGATTATATGCTTTCGCGTATTCCACGCGGCCGCTTCTTACAGGTTGACGAAGCCGCCAATATGATCGCCTGGCTCGCCTCGAAAGAGAACTCTTTTACGACCGGTGCGGTGTTCGATCTGTCCGGTGGGCGTGCCACTTATTGATACGATTTCATTAACCACTTTTTGGGTTTATTGACGTAAGGTCAACTGGACGGCAGATTGTTTTGTCCGTTCGGAGTGACCTATGCATCATGGTAAGCGCCTCAACGGCGCGCGGATCCTCATAACCGGCCACACGGGCTTTACCGGGAGCTGGATGAGTTTAAAACTCGCTGCCCAGGGTGCCGAAATCCATGGCTTTGCACTTCCGCCTGATACGAAACCCGCTCTGTTTGATCTTGCCGATGTTTGGCCGAGTCTCAAAACCCATACGCTCGGTGATATCGCCGATTTTTCACTATTACTTGAAACGGTGCAGCGCGTCGCACCCGATGCCATTCTGCATCTCGCCGCTCAACCCCTCGTGATTGCGGGCTATGCTCATCCCGTCCGAACCTTTCTCACCAACACGCAAGGGACAGCGCATCTTTTGGAAGCGGCGCGCTTAACACCCTCGGTTCGTGGCGTCATCGCGATCACCACCGACAAGGTCTACGCACCAACACAAGACGGACGAGCCTTTGACGAAAATGCACCTTTAGGCGGAAAAGACCCGTATTATGCTTCGAAATCAGCGGCCGAATTCGTCATCGACTCCTATCGCCATAGCCTCGCAACATGGGGGCGTCGCCTGAAAATCGAAGTGGCGCGCGGTGGAAACATTTTTGGCGGTGGCGACTTTGCGCCGAACCGCATCATCCCGGATTTTTATCGCGCGGTTCAGAACGGCAGCGTTTTGAAATTGCGGAAACCCGATGCCAAAAGACCTTGGCAACATGTGCTTGATCTCTGCGACGCCTATCAGCTTCTCCTTGAACGCGTGCTCGACGAGAAAAACGACTCACTGGGTGAGAATTGGAACATCGGACCGCTTGAAGAAGAGTCCGTCTCCGTAATTGATCTCATCCGACAATTCGGAACTTACTGGCAGAAAATTGCATTGGAGATCGAACCTGGCCCTCCCGAAACCACGGTTTTGGCGCTTGATACGACCAAAGCGCGCACAAAACTCGGCTGGCATCCGCACCTAACCCTCGATGAAGCGCTCCATATTACGGCTGACTGGTATCGAACCGCGCTGACAAAGCCCGGAAGTTTGGCTGAACTAACGCGGCAACAAATCGAATCTCATCAAGATTCCGACCACCCAAATTCAACAATCGCCTAAATTTTGAGTAAAACTCAAAATCATTCCCTCACCACGCCGATTCAGACTTTACTCATTTCTAATCACTATAACTTGCCGTATATTACGTTAGGTAAGATTTAAGAGATTCATGAGGACGGGATGATCCGGCAAGCAGTTATACTCGCTGGAGGACGCGGAACGAGGCTTACTGAAGAAACCGCGCTTCGTCCGAAGCCGCTGGTCGAAATCGGGGGTGCGCCGATTCTCTGGCACATCATGAAAATCTTCTATGCCCAAGGTGTCACGGATTTCATCATCTGCTTGGGTTACAAGGGCTATCTGATCAAAGAATTTTTTGCGAATTACAGCCTTCATCGCTCGGATGTAACATTCGATTTCGAAACGCATGCCATCAATTATCACAAAAATCGTGCCGAACGCTGGCGGGTGACTTTAATCGATACGGGCGAAGAAACGATGACCGGCGGGCGTCTCAAACGCATCAAGCCGCATCTCACATCGAACCCGTTCTTCATGACCTATGGCGACGGTGTCACCGATGTTAATCTCGAGAAACTTGTCATAAGCCATAACTCAAGCGGCTGTCGCGCGACTGTGACTGCGGTTACGCCACCTGGTCGTTTTGGCGCACTCACGCTGGATCACAATAATCTTGTTTCAAATTTTCAGGAAAAACCACAAGGCGATCATGGTTCGATCAATGGTGGCTTTTTTGTACTTGATCCTTCGACCCTTGATCTCGTCAAAAATGATCAAACCATTTGGGAACGCGAACCACTCGAACAACTGGCACGGACAAAAAATCTAAACGCCTATCGACATCCCGGTTTTTGGCATCCGATGGATACGATGCGAGATCGGCTTTACCTCGATGATTTATGGCACAACAACAAAGCGCCGTGGAAACTCTGGCACGAGGGTGACGCGTGATGTCTGCTCTCGAGGATAAAAATCAAACAAAACAAAGAGTATGCCGCGCCTGCCAGCATGACCTAGATTTTATCTTTGCAGATTTGGGCGAACAGCCGATTGCCAATGATCTCATCGAAGAAAAATCAAAACTGGGTTATGAACCACGCTATCCTTTGCGCGTTGCCTGTTGCCGCTCTTGCCGTCTTGTACAAATCGCGGATGATCTTCCATCGGACCGTTTATTCCGTGAAGATTATGTCTATCAATCCTCAATCTCTTCGAGCTTTGTTGAACATGCTCGCAAGCATGTCGAAGACTTGATCAAAGGTCATGAACTGGGAGCAAGCCATCATATCGTCGAAATTGCGAGCAATGATGGCTATCTTCTGCAATTTTTTAAAAAGCACGGTATTCCTGTAACGGGAATTGAGCCCGCCGCATCAGTCGCCAAAATTGCACGTGAACGTCATGGCATTCCAACCTTGGAACGATTCTTTGGCGCTGAGGAGTCGCGACGCCTGGTCCATGAGATTGGTCAGGCTGATATCATTCTTGCCAATAATGTTTTGGCCCATGTGCCCGATCTCTTCGATTTTCTGATCGGCGTAAAATCACTTCTCAAAAAGAACGGCGTCGCGATCTTCGAATTCCCGCATCTTCTGAAACTCTTGGAGGGCGCGCAATTTGATACCATCTATCACGAACATTATTCCTATCTTTCGCTTTTAGCGCTTGAGCCCATGTTCAATCGCGTCGGACTTAAAGTGACCGATGTCAAAGAAATTTCCGTTCATGGCGGCTCATTACGTCTCTCCGTCCGCCATCAAGATGAAAATTATTCGGTACATGACCGCATACAAAAATTGCGTGATCAAGAGGCCGCAGCCGGACTACACGAGGACGCGCCCTATCTTGCTTTCGCGGAAAAAATCAAAAACATCATTCAAAAATTAAAATCACTGCTTGAGCATGAACAAGCAAAGGGCACGCTGATTGCAGCCTATGGTGCGCCTGCGAAAGGAAACACGCTTTTAAATTCGGCGGGAATAAAATCCAATTTGATTTCTTTTACCGTCGACAAGGCTCCCTCAAAATGTGGTCGTTTCTTACCGGGTTCAGGTGTTCCCATTCTTGATCCTTCGATCATCTCTGTGTTGAAGCCTGACATCATCTTGATCCTTCCTTGGAATATCAAAGACGAAATCATCGACACATTCTCCTTTGTTGCTGACTGGGGCGGACGCTTCCTGATCCCTATCCCTGAACCTCAATTTGTTGAGCCTCATGTCAAATCGCAGAGGCAAGCATCATGAAAATTGTTACGACACCTTTTCCTGATGCGGCCTTGATTGCACTTGAACAAAGAGGTGACGAGCGAGGATCCTTTTTACGCATCTTTGATCAGGAATTTTTCTCAACACATAAGATGCCCGTTCATATCGACCATACGGCCGAAAGCATTAATCCTCTCGCTTACACACTTCGCGGTCTGCATTTTCAGAAGCCGCCTTATGCGGAGCGGAAACTGATCCGCTGCGTGAAAGGAAAAATTTTTGACGTCGCGGTTGATCTTCGGCACGGATCACCGACTGAGGGGCGCGCTTATCACATCACTTTATCCGAGGAAGATGATCATGCGCTGTTTCTACCGAAAGGCATCGCCCATGGATTTTTGACGCTCGTGAACGATAGCGTCGTCTCCTATCATTTGTTTGATCCCTATCGCGCAGAGGCGGCCTTCGGCATCCGCTATGATGATGAGGCCTTGGATATTCAATGGCCTCATGTACCTCATCTCATTAATGAACGAGATCGAGCATGGCCTCTGCTAAAGGACATAAGGCATGAGGAAAGGCACACTTTCCCATGAATGCCTCCGAGATCAAAATTCTTGTCACAGGCGCGCGCGGATTTATAGGACGCGCTTTATTGCCTCTGCTTGCCAAAACCTATGGTGGCTCATCGCTTCACGCAATTCGCCGTCGCCATGATGATCTCGCGCTCCCTGTTCAAGGTGTGACTTGGCACAGTCTTGATCTACTTGATACGGGCGCACCTCGTAAAATTCTGGATACACTGAAACCCACACATATCCTTCACGCGGCATGGGAAGCGCGTCCTCCGCATTTCTGGACATCAGGAGAGAATCTTCGCTGGGTGAAAGCGAGTGTCGATCTCGCTGATCACTTTGCGCTTTCTGGCGGGAAGCGGTTTCTGTCGTTAGGCAGCGTTGCCGAATATGATATGCAGCATGGTCGTATGATTGAAGATCAAACGCCTGAATTGCCTTCAACGCTTTATGGTCAAAGCAAACTTGATTTCCACCGCCATCTGTTGATGCTGAGCAAGGAAAATGGCCTATCGACCTCCATCGGCCGGATTTTCTATGTCTATGGTCCTTTCGAACATCAATCAAAACTTGTAGCATCGGCTTGTCATGCGATTGCATTAAACAAAAAAGCTCAGTTCGGTCCGCTTGATCTCTGGCGCGATTATTTACACGTGGCCGACCTCGCTCGTGCAATCACAACACTTTTAGACTCATCGCATGAAGGCGTTGTGAATATTGGGTCGGGATAACCGGTTCGGCAATCAACACTCATTGAAACCTTGGCGCGACTTTCCGGTCGTGATGATCTTTTTGAAATTGGCGCACGTCCCGCAAACCCTCAAGAGCCGCCCATTCTCTTTGCCTATACAAAAATCATACGCTCACTCGGATGGAGCCCCGAGATTGCGCTTGAAGATGGATTAGCGGCAACGCTTCAATGGTGGCGTGCTCAAAACCGCCAAGCCGCGTGATTATGCGGCGTTCGTTTTGATTTTTGGCTGAAGCGCCTTCATCGCATCAACGCAGTCTTGTCGCCAATGCCAATAGCGGCGCGCAAGTTCAATGTTAAAAATGACTTCTTTAGGAAATACACAGGTGCCAAAAAGTGTATTCCAATCAATGCCGCCCATGCCTATAGGCAGATGAAGATCACCATGTCCGAAAGCAAGACGCTCACTCTCGGTATACATTGAGATGTCATCTTGCCGGCCGAAATTATCATGCATGTGAACATGAAGCGCATAAGGCGCAAGTTCCGCGCATTCACTCACAAGATCAAGTCCGTGAAAGTCAGTCTCAATAAAGGCGTGACCAACATCAAGCGTCGCCCACACATGGCTATGATTGATCACAGCCAATTCGCGAGCCAGGCGTTTGGGCGTCGGTGTATGAATATTGCCGTGGTAATCACCGAAAATATTTTCGACACACAGCATAAGCCCGAGCGACTTTGCGAGATCTCCACCCCGCGTGAGCCATTCACGCTGGCGCTCATAAGCCGCTTCAATACCCATAGATTGAACAAGCGGCATCATACCGGCATGAACGACATAGTGAACGGCGCCAAGTTCTGCTGCCGCTTCCATCGACGCTTTCAAAACCTCGAAATGCCGAGGCAAGCGAAAAACATCATCAAAGAAATTGATTGGATGTGGACCATGCGCGGTATAGGTCAGTCTTCGCGATGATGTGATCTTTTTTACCGCTTGAAGTTGGGTACGATAAATACGACCTGCAATCACGCAATCAAGATCATAAAGCGGCAATTCTACGAAGGTTAGGCCCGTCGTTTCGATCTCATCGAGGCGAGAAGCAAGATCGCTCAGATCATTGCTCACACCCATCGCTGTCATGCCAATGCCGCGAATGCCGGTGGTCATGACGTACGCCTCATTAAAAATACAAAGTTAGAGGCTTGAAGGCGCCAAAACTTCAGCCGGAGCGCGCGTAAAGGTGCGAAGTGTCACAAGCACCGCACCAAGTGCGACCATAAACGAAATCATCGTGACCATATTTGACGTTGCATGCGCGGCCATCCAGCCACACAAGGCAAGAAAAATGTTGAGACCGAACACAACGCCGACAATCTGCTTCACGCTCCATCCCATTGTGGTGGCACGTTGGAAGAAATGGCTGCGATGCGGCGTCCAAATTTTCTCGCCGCGAACCAATCGACGAATAACAGTGATCGATGTATCAGCCACCGCATAAAGAGGAATGATCACGGCCGCGAAGAAGCTGATATCGGTGGCGACACGATAGAGCGCATAGCCGCCCACAAGACCGATGACGAGACTACCCGTATCGCCCAAGAACAATTTTGCAATCGGCTTGTTAAAAGGCGCAAAGCCAATGAGCCCGCCAAGCACCGGCGCCATGATCATCGCCACAAGCGGTGTCGGCATCGCAAAGACAGAAAGGATGATCAGGATCGTCGCAACGGGCGTGAATTGCGCCACCGTCAACCAATCAAGCCCATCCATGAAATTTGTGAGATTGATCATCCAAAAGAGCGCCACACCGGCAATCAACCGCTCAACCCACAAAGGCAGTGTGCCTTCGAACAGCGCGACATAAGACGGCGTTACATAGAGCATTAAACCGATCAACGCGATCTGCCCACCAATGCGCGGCAAGATCGGAAGCGGCTTCACATCGTCAAAAAAACCAAGCGCCGAAATCAGAGCGGCACCCGCTGCCAAGGCCGCAAGAATTGTGCGATCAATTCCAGCGAGAAACGGAGCGAAAATGATCGCCACCGCAAAGACACCAACAATAGCAACCGTCATCGGAATGCCAGCGCCTTGTGGCGTGGGAACCTTATGGCTGGAACGGGCATTTACAGACGCGAGCGCATGACGGCGTAAAAACGGCATCATCACGGGGATCACGAAAAATGTGAAAACGGCGGCTGCGAAGGCAGCGCCAATTGCGAAGAGAAACCCGGCCTCAATCATCGAAAACAACTTCCGAAACGATAGTGCACCAGACCAAAAACCCGAACCACGCCCCGCACAAAGGACGCTAAGACCGGCTAACAGGCGGCTACGCGATGATCGTAACGGAAGGACCCGGCGCCACTCTCCCCCTGCCCTTAAACGGACAGGTCCGGAGCGTGGCGAGAGAGACGGGACTTGAACCCGCGACCTTCGGCGTGACAGGCCGACGCTCTAACCAACTGAGCTACTCCCCCAATACGGCGCCCCGTTTGACGGTGCCCGACGCATTACGGGAGCGGTTATGGCCTGTCAAGCCGCACGATATGCAACCCGATGGCGAGCTTGTAGCGAGACCGCCATGAACGCAGCATTAATGCTGAATTGTGACAGTTTTTTTGCCGCTGAGCGCGCGAAGCGCATTCAAAATCACGGCAACATCAATAAACTCTTGCAAAACCGCCCCTTCGACCGGTTGCAAATAGCCCAAAGCGGCGAAAATCATGCCCAAAGCCGAAAGTCCAAGACCCGCATAGACACTTTGCCGCGCAATCAAAAATGAACGCCGCGCAATCAAAATCGCGTCAGGCAACGCATCGAGCCGATCAACAAGTAAAATGATATCGGCGGCCTCGGCAGGCGCGCCCGCGCCCCGCACCCCCATCGCGATGCCGACATCGGCAGCGGCCAGTGCAGGCGCATCATTCACGCCATCCCCCACCATAGCGGTGACGGCTCGCTTTTTCTCATGGATCACGGCCTCGACTTTGCCAGCAGGGGTCGCCTCCGCGATCACCTGATCAAAAGGAAGACCTTTGGCGATGGTTTCAGCGACTTCGCGGCGATCACCCGTCAAGAGAATGCAGCGCGCGATTTTCATTTTTTTGAGCTTTGCGAGGATCTCAGCCGCTTCCGGCCGCACCGCATCGATGAAACGCGCGAGCCCGCTGATTTTTCCATCGATCGCAATCGCGGCCACAAGACCCGTTTCTGCAGCGACAAGATCCCTCGCCACCGGATGCCATCCATCGGGAGAACTCATGCGCGCGACAAAAGGAAATGTGCCCACCGCAACGGACGCGCCTTCCACCTGGCCGCTCAATCCTTCGCCTGCAGATTCAACGATCATTTGTGGGGCTGACAACGAACCCTGCTCTGCTGCTGCCCGAACAAGCGCTGATGACACAACATGTGTTGAGCCCTGACAAAGCGCGCCCGCTTTTGAAAGCACAGAAGCGCGATCAAAACCCGGCGCGACCAACACCTCGCTTAAAATGGGTTCGCCGCGTGTGAGCGTGCCCGTTTTATCAAAGAGGATGGTTTTGACTGAAGCCAGCGTTTCAAGCGCGCCGCCATGTTTGACAAGCACACCCTGTTTTGCAGCGCGCGAAAGACCGGCAACAATCGCAACAGGCACAGCCAGAATGAGCGGACAAGGCGTTGCGACAACAAACACGGCGAGCGCGCGCACCGCATCACCGCTTTGCAGAAAAGCGAGTGCGGCAAGAACAATTGTGAAAACCAAGAAGCTTAAAGCGTGACGATCCGCGAGCCGCGCCATCGGCGCTTTTTGCGCTTCCGCTTCTTCCACCATGCGAATGATGGCGGCAAAGGCGCTCTCGCGCACATCGGTCACGGCAACAAGATCGACAGCGCCCCCGAGATTGGTGATGCCGCTCAAAAGCTCATCACCTTTTTTATGCGGGACAGGTGCGGCTTCGCCCGTCATCACGGATTCATCAAACAAAGCCTCATCGCTTGAGAGTTGCCCATCAACCGGCAAGACATCGCCAGGACGGATCAATAACAAATCGCCGGGGCGAATGAGATCGACAGAAACATCTTCAATCTCGCGGCCATGATACCGCCGCGCGCGACGCGGCGCGCGCGAGATGAGCGCGGTCATGTCTTTACGCGCACGAGCTTTCGCATAGGCCTCAAGCACCTGCCCACCGGCAAACATCAGGGCGACGACATTGCCCGCAACCCATTCGCCAAGCGCGAGCGAACCGGCCATCGAAATCGCAGCCACAATGTCGAGCCCCACGGATCCGCGCAGGAGACTGCGGATGATGATCACAATCAAAGCAACAAGAACAACCGCTGTCCCCGCCGCGAAGACATAGGCCGCAAGTTCGCCTCGACCCAGCGCATAGAGCACACCGCCAAGGATCAACCCCACAAGCGTTACGGCGAAGATAAGAAAATCCAAAGATTTGAGAAATGCGCGCATGATCTCTTTCTAACGCGAAAGAGACAGAAAGAGCATGAGGCTTAAGGCGGAGCTGAGGGCGAAAGCGCGCGGGCCTCAATCAGCAAATGATCGCGAAAGGCGCGCGCGATCGGCGACAAGCGTTTGCCTTTCAAGAAAACGATCCGCCATGAAGTCTCAATCGGAAAGCCTTCGACCTCGGGCAGGTAAAGCCCCTCTGACGCCGGATCGCTGCTCAAAGCGTGGCGGGAGACCACACCCACCCCCATCCCGCCCGCAATCGATTGTTTGATGGCTTCATTCGAGCCAAGCTCCAAACGGATACGGGGCTTTAACCCCGCGGCTGAAAAGAGCGCATCGACCGACAAACGCGTGCCCGATCCTTTTTCACGTAAGATAAGACGATCTTCTGCGAAATCACTCAAAGATAATGGTTTTTTGTATTTTTCTTGTTCGGATAAAGGCGCAAGCGGCACAAGCGGATTGGATAAAAACCGCGCCCCCTCGGTATCGAGATCCTCAGGCGGTTTCGACATGATGGCGAGATCATCACGGTTATCGCGAAGCCGCGCGACAACGCCATCACGGTTCAACACTTCGAGCGCAATATCGATATCCGGATATTTGCGGCAAAAGCCCGCAAGCAGGCTCGGCACAAAATATTTGGCCGTGCTCACCACCGCGACCGAAAGCCGCCCGCGCGTGAGCCCGCGCATACCGTCAATCTCCTGTGTGAAGCCCGACCATTCATTGAGCATCACCCGCGCGGTTTCAGCGAGGCTACGCCCGGCTTCTGTCAGATGAACGCGACGACCGATGACATCGAACAAAGGCAGGCCAACCGTATCGGCAAGGTCTTTAAGCTGCATCGAGGCGGTCGGCTGCGTGACGCCGCAGACGCGCGCGGCCTCCGTCACCGAACCGCGCTCGGCAAGCGCCCGAAACAACTGCAATTGGCGAAAGCTTGGATTCATAGATTTTAATCTATGCATTTTCTATAGTTTATCAATTATCTTTTTAGGACGCGCTTTGCTACCCCCGCCCGAACCGGAGGTAGACCATGTCGAATTTTCTTGATCCCGCGATTTTGTTCTTTGTGCTCGGCGTCCTGGCAGGCGTGTTGAAATCCAATCTTGAGATCCCGCAGCCGATCTCGCGCTTTCTCTCGCTCTATCTCCTGATGGCCTTGGGCCTCAAGGGCGGCTTTGCGCTGGCTCATTCCGGTTTCTCGACGGAGGTCATCGGCGCGATTGCGGTGGCGCTCACGCTGGCCGTCATCATCCCTCTGGTCGGCTATCAATATCTCAAACGCGTGACGGACGGATTGAACGCGGCGGCGGTGGCGGCGACTTACGGTTCGGTGAGTGCTGTGACCTTCATCACCGCGACGCGTTACCTTGATGAACAGGGCATCGGTTTTGGTGGCCATATGGCCGCGGCGATGGCGCTCATGGAGTCGCCCGCCATCATCATCGCCATTCTTTTTGTGAATGCGCAGAGACAGAAGATAAATCCCGCGCAAACCGGAAAACACGGCCAACATGGGCTTGGCATGATTTTGAAAGAGTCGCTTACTGACGGCGCGCAAGTGCTGCTGCTCGGTGCGATGCTTGTGGGGCTTTTATCGGGCGACGCGGGCAAAGCCGCGATGCAGCCTTTCTCCGGCAATCTTTTCACCGGGATGCTTGCCTTCTTCCTTCTCGATATGGGTTTGGCAACAGCAAGAAATTTCCCGCCGCTCAAAGAAATGCCGAAAGGCTTGCTCGCTTATGCGGTGCTAGCGCCGCCCCTTCATGCGACGCTTGCGCTCGGCCTTTCGTTGCTCGTTGGCATGCCTGCTGTAGATGCGGGATTGTTGATGGTGCTTGCAGCGAGTGCCTCATATATCGCGGCGCCGGCGGTAATGCGCTTTGCGGTGCCGGAAGCGAACCCCTCGCTCTATTTCGGTCTCTCGCTTGGCGTGACCTTTCCGATCAATATTCTGATTGGTATTCCCGTCTATATCGGGATTGCGCAGAGAGTAATTTAAGCGAAAGAACCTCAATCGTCATTGCGAGTGCACATAAACCGTCATTGCGAGGTGAGGAGCGTTTTGCGCAGCGAATGAAAAGGTCCAGTGGACCTTTTCAAGCGACGAACGCGAAGCAATCCAGATGGAGTTTCAGAATTGGGTGCAATCGATCCACTGCGATTAAACAAAAATCATCAACTGGATTGCTTCGCTCACGCTCGCAATGACGGAAAAACTAATTCGCCATCCGCTTCCTAAGCTTGGCGACATCGCTCTCTGCGATCTGGAACAAATCGAGCATCGCGTTTAAAGCGCGGTGCTCGTCATCTGTCAGTGGCCGCTTTTCAAGCTCGATGATTTCATAAACACGCAGCAAAGCCGTCTGCGTCATATCCATGCTGAGTTGCACGAGCGCGCCGACTTCGACCTCTTTCGGGAACGCTTTCAAACCCATGCGACACCTCTTCATGACGGCACCCCTCGGGGGCCTCTCAAAATGAAAACGACTCCAGACGCGAAAAGTTGCGCTGATGCATTTCCAAAAAGCAAAACGACTCCAGACGCGTGAAACCGCGCTGGAGCGATTCCAAAAAGCAAAACGACTCCAGACGCGTGAAACCGCGCTGGAGTCGGGGTGCTCAAAAAACCATAGCAAGCATGGTCGCGACGCTTTTAGCCTTGCGACCTGGACATGACGCCGCCACCCCGACGTGACGCGTCAGGGCAGTTTGGTGACGGCAGATGCACTGCCGCTTGCTAGAGGTTTTTGAGTCCCCGGGTCATGGCTTTCACATGACCTAAGGGCAACTCTACCAAACCCGCATCAAAGATCAACCTGCCCCGAGCACATGCGCGGAGGGTGGAGGGTAGTAAATATGTGTTGATGCAATGTGGGGTTGAAAGGGAGGATTTGAGTTAAATACCATGCATTTCTAAAGTGCGCGCGAAAAACTCAATCGTCATTGCGAGGAGATCCGAAGGATCGACGCGGCAATCCATAAAATGTTTCAGGACGAAGAATAGATTACCACGTCGTACTGCGTACTCCTCGCAATGACGGAGAAAGCGCTTGCGTTACAAATCCTACATTGAAACGCGAACCTCTACGGTTCCCATTGGTATTTCGCCCGAAAATACTATTATTGCAAATCGTTGATTAAACTCTTTAACTTCGTGAATTGGTAATGAAATATCTGGAGAGCTAATTTTCAAAGTTGAGATGGAAACATCATAATCAAATGATAAAAAGAGTATTGTTGAAACAATTGTTGATGAAAATCCTTGCGGGCTTACTTTGTTGAAAAGATTATAAATACAATACCACCTAAAAATGTTTTCAGATTCAAGTCTATCTGGAGGTCGATGATCTCCAAACATGTGCAAACGAAGCGAGGCTGTTTTCGCTGTTTTTCTTTTTATCGGAATGCCTCCCGAAATAATGAACGCTATTCCAATTCCCGTTAAGACCGAGCCAAAAATTAAACTAACGGTCCAAAACTCTGAAGGTAGCTTCGGAAAATAATTAGGTAGAACAAAAGTCATGACTGAAAGTGATATGCCAAAAATTCCAATTGCTCTATCAATCATCTCGATTCCTGAATTTAGAAGCCAATAAAAACAAAAGAATAAACAATAACTCTACACGCCCTGCACGCCTTCATTGCACCACAACTCCGACGCAGCAACACTCACCGCTCGCAACTGAACGCTTACTCGAACACACACAACTCAACTGGGAACTAAAGTCCGCTCGGATTACTCAACAAAGCGGCTCGCCGAGCCGAAGCCCAAAGGGCGAAGGCTGGTGGGCGATGACGGACTCGAACCGCCGACATTCTCGGTGTAAGCGAGACGCTCTACCAACTGAGCTAATCGCCCTCTTTTTTCTCGAGGATGCGCCCTCTTAGCCGACTGGGGCCGCGAGGTCAAAGGGGGATGAGAGGGGTTAGACTGTAGGGTGTAGGGTGTAGGTTTTAGGGTGCAGGGACGAATGAATTGAGCCGCTATCCACAAAGCTGATGAAAGATCTCATTCTTACAATCATGCTACGGTTAAACAGCACTGAGGCTTTCTAAGCCCTAAGCCCTAAACCCTAAACCCTAAACCCTGCCCCTCACCCGCCATTCACCGCCGCTTTGAACGCGCCGGCGGGTTTGAATTTCGGCGTCACCGAGGCTTGGGTCTTAATTTCTTCGCCCGTGCGCGGGTTACGCGCGACGCCCGCTTCGCGATGCGCGGTCAGGAAAGTGCCGAAGCCCACAAGCCGCACCTCCTCGCCGCTTTTCAGCTCGGCCGTGACAATGTCGAGAAAGGCATCGACCGCCGCGCCCGCTTCCGCCTTTGTGAGATTGGCGCTTTCCGCAATCGCCGCCACGAGCTCAACCTTGTTCATCTCACACCCTACTCCACACACGCATACGAATCGAAACTCAAACGGTGCGATGTTCGAAAATGCGCTGCCACAATGCAAGCCTCACCCCTCCACGCGAGGACGAATAAAAAAGGGCCGCACGAGGCGGCCCTTGATGTCTCTTTGATGACGACGCCGCTTAATGGGCGACCATGCCCGCGCGATCTTCTTCGGAAGCCACAGGCGCTTTCGCATCCACCTCTTCCTTCCATTCAATCGGCGTCGGTTGGCGCACAAGCGCGTGTTGAATGACTTCATCCATGCGCGAGACCGGCACAATCTCCATGCCGCTCTTCACATTGTCCGGAATGTCAGCGAGGTCTTTCGCATTCTCTTCCGGGATGAGCACTTTCTTCACACCACCACGCAAGGCCGCTAGAAGTTTTTCTTTCAAGCCGCCAATCGGCAACACGCGACCGCGCAAGGTCACTTCACCGGTCATCGCCACATCGCGACGCACCGGAATGCCCGTGAGCATCGACACGATGGCGGTCGCCATGCCGATACCGGCAGAAGGACCATCTTTCGGCGTTGCTCCTTCCGGCACGTGCACGTGGATGTCGCGCTTGTCGAACATTGGCGGTTCGATGCCGAAATCCACCGCGCGCGAACGGACATAAGAGGCTGCTGCCGAGATCGATTCCTTCATCACGTCTTTTAAGTTGCCGGTGACCGTCATGCGGCCTTTGCCCGGCATCATCACGCCTTCAATCGTCAGCAATTCGCCGCCGACTTCCGTCCATGCGAGACCCGTGACAAGACCCACTTGATCTTCCGACTCCGTTTCACCGAAACGATATTTCGGCACGCCGAGATAATCGGGGATCTTAACGGCTTTCACTTTCACAGACTTGATCTTGCCGCCCGCCATGATGATTTCTTTGACCGCTTTACGCGCCAAATTCGACATCTCGCGGGTGAGATTACGCACGCCCGCTTCTCGCGTGTAACGACGGATCACCATCATCACCGCGTCGTCATCAATCATCCATTCCTTGTCGGTAAGCCCGTGCTTCGTACGCGCTTCCGGAATGAGATGGCGCTTGGCGATTTCAAGCTTCTCATCTTCCGTGTAGCCAGCGATGCGGATCACTTCCATACGATCAAGAAGAGCGGGTGGAATGTTGAGCGTGTTCGCCGTTGTCACAAACATGATGTTCGACAAATCATAATCAACTTCGAGATAGTGATCATTGAAAGTCGAGTTCTGTTCGGGATCCAACACTTCAAGCAAAGCGGATGACGGATCACCACGGAAATCCATGCCAAGCTTGTCGATCTCGTCGAGCAAGAACAAGGGATTCTGCGTCTTTGTTTTCTTCAAAGACTGAATGATCTTACCCGGCATCGAGCCGATATAAGTCCGGCGATGGCCGCGGATCTCTGCTTCATCGCGCACACCACCCAAAGACATGCGCACAAATTCACGACCCGTGGCTTTCGCAATGGATTTGCCAAGCGAGGTTTTACCCACACCCGGAGGACCCACCAAACACAGAATCGGACCTGTGAGTTTGTTCTGGCGTTGTTGAACCGCCAAATATTCGATGATGCGTTCTTTGACCTTATCCAATCCGTAATGATCGGAATCGAGAATGGCTTGCGCGGCGGGCAAATCCTTCTTGATCTTCGAGCGACGGCCCCAAGGCAGCGACAACATCCAATCTAGATAATTGCGGATCACAGTGGCTTCCGCCGACATCGGTGACATCTGACGAAGCTTCTTCAACTCAGCGAGCGATTTGTCGCGCGCTTCTTTGGAGAGCTTTGTCTTCTTGATGCGATCTTCGAGTTCGCCGAGTTCGTCTTTGCCTTCCTCGTCACCGAGCTCTTTCTGAATCGCCTTCATCTGCTCGTTCAAATAATATTCGCGTTGCGTCTTTTCCATCTGACGCTTCACGCGTGAACGAATGCGCTTCTCAACTTGCAACACGGAGATCTCGCTCTCCATGAAGCCGAGTATGCGCTCAAGACGTTTCACAACATCGGTTGTTTCAAGCACATCCTGCTTGTCGGAAATTTTAACAGCGAGATGCGATGCGACGGTGTCAGCAAGCTTCGCATAATCTTCGATCTGCGTGACAGCGGCGACGACTTCGGGTGAAATCTTCTTGTTGAGTTTCACATAGCCTTCGAATTCGGTGACGACCGAACGCGCCAAGGCTTCCGCTTCAATCTGACTCGAGATGAGATCAGGCACTGCAATCGCGTCGGCCTGCATGAAGCTTTCACCGGCGATAAAGCTTTCGGCTTTCGCTCGGCTCACACCTTCAACCAAAACCTTCACAGTGCCATCAGGCAATTTCAAAAGCTGCAACACCGTTGCAAGCGTGCCGACCGAATGAATTGCATCAATCGCCGGATCATCATCGCCCGCATTTTTCTGCGTCGCGAGCAAAATGAGTTTCTCAGTCTTGACGACATCTTCAAGCGCTTTGATCGATTTCTCGCGGCCGACAAAAAGCGGCACAATCATATGCGGGAAGACGACGATGTCGCGGAGGGGCAGCACGGGATAGATGGCCCGGCTTCCGGCTTCAACATTCGTACGCGGCTTGGACTGAGGCATGATCTTTATGTCCTTCTACTCACGGACCCGGAACCCAGAAGCGGCGAACCGGTGCCCCGCAAAACCATGAAGGCTTTGCGCGCAGTCTCCCCCATGGGACGATTCCCTTCAAATGGGCAAAGACCGACACCCCATAAATGGAGAAGGGCCGCTCCGGTTTCAAGCCGGAACAGCCCCTAATCCCCACAGAGCTTGCAGAGCTGTTACGCGCTTGAGGCAGTCTCAGCCACTTTATCGGAATAAATATAGAGCGGACGCGCTTTGCCATCGATGACTTCTGGCCCGATCACAACCTGCTCACAACCGTCAAGGCTTGGCAGATCATACATGGTTTCGAGCAGAATGCCTTCCATGATGGAGCGCAAACCACGCGCACCGGTCTTGCGTTCGATCGCTTTCTTCGCAATCGCCGACACCGCTTCTTCGGAGAATGTGAGTTCCACATCTTCCATCTCGAACAAGCGTTGATATTGCTTGACGAGTGCGTTCTTAGGCTCGGTCAAAATGCGCTTCAATGCGGGTTCATCAAGATCTTCAAGCGTCGCGATCACAGGCAGACGACCGACGAATTCCGGAATCAAACCGAATTTCAGCAAATCTTCCGGTTCCGTTTCACGGAAGATCGCGCCGGTACGACGATCATCAGGCGATTCAACCTTCGCACCAAAGCCAATCGATGTGCCTTTGCCGCGTTGTGAGATGATCTTTTCAAGACCCGCAAAAGCACCACCGCAAATGAAGAGAATATTTGTCGTATCCACTTGCAGGAATTCCTGTTGCGGATGTTTGCGACCACCCTGCGGCGGAACTGACGCCACAGTGCCTTCCATAATTTTCAAAAGCGCCTGCTGCACACCTTCACCCGACACATCACGTGTGATCGAGGGATTGTCAGACTTACGGCTGATCTTATCAATTTCGTCGATATAGACGATGCCGCGTTGTGCGCGATCAACATTGTAATCAGACGCCTGCAGCAATTTCAAAATGATGTTCTCAACATCTTCACCGACATAACCCGCTTCGGTGAGCGTTGTTGCGTCAGCCATCGTGAAAGGCACATCGAGAATGCGTGCGAGCGTTTGCGCAAGAAGCGTCTTGCCTGAGCCAGTCGGGCCCACCAACAAGATGTTCGATTTCGCAAGTTCAACATCATTATGTTTCGTTGCGTGGTTCAAACGCTTGTAGTGATTGTGAACCGCAACGGAGAGAACCTTTTTCGCGTGTTCTTGACCGATGACATAGTCATCGAGAACTTTGCGGATTTCTTTCGGCGTCGGCACGCCATCGCGTGATTTCACGAGCGAGGATTTCGACTCCTCGCGAATGATGTCCATGCAGAGCTCAACGCATTCATCGCAAATGAAAACGGTTGGCCCCGCAATGAGTTTACGAACCTCATGCTGGCTCTTACCGCAAAAGGAGCAGTAAAGCGTGCTTTTCGAATCCGTGCTGCCAACCTTACTCATCGCCGTAATCTCCGCACCCAAACCGACCGGCCTAGCTCAAACTGAGCCCTTGAACCCGCAATAGAGAGACCGGACGATCGGACGTCTCCCTATGCAATCACGCCCTTACGAATCGAGCAATAGCGCAGGAACCTAAACAAAACCCTTAAATCCCGAGGCTAAGGTTAATTCGGCCCCGACTCTCCGGATCTTGCAACCCCTGGGCCAGATAAAAAACCCTTATTCCTTAATGGGTTCAGGGTCACCCGGACGTTTCTCCATGACTTTGTCGATGATGCCGAATTCCTTGGCACCTTCAGCCGTCATGAAATTGTCGCGCTCCAGAGCCTTCTCGATCGTGTCGTAATCCTGACCCGTATGGCTCACATAGATCTCATTCAGGCGCCTTTTGAGGCCTTCGACCTCTTTGGCGTGGATCATGATGTCCGTGACCTGACCCTGATAGCCGCCGGAGGGCTGATGGACCATGATCCGCGCATTCGGAAGCGCAAAACGCATGTCCTTGGCTCCCGCTGCGAGCAGAAGCGAGCCCATCGAAGCGGCCTGACCGACGCAGAGCGTTGTCACTGGCGGGCGGATGAACTGCATCGTGTCATAGATCGCGAGACCCGAGGTCACGACGCCACCGGGCGAATTGATGTAAAGCGAGATTTCCTTTTTCGGGTTCTCGGCTTCGAGGAACAGGAGCTGGGCGACCACGAGCGAGGCCATATTGTCCTCAACCGGGCCCGTCAGAAACACAATCCGCTCGCGCAAAAGCCGGGAATAGATATCGAATGCCCGCTCACCACGGTTCGATTGCTCGACCACCATCGGGACGAGCTGGTTATAGGTATCAATCGGATCGCGCATGGGAGCCTTCGAACATCTAGGGGGAACAGAATGAATACGATCCGTGAATCGGATCGGACGACAAAGATATAAAGACTTCCCCCGAAATAAAAAGGGCGAACGCCAAGCGCCCGCCCCGTTATTCGATTAAAGTGTTGAAAAGACTTAGTCTTTTTTTGCCTTCGCTTTTGACTTCGAGGACTTCTTTTTGGTGCCTTCCTCGGCGTCATCATCCTTCATAAGCTCTTCGCGCGTGACCGTCTTGTCCGTCACTTTGACGCCGGCGAGGATGTGATCGACAACCTTTTCCTCAAAGAGAGGTGCGCGGATTTCCGCGAGAGCCTGCGGATTCTGGCGATAGAAATCCCAGACCATCTTTTCTTGTCCGGGGAACTGGCGCGCACGATCCATCACGCCGCGCGAGATTTCCTCTTCCGTCACTTCGAGTTTGGCGCCCTCTCCGATTTCGGCGAGTACAAGACCCAAACGCACGCGACGTTTCGCGATGCCAAGATATTCTTCACGCGCTTCTTCTTCTGTTGTCTCTTCATCAGCAAAAGTTTTGCCGGACGCTTGGAGATCCTGCATCACTTGCGCCCAAATGCCGTTGAACTCTTGCTCAACAAGTGCCGGCGGCAACTCGAAATCATACTGGCCATCGAGTGCATCAAGCAAGGCGCGCTTTGTCTTACGACGAGCAATCGATTCATAATCGCGCGCGATGTTTGAACGGATCGCATCTTTCAATTTGCCGAGATCTTCAAAACCAAAATTTTTGGCGAATTCATCATCAATCTTGGCCTCACCGGGTGCTTCAATTTTCTTGATCACCGTGTTGAAGGTCGCGGCTTTTCCCGCAAGATGCGCGGCTGAATATTCAGCCGGGAATGTTGCGCTCACAATCACCGTGTCGCCCGAACCAACGCCAATCAATTGATCTTCAAAACCGGGAATAAATTGGCCTGAACCAATAACCACCGGAATGTCATTGCCTGTGCCGCCTTCGAAAGGAACACCATCAATCATACCAACGAAATCAATCGTGACACGATCGCCGGATTTTGATTTTTCACCTTCAGCGCGATCGGCAAAGGGACGCGATTGATCGGCCATACGTGTGATCGCTTCATCGACATCCTTGTCATCAACTGATGTGACTTCGCGCGTCACGGCTATTGATGAAAAATCTTTCACTTCGATCTTCGGAAGAATTTCGAGCTGAACCTTGTATTCAAGGCCGCCTTTGCCGCTGATCGCTGCTTCAACCGCTTCCTGATTTTCAGGGAACACGATTTTGGGTTCGAGCGCGAGCTTGATTGAATTGTCTTCGACGATCTTACGGGTTGATTCATTGACCAGGTTTTGCACCACATCGGCCATCACCTGCCGGCCATAGACGCGGCGCAGATGTTCAACCGGCACTTTACCGGGACGGAAGCCATTGATGCGGACCTTGTCCTTCATCGTAGCAAGCTCGGTTGTCAGCCTTGAGGCGAGATCTTCCGCCGGGAGCACGACGTTATATTCGCGCTTCAAGCCTTCCGAGAGCGTGTTCGTTACCTGCATGATCTTCTTTTGCCTTCACTCAGATGCCGCGCGAGACTGCACGGAGAACCATGGAATTGGTGCGGGCGGAGGGACTCGAACCCCCACAACTTGCGTCACTGGAACCTAAACCCAGCGCGTCTACCAGTTCCGCCACGCCCGCTCATCCTCTCGAGATCGAGCCGGCGCGCGCCGCGCTCATCCGTCAAGACCCGTCGGGACGCGGCTCTATAGCATGGTCGCGGAAAGACTCCAGTGTAAAAAGGCGGGAAAATCAATCTGAGGTCAAAAGACCTGCAATCACCGCTCGAAGGGCTTGAGGCAGATCATGCGCCAGAAGACCCGGCCCCACTTTACGGCCAGCTTCGGCGTGGAGCCAGACCCCGGCAGCGGCCGCTTCAAAAGCCTTATGCCCTTGAGCAAGAAGCCCCCCAATAGCGCCCGCAAGCACATCACCGGATCCGGCCGTTGCCAGCCAAGGGGTACCATTCGTCGAGATAACCGCGCGCCCGTTAGGAGAGGCCACGACCGTATCTGGTCCTTTCAAAACGACGACGAGACCCAAAAATTCAGCCGCTTTTCGCGCCCGAGACAACCGATCTTTTAAATGAAGAATCTCTTTTTCATCATTGAAAAGACGTGAGTATTCACCATCATGAGGCGTGATCACCGCTTCATGGGCGCGCGTGGCGTGAATACGCGCCGCAAGCGTAGCCGCCTCACCTTCAAAACTCGTGAGCGCATCGGCGTCGAGCACCGCTGCCCGACCGGACTCGAGCACCAGATCGACCTGAGACCGCGTGATCACGCCGATCCCTGCCCCCGGGCCTAGCACCACAGCGTTGCGACGGGGGTCATTGAGCAAGCCTGAAAGTCCCTCGGCACCATCCGCTCGCCGAACCATAATGTCAGTCAGTGCCGCCGCGTTGACCACCAATGCGTCGGAGGGAGACGCCACCGTCACAAGCCCCGCACCGACCCGCGCGCCCGCCTGCGCCGCAAGGCGCGCCGCCCCAGTACTCTCGATCCCGCCCGAGACCACAAGCAAATGCCCACGCCTAAACTTGTGCCCCTCTTCCTCCGGGCGAGCCGGAATGCTCGGCCAGACCCAAGGTCCATTGACGAAGAGTTTTGGTCCGATCTCGGAAATCGTTGCGTCAGTAATGCCGATGTCTTTCACGACAACCGGACCACAAAGCCGCCGCCCCGGGTAAAGGAGATGCGCAGGTTTCGGCCGTGCAAAAGTTACTGTTCGGGTTGCAGGCACTGCGAAGCTAAGAACCTGACCGGAATTGCCTTCAACGCCCGAGGGCACATCGACAGCCAGAACCGGAACTCCGGACGCCGCGACTTTTTCGAGGGCGACGCGTGCCTCGCTCTCAATCGGCCGATTAAGCCCCGCGCCAAAAAGCGCATCAATGACGAGATCGATGCGATCAAGCGAGATGTCCTTGAGTGGAAGAACGGGGCCTGACCAGCTTTCAGCCGCCAAAGCCGCATCGCCGCGAAGCGCCGTCTGTTGTCCGAGAAAGCCGACTGAAACCTGATAACCGCGCCCAGAAAGACACCGCGCCGCCACAAACCCATCACCGCCATTATTTCCGGGTCCGCAGAGAATGAGGATCGATGCCCCAGATTTCACCATCTCGCCTGCGCAATCGGCGACCGCACGCCCGGCGCGCTCCATCAAAACAATTCCGGGCGTTCCCCCTGAAATTGTCAGCTGATCGGCCTTCCCCATCTCTTCAACGGTGAGAATCTCGTTCATCGAAGCCTTTTTGGCCCAAACCGGGCTCGAAAACCGCATTTCTGCATCCTGACCCCAATTTCACAAAAGCGGATGCATATTGTAAATGCAATTGCATAAATTTTAGGCAAATAATGCAATTTTCACGATCAAAGTTGCGCAATTCTTAATGGCGTCCCCTGAGGGACAATGCTACATCCCGTCCGGATTTCGGTCCAAGTTTTTGGCTAGGAGATCTATGTGCACACCGGATGCTTCAGATGAAAAAGATCGAGGCGATCATTAAGCCCTTCAAGCTCGACGATGTGAAGGAAGCCCTCCAAGACGTCGGCCTGCAAGGCATAACTGTCACCGAAGCCAAAGGTTTCGGGCGGCAGAAAGGCCACACGGAACTCTATCGGGGCGCCGAATATGTGGTCGATTTTCTTCCCAAAGTGAAAATCGAAATCGTACTGCCGGACGATCTTGTCGAACGCGCAGTCAATGCCATTCGCAACGCAGCACAAACGGGCCGCATCGGCGATGGCAAGATTTTTGTATCACCGGTTGAAGAAGCCATTCGCATTCGAACCGGCGAAACCGGACTCGATGCCATTTAACACCGCACCGGTTTGACCGGACAACGATAGTGATCGTGAACGCAAGTTCACTTTTTAAAAAAGAGGACGACGAAGATGAAGACCGCAAAAGATGTCCTGAAGGAAATCAAAGACAAGGACATCAAATATGTCGATTTCCGGTTCACCGATCCGCGTGGCAAGTGGCAGCATGTCACTTTCGATGTCTCGATGGTTGATGAAGACATTTTTGCCGAAGGCACAATGTTTGACGGTTCATCCATCGCGGGTTGGAAAGCGATCAATGAATCAGACATGACTTTGATGCCTGATCCGTCAACAGCACAGATTGATCCGTTCTTCGCCGCACCGACGATGTCGATCGTTTGCGACATTCTCGATCCAGGCACAGGCCAGCCTTACAACCGCGATCCGCGCGGCATCGCAAAGAAGGCCGAAGCCTATTTGAAGTCCACGGGTATCGGCGACACCGTGTTCGTCGGCCCAGAAGCTGAATTCTTCATCTTCGACGATGTGCGCTTCATGTCGGATCCCTACAACACAGGCTTCAAGCTTGACCATTCAGAATTGCCAACCAATGGCGACACCGATTACGAAGGCGGCAATCTCGGTCACCGCATTCAGGTAAAGGGTGGTTATTTCCCCGTTCCGCCACAAGACTCAGCGCAAGACATGCGTGGCGAAATGCTTGCTGCCATGGCTTCAATGGGCGTGAAGGTTGAAAAGCATCACCACGAAGTTGCTTCAGCACAGCATGAGCTTGGCATGAAGTTCGACACGCTCGTGACGATGGGCGACCAGATGCAGATCTACAAATATGCGATTCACAATGTCGCGCAGAGCTATGGCAAAACGGCAACCTTCATGCCGAAGCCTGTTTATGGCGACAATGGTTCGGGCATGCATGTTCACCAGTCGATCTGGAAGGGCGGCAAGCCGCTGTTCGCTGGCAACAAATATGCTGATCTCAGCCAAGAATGCCTCTGGTATATTGGCGGCATCATCAAGCATGCGAAGGCATTGAACGCCTTCACCAATCCGTCGACAAACTCCTATAAGCGTCTTGTTCCGGGTTATGAAGCACCGGTGTTGCTCGCTTACTCGGCGCGTAACCGCTCGGCATCATGCCGCATTCCATTCACGTCATCGCCAAAAGCGAAGCGTGTTGAAGTGCGCTTCCCTGATCCGATGGCAAACCCCTATCTCGCATTCGCTGCGATGTTGATGGCGGGCCTCGATGGCATCCAGAACAAGATCGATCCGGGTGCAGCGATGGACAAGGATCTTTACGATTTGCCGCCGAAGGAATTGAAGAAGATTCCAACCGTGTGCGGCTCGCTTCGTGAAGCCCTCCAGAACCTCGACAAGGACCGTGCGTTCTTGAAGTCCGGCGGCGTCTTCAACGACGACTTCATCGACAGCTTCATCGAATTGAAGATGACGGAAGTTGCGCGTTTCGAAATGACCCCGCATCCGGTCGAATTCACGATGTATTATTCGCTTTGATCTTTTGGGATCAGCGTGTCCGGCTCAACGGGCATGAAAGAGGAATTGAAAAGGGCGCCGGAAGGCGCCCTTTTTGTTTTACGAAGAAGGGCAAAAATTCCCCTTCGCGCTACAGACATGCGATAAAGCCTGAAACGAATCACCCAAGGCTTCAAGGCAATAGATGACCGACTCTGACGATCTCTTTGGCGGCAAGGACACACGTAAGTCCTCCGGCGCAGCCCAAAGCAACTCCACACAAAAGGCTGGCAGCAAATCCCCGTCCCCCACCCGCGGCAAAACCGCGTCTGAGGCGGATTATGACGCCTCCGCCATTGAGGTGCTTGAGGGGCTTGAACCCGTTCGTCGTCGCCCGGGCATGTATATCGGCGGCACGGATGAGAAAGCTCTTCACCACCTCTTCGCCGAAGTCATCGACAATTCGATGGACGAAGCGGTGGCGGGCCACGCGTCCGTGATCACGGTTGAGTTGGAAGCCGATGGCTTCTTGTCGGTTGGCGATAATGGCCGCGGCATCCCGATCGATCCGCATCCGAAATTCAAAGACAAATCCGCGCTTGAAGTCATCATGACCGTGCTACACGCAGGTGGTAAATTTGACTCAAAAGTCTATGAGACGTCCGGCGGATTGCATGGCGTCGGCGTCTCTGTTGTCAATGCCTTATCAGAAAAACTTGAAGTCGAAGTTGCACGCGGCCAGCAGCTTTATCGGCAGGATTTTGCGCGCGGAAAACCGCTCGGCAAAGTGAAGCTCGTCGGCAAAGTGCAAAACCGCCGCGGCACGAAAGTACGCTTCAAGCCCGATCATGAAATCTTCGGCAAAGCTGCAAAATTCTCGCCTGCGCGTCTATTCCGCATGGCGCGTTCAAAAGCCTATCTCTTCGGTGGTGTCGAAATCCGCTGGAACTGCGCGCCCTCTCTTGTTGAAGGCACGGATATTCCCGCAGAAGCGGTATTCCGCTTTCCCTCTGGCCTTAAAGATTATCTCGCCAACGAAATTGAAGGCCGTGAAACCGTCACTGATCAAATCTTCTCGGGAAAGATTGAAAAGGAAGGCGGTCATGGCTCGCTTGAATGGGCAATCTCTTGGCTCGGCGGTATCGATGACGGTTTCGTCAATTCCTATTGCAACACGATCCCTACACCTGAAGGCGGCACCCATGAGCAAGGCTTACGCATCGCTTTGTTGCGCGGGTTGAAAGATCACGCAGACCGCATCAATCAATCAAAACGCGCGGCCAATATCACGACCGACGACATCATGATCACCTGCGCGGCGATGCTCTCCGTCTTCATTCGTGAGCCGGAATTCCAAGGCCAGACGAAAGACAAGCTCGCAACGCTTGAAGCTTCAAAAATCGTCGAGAGCGCCATTCGCGATGCGTTTGATCATTGGCTGGCCGCTGCACCGAGCCAAGCGCTGAAACTGCTTGATTGGGTCGTCGAACGGTCAGACGAGCGTTTACGCCGCCGCGCCGACAAGGAAATCGCCCGCAAATCGGCGGTCAGGAAATTGCGCCTGCCGGGCAAACTTGCCGATTGTTCCTCCGCCGGAACTGCCGGCTCGGAAATCTTCATCGTTGAGGGGGACTCGGCTGGAGGGTCCGCCAAACAAGCGCGAGACCGCGCGACCCAAGCCATTCTCCCACTGCGCGGGAAGATCCTCAATGTCGCTTCCGCGACACGCGACAAGCTCATGGCCAATCAACAACTCTCCGACCTTTTGCAGGCGCTTGGGTGCGGCACCGGCAATCATTACCGCGAAGATGATCTGCGTTACGAACGCGTGATCATCATGACGGACGCTGATGTTGACGGCGCTCATATTGCCTCACTCTTGATCACCTTCTTTTGGAGGCAAATGCCGAAACTCATTGATAATGGTCATCTTTTTCTGGCTGTGCCGCCGCTCTACCGGCTCTCCCATGGCGGCAAAACCGCCTATGCGCGCAATGACGCACACAAGGACGAGCTGATGCGCACGGAGTTCAAGGGCAAGTCCAATGTCGAGATTGGCCGTTTCAAAGGCTTGGGCGAAATGATGCCAGGCCAGCTCAAAGAAACGACTATGGACCCGCGTCGCCGCACGCTTCTCAGGGTCGTCATTCCTGACGAGGGCAAGCCCGCTGCGGAAAGCGCGGTTGAGCAATTGATGGGCAACCGGCCCGAGGCGCGCTTCGCCTTCATTCAAGAACGGGCGGCTTTTGCGACAGAGCTTGTTGATCTCTAAGCCCTTTATCCCCGCCACCATTAACCCCAAATGGGCCAAAGACTTTCAATGATGGCCCGAAGCGGCTAAGAGGATCGGGTGCGCTGGGGTTCACCCCCGCTTGGTCCGAACGCCATCTGAAGAGGCAAAGCGATGAAAGCCGTTCACGTCCTGAATGGTCCAAATCTGAACCTGCTCGGTACGCGGGAACCCTCGACCTATGGCACGGCGACCCTCAAAGACATTGAGGCGACCCTCCAGAAGAAAGCCAAAGCGGCGAAAGTGAAACTCGTCTTCCGGCAGACAAACCGCGAGGGCGAGCTTGTGGACTGGATCCAGGAAGCGGGCGCGGCCAAGGCGGGCGTGCTTCTGAACGCCGGCGCTTATACGCATACTTCGATCGCACTTCACGACGCGATCCGCGCGACAGGTGTAGCCGTGATCGAAGTGCATTTGAGCAATGTGTTCGCTCGTGAAACCTTCAGACATCATTCTTATATTTCACCTGTTGCGAAAGGTGTGATCTGCGGTTTTGGCGCAGCGAGTTATGAACTCGCCTTTGATGCCCTCATCACTCATCTCGCCTGATTAAGACTCGTTGAAAGCGGAGCCTAAACGGAATGCGTAAGCCCATGAAAAAAGCGACAAACACCAAGTCGAAAGCGGCAAAAACATCAGCCGTCTCATCGCCTAAAAAAGCGGAGAGTAAAGTGAGCGCACCGAAAGTCCCTTCCGCAATCGACACGGATCTTGTCGAAGTTCTCGCGCGTCTTTTAGGCAAGACCGATCTCTCCGAGATCGAAGTCGAAAAAGGTGATCTCCGGATCAAGGTTGCGCGCACCCTTGTGGGCGCATCAGTTGCTCATGCGGTTCATGTGCCTCAGCCAGTGGCTGCTGCACCCGTGCAAGCCGCTGCATCCGCACCAGCAACAAAAACCGACGCGGCGCATGCAGGTGCTGTGCCTTCACCGATGGTCGGCACCGCTTATCGTCGCCCTTCTCCTGACGCCAAAGCTTTTGTTGAAGTCGGCTCAACCGTGAAAGCGGGCGAAAAGATTTTGCTCATTGAGGCGATGAAGACGTTTAACGAAATCGTTGCGCCGCGCGCGGGTACTGTAACCGCCATTCTCGTCGAAGACGGACAGCCGGTCGAATTCGGCGAAACTTTGCTTGTCATTGAATAATCGCAACCGAGGACCGCTTTAATGTTTGACAAGGTTCTCATTGCCAATCGCGGCGAAATTGCCCTGCGTGTGCTACGCGCGTGTAAAGAGCTTGGCATTGCCACAGTGGCGGTTCATTCGACTGCTGATGTGAATGCGATGCATGTGAAGCTTGCTGATGAGAGTGTTTGTATCGGTCCGCCCACTTCCCGCGACTCATATCTTAACATTCCCTCATTGCTTGCAGCCTGCGAAATCACAGGCGCAGATGCCATCCATCCGGGTTACGGCTTCCTTTCCGAGAATGCGCGTTTTGCTGAAATTCTTGAAAGCCATGGCATTACATTCATTGGCCCGAAATCTGATCACATCAAAATCATGGGTGATAAGATTGAAGCCAAGCGCACAGCGAAGAAACTGGGGATTCCTTGTGTGCCCGGTTCGGATGGTGGCGTAACTGACGAAAAAGAAGCTTTAAAGATCGCCAAGAAAATTGGTTTTCCCGTGATCGTGAAAGCGGCCGCTGGTGGTGGTGGACGCGGCATGAAAGTCGCGCGCACGGAAGCAGATCTCGTAGACGCTTTTCATACAGCACGTACGGAGGCGAAGGCCGCCTTCGGTGACGATGCCGTCTATATCGAAAAATTTTTAGAAAAGCCGCGCCATATCGAAATTCAAGTCTTGGGCGATGGGCAAGGCAATGCCATCCACCTTGGCGAGCGTGATTGCTCGCTGCAACGTCGCCATCAAAAAGTGTGGGAAGAAGGCCCCTCGCCTGCGCTCAATGAAAGCATGCGATCAGAGATCGGCGAAGTCTGCGCAAAAGCCATGCGCGATCTTGGCTATCTCGGTGTAGGAACCATTGAGTTCCTTTATGAGGATGGAAAATTCTATTTCATTGAAATGAACACGCGTATTCAGGTCGAGCATCCGGTTACCGAAATGATTACCGGTATCGATCTTGTGAATGAACAAATCCGTATTGCGGCCGGCGCGCCCCTTGGCATCAAACAATCGGACATCAAATTGCAAGGTCATGCGATTGAATGTCGTGTGAATGCCGAGAACCCCGCAACCTTCCGTCCCTCACCAGGCAAGATCGCTTATTTCCATCCACCAGGTGGTTTGGGTGTGCGCGTCGATTCAGCGGTGTATCAGGGTTATACAATTCCGCCGCATTATGACTCGCTTGTCGGCAAGCTTATCGTTCATGGCCGCACACGTAATGAATGTCTAATGCGTCTTCGTCGTGCGCTTGATGAATTTGTCGTTGATGGCATTGAAACAACTTTGCCACTTTTCCGCACGCTTGTGCGCAATTCAGATATTCAAAACGGCCTTTATGACATCCATTGGCTCGAGCATTTCTTGAATGCGGGCGGTATGGATGGAACGCCAGAGGCGTAAAGCGCCATGAGCCGCCGGTCGCTTTCGCCCGACGGCATCACTCCCGAATTGATGCTGCGCGCCTATTCAATTGGCGTGTTTCCGATGGCCGAGAGTGCGCATGATCCATGGCTTCATTGGATTGAACCGCGGCAACGTGGCATCATTCCGCTGGATCAGTTTCATATTTCACGAAGCCTCGCGAAAGTGATCCGCGCTGATCAATTTGAAGTCCGCATCAATACAGATTTCAATACCATGGTTGAAGCATGCGCGAATGCACGCGAGACGACGTGGATCAGTCATCGTTTGCGTTCGCTTTATGGCGCTTTGCATGAGCAAGGTTTCGCGCACAGCGTTGAAACCTATTTCAACAATGATCTCGTTGGCGGCCTCTTCGGCATCACGCTTGGTGGTGCGTTTTTCGGCGAAAGTATGTTTCATAAAATGACTAATGCTTCGAAAGTGGCTCTCGCTTATCTCGTTACACGCTTGATCAAAGGAAATTTCCAACTTCTTGATACGCAATTCATCACGCCACATTTGGCAAGCCTTGGCGCGATTGAAATTGACCGAGCCGCCTATCTCTCTCATCTCGATCGGGCGCTGATGAGTGATGCCGATTTCTATGCTTTTAATGAGAACCATACGCAGCAAGGCGATGAGATCTTAAAGATCCTCACCGCAGCCAAAACAAATATATTTATCTAATTTGTTTTCTTCGCCGGCTTTGCGGGCACAAGTTGTGTCGGCTGCGCACCTGATGCAGGTGCTTGAGTGGCTGACGGTGGCGGCGGCGATTTCGGTGTAATCTCGGTTGATTCCGGAATGACAACCGTGCCGCCTTTGCAGCCAATCAACCACACATCGTAAATCGGATGTTCAACACCATTGAGCCCCGGCGAAGAGGCAAAAATCCATCCGCCAAAAAGTCGCTTGGTGTCGCCGCCAACCGTGATCTCATCCACTTCAATAAAGGCCGTTGTATTTTGAGGTTCCGTGATCGGGCGCGTGTAACACACACGCGGCGTTACCAAGAACGCACCATATTCCACGGTCTCATCAATGCCGACTTCAAAAGAAAGGATCCGACCTGTGATCTTGTCGAGGCCAGAAAAAATCGCGATTGGATTCTTTATTTTATCAGCCAGCGCATGAGATGGCGCGCCCATAATCAGCAGCGCCAAGACCCCTACACTCACACCCAACCGCGCCATCACGTTACCCATTCCCTGTGCCTTCCGCGCCCGAACAGCTCTCAGGCGCATTGCGCTCTAGCACGGCAAGGGGGACAGGAAAAAGGCCAAAGCGTCAAAGCGTCATTTTCTCTTGCCCGCATAGGATTTGATTTCCGTGAAAGACGATCCAGCCATGCGGTCAATTCGGCGCTTGATCTCCGAGCGGCGGTCATTCAGCCGATAGACAGAGCGGGCCAGCGCGACAAAAGCCTCGTCAAAGACTTTTTCATTCTCGGCCATCCGAAGCTTGTCTTCGACCTCCCAAAGCTCCGCATTAATGGCGCGTAATTCCGCATCAAGCCCGATGACCGCATCATTGCGTTCAACGACTGCCTGCCAGGCCGGATCAAGCGCCGCCCGCTGCCTCTTGGCTTCTGCCTTGACCGCTTTTTGGGGGGCGCGCTCAGCTTTAAGATCAAGAATGCCTCGACGGTCCGCCAGCTCGCCGATTGAAACCGGCATGAGAGGACGCTGAGGATCGGTCAGAGTTTCGTGAGTTACGGATTGGGTTACGGCTTCTGTAACCGCTTCATCATTTTTCTGCAGCGCCTCACAAAGTCGTCCCATTGGCTCGCTCCACTCACCGGAATTTTTTTGCCGATAGAGCGTAACCGACGGATACCACACATTATCACTTTCACGCGCCAGCCAACGCCAATCTGGCTCTCTACGCAACAGAAGCGCGGTGGGCCGTCCCAGAGCGCCAGCAACATGAAGGATCGATGTATCAACTGACACAATGTGATCAAGCGACATCATGACGGCAGCAGAATCGAGAAAGGCTTGTCCACCTTCATCAAATTCATCGCCCAACAGAACGAGCTTATCGCGAAAAGATACGGTTTCGACTTCTTGAAAACCTTTTCCTTTTTGCAGGACAACAAGCGCGACATTGGGAAGTTCAGCAAGGGGTGCAAAGGCTTCGAGCGGAGCCGATCGTCCTTTTTCCGCAGGCGAATCCGGATTGCCTGCCCAAGCAATACCAATAAGCTTTTTATCTTTCGGCAAACGGGCACGCCATTTTTCAACGCGCTGAGGATCCGCTTTAATATAGGGAATTTTGTCAGCATAACGCGCGGGATCAATATTCAAAGCGCGCGGAATATGAAGCAAAGGTGTCCAGCCGCCAACGCCACCCACACTGCCCGGTTCATCACTCGGTTTCAAAGTGATCGGCAATTCCATCGTCTTCAACAAATCAAATAAAATGCGATGGGTTACGAATGTAACCTCGACATCTCTCTCAACAAGAAAACGGAGATAGCGCGCGAAGTGAATCGTATCACCAAGCCCCTGCTCATCCATGACGAGAAGTTTTTTGGGAACAGGGCCTCCCGTCCACCGCGGCACATCTCTGCGCGTGCCATCGGCATTCTTGACTGTAACGGTTGGTTGCGCCGACATGAGTTTGAAACGAATATCGAATGCGTCCCACGCTTCGGGCCATTGCTCTCGACGAAACAAAACAAGCGCTGTGCGTGCCGCCGCATCCGTATGGCTCGGATCAATTGCGCGAATAAAACGCAGGAGAAGCAACGCTTCACTCAAGCGACCATGAAGAATTTCATGCTCAGCCAGGGCAAAAAGATGACTGAGTTCTTGTTCGCTGGGTGCGCGTAGCATCGGCGTTCCAGATGTTTGTGGATGAACTAGAGCATTCATAACCAGCCTCCTTCACGGAAAGCCGGAACTCTTACGCAACACCACTCACAAACTCTTGAAACCGATCACTCAAATTTTAATAGAATAGTTCCGTAAAGCGATTACGCTTCGGGAGACCATGGCGTGTAATCGCCAGTCACACGCGGTCTTTGGCCAGCCGCGAGAATAGACCCCTGCGGGCGCCATGCATCCGGGGTCCCGGTGCGATTCTGCTGATGCGGCAATTCCCAAACACGCGCCTTGTAATGTTCGTCAGGGGGCGGAACATTAAGCTTATGATGAATCCAACCATACCAACCGGGGGGTATACGCGAGGCTTCAGCCTCACCAAAATAAATCACCCAACGGCGCACAATGCCCAAGGCCGGATCTTTTACGCCGCCCTTGGTTTGGTAATAGCGATTACCGAACTCGTCCGAACCGACAAATTCCCCGTTCTTCCAAGTGTGGAAAAGCGTGCCGATCGTGGCACCGTTCCACCAGGTGAAAATGAGGGTCAATAAACGGATCATGGCGATCTATCCTCGGGAAATCCCTTAAAAACGCGCCGGACTATGCCGAGAGAGACCCGATTTGTCCAGTCGTCCCGTCCCTCTCCTGCATGCCTCCTTCGCCTAAGGTGTGCTTTGCCCGAAGCCCAAGCCTCTGCTAGAACCGCCCCATCAAAAAATGCGTCTGAGGGCCATCCTAAAAAGGTTCAGGACGCGCGGATGGAAGAGGATCGGATAATGGCAAAAATCAAGGTCGCAAACCCTGTGGTCGAGCTCGATGGCGACGAGATGACCCGGATCATCTGGCACTATATTCGCGACAAACTCATCCATCCCTATCTCGATGTGGATCTCCATTATTACGATCTCTCGGTCGAAAACCGCGACGCGACGAATGACCAAGTCACGATCGACTCCGCCAACGCAATCAAGAAATATGGTGTCGGTGTAAAATGCGCGACGATCACGCCCGATGAAGCGCGCGTCAAAGAATTCACTCTCAAGGAAATGTGGAAATCGCCGAATGGCACGATCCGCAACATTCTGGGCGGCGTGATTTTCCGCGAGCCGATCATCTGTAAAAACGTGCCGCGTCTTGTACCGCATTGGACGCAGCCCATTGTTGTTGGGCGTCATGCGTTTGGTGATCAATACCGCGCCACCGATTTCAAGGTTCCTGGCAAAGGCCGTATGACTATTAAGTTCGAAGGCGATGACGGCACAGTGATTGAAAAGGAAGTCTTCAAATTCCCGGGCGCCGGTGTCGCGATGTCGATGTATAATCTAGATGACTCGATCCGCGATTTTGCGCGCGCGTCATTGAATTACGGATTGCAAAGAAAATATCCGGTCTATCTCTCGACAAAGAATACAATTCTCAAGGCCTATGATGGCCGTTTCAAAGATATCTTCCAAGAGATTTATGATCAGGAATTCAAGAGCCAATTCCAAACACTCGGCATCACTTATGAACATCGCTTGATCGACGATATGGTTGCTTCGGCATTGAAATGGTCAGGCGGCTATGTCTGGGCGTGCAAAAATTATGATGGCGACGTGCAGTCGGACATCGTAGCGCAAGGCTTTGGTTCCTTGGGTTTGATGACATCCGTTCTCATGACGCCCGATGGACAAACGGTTGAAGCAGAAGCCGCGCATGGCACAGTGACGCGCCACTATCGCGAACATCAAAAAGGCAAAGAAACGTCGACCAATTCGATCGCGTCGATCTTTGCGTGGACGCGTGGCCTCGCCCATCGTGCGAAGCTTGATAGCAATGATGCGCTCGCGCGTTTCGCAAACACGCTTGAACATGTTTGTGTTGAAACAGTTGAAACCGGTTTCATGACAAAAGATTTGGCGTTGCTCGTCGGCGCAGATCAGAAATGGCTGTCAACAACAGGCTTCCTCGACAAGGTCGATGAGAATCTCAAAAAAGCCATGTCGGCCTGAGTGGTCATCACCGAAAAAGAAAAAGCCCCGCAGCGCGGGGCTTTTTTATTATAAAACCAAATATCAAAATTCACCCGGCACTGCGTAACAGGCTTGCTATCGCTTGAAGCGCTTGATCCGCTTTTGTGCCATCAGGCCCGCCGGCTTGCGCCATGTCTGGACGACCCCCGCCGCCTTTGCCGCCTAGCGCTTCGGAACCCACACGCACGAGCTCAACCGCATTAAAGCGCGTAGTGAGATCTTGAGTGACAGCCACTACAAGACCGGCTTTGCCATCCTCACCAATATTTACGAGGGCGATGACGGCTGAACCCAATTGGGTTTTCGCTTCATCAGCAAGACCTTTGAGATCTTTCATCTCGACGCCATCAACGCGGCGACCCAAAAATTTAACGCCATTGATCTCGGTAACGTCAGTCGCACCTGATGAGCCGCCGCCACCCATTGCCAATTTCTTACGTGCATCCGCGAGATCACGTTCGAATTTCTTGCGTTCTTCGATGATCGCTGACACGCGATCCGCCGCATCTTGTGGCGAGGCTTTGAGAAATGAGGCAATCTCTTTGAGTTTTTTCGCTTCAGAAGCGAGATGACGACGCGCCGCGTCGCCCGTCATCGCTTCAAGACGACGCGTGCCCGCAGCAACACCAGACTCTGATACAATGCTGATCAAGCCGATATCGCCCGTGCGCATGACATGCGTGCCGCCACAAAGCTCAACCGAATAGGCTTTGTTTGCGCCGGGTTCCGTACCCATCGATACAACGCGGACTTCATCGCCATATTTCTCACCAAACAGAGCGCGCGCGCCGCTTTCAATCGCTTCTTCAACGCCCATCAATCTCGTGATGACAGGTTCATTCTGAAGAACGATACGATTGGCGATATCTTCGATACGCGCAAGCTCTTCGTCCGATATCGCTTTTGTATGCGAGAAATCAAAACGCAAGCGTTCTGGTGCAACAAGCGAACCTTTTTGTGCGACATGATCGCCAAGCACTTGACGCAAAGCTTCATGCAACAAATGTGTTGCCGAATGATTGGCGCGCACAGCGTTGCGACGCAAGTGATCAACCGCCAATTCAAGCGCAGCCCCAATCGTCGCTTCGCCCGCTTCAACGCTGACCGCATGAACAAAGAGATCACCCAATTTCTTTTGTGTGTCGGTCACACGCAAAGTGAGGCCGCCACCGCTCATCAGGCCTGTATCGCCAACCTGGCCACCGCTTTCGCCATAGAAAGGTGTTTGGTTCAAAACAACAAAACCTGTTTGGCCTTTTGTAAGCTTCTCAACGACCTGACCATTTGAAACAAGCGCGCGGATAACCCCTTCGGCCTGTTCTGTGTCATAGCCCAAAAACTCGGTCGCACCGACATTTTCTTTGACGGCAAACCAGACTGTATCGGTGGCCGCTTCGCCCGAACCCGCCCACGCTGCACGTGCCTTCTCGCGTTGGCGTTCCATCGCCACATTGAAGGCGTCGGTATCAACCGCAATGCCGCGCGGACGCAAAGCATCTTGAGTCAAATCAAGCGGGAAGCCATAGGTGTCATAAAGCGTGAAAGCCGTTTCACCCGACAGCTTACCACCAGACGATAATAATTTTGTTTCATCATCGAGCATCGCCAAGCCGCGTTCAAGCGTTTTGCGGAACCGTGTTTCTTCCAAGCGCAGAGTTTCTTCAATCAGCGCCTCTGCACGACCCAATTCCGGATAAGCAAGGCCCATCTCACGCACGAGTGCAGGCACAAGACGATACATCAAAGGTTCTTTCGCGCCGAGTAGTTGGAGATGACGCATCGCACGACGCATGATGCGGCGAAGCACATAACCGCGCCCTTCATTTGACGGTAACACACCATCAGCAATTAAGAAGGATGTCGCACGCAAATGATCAGCGACAACACGATGGCTTGCCTGCCCTTTCGGATCCACCGCGGTCGCTTCAGCAACCGCGCGAATCAACGCGCGCATCGTGTCGGTTTCGTAATTGTCATGCGTGCCTTGAAGCAGCGCCGAGATGCGCTCAAGACCCATACCCGTATCAATTGATGGCTTTGGCAAATTGACGCGCTCAGACGGCGTCACTTGCTCGAATTGCATGAAGACGAGATTCCAGATCTCGATGAAACGATCACCATCCGCATCTGCTGATCCCGGAGGGCCGCCTGGAATCTTATCACCATGATCGAAGAAAATTTCAGAACATGGCCCGCAAGGACCCGTATCGCCCATCGCCCAGAAATTATCTGAAGTCGGAATGCGGATGATTTTTGAATCAGGAAGTCCGGCAATCTTTTTCCAAAGACCGAACGCTTCATCATCCTCGTGATAGACGGTCACCATCAAACGCGATTTATCAATCGCGTAATCTTTCGTGATCAAATTCCACGCGAGCTCAATCGCGCGTTCTTTGAAATAATCGCCGAAGGAGAAATTGCCGAGCATTTCAAAAAAGGTGTGATGGCGCGCGGTATAGCCGACATTGTCGAGGTCATTATGTTTGCCGCCCGCACGGACGCATTTTTGCGAGGTCGCCGCGCGCGAATAAGGGCGCTTTTCAACACCGGTGAAGACGTTTTTGAATTGCACCATGCCGGCATTGGTAAACATCAAAGTCGGATCATTGCGCGGCACAAGCGGGCTTGAGGCCACAATCTCGTGACCATTGCGCTGGAAATAATCGAGAAAGGTCGACCGAATATCGTTCACACTGCTCATCTATGCGTCTTCCACTTGTCAGCACGGGGCATGCCCGGTCAGCCGGACCCCTTTCGGATCACGCTTTTAGTGGCGTCGGCAGAGACTGTCGAGACGAGTGCGCCCGAAGATCCGCGTTCCGCTCGAATTCTTTTCGTGTCCCTGAGATGAAACGCAAGAAAATACGCGGGGATCCCTCCGGGCCCCGCGTATTCAGAACTTAAGCGCCCTGATCAAGGATCAGTTCGGGCTTATTCCTCACCCTCATCGAGATCTTCCGCCGTTGGGGAGACCGCCTCAAGGATTTGCTCGGCCAAAATGCCGGAATTCTGGCGAAGCTGGCTTTCAATCTTATTGGCCACTTCCGGATTGGCCTTGAGATAGGCTTTCGCGTTTTCACGACCCTGGCCCAGACGCTGACTGTCATAGGAGAACCAGGCGCCGGATTTCTCGACGATCCCGGCTTTCACGCCCAAATCAATGAGCTCACCCGTCTTCGAGACGCCCTCGCCATACATGATGTCGAATTCGACCTGTTTGAAGGGTGGTGCCACCTTGTTCTTGACGACCTTAACCCGCGTCGTATTGCCGACCACTTCTTCCTTTTCCTTGATCGAGCCAACACGGCGAATATCGAGGCGGACAGACGCATAGAATTTCAGCGCATTGCCGCCCGTGGTTGTTTCCGGCGAACCATACATCACACCGATCTTCATGCGGATCTGGTTGATGAAAATCACCATGCAATTCGAACGCGAGATCGAGGCAGTGAGCTTGCGGAGCGCTTGGCTCATCAAGCGGGCTTGAAGACCGGGCTGGACGTCGCCCATTTCGCCTTCGATTTCAGCGCGCGGCACAAGAGCGGCAACCGAGTCAACGACCAACACATCGACCGCGCCTGAACGCACAAGCGTGTCGCAGATTTCAAGAGCCTGTTCGCCAGTATCCGGTTGCGAGATCAGAAGATCTTCAAGATTGACGCCAAGCTTGCGGGCGTAAACGGGATCAAGCGCATGTTCGGCATCAATAAAGGCGCAGACACCGCCGCGCTTTTGCGCTTCAGCAACCGTGTGCAGAGCGAGCGTCGTCTTACCCGATGATTCAGGACCGTAAATTTCAACCACACGGCCACGTGGCAAACCGCCAACGCCAAGCGCGATATCAAGGCTCAAAGAGCCTGTCGGAATGGTTTCGATTTCAACCGGCTTATCGGACTTGCCGAGCCGCATGATTGAGCCCTTCCCAAAGGCCCGTTCGATCTGGGAGAGAGCGGCGTCGAGCGCCTTTGACTTATCCATTGATTGTCCTTCAACGACCCGAAGTGCGGCTTGCGACATGGCGTGTGATCCTTATGGCAGAGGCGATTCCGAGTCTCAATGACACGGCATAAGATTTTTGATCACGTTTTGTTCCAAAGCTCAAGTTCTTTTTTTGTTCTCCTCTCAAAAAGCGAGCGAATATGGTGAAAGCTTTGTTAATTCAGAGGGTTATCCGAGAGAGTCTTTGACCGTCTCGGTCAGTTGTTTGAGTGAGAATGGCTTCGGAAGGAAGCCGAATTCCTCACCTTCGGGGAGATTCTTGCGGAATGCCTCCTCGGCATAGCCTGAGACAAAAATGAATCGGGACGTGATCCCGCGTGCCCGCGCTTCGCCAAGGAGCGTTGGTCCATCCATCTCCGGCATCACGACATCCGAGACAATCAGATCGACGGCTTCCGTCTCTAGAAGCGATAAAGCTTCAACTCCGGTTGCTGCCTCCAGCACGCGATAGCCACGCTGGGTCAGTGCGCGGGCGCCGAAAGCGCGTACCGCATCCTCATCCTCAACGAGAAGAATCGTGCCTTGTCCGCTTAAATCCGCACTGGGCTTTGCGGGGGCCGCCGCATCGGCTTTAACCACGCGTTCTCCCGCCTCGGGGATATGGCGCGGCAAAAGAATGCGGAACCGAGTCCCCTCGCCCTGCTTCGAGTCACAAAGGATAAAGCCGCCAGATTGTTTGACGAAACCATAAACCATAGAGAGGCCAAGGCCCGTGCCCTTGCCGACTTCCTTCGTGGTGAAGAAGGGTTGGAAAATCTTATCCAAAACCTCGGGCGCAATGCCGGTGCCTGTGTCTGTGATTTCAATCATCACGTAATCGGCAGAGGGAATTGTGGTGTCGCCCAATTCGCTTGTAGCGGAGGCGGCTATATTCGCGGTGCGGATTAAAAGCTCACCGCCTTGCGGCATCGCATCGCGCGCATTCATCGCCAGATTGATGATGACCTGTTCGAATTGAGTGCGATCCGCTTTGACGAGCCAGAGGTCGCGATCATGTTTGACTTCAAGCGTGATCCGGAACCCGATCAAGCGCTTCAACAACCGCGAAAGATCGGGAAGAATTTCAGTGAAATGGAAGACCACCGGCAACAAAGTTTGGCGACGCGAGAAGGCTAAGAGATGACCGACAAGTCCCGCCGCGCGGTTCACATTATGTTTGATCTCCATAATGTCTTGGAAGGCCGGATCGGTCGGGCGATGATTGGCAAGAAGTAAATCCGCATATCCTAGAATGCCTTGCAGCACATTGTTAAAGTCATGCGCGACCCCGCCTGCAAGCTCACCCACGGCCTGCATCTTCTGCGCTTGGGCAAATTGTGCCTCAAGCGCGCGCTGCTCTGTCGTATCAAGAAGATGGATGATCGCGGCATCATCTCCGGGCGCGTCCGCATGAAGACGCGTCACAAAGAGACGCGCGGAGCGGCCATCAGAGGCGAGCTTCAAATCAACCGGGGCATCGTCGCTTTTGTTTGATGCGGTCAGATCGATCAAATTCGCAAAGCGGTCCTGATCATCCGCTGCGATGATTGACGAAAATACCGAACCGACTTTACCAAGCCCTGCAGGCATGATGCGGGTAAAGGCGGAATTGGTTCGAATGATTTTGCCTTCGCTGTTGATCATCGCAATGCCGAACGGCGACGCATTGAATAGCTTCGAGAAGCGATAATCATCGCTCACTGACTCTTCACGCGTAATCGCGCCGATCCTGCGATCGATCACCAATGTCCGGCTTGGCAGCGTCCGACCCGCAGCGTCAAATTGGATCTGGTGCAAGAGCCGCACAGGAATGAGACCGCCCGTGGCACTTTGCAATTCGGTTTCGATCACATCGATCCGGCTCTCATGCGCGGGACCGCTTTCATGCAAAAGCCGCGCGTGATCGGAAGGCGCCATCATAGCCTCAAGCGCCAAACCACCAGAGCCAATTTCTGCAAGATCGCGCCCAATCCAGGACGCGAGCGTTGCATTCATATAATCAATCACACCCTCACGATTGAGAGAGAAGAAGCCTGCTGGCGCGTGATCGAGAAATTCGATTGCATGTTGCAATTCACGAAAAACGGTTTCTTGCCGTTCACGCTCACGCGTGACATCCGAAACACGCCAGATTTGTCGTCGGTCGCCGTCTTGCGACGAAATCGCTATGGTGCGAATGCGAAACCAAGCCGGTGCTTCACCATTCAGCGTTCGATCAAGCCGGATCTCTTCATCCGCGTCTTGCCCCCGCCGCGCGGCTTCGGCCAATCGAAACATAGCCTGCGCGGCTTCGGGCGCATGACCAAACAAGCCTTCAGGTGACAATGCCGAGCCTCGTGAGCGCGAGCCGGTTAAATCGAGATAGGCGCGATTGGCAAAGATGACGCGGCCCGCGCCATCAACAAGCGCGCACCCCTCATCAAGTGCATCCATTAATGCCGGTGCTAACGGCTCGGACTGAGATGTTGCACCGAGAGAGATAAAACCAAAAGCGAGTCCGAAAAGGCTTAACGTCCCTAAAGCCGCAAGAACGGCAACAAGTCCGACGAGAACCAATCCGACATGATCTTCGGTCGCCGCCAAGGCCACAGCGCCAACACCAATGAGCGTGAGACCCAACAGAACGAGGATCGGCAGCAGAACCCGTCGGCCTGTGCGCGGCATCTCCCTCTCATCAACCCATTCACTCATTCTCTTCCCCGCAAGGACGAATAACTCACCTTTTGACCACGTTTGAGTCGCATCACATAACCGATGATCTCGGCGACTGGCTTATACAAATCAAGCGGAATATGGACCTTAAGCTTCCGAGAAAATGCCAACTCCTGATGGCTATTTGGCGCCTTATCTAGAGTTTTCATTTTTAGAGCCTCGATAATTGTGGTAAATAATTCGTAAATAAAGAATCGGTTGTGCCCCGATCCGGCCTTTGTCCCTGCCCTTTTATTTGTCGAACGGCATCGCTCAGGTCGAAGTCATCAAGAAGAAGGTCTGGTGGATGAATTCGCTATTCGGGATCGCGCTCCCGCAACCCTATGTCTATGTTCTGGCTTTGGCCGGAATATTGGCCCTCCTTGCTGTGTTCGCCTATCTTCTTCGTCGTCTCGTCCACTCATCAGGCGGGTTCGACGGCAGCGGTCGTGGACGACAACCAAGGCTCGGTGTTGTTGATACATTCAGTGTCGACCGTCAGCGTCAGCTCATGATTGTCCGGCGCGATTCAGTCGAACATCTCATCTTGATCGGCGGTAATTCAGATCTAGTGATCGAGACCAACATCACACGCTCCAATATGGCACCTCAAAGAGACGCGGCAAATGCTGTAAGATTGGCACCAACTGTAAGCACAGCTCCGGCTGTCACTGCCGACACACAATCAGGAAATGCCACCTTACCAAAAATGCCCAATCCTCCTTTTTCATTCGCACCGAAACAGAGCGTGCGCCCGCGAAACGATGAAACAGCTATTCGACCTGCCGACTTTGCAGAAATCGCTCGCCAATTCGAAAGACGCGCCGAACAAAGAGAGCCTGATGTTACACGTCCCGAAATATCTGTATATCATTTACCAAAGGTCAGCGAACTTGATGTGCCCCCTGAAAGCCTGCAAACACTGACGGAGACGCATGAACCAATTTCGCAAGAACGGGCAAATCAATATCAAGATCAAAATCCCGTAATGCTCGAACCAGATCCTTTGTCGGCACCTATTATTCCTATGAGGGCTGAGATGACACCCACGGAGGGCTTACGTCGTCTCTTGGGTCGGAACAACGAAACATCTTAATTGAAAAGATAAACTGTGACCGCTGGTCAGAGAATTATTTAGTTAAACAAGACATGACAGCATTATCGAAAAATATAGGTGTTTAACGGACATTTGGTTGAGCAAATTAAGTTTTACTTATTTGCCTTCTATACACTTTCGATAAATTTAAAGATCGAAGCTCCAGTCCTTTCACGCCCAAGCAGCGGCGCATGCGCTTCGTTCAATGCCATGAATGATGAGCAACGAGGATGCCGGGCGAGCATTTCACCAACCGTTGCCTCAGACAACAAATCAGAAGTCTCGCCACGGATCACCATCACAGGCACCGCTTTCAACGCCTCAAACAATGGCCAGAGCGTAGGTTGCGGTTTTGAAAAATCAATTGCGAGGAAACCTCGCGACAGAGCCGCATCATAAGTGAGCACCACATCGCCTTCTTCAGTCTCGCGAAAACTCATCTTTGTGAGATGTTGCCATTCGCTTTCATCAAGATCGGTAAAATCAGGATTTGTAACTTTAATACGTTGGAGCGCCTCATCCATCGTCTTCGGCATTGCGCCTTTACCAACATAGGACGCGATGCGTTTGAGACCTTCCATTTCCAACACTGGGCCAATATCATTAAGGATCACGGCTTCAATCAATTCAGGCGCTGTGACACCCAAAAGCATTGTGATCAAACCGCCGCGCGAGGTTCCTAGAAAGATCGCGCGCTTGATGCCGAGTGAAGCAAGCATTTGCCGCACATCCACCGCCTCAACCATGATCGTATAATGCGCGGCATCGCGCGCGAATTGCGAGCGTCCACGCCCCCGATAATCAAAGGCAACCACGGGGCGTTTTGTCTTTGACACGATGATTTCCGCAATCGTATCGAAATCATCGGCATTACGAGTGAGTCCGGGCAAACACACAATCGGTTTCAAAGGTGAAGCAAGGTCTCCATAAAGCCGCGCATAAAGGCGAAGGCCGTCACTTGATTGAATAAAAATCGATCGTGCGTCCAAACACTATACCACCTCTAAAGCGAGGCGCCCCGTTTCAAATCATCACGCAATGACGTTTCGCCCTGCCCTTCAAGCCGCGCCCGATAGATTTGCAAATTCTCCATCACACGCTGCACATAGATCCGCGTTTCCGTCACCGGAATTTTTTCAATCCATCTCACAGGATCAATCGCCTTATCGCGAGGGTCGCCATTCGCCGCGACCCATCTCCTCACATTACCTCTGCCCGCGTTATAAGACGCAATGGCCAGACAATAGGAGCCACCCCAATCCTCGACAAGCTCGGCAAGATGCGCGCTGCCAATCGTGACATTGTAAGCCGGATCGGCAGTCAGTTTTTCGGCAGCGAAATTCATATTCGCTTTCTTTGCTGTTTCTTGCGCGGTGGCGACCATCAATTGCATGAGGCCACGCGCACCCGCAGATGAAATCGCATTGGGGTCGAATGAACTTTCCTGCCGTGTGATCGCATAAATCAAAGCGCGTTCGAGCGGCGGATTTTCAGGCAAGGGAAAACCATCAATTGGCCAGTTCTCGAAATCAAATCCATAATTTTTTTGTTGCGCGGCTTTGCCAGCAATCGTCACCAGCCGCAAATCACGATAAGCTGCACCGAGTGACGCAAGCGCCGAGAGCGTTGGCGCATCAGGCGCACGCTGAATGAAATCGCTCGCAATCGGCGCAATAAAATCGCCAGCATCTGCATCAAGTAAAAGCGTGATCGCTTGGAAGAGCGGATCACCCGACGCGCGATCAAAATCAGGTTCAGGTGCCGAACGGAAATTGATTTTATTTTGTTGTAAAGCTTCGCGTGCAAGCATGCCGTAATAAGAGAGGGGCGCGCGTGCCGCGCGGGTGAGCGCCTCCCGTGCGTCAAGATTTTGTGCCTTGCGTGCTTCAGCAATCCAATAGGCTGCACGAATGCGTCCGGCTTCAATCGTCGCTTTCTTCTCGGAGTCACTAAAGAAGTTTTCTGCGCGCGCGGCATCGCCTGAAAGATCAAGCGTGAACATGCCCGACATAAAGGCCGCGTCTGCAAGCGCTGCCGCATTCATCCCCGGACGCGGTTTTAAGAGATCAAGAATGAGATCGAGCTTTTGCGTTTCGGCAAGACGGCGCGCCAAAACGCGCCGCTCCGTCCACCATTCATCAGGTCGCGGAGGTGTTTGATCTTTCGGGAACCGCGCAAGCGCTTGATACGCATCTTCCAACTTATCCGCGCGACGCAAAAATTGCGCCTCAGAGAGTATATATCCGGGCTCTGCTTTGAGTGAGGCCGGCGCGCTCTTTAAAAGTTTCTCGGCATCTGCATCACGTTTGCCGATGGCGATACGAATTTTAGCGAGCGCCTGAACTGAGGATTGCGCTTTCTCAGCAGCACGCAATGCGGCGGCCCAATTTTCTTGCGCGATCATCGTTTCAACGCGTTCACGATGATCACCTGTAGTGAGAGCCTCATCAAAACGTTCGAGAATATTATTCTCAAGTTCAGTGCTAAACGAATCTTCGCGCCACGATTTCCGGATCGTATCTGCGGCTTCTTTCACACGCCCTTCATCTTGCAGAGCAAGCGCTTTGAGATAGCGACCTGTCGGTGTCAGCGGTTGTTGAGCACCCAAGAAAGAGAGGATTTCAGGTGTGGTGTGCTTATCTCTGTACAGCGCCTCTTCCCCTTTTCGGCGAATAAACGAAACAGTGGGCCAATCGCGATATTGCGAGAGGAAAGCGGCAATTCGATCAAAGCCGGCTTTTTCCGGATTGGTTCTCAGCGCCACCCATTCTGCAACAAGCCGCGCCAATGGATCGTTTAAAGAAAGCGCTGCCACATCCCCCGCCACTAAATCTTCTTTGCGATAGGCGGCGATCGCGGTGGCCAAAGCTTTTGAAAGTTCAGGTGCGGGACGGATATGGGAAGGAAGATCGGCAAAGGCCGGAAGGCTACGAAGGGGCCACGCGGCACAGGCACCTAAAACCGTCCCCAGGAAAGCCCGTCTGCCGATCACGTAAGCCTCCGCTACACAGCCTCACTCACCCGCCGCTCTTGCGCGATTCTTGCGGGCTCTGCCAATCCTCAAGGCCTATGACTGCAGAATGCGGCGGGCGGATGGCCGTTGACAAAGTCTGGCACCCCTTCCGTTTAGAGGCGGAAGCGGCTATGTCTTGGCTCCGGTTTTTCCAAAAAACCAATGAAGAAAAATTCGTTTTCCGGAGCCCCTCTTTATGTCGCGCGCCATTTTCAAGGGATCAATCCCTGCCCTCGTTACGCCTTTCAAGAATGGCGCTTTTGACGAAGAGAGCTTTCGTAATCACGTTTCTTGGCAGATCGCCGAAGGCTCAACAGGTCTCGTTCCGGTTGGCACAACGGGTGAAAGCCCAACTCTTTCTCATGACGAACATAAGCACGTTGTCGAAGCCTGTATCTCTGAAGCCAAAGGCCGCGTACCCGTAATGGCTGGCGCTGGTTCAAACAATACGGTTGAAGCGGTTGATCTCGCCCGCCACGCTGAAAAAGCGGGTGCTGATGCCGTGCTCGTTGTCACACCCTATTACAACAAGCCCAATCAAGAAGGGCTTTATCAGCATTTCAAAGCGATTAACGATGCGATCGGTATTCCGATTTATATTTACAACATCCCGCCGCGCTCGGTGGTTGATATGTCGATCGACACAATGAAGCGCCTTTATGAACTCAAAAACATTGTGGGCGTGAAAGATGCCACAGGCTCGGTTGCACGCATCTCGCAGCAACGTCAGGCCTTGGGTGCCGATTTCGTGCAATTATCGGGCGATGACATCATCGCATTGCCTTCGGTCGCTTGCGGCGCGATGGGTACGATCTCCGTGATCGCCAATGTCGCCCCGCGTTTGTCGGCTGAGCGCATGGCGAAGGCGTTAGCCGGCGATATGAAGGGCGCGCTTCAGTTGCAAGACAAGCTCGTGCCGCTTGATCAAGCGATCTTCATTGAGCCGGGTCTCGCGGGTGCAAAATGCGGCTTGAAGATTTTGGGCCGCATGAATGATGAAGTGCGTCTGCCACTCGTCAATGTGACGGCATCCACCACCGCATCAATCCGCGCTGCGATGGTCCATGCCGGGTTGATCAACGGCTAATCAAGGCCATATAGGCCCTATGGCTGAAAAAGACGCAAAACCCCGCCGCATAGCGGCTGAAAACCGCAAAGCGCGGTTTGAATACGCAATTGCAGACACGTTTGAAGCGGGCATTGCGCTGCAAGGCTCCGAGGTGAAATCCTTGCGTGCTGGCAAAGCGACGATTGGCGAGTCTTATGCCGCAGAGAAGAATGGCGAGCTCTTCCTGGTGAACGCCTATATTCCCGAATATCTCGAAGCCCATCAGTTCAATCACGAGACCAAACGGCCGCGAAAACTGCTTCTCCATCGCCGCCAAGTCGACAAGCTGGTCGGCGCGGTGCAACGCGAGGGCATGACGATTGTGCCCTTAAAGATCTATTTCAATGATCGCGGCCGCGCGAAGGTCGAAATCGCGCTGGCCAAGGGCAAAAACACCGCTGACAAACGAGAAACGGCCAAAAAGCGTGATTGGGAACGCGAAAAGTCGCGGCTTTTACGGGATAAGGGGTAAGGGTCCGCCCGGACAAAAGCCTTGATTGACTTGGAAGGCCAAAACCCTATGATCCGCCCGCGTTTCGGCGTTACCTATCGCCTGACCCGATATTCCCTTTGATCCGACCGCTCCCTGATGGATCGGTCTGCCGCGACTGAGAGGCGGCCTTTAAAACATGAATTTTTCCGAACTGGGCCTGAGCCCCAAAGTCCTCGAAGCGGTCACCGCTTCCGGTTATACAACCCCGACCCCCATTCAGGCTGAAGCCATTCCGCGCGTGTTGGAGCGCCGCGACGTGTTGGGCATCGCACAAACCGGCACGGGCAAAACGGCCGCCTTCACGCTGCCCATGATCACGCTTTTGGAACAAGGCCGCGCGCGGGCGCGTATGCCCCGCACGCTCATCCTTGAACCCACGCGTGAACTTGCGGCGCAAGTTGAAGAAAGCTTTGTCAAATATGGCTCAGGCCAAAAACTCGATGTCGCGCTTTTGATCGGTGGCGTTTCCTTTGGTGATCAGGACATCAAAATCACACGTGGTGTTGATGTGTTGATTGCAACACCAGGGCGCCTGCTTGATCATTTCGAGCGCGGGAAACTTCTTCTCACCGGAATTGAAATTCTCGTCATCGATGAAGCCGACCGGATGCTCGATATGGGCTTCATTCCCGATATTGAACGCATCTGCAAGATGGTGCCCTTCACGCGCCAGACGCTCTTCTTCTCGGCAACCATGCCGCCAGAAATCCAACGGATCACAGATACGTTCTTGCATAATCCCGCACGCATCGAAATTGCGCGTCAATCAACAACGGCCGAAACGATCACACAATATCTGGTCGCGTCTTCACATCATGCCGCAGAAAAACGTGAGACACTTCGTCGTTTGATGCGCGATGCGACGGATGTGAAAAACGGCATCATTTTCTGTAATCGCAAAAGCGATGTGCAGATTGTTTTTAAATCGTTGACCAAGCATGGGTTCAGTGTCGCGGCGCTTCATGGCGATATGGATCAACGCGCTCGCACATTGGCGCTTGAAGCGTTTCGCAATGGAACAACACAATATCTTGTCGCATCGGACGTTGCGGCTCGCGGGCTTGATATTCCCGATGTCAGCCATGTGTTCAACTATGATGCACCGCATCACTCGGAAGACTATGTTCACCGCATCGGCCGCACAGGTCGTGCAGGACGCCTTGGCACAGCCTATACGTTGATCACTTCGGCTGATGACAAAAGCCTCGCAGGCATTGAAAGCCTCATCAAGAAATCCATTCCTTGGCTTGGCCCAACACTCGCAGAAGCGGTGTTTGAACCCGCGCCACGAGCGGAGCGATCATCGCGTTCGCACCGCTCTGATCGCACATCGTCACGTCGCACTCCCCGCGCTGATGGCGAAGCGAAGCCTCAGGGAGATCGCTTACCACGTGCTGCAAAGACGGAACGCAAAGTTGAAGCTTCGAGACCCGAACAACGTGAGCCTCAGCCTCAACCCGCAATGCAGAACAAAAAGCCACAGCATTCGCCCCGACATCGACGCGATGATGATGGACCGACACCCGTTGGATTTGGCGATCAGATGCCCGGCTTTTTGACGCGCGGGATGAAAGCAAAAGCTTAAAATAAAAAAGTTTTAGTGTTCGGCAGCCCTAAGCGCTGCGGGATCAACCGGTTTGATCGCAACCGATTCACCACAGCCACAGGCCGATGTCTCGTTCGGATTATTGAAGACAAACTGGCTCGTGAATTTATCAGTTTTGTAATCCATTTCGGTGCCGATCAGAAACATCAGCGCTTTCGGATCAATGACAACTTTCACGCCCTTGTCTTCAACGACATCCTCATGCGGCGCGAGGCTCTCAGCATAATCAATCGTGTAAGCCATACCCGCACAGCCGCCATTTTTGACGCCCACACGGATCGCCGCGATCGGCTTTTCGGCGTTTTCCATGATGAAGCGGATGCGCGCAGCAGCGGCATCGGTCAATGACATCAGTTTAAGACTTGATCCTGCCATCTTACACTCCCCAGCCGGGTTCAAGGCCGGACGGATGATTCACCCTATCATATGGGGCATAAAGCCCAAACACCAAGCCCCGAGGACCTCAAAACATATCGAGCGCCACGCGCGCTTCTTCCGACATGCGGGACTGGTCCCAAGGCGGATCAAAAACCATTCTGACTTCAACCGAGCGAACACCCGGCACGGTGCTGACCGCCGTGTCCACCCAACCCGGCATTTCGCCCGCCACAGGGCAACCGGGTGCCGTTAATGTCATATCGATTTCAACATGGCGGTCGTCATTGATCGCGATGCGATAGATCAGGCCAAGCTCGTAAATGTCTGAAGGAATTTCAGGATCATAAACGGTTTTCAACGCCGCGATGATGTCATCGGTCAGACGATCAATCTCTTCCGGCGGCAAAGCTGAAGGCGCGGCAATATCCGGCTGGTTCGGCTTTTCTTCAAGAGGCTGAGGGACATCATTCATGGTCATCTCTTCCACCGCTTCAAGAAAACATCGATTGCGCTTTGCGCAAAGCTTCAACCAGCGCATCGATTTCCGCATGAGTATTATAGAATGCGAAAGACGCACGGCATGTGGAGGTGACACCAAAGCGTTTCAAGAGCGGTTGAGCGCAATGGGTGCCTGCACGCACCGCAATACCTGAGCGATCAATAATCGTCGCCACGTCATGCGCATGTGCACCCTGCATCTCGAATGCCACAATCGCGCCCTTGCCCGGAGCCGTCCCAAAAATGCGAATTGAGTTTAGTTCTGACAGACGCTCCATTGCATAAAGACCCAAAGCATCTTCATGCTTCAAAGCGGCTCCGCGATCCATTGACTGCATATAATCAAGCGCTGCGCCTAAGCCGATTGCCTGCACAATCGGCGGAGTTCCCGCCTCAAAACGATGCGGCGGTTCATTATAGGTGACGGCATCTTCCGTCACGACGCTGATCATTTCACCGCCGCCATTAAAGGGCGGCATTTTCTCCAGCAGTGAACGCTTACCATAGGCAACGCCAATGCCTGTCGGGCCATAAAGTTTATGTCCTGTGATGCAATAAAAATCGACATCAAGAGCTCGCACATCAGTGGGCACATGAACCGCGCCTTGGCAGCCATCAACCATCACATAGGCGCCATGCTTGCGCGCGATCTTCACCATCTCGGCAATCGGATTGATCGTTCCGAGAACATTCGACATTTGCGAAATGGCGACGATCTTCGTCTTCGGCGTAAAGAGCTTTTCGTAAGCGTCCAGATCAAGCACGCCGCGCTCATCACAAGGGATCCATTTGATCACCGCGCCATGACGCTCCCGATGAAAATGCCAAGGCACAATATTCGAATGATGCTCCATCATCGAGAGAATGATTTCATCACCCTCTTGAAGCACCATCCGCCCCAAAGAGGCGGCGACAAGATTCATCGCCTCTGTCGCATTACGCGTAAAAATGATTTCATCTGTTGAAGACGCATTGATGAAAGCGCGCACGGTTTCACGTGCATGTTCAAAGGCTTCAGTTGCGGCATTGGCTAAATAATGAAGCCCACGATGGACATTCGCATATTCATGCTCATAGGCATAAATCATGCGATCAAGGACCTGTTTGGGCTTTTGCGCTGAAGCAGCATTATCGAGATAGATCAGAGGCTTGCCATAAACCTGCTTCGAGAGGATCGGAAAATCCGCCCGCACCTTTTCGACATCAAAGGTCTTGGCTTCAGCCATCACGCGCTCCGTGCCTTCAGCCACGCTTCAGCGAGTGCCTCAAGTATCTCCCGAAAACCATCATGCTCAATCGACTCAAGCGCTTCACCAACAAAGGCCTGCAACATCAAAGCTTCAGCTTCCGTCTTCGGCAGACCGCGCGCGCGCAAGTAAAAGAGCAGATCTTCATCAAGCGCGCCGACCGTCGCCCCGTGACCGCAGGCGACATCGTCAGCAAAAATTTCAAGTTCCGGCTTATTATTCATCGTCGCGCCATCTTCAAGCACGATGGCACGGCTCATCATTTTGCCATCGGTCTGTTGCGCACCCGGACGAACAATGATCTTGCCCTGAAACACGCCTGTCGATTCATCGTCAAGCACATGCGCGAAAAATTCACGGCTTTGGCATTCCGGAACAGCATGATCGACAACCAATGTTGAGTCCGCATGCTGCTTCTTATTCAGAAGACTTGCGCTTGAAATTTCGGCTTTCGACTGTTCGCCTTCAAAACGGAAGAAAATCTGATGCCGCGAGAGCGCACCGCCGATTACAAAATTATGTCCGCGATAGAGGCTCTCTCTGCCCATCGCACCGCCAAAAGTCGTAAGCACGGTGGAAGAAGGATCAACGAGATTAAGACGCAAGTGATCAATCTCGACATGATCACCAAGACGCACTTCAAAAACGCTGTCAATCAGCGAACCCGATACACCACCTTCATGGCTTTCAACGAAAAACGCCTTTGCGTGATCGCCAATAGTCACCCGCACGCGTGGATAGGACGCATGAGCACCCGTTGTCACGAGCCGGATCACGATCGGCTTTGCGAGCTCGGTCTTTGCCGCAATCTCGATATCAAGTGCGCTTTCCGAAAAGGCAGCGTTCAAAGCGATCACAGGATCAGGTGAGAGTACACCCTTCTCATCAGCGCCATCATCAGCCAATGTCGAGACGGATTGAAGCTTCACGCCTTGCGGCAAAGCGCTTGAAAGCGATGAGTCATAATGACCATCAACAAGTGTGATTTTATATGCATCAATGTCAGCAAGCGGTGACGCAGTCGTCACCCTGCCGCCAGCCTGTGCCGGAGGCGGTGCGTTCTTCAAAAGCGCGCGGAGATCCGTGTAATGATAGGCCTCAACGCGACGATGCGGCAGACCTGCATCAACAAAACGCGCAAATGCCGATTGACGATCCGGCGCCACTTTTGCACCTTGCGCGATCAGCGCCTGCTCCGCTTCGGTTTTTAACGGCGTGATATTCGACATACGACCCTCACGCCGCCGCGTTGGTTATATAGTCGGCATAGCCATTGGCTTCGAGCTCAAGCGCCAATTCCTTGCCGCCTGTGCGAACGATCTGGCCCTTTGACATCACATGCACTGTGTCCGGCACGATATAATTCAACAGACGCTGATAATGCGTGATCACGAGGAACGAGCGCTTGGCTGAACGCAGCGCATTGACACCTTCGGACACAATCTTCAACGCATCGATATCAAGACCTGAATCCGTTTCATCGAGAATGCCGATGGATGGCTCGAGCAATGCCATCTGCAGGATTTCCATGCGCTTCTTTTCGCCGCCCGAAAAACCAACATTCAAGCCGCGCTTCAACATGTCCTGCGGAATACCAAGCTTTTCGGCGCCCGCCTTCACGCGACGCATGAAATCGGGAGTCGTCAATTCGTCTTCGCCACGACCTTTGCGCTGCGCATTCAACGCGGCTTTCAAAAAAGTCATCGTCGCCACGCCCGGAATTTCGAGCGGATATTGAAAAGCGAGAAACACACCGGCCGCCGCGCGCTCATCGGGTTCCATCTCGAGAAGATTTTTCCCATCAAGCAAAATCTCACCTTCAAGCACTTCGTAATCTTCTTTGCCAGCAATCACATAAGACAAAGTCGATTTGCCAGAACCATTCGGGCCCATGATCGCTGCGACTTCGCCATCACGGATTGTGAGATTGAGGCCGTTCAAAATCTTCTTCGTGCCGTCTTCAATGGCGACGTGGAGATTGCGGATTTCCAACATAGTGAGTGTCCCAAATTCAATTAATGAGGCGCATTACGCGAGAGAGGTTAGCCGACCGAGCCTTCAAGGCTGATCGAAATGAGTTTCTGCGCTTCAACTGCAAATTCCATCGGCAGCTGTTGCAGCACGTCTTTTACGAAACCATTGACGATGAGTGCCGTTGCTTCTTCTGCCGACAACCCGCGTTGACGACAATAGAACAGCTGGTCTTCCGAAATCTTTGATGTCGTCGCTTCATGCTCGAATACGGCGGATGCGTTTTTCGATTCGAGATAGGGAACCGTATGCGCGCCACAGGTTTCGCCAATCAGCAAAGAGTCACAATTCGTGAAATTTCTTGCATTCGTCGCCTTGCGATGCGCCGACACCTGACCGCGATAGGTATTTTGCGATTTACCTGCAGAGATACCCTTCGAGATGATGCGGCTCGTTGTGTTCTTGCCGAGATGGATCATCTTCGTGCCGCTGTCGACCTGCTGATAGCCGTTCGACACCGCGATCGAATAAAATTCACCGCGCGAATTGTCGCCACGCAAAATACAGGACGGATATTTCCACGTGATCGCGGAACCGGTTTCGACCTGCGTCCAGCTGATCTTCGAATTCGCGCCACGGCAATCGCCGCGCTTCGTCACGAAATTGTAAATGCCGCCTTTGCCGTCGGCATCACCTGGATACCAATTTTGCACCGTTGAATATTTGATCTCGGCGTCATCAAGCGCGACCAATTCAACCACTGCCGCATGCAATTGGTTTTCATCACGTTGCGGCGCGGTGCAGCCTTCGAGATAGGAGACGTAAGAGCCCTTCTCTGCGATGATGAGCGTACGCTCAAACTGGCCGGTGTTCTTTTCATTGATACGAAAATACGTCGACAATTCCATCGGGCAGCGCACACCTTCGGGAATGTAAACGAAGGATCCGTCAGTGAAGACAGCGCAATTCAGCGTCGCATAATAGTTGTCGGTGACCGGCACAACCTTGCCGAGATATTTTTTGACGAGTTCCGGATGATCTTTGATCGCTTCCGAAATCGAGCAGAAAATCACGCCCGCTTTCTTGAGCTCTTCCTTGAACGTCGTGACAACCGAAACAGAGTCAAACACGGCA
>Ga0315899_10000046_pt1 | contig 165137 bp, 158 predicted proteins | sample LakEriMetagenome_2_FD_203518 | JGI IMG/M metagenome (GOLD analysis project Ga0315899, IMG submission 203518) | Freshwater fungal communities from buoy surface, Lake Erie, Ohio, United States - Buoy 4 MA112 | ecosystem: Environmental > Aquatic > Freshwater > Lake | place: USA: Lake Erie, Ohio...
TCGTAGGCGTTAGCTCGCCACGATTGCCTCAAGTGGCGGGGTTTGCCCAGCCTGGCTCAGGCCGCCTCGACGCTGGCTTCCAGCCTGGCGCCTGGCCTGCCGGCCATCCATGCGGGCAGCACCAAAGCCCTGGCGTCTCGGCCTCTCGCTTTAATGCCCAGAGCCGTTGCAGACCATCAGGCCCTGCTGCTGGTCGAGGGCCGACTCAGTCTAGGTTTGCTGTGCAGACCTGTTGATTCTCGTTTCTCTCCAGCATGCTCGACAAGGCCCTCGAGCGTTCCCAAGCAGATGGGTATCAGCCTCTGCCATCACGAAGCGCTTCATGGCTTTTTCGAAACAAGGCCTTTTGTCTTGAATGAGGCCTGATCTGGCCGCTCAGGCTTGATCAACAGGCGCTTGCATCGAATCGCCAGACTTGCACCTGAGCCGCATCCTTCTACGATGACTCACATTTCACTATGTAACTGCACGATGCATTAAGGCAGCCTTCCGTCTAATGGGGCGTATCACCAGGCTTCTGTGACTTGGCTGTCGGCCAGCGACTGGTGATGATCGACGTTTAAGCAATGATTAGGGCATGGCTTCTGATGGCATTCATGCCTAGCCTGACGATGAAATACTTGCCAGCTCATGCTTCAACTCCCATTTGATAAAGTGCGGATTGGCTCTGTTGTGCATATAGATGGAAAATTCGGTTCCGATGTTTTCAATCTTCTCCGTTTAGGCAATTATATCAAGCAAACAGGAACGCAGTCCGGGTATACCCGGATTTCTGGTTCATCTACCTATAACAGTGCTGCATCCAGTCATTACGGCTCTCTTTCGGTAGCAGGTCAGTATGGTGTGCCATTTGTCTCCAGCGTCCAGGCCTCGCTTGAAACAAGCTATGGCAAGTCTACTGCCTCATCTTCCAAATCGATAGAGCTTGAAGCCTACTCGTTTGGCACCAATCTATCTCTTGACATACAGTGGGACCAACTCAGCCCAAAGCTTCTCATCACCTGCATGACGGCCTCATTACAGGCAGAGAACTCGCCACTACTTAATGTACTAAAATGCTTTCGAGAGATTGTCGACCTAGTGCAACAACCTGGCATTGATATCAACAGTCCGTCACCTGAGTTGCAGGAGAAAGTGCAGGCATTCTCTACCGCCAAGGCGGATTTCCGAAAAAATTGGGGTGTCGGTTTTGTAAGCGCTGTACAAATCGGCGGGGCAGCTAAGGTCACGGGCAGCTTTAGCGAACAAACAGAAAGTAGCAACAGTCAATTTAATATCAAAGCGACTGTGTCGACGTCTAGCCTTGAGACGTCTTCAACCATTGGATCAGCCTATGGGCAAACCAGCAACGAGGCTCTACGCCAAGCCACCTTCAAAGTTGAAGACGAATATACCGGGGGCAATGACTATCAACAGTTTGCAAACCAATATCGTGACCAGTTTGCTAATAAGATGGGAAGCGAGATTTGGGATTCGAACTTTGCCAAAGCCCCTGATATTCCCAAATTGGAGACTTCGATTAGCCCACCCCCGCTGATTAAGCCCAAAGAGACTGAGACGACCGCCAAGGCAGCTACTGACTTTAATGCTGTCACTGATGATAAAGCCCGTGACAAGGCATCTCAGGCTGTAGCGGCTTCAGCAGGTGCCACTAAGACGGCGGATGCCATTCAACAACAGGAAGACCTTAACAAACAAGCACTAAATGCTATCAATGAAGCTGTCACCAAGGCAGATGTCTCTTCAGCCGACTTTACTGACATCAGCGCGAGCCCCCCAATACCTGTGCGTAGTCAGACTCTGCTGAAGAGTTCTAGTGGTGGCATGAGAGCAGTTGCGCCCGCAGCGGGGCCGATGCCAAAGGCTGGGGCTAAATCTGACGATCCTGCTCAATCGGTCGGCACTGATATAGCAGAAAACAATACCTACTGGGAATCCCAGCTTCACAGTTATGCTGTTGTCGGCGTGACGATTACACGATGGGAAGATGTCCTGCCAGGTTTCACGCTCTATTCTCCATTTGATGATCAGGAGGCTATCAATAAACTCAACCGCCTGCTTGCGTTGCTCACTGCGGCCAATGAATCCAGGAACATTAGCAAAATGTTTGCAATGGCTTCTGTTTTTAATTCCACCTCCGCCAGGGACTGGACAGCAAAGGCCAGTATCTTTGCTAATTTCTCAAATAGCCTGAGTGATGCAGCAAGCAACAGTCAATTAAGCAGTCTTGACGAGCTTGTCAATGCCAAGCTTACGGACGAGGCGGATCGCAACATATTTAACAAGTATCGCGAGTACTCGTGGCTTTTTGAGGCGCATAGGATAGGCATGGGTGGCTACATGGAGTTTCCTGCTGATAGCAGCTTTGGAACTGACGGCATTTATTACCGTGTTGGCGCTGGTGACCGCAAATCAACAAAAACAGCTGGAGATCAGTATGTCTGGTTTACGCCTAAGTTAGATCCGGTCACACCTTCGGGGAAGCCAGGGGCTAGCTCGGTCAGTGATAATACACGTTATTCTGATTCCATCAAGTTCTACCCTGTCATTGCTCCCGACTGCAGTGGCTTTTATTTAATGGTTGCTGAGCCAAGCTGGGGCCTCAACGGTTTCTACATGAATGGCTTCTTCGGCAACGAAGGAGCCTATCTCAAGCTGTTTCCGTTTAGCTGTATTCAGAAGACGTTGTGCAACGGCAAGGCTGAAGCCGTGCTTACCTTCCCTGAGCCTGTTGAGCTTTTCAAGCTTAAGGACTTTGACCTCTACACGATCGGCTACAAGGACAAGCATGCACCGGCCACCGAGGACCTGCTCGACAAATATTGGCAGTCGCATAAGAAGCGCCAGAATGTGAAGCTGCACCTTGTGCCATTCGCGCCGTCGGAACTTACCAGGCCATGGAAAGGATTTATCCTCAGTACTCCCAATCTTGCGCCTGACGTCTCAGCGCAGACTTCGCAGCTTCGGACGGCACTCATTCAAAACAGTGGTGTCAACTATTGGAGGGAGACCTCTAAAAAAGGTAAAATTGATTCCTTTGCCACGCCCTATCAGTCGACGGTAATCCAGCGCCTCTCCTGGAAGTGGGGGCTTCCTGATTATGTTAAGACTTAGAATGAACCTCAGGCATAGTACTTAACGCTTGCGTGGCCCCGGATCACCCAGGGCCCGCTCTTGACATTATTGCTGATTCTTCGGTTTCCTGATCTCTGTCCCCGCCGACGCAGCACAGGCGGGGCTCTGATGCTGCATCTAGTCATCGTTTGACTAGTCACAGTCTGTGTGCTGCCTATGCCTCTAGGGCTTTCGCATCAGGGTCTAATCGGAACCATGGAAGCTTTTCCCTATCTCAAGCCTATCTGGACGCCTGAGGCTGATCTCTGGATGGTCAGCAACAAAACCTCCGGGCATGCGCTCCCGGAGGCTGTTGCGACAGCAGGTCGTTGTGATCCTGCTGCTTCTGTCATGGCTCACCTGCGTTCCCAGATGCAACCCCTGTACCTGAGCTTCCACAATTGCTTAACCCGCTCTATTCAAGGCTTCGTCCCTGGCTGGGAGACTCCTGCGAGTCTTGCATTGCTCAATCCAGGACAGCTATTCAGGCAAGTGGCACATCTACCCACATCCTTTCGCAGCCCTGTGGAATCAGAGCTCACTGCAAGGCCTGGGATACCTTGGTAGGGCGCAGGATCCAACTGGCTTCTCCGTTCTCGAGCTTGTAGCAGATCTGCCGTTTCCCCCCGGTGGCATTGGCATTTGAATCGCCAGATTTGTAAACTGGGAACGTGCGAACCATGCATGCTTCGACGACTCGAAAGTCGTCATGCCCCTGGTAGCCCTCAGCGGAAGATCCGCTGAGCTCCGGCATATAGATGGGCGACAGTTGATTGCTATTGATTACACTATAGGCGGCGAGCTGCCCGTAACTGCCACTACCGGTGCTCTGTATCAACACATAGATCTCCGGTTTGCCGTTGCTGTTCAGGTCGGCGACCTCCGCGCGGACCACTCGCCCATCCACTGTTTGGCGGATCGGCTTGAATAGACCGCGTCCATTTCTGGCCGTAATCGTAAGCTCCTGTTGCGATCCCTCGCCAGTGGCTTGTACCGTAAAGGTAACGCCTTGCAGTGTCAGAATCTGCCGATAAGCAGCTGCAGGTGCAGCCGCTTCGGCACTCGACGGGGTCACGCTCGCGCTGAAGCTGGCAGCCAGGGCCAACGTGAACCCTTTGATTCTGTGACTCAACTTCGCGCTTACTCTGATTATCGGTTGACAGAAGCTGGCACCGTTCCGATCGTCTGTCCAGAGTCCTGAAACAAAAAGAGGGCAGCGGTTGGTCAGCTCATCCCGTTCCTGGCTGTTGTGGGTCTGTGTCCATCTCGGCCTGGGTCTGCTCTGGATTTCTTTGCTCGCCAATCAGGCTGCACCTTCTGGCAGGCCCTGGTCCAACCCCTCCGAGGTGGCGCTGATGCTCATCCTGGCCGGTTGGCTGCCATCGCTCGCGTTGGCCTGCTGGCAGGTTCAGCGACGCAACTGGGTTTCCTTGCTGGCCAGCGACCTCCTTGCCGCTGGTCTGCTGATTGGCATTGCGCTTACATTCTATTTGCCGCTTTTCTTCTGGAATGTGGTCTGGTTCTTTCCTTTGGCTCTTTTGCCAAGAGGGGTATTGACTCATCTGCTGCTCGATCACTAACGCGTGTGTGCACACTGCATCTGCCTGGGGGCTTCGCTGGCGGCCGGACAGCCTTCAGTGGTTGGTGTGCTGCCAGGTCATGCGCTGGCATCTCCGCCGGTGGCAGCGCGATGCTGGCCTTGCCGCTGTTCTCCACACCCCATGGCCTCATCGGGTTCAGCCCTTGATCAACTCCAGCAGCATCTGCATCAGACGCGGCTACTTGGATCCATCAGCAGCGCCCTTTACTACGACCAGAACACGGTGATGCCGGTCTGCGGCGCCGCCTGGCGGGGAGAGCAGCTGGCCCTGCTGGCTGGTCAACTGCATGCGCGACAGAGCAGCGACGCCTATGCCGAGCTGGTGAGAGACGCCGAGGCCGACCTCGGATGCGACGCCCCGCCTGAGCGCCGCCGCAACCTGGAACTCCTCAAGCTTGAGCTCAGGCGCCAGCGCTGCCTGGATCCAGATCTGGTCGCCGCTTTGGCCAGGGCTCAGTCGCGTGGGAATGCGGTCTGGCAGGATGCCCGGGCGCGCAACGATTTCGCGGCCTTCGCACCGGCACTACGGGAGCTGATCAGTCTGCGCCGTCAGCAGGCCAGCCAGCTCGCCGATGCCGAAGCGGTGCTGCGCAGCCCCTGGGAAATTCTTGCGCAACCGTTCGAGCCGGATATCAGCAAGACCCGGCTTGAGTATCTGTTCGCCCCGCTCAAGGCAGAACTCCCGTCCCTGCTGGAGCAGGTGAAAGCCCTGCCTGCAACGCCCCCAGCGGCGGCTCTCGATGTGCCCGAGACCCTCCAGGAGCAACTCTGCAGCGAACTCCTCGACAGCTGGGGATACAACCCGGCCCGCTGCCATCGCTCACGATCGGCCCACCCGTTCTCCTGCACCGTCGGACCTCAGGATTTCCGCATCACCACGCGGGTGGTGCCTGGCCAGCCCCTGTCTGCCTTTCTCGCCACCGCGCACGAGTGGGGGCACTCCCTCTATGAGCAGGGGCTGCCCCGCACAGATGACCATTGGTTCCCCTGGCCCCTCGGTGAGGCCACCTCAATGGGGGTACACGAATCACAGTCTCTGTTGTGGGAGTGCCGGGTTGCCCGTAGCCGCGCCTTTGCCGAGCGCTGGTATCCGCGCTTCTGCGCGGGGCTCGACTGCGATCCCTGGGCCAATCCGCTCGGCTTCTGGCGCGCTCTCAACCCTCTCCAGCCCGGTCTGATCCGGGTCGAGGCCGATGAGCTCAGCTATTGCCTGCACATCGTGCTGCGCTTTGAACTGGAGCTCGCCCTTCTGGAGCAGGACATGCCGGTCGAGGACCTGCCCAAGCAGTGGAATCAGCGGATGCAGGATCTACTGGGCATCCAGCCCCGAACCGACTCCGAGGGTTGTCTGCAGGACATTCACTGGGCGGAAGGACTCATCGGTTATTTCCCTTCGTACGCGCTTGGACACTTGATCAGCGCTCAGCTGTCGGAGACATTTGAGCAGGAGCATGGGCCCATCGCGGCCCTGATCAGCTCCGGAGACGAGCGCCAGCTCCAGGCCTGGCTGGAAGGACGCGTCTGGCCGCTGGGACGGTCGGTCAACGGCGAACAGCTGGTGGAGCGGGTCTCGGGGCGCCCCCTCAGCCCTCACCCCTTCCTCAGCTACCTGCGCGAGAAGGTGGGGGCGTTGACGGGCTGAGGTGGCCGAGACGGGATCGGGCACTCCGTAGGATGCCGGCCTTGCGATCCCTGTGCCCGCCCCATGGCGAACATCGACCACGCCCCAAGCCGCACGATGCTGAACCTTCTGCACGTGCTGCCGGCCTTCGCCGATGAGTCCGAGCTGCGGCTGAATGCAATCGTTGAGCTGAACAGCAACACGATCAACAAGTACGAGCTGATCACCGAAACCGGCCACCTCAAGCTGGATCGCGTCGGCTACTCCTCGCTGGCCTATCCCTTTGCCTACGGCTGCATTCCCCGCACCTGGGATGAAGACGGTGATCCCCTCGACATCGAGATCGTCGGCGTGACGGAACCGCTGGTGCCAGGCTCACTCGTGGAAGCCCGCATCATCGGCATCATGAAGTTCGATGATGGCGGCGAAGTCGACGACAAGGTGATCGCCGTTCTCGCCGATGACAAGCGGATGGATCACATCACCAGCTACACCCAGCTCGGTGACCATTGGCTCAAGGAGACTCAGTACTACTGGGAGCACTACAAGGATCTCAAGAAGCCCGGCACCTGCCGTGTCAACGGCTTCTTCGACAGCGCCGAAGCCGTGAAGATCATCAAGGAGTGCGAGCAGCGCTACGTCAGCAGCATCGACCCCAAGCTGGTCAACTGAGCAGAGGTCGGTTAGCGAGACGCGCCAGGGCCAGGGCCATGCCATCGCGGCTGGCCAGGCCCTGCAGTGCTGCCACCGGCAGTCCTCCGCTGGGAGGTCCAACCGGCAGCATCGGCAGGTCGGGATCCTCCAGGCTGAACACCGGCAGCTGACGCAGGCCATTCGGCCTCAGCTGATCCTCCAGTTCCGCCAGGCTCGACTGATGCGTGAGCCAGAGCAGATCGGAACGTCGGCAATTACCGAGCGGCCTCTGCGGCTCCCCTGCCGTGATCGGCCGCTGCAGATCACCCAGGGTCACCAGGCCCGTGACCCAGTCGTCCTCCACCACCACCACGCAGTGACCGTGGGCTGCGAGCAGCTGGTGAAGTGCGGCGGCGGCTGTGGTTTCTGCGGGCAGCACCAACGGCGATTCCGGATCCAGGGCTTCCAGAACTGGAATTGCTGCCAGGCCGTTGCGACGGGCCTCCTCCACCGGATCGGGGCCGAGCAGGCCGGGATCGGTGAGACCCTGCCAGCGCTCCACCAGGGCTGCACTCAGGCCAGCCGCCGCCATCAGCGGCAGCACGATGCGGATATCGCGGGTGAGTTCGAACAGCAGCAGCAGGGCCGTCAGCGGTGCGCGGGCACTGCCTGCCAGCACCGCTGCCATTCCCACCATCGCGTAGGCGGGAGGCTCTGCCACCGGCAGGCCGAGGCCACCCGGACCGAGGACCTGGCCATAGATGCTGCCGAGCACGGCTCCAAGAAACAGCGACGGAGCGAAACCACCGCCCACGAAGCCGGTGGCGCTGCTGATGCCCGTTGCCAGGAGCTTCACTCCCAGCAGCGCCAGCAGGGTGAGCAGGGCGATGCCGCCATCACGGCCGAGCAACGCTTCAATCGTGTCGTAGCCGACGCCGAGCACCTGCGGAAAGCCCAGGGCCATCAGCCCCACCGCCAGCCCCCCCAGGGCCGTGCGCAACCAGATCGGCACACGGCTGAGCTGCTGCTGGACCGGCCCACTGCGGCCCAGCGAGAGCAGGCTGATCAAGGCCATCGACAACAGGCTCGCCAGGAGCCCCAGACCGAGATACAGCGGTAGCTCAAGCGGCGACAAGCCCTCGTAGGCCGGCAGGCGGAAGATCGGTTCATCGCCAAGGGTGAGCTGGGTCACCAACGCCGAGGCCACGGCTGCCACCAGGACCGCCCTCACGCTCGGACGGCCTGGAATGGTGCTGTAGCTGCCCTCGAAGGCAAAGAACACGCCGGCGATCGGCGCCTTGAAGCCGGCCGCGAGGCCGGCCGCCACCCCGGCTGCCACCAGCGCTTTCTGCGACTGTGGTGAGAGGCCGCCGCGGCTGCCCACCCACAAACCGATGTTGCCCCCGCTCTCGACGCTCGGCCCCTCCGGGCCGAGCGAGGCGCCGCTCCCCAGGCTCAGCGAGGCCGCCACCAGCCTCAACAGCGGCAGCCTTGGGGCCGCCTGCAGGGCGCCGTCGGCCATGGCCATCAGGCTTGGCAGGCTTGGACCCAGATCGCGGGCCAGGGTCCGCAGCAGCCCCACCGCCAGGCCTCCCACCAGCGGTACCAGAACCACCGGCCACGAGCCGAGCCAGAGCGGCATGGAGGGCTCTGGCAGTTGCAGGGGCTCAGGGGGGAGTGGTGGCGCTGGCAGGAAGCCGAGTCCGCCAAGGCCGATCTGGAGCAGGGCCCTCAAGGGCGTGCCCGTGTCCGGTGCTGGTGGGGTCAGATCGAGTGGCGGGGGATCAGGCTGCTGCTGACCCACCAGGTCGAGCAGAGCCGCCACCACAGGGCCGAACAGCACGTTGTTGATGAAACCCAGAAGCTCGTGGAACCCCACGACTGCCAGACCGGTGAGGACCCCCACCAGGGCTGCCCAGGCCAGCAGGCTCCATTGAAAGGGCAGGGGCCTGGCCTCTCCGGCTGTATCAGGCGAAGCGAGGCCCGCAGCCTCCTGAGGGGGTGCAGTGGGAAGCGGCGCGGACGCCTCAGGCCTCAGGCCGGACGGTTGCAAAGATCTCCTCCAGAATCTCGCCCGCTCCCTGCTCGCGCAGTCTGTGGGCGAGGGTGATGCCCAGGGCCTCGGGATCGGCCTGAGGGCCGCGCACCTCGTCGCGGATCAGGCGCTTGCCATCGAGGCTGGCGACCATGCCGGTGAGCACCAGCTCAGCGGTCTCACCCTCACCATCAAAGCGGGTGTTCACGCCGATCGGCACCTGGCAGCCCCCCTCCAGCTGGCGCAGGAAGGCGCGCTCCGCCAGGCAGCGACGGGCCGTGGGCAGGTGTTCCAGCACCTTGATCTGCTCGAGCACGGCGCTGTCGCCCTCGCGACACTCGATGCCCAGGGCACCCTGGCCGACGGCATGCAGGGAGATCGAGGGGTCGATCAGCTCGTGGATGCGATCGCCGAGGCCGAGGCGGCCCAGACCGGCCGCCGCCAGGATCAGGCAATCGAACTCACCTGAATCAAGCTTCTCGAGGCGGGTGATCACGTTGCCGCGCACGTCCTTGAAGGTGAGGTGCGGGAAATGGTGGCGCAGCTGGGCCAGGCGCCGCAGCGAACTGGTGCCCACCACGGCCCCTTCGGGCAGGGTGGCCAGGGTCTTGTCCTTGTGCTTCTCGTGCACCACCAGGGCATCGGCGGGATCCTCCCGTTCGGTGACGCAGCCCAGCATCAGGCCCTCGGGCAGGTTAGTGGGCAGGTCCTTGAGGCTATGGACGGCGATATCGGCCCGATTCACCAGCATCTGGGCTTCCAGCTCCTTGGTGAACAGGCCCTTGTCGCCGATCTTGGCCAGGGCCACATCCAGGATCTTGTCGCCCTGGGTGGCCATCGCCTCGATGCTGATCTCCAGGCCGGGATGGGCCTTGGCCAGCTCATCGCGGACCCAGTGGGTCTGCACCATGGCCAGCTGGCTGCGGCGGGAGGCAATGCGCAGTTGGGTACTGGCCATCAGAAACCTTCGGGGGCAGCGTCGGCCGCCAAATCACAGCCGCCAAGCGTAAGCAGTGGCGGGGCCGCTGCGGCCGGCAGCGGCCGACTCGTGATCAGCCGTCGCCTTCACGGGATGACGGGCCACGGCCCTCAACCGAAGAAGGTCAGCGGCAAGGGCCCCCAGGTGTTCTCGACGTCGGGATCAGCCGGACTGTGCCCTGTGATCAGCAGGCCTTCCCCGAGGCCGGTTTCGCGCCGAACCAGGAAGCGGCCGCTGTTCTGGTTGCCCTTGAGGAACACCGGGCCCTCGATCGATGCCAGGGCCTCTCCGGCTGGATCGAGCTCCAGGGCCTGCCAGCCATTGGCCTGCTCGGCTGCACGCAGGGCCTGCACGGCGGCGGCGGCGGACGGCGCCATCACGCCGATCGTGAACCAGTCGCAGCGCTGCAGCAGCGGTTGCAGCTGCAGTTGCAGCTCGGCCTGCTGCTCGGCGCTGAGCTGCGGGGAGGTGCGGAGACCGCGCAGGGACTCCAGGCCGGAGAGGCCGTCAACCATGGTGAGAGGGGGTGGAGGCAACCGCTGCGGATCGCCGGGACTGATGCCTCTCCCAGACGGTCAGGCCCGCCAGGCAGAAGCTCAGCCACACATAACCGAGCGCCGCGCCACCGATGATGTCGCTTGGCCAGTGGGCGCGCACGTAGAGGGTGCTGAGCCACACCAGTGCCACCCAGACGCTGGCGATCACGAACAGAGGTCGCCTCAGCCGCGGATAGTGGGTCGCCAGCAGCGTGCAGGAGAGGAAATAGAACACCACCGCACCGGCGGCGTGGCCGCTCGGGAAGCTGCGGCCTGAGATCTCGGCCAGCAGGGAGCCGCTGGGGCGAGACCGATCGAAGTGGGGTTTGAAGCAGAGATCCACCAGCAGCAGAATGCCGCCCGCCCCGACGATCAGACAGCCCAGCTCCGCCCAGCGCCGGCGCAGGGCGAGAAGGATCAGCATCGCCAGCACGAGGATGGCGCTCACGTGCTTGCCGCTGAGCTGATACACGGAGGTGAGCAGGGTGCCGAGCGGAGCGGGGATCACCTGATGCACCCACGCCAGGATCGCCAGCTCACCCGCAGGTTCAGGAATGGCCGCCAAGGATGGCGCCCAGAAGACGAAGGCCAGCAGCGTGACGACTACCACCAGCGCCCGCCGTGGACCCAGGGCCACCAGCCAGGCGCGCACAACGGCGATGGAGGTCTGCATCAGGGTTGGGCCAGCCGATTGAGCGTGGTGCGCGGCAGTCTCACCAGACGATGACTGTCGCGGCGGGCGAGCAGCGCCGCATCACCCGGGCCGATCCCGAACTCCAGCAGTTCGGGATCACTGCCCAGCAGGAGCACAGTGCCGCCAGCATCGCCAGGGGGTGCGGCCCCGAGCAGCTCAAGCGCCTCGCGCGGGGAACTCACGAAGCGCACCGCACGACCGCTGTAGAACACCACGCTGTAGCGGCGGTAACCCACCACCAGCAGCGGCTCGTCCTTGCCGGCCCTCTGCCCGGCCTGAATCGCCAGCTCGCGCACCGGCAGCAGCCGCTCACGATCCAGCAGCGGCGCCAGCGCCGGCAGCAGCACAGCCACGACAGCGGCAAAGGTGGCCGCATCGGCGATCCAGAGCCGTGGCAGCCAGTCCGGATTGCGATTGGAGGCCAGCAGCAGTGAAGCCAGGCCGATCGCACCGGCAGCAGCCGGCAGGGCCAGCAGCAGCGGCAGCGGTGAAGCCGCAACCGCCTGGGCGAAGCCGGGGAAGGAGGGGTCGCCGCCGATCCAGCGGGGGGCCAGAACCGCTGCGACGCTGATCACGGCCAGCAACAGAGCGTTGATCCAGCCGCTCCAGCGCACACCCGCCCCCATGGGCCTGGCTTCAGTGGAGGGGAAGGGACGGAACAGCAGCCCCACCAGCAGCGCCCCACCGGGCATTGCCGGCAGGATGTACCCGGGCAGCTTGGTGGCGGCCGAGGAGAAGAAGGCCAGCATCAGCACCAGCCAGAGCAGGGCGAGCAGGGGCAGATCGGCCGCTGCGCCCTGCTGCTCACGCCACACCCGCAGGCGCCAGAACCGCAGCCGGAATACCGCCACGGGCAGGAACAGCGACCAGGGCAGCAGCAGCAGCAATACCCATGGCAGGTAGTACCAGGGTGGCCCTGGGTGGCTGTAGAGCACCGAGGTGAACCGCTCCACATTGCTGAACCCGAGGAAGCGGTAGAGGAAGGTGCTGCCGTTCGCGACGGTGGCCATCACGTACCAGGGGGCGGTGACGGCGAGGAACAGGGCCAGGATCGGCGGCCAGGGGGTGCGGCGCACCTCGCTCCACAACCTGCCCTTGAGCAGCAGGAAACCGATGATCACCAGCCCCGGCAGCAGCAGACCGATCGGGCCCTTGGCCAGAACGGCGATGCCGCAGAAGAGGGCGAGCGCGACATGGCCGAGCCGGCGCTGGAACGTTCCATCGGCCGCAGCCCAGGCCAGCAGGAAGCCCAGCAAGGCCATGGTGATCGCACTGGCGAGGAACATGTCCGTGACCGAGGAGCGGCCCCAGCCGACCCAGCCCGGACTGAGGGTGAGCACCGTGGCGCAGAGCAGGGCCCGACCGACGCGGGCGCGCTGACCCTCCTCGGATGGAGCAAGGCGGAACACCACGCCGAACAACGCGAACACCGTGGCCGTGGCTGCCAGGGCTGCCGGCAGGCGGGCCGACCAGGCCGTGAATCCGAACAGCCTGTAGCTGATCGCCACCATCCAGTAGCCCCAGACCGGGTAGTCGAAGAACGTCTCGCCGTTCCAGCGGGGCGTGACCCAGTCGCCGCTGGCCAGCATCTGGCGCGGCACCTCAACGAAGAGCCCTTCGGTCTTGTCGATCAGGCCCAGATCACCGATGCCGTTGAAGAAGGCGAGGCCACACAGGCCGGCCAGGGCGACCAGAGCAACGGCCAGCAGGCGGGCGGGATCGCGCTGCAGCCAGGCGTGGAAAGCGTGCATACCCCGAACCTACGGCGTGTTCCAGACGAAGCGGCTGCTGGCGGCGTAGTTCCAGACGAAGACCACGAGGATGCCGGCCAGCTGGGCCCAGAGCGTGTTGCTGGCCACCTTGCTGAAGAAGGCCACGGCCAGCCCCACGTTGGCCAGGGCCGGTAGCGATGCCACCAGTAGAAATTTGAGCAGGCCCCGCAGCAGGCCCAGACCGCTCAGCCGCTGGAAGCGGAAGGTGAGGGCGTTGTTGATCAGGTAGTTGGAGCTGGCGGCGATCACCACCGAAATCGGCAGCGCCAGCCCGAAGCGCTGCTGCTCAGCCAGGCCGGCGGCGGCGGTGAGCAACAGTCCTTGCATCAGCAGGGAGGTGGCGATCAATTGCACCAGCACACCGCTGCAGCCCACCAGCGCGAAGCTGATCGCCCGCCGCGGCAGCACCCGGAAGCTGAGGGTGTGCAGCAGCGAGATCAGGAAGTCCCAGAAGATCGCCAGATCGAGCTTGGAGCTGCCGCTCAGGCGCGGCTGGAAGGTCAGCGGCACCTCCGCCACCCGCAACCGGCCCCGACTGACCGCCAGCAGCTCATAGAGAAACTTGAACCCGTTCACATCCACGGCCCGCAGCACCGGCAGCAGCGACTCGAGCCGCACCACGAAGAAGCCGCTCATGTAGTCGGTCAGGCCGGCGTAGGCGCTGGGCAGGCTGAAGCGGGCGGCGGCATTGGCCCAGGTGGAGCCCCGCTCACGCCGGTCGCTCAGGCCGAGGATCTCGGCCTCGGCGTGGAAGCGGCTGCCCACCACCAGATCGAGATGTCCTGCCTGCAGGGTCTCGACGGCCCTGATGATGGCGCCGGGGTCATGCTGGCCATCGCTGTCCATCACCAGGGCCAGATCGCCGGTGGCATCGAGCAGCCCCTCCTTGATGGCGCTGGCGAGGCCGGAACGGCCCACCCGCCTGATCAGGCGCAGACAGGGCTGCTCGCGGGCCAGCTCACGCACCAGCTCGGCGGTGCCGTCCGCCGAGTCGTCGTCCACCACCAGGATCTCCAGGCTGAAGGGCTGCCCCCGCAGCTGCTCCTGCAACAGGGTCAGCACAGGCTGGATGTTGTCCCGCTCATTCCAGGTGGGCAGAACAATCGAGAGCCGCATCAGACGCGCCGGATCCAAACAAAACCGGCGGGGATCACCCGCCGGAGAGGGTCACCGTAGGACCCTGGAGACTGCTGGGCCTCAGCGGTGCAGATGGTGAGGACGACAAATCCAGGCTGCCCAGCTGGACGGACTCATTTGATGTATTCCTTCAGCACGCCGTTGCGGTTGGGGTGGCGCAGCTTGCGCAGGGCCTTGGCCTCGATCTGGCGGATGCGCTCGCGGGTCACATCGAAGATCTGGCCGATCTCCTCGAGGGTCTTCATGCGGCCGTCGTCGAGGCCGTAGCGCAGTCGCAGCACATCCCGCTCCCGCGGGCTGAGGGTGGCGAGCACACCTTCGAGATCCTCGCGCAGGAGATTCTTGGCCACATCCTGCTCGGGGTTCTCGATGTCGGCTTCGATGAAGTCGCCGAGGCGTGAATCCTCCTCCTTGCCAATGGGCGTTTCCAGGGAGATCGGTAGCTGGGCACTCTTGGCAATGAAGCGCAGTTTCTCGATCGTCATCTCCATCGATTCGGCGATCTCCTCCTCGGTGGGTTTGCGACCGAATTCCTGTGAGAGCACCTTGGTGGTTTTCTTGATGCGCGAGATCGTCTCGTAGAGATGAACCGGCAGGCGGATCGTGCGGCTCTGATCAGCGATGGCACGGGTGATCGCCTGACGGATCCACCAGGTGGCGTAGGTGGAGAACTTATAGCCCTTCTCGTGGTCGAACTTCTCGGCGGCGCGGATCAGGCCGAGCGATCCCTCCTGGATCAGATCCTGGAAGCTCAGGCCCCGGTTCATGTATTTCTTGGCGATCGACACCACCAGGCGCAGGTTCGACTGCACCATCTTTTCCTTGGCGCGTCGGCCCAGCATCAGGCGGCGCCGGAACTTCACCAGGGGCATCTCGACCAGGGCCGCCCACTCCTTGGTATCGGGGTAGTGACCGTTGTCGGTCTCGAACTGGGCAGCGAGCTCCTCGAGCTGAAGCAAATCGGCGATCTTGCGGGCCAACTCGATCTCCTCATCGGGCCGCAACAGCCGGATTCGGCCGATCTCCTGCAGGTAGACCCGGATCGAATCCTCGGTGTAAACGCCTTTCGGCCCCACCTTGATGCTGGCCAGGGCCTTGGCCGCCTTGGCGTCCTTGTCCGGTTTGGCCTCAGAGCCCTCGGCACCGGCGGCGGCCAGCAGCTGATCCGCGGCGGCATCCAGATCGGCGGGAGCCTCCGCCTTGGTCTTGCGGGCCTTGCTGCCAGCAGTCTTGGCGGCCGTGGCCTTTGTTGCAGCTGCCTTTGTTGCGGAAGCCTTTGTTGCAGCAGCCTTGGTCGTGGAGGCCTTGGGCTTGCTGGCTTTGGACGCCTTGGCCTTGCTGGCCGTGGCTTCGCCGGCTTCCTCGGTCTTCGGCTTGCTGCGGGTCGCCCGTGGCTTGGCCACCTTGATGGTCTCGCCGGAGGCGTTGGCCACCATCAGGATCTCAGGGGTCGCTTTCTTGGCTGGCGTGACGGCGGCTGGGCTCATGGGGGAAGTGGCAGGAGGGGCTGAGGGTGTTAGGGCTAGGACGTGGGAAGGATGTCTAGGGAACCGGGCCGGACAGCGGCAGAGATCGGAATCGGACGGAATCGGATCGGTGCATGACTCACGGCGCGACCTGAGGGCAAAGCCGATGGCTCGGGTCAGCAGAACAGGGTCGGCTGATCAGGAGCGCGAGTCATGGACAAGGCACCGGGATGATCAGAGAGCCACGCGGAGGGTGGGAGAACCTGAGACGGAGGCACGCAACAAGGCAGAGCCAGACAGGTCGCTGGGGGTACGGATCGCTACGAGCAGGTCGGACAGGGACGGGGAGGGCTCAGGCCCGGGCAGCGCTGTCAGGGGTGGTCGCAGATCGGGGGCCTAGGGGTTCTGGCCGCCTCTTGATCTTCCCTCTGGACGGAACTCTGCCGGGTTCCGACTGCAGCCACTGGACTGCTCAACAAGCTCATCTTAAGAAACCCATGTGAGCTTTGCAAGATTGAGACCCACGTCAGCCGCAGACGAGACCGCCCGCTGGGTCGAGGTCTGGCTCGAGGCGGGGCGGGAGGGTCAGGTGTTCACCTACGCCAACCCGCAGCACCTGCCCATCGGGGTCGGCGATCTGGTGCGCCTGCGGCTGCGGGGCCGGCGCCACGTCGGCCTGGTGGTGGAGCTGCTCGGCGCGCCGCCGCAGGGCCTGGAGGAGCGCTCATTGCTGCCGGTGGAAGCGCTGCATCAAAGCGCAGCCGTGGATCGGCACTGGCAGGAGCTGATCGCTGCGGTGGCCGATACCTGCCACACGAGCCATTTCCGCACGCTCAAGGCCGTCCTGCCGCCCGGCTGGCTTGGACAGCGCTCGGAGCGGGCCAGCGCCGGCCCGCGCCAACGGGTGTGGCTGGAGCTTGTGGAGGCCAGTGAATCCAGCGGCCGGGATGGCCTCAGCGAGCGCCAGGAGCTGCTGCTGTCACTGCTCGAACAGCGCGGTGGCAGCGGCCTGGAGCTGGACCTGCTGCAGGCGGCTGGGGTGAGCCGCTCGGTGGCCGAGGCTCTGCACCAACGCGGCCTGGTGCGTCGGCAGCGTCGGCGGGATAACCCCAGGAAGGGCAAGAGCGACGACCTCGAAGCCCCGCGCCAGCTGAACCCGGCCCAGACCGCCGCCCTGGCGGCGGTCGCGGCAGCGGCTCCAGGCAGTCAGCTCCTGCTCTGGGGCGTCACCGGCGCGGGCAAGACCGAGGTCTACCTGCAGGCAGCGGCTGCGTGCCTGGCGGAGGGCCAATCGGTGCTGCTGCTTACACCTGAGATCGGTCTGATTCCGCAGCTGCTGGATCGCTGCCGTGCCCGCTTCGGTGATCGGGTGGCGGAATACCACTCCGGTTGCAGCGATGGCGAGCGCATCACCACCTGGCGGCGAGCCTTGGCAGCGACAGGCACGGAGCGGGCTGGCGCAGAGAACGCCCTGGTGGTGGTGGGCACGCGTTCGGCGGTGTTCCTGCCCCTGGCCAGGCTGGGGCTGATCGTGCTCGATGAAGAACACGATCGCTCCTACAAGCAGGACAGCCCGATGCCCTGCTATCACGCCCGGGATGTGGCCCGGCTGCGGGCGCAGCACAGCGGCGCGCGCCTGCTGCTCGGCAGTGCCACCCCCAGCCTGGAGACCTGGTTGGCCTGCCAGCCACCGGAGCCCAGCTGCAGGCTGTTGGAACTGCCGCAGCGGATCGGTCAACGGCCCCTGCCACCGGTGCATCTGGTGGACATGCGCATGGAGCTGGCGGAGGGCCATCGCCGCCTGGTGAGCCGACCCCTGATGGAACGGCTTCAGCGGCTCGGCGACTCCGGCGGCCAGGCCGTGGTGCTCGTTCCCCGACGGGGGTACAGCACATTTCTGAGCTGCCGCAGCTGCGGTGAGGTGGTCCAGTGCCCGCACTGCGATGTGGCGATGACGGTGCATCGCCAGCGCGACCACTCCTGGCTGCGCTGCCACTGGTGCGACCACCGCGCTGAGCTGGGCAGCCGCTGCGGCCAGTGCGGCTCCAGCGCCTTCAAGCCATTCGGCGCCGGCACCCAGCGGGTGATTGAGCATCTGGAGCAGGAGCTGGAGGGGCTGCGCCTGCTGCGCTTCGACCGCGACACCACCCGCGGCCGCGATGGACACCGTCGGCTGCTGGAGCGCTTTGCGGCCGGGGAGGCCGATGTGCTGGTGGGCACCCAGATGCTGGCCAAGGGCATGGATCTGCCGCGGGTGACCCTGGCGGCCGTGCTGGCTGCCGATGGTCTGTTGCACCGCCCAGATCTGCGGGCCGGTGAGGAAAGCCTGCAGCTGCTGCTGCAGTTGGCGGGCCGGGCTGGACGGGGCGACCGTCCCGGCGAGGTGCTTGTGCAGACCTACAGCCCGGAGCATCCCGTGATCCGCCACCTGGTGGACGGGCGCTATGGCGCCTTCATGGCCGAAGAGCTTGCGGTCCGTCGCAGCGCCGGCCTGGTTCCGTTCAGCCGGGCCTGTCTGCTGCGGCTGGCAGGAACCTCAGCTGGACGAACAGCCACGGCCGCTGCGGCCCTGGCCGAGCAGATCCGGCCACGGGTCGATGCCGAGGGCTGGCTGATCATCGGCCCGGCACCCGCCCCGGTGGCCCGGGTCGCAGGTCGAAGCCGCTGGCAATTGCTGTTGCACGGCCCCAGTGGCAGTGCCCTGCCGCTGCCGAAGGAGGCTGACCTGCGCCAGAGCCTGCCCCGGGATGTGAGCCTGGCCATCGACCCCGATCCCCTGGAGCTCTGATCGGCAGCTTCAGGAAGGCAATTGTGGTGGCCCGAACCCAGCGGCAAGACGCAGGCGCTGCAACCAGGACACCAGGATCAGCAGCAGAGCGATCAGGCTGGCCCCCAGGCCGAGACGGCTCCAGCGCCAGCTGGAGAGTTCGAGCCGATTCAGGGCACCCGGCCGCAGCGACCAGCGCAGGGCAGGAGGTTGATCACGGGGCCCCCGTGCCACAGCTAGGGCCGGCTCGGGCTCAGCAAGCCGCACCGCGCGCAGGTGCATCGGTTCGAGCCTCAACGCCAACTCCAGGGCGGAGAAGGACTCGAGGGTCCGCAGGTCCAGTTCGATCTGCAGGCGCTGGCGCACACCGAGCAGCCAGTTGCGTTCAGTCAGGCTCAGCCGGGGTTCGGGCAGGGTCACGCCGGCCAGGCGAGCACCGCTCTCCACGCTGCTGCGCAGGAGATCGAGGGCCTGGGAGGCGGGGAGTACCGGGCTGATCAGGGTCTGACGGCCGTGATCGAACGTGCCGTGCAGGGGAGTGCCCTCCAGGGCGGCGGCCCAGCGGCGCTGCCAGGGCAGCGCCTCGCCTGTGGCGGAGCTGGTGGTGTGGCTGAGCTGCAGGCGGCCGGGCGAAGGCAGGCGCAGGGTTGTCTCCAGCTGCATGCAGCCCCCGAGCAGCACCGTGATCACCAGCAGAGCGATCGCCACCAGGGCAAAACCGAGTGGAGCCCGGGTCGGGCCGGTGGGAGGGGGCGGCGGCTGATCCGGCTGGTGTCGACGGCGGCGGGAGCGGGCCATCGCCTTGAACTCACCCTCCAGCGGCTGCATCTCGCCGAGGCTGGGCAGGGTCATCGACCACTCGCGAGGGCGCTGCAGGGCCGGGGCTTCCAGCACCTCCTGCAGGTCGCGGGCCAGGCTGCGCAGGGTGGTGTCGCGGCAGGCGCGCAGACTCCGGCAGGTGGCGGCGGCGGCCTCACTGTCGCCCTGGCCCATCTGGGCGGTGGCCATCAGCAACCGCACGCTGCCGCCGAATGGGGTGGTGGCTGCATGAGCCTCCGCCAGGGGCTGGAGCAGCGCCAGGCAACGGCCATAGTCGCCACGCTCCAGGGCCGAGCGGGCCGGATCCAGCACGCTGTCAGCCGCTGGCTGCTCGCTCATTGGCCGCGGGAACTGGCGGTCACCATCGTGCCGATGCCGGCATCCGTGAACACCTCCAGCAGCAGGGCGTGGGGGGTTCGCCCATCAACGATGTGGGCGGCGGACACCCCCTGGGCCAAAGCGCGGATGCAGCACTCGGTCTTCGGGGTCATGCCGCCGGCCACCACGCCGGAGGCGATCAGCTCCCGGGCACCGGAGAGACTGACCGAGCGGATCAGGGAGTCCGGATCCTCCCGGTCGCGCAGGATGCCGGGCGTATCGGTGAGCAGGATCAGCTTCTCGGCCTGCAGGGCGGCCGAGAGTTCACCGGCGACGGTGTCCGCGTTGATGTTGTGGGCTTGGCCCTCGAGATCGGCCGCCACCGAGGAGATCACCGGGATGTAACCGGCATCGAGCAGCGGGAACAGCACCGAGGGGTCCACCGCAGCCACATCGCCCACTAGGCCGTTGGCACCGTCGCCGTAGGTGCGGGCACGCACCAGGGACCCATCGCTGCCGCAGAGCCCCACAGCCCTGGCACCCAGACGGTTCAGACCGTTGACGATCTGCTTGTTGACCCGGCCCACCAGCACCATCTCCACCACATCCATGGTCTCGGGGGTGGTCACCCGCAGGCCATCACGGAACTGGGGCTCGATGTTGAGGCGACCCAGCCAGTCGTTGATCTCGGGGCCACCGCCATGCACCACAACCGGTTTGACACCGACGGAGGCCAGCAGCACCAGATCGCGGTACACCGCATCACGCAGCTCTTCGCGAACCATCGCTGCACCGCCGTACTTGACGACGACGCGGCGGCCTGCAAAGCGCTGGATGTAGGGCAGAGCCTCACTGAGGACAGAAACCCTCAGGGTGTCGGTGCGGTCCGTGCTGGTGGAATCGTGGCTCACGGCTGGGCAGGGGTCGGATCGGTCGGTGCCGGTTCGGCGGAAGAGGAAGAGGTGAGCACGGCCGTGGCGGGGAGCAGTTCCAGCAGCACCTCCGAGGCCCGGGGCTGGGAGAGCCGCGCCTGCAGGCCCTTGTCGAAGAAACGGCCGAGGCGATCGGCCTTCTCCTGCCAACGGGTGAAGGCAACGCCTTCGCAGCGGAAGCGCATGGCCAGGGCATAGCGCCCATCCACGGCCAGCTCAGCGACGCTGAGCAGCTGCGGCGGAGCCTCCTCGTCCCAGAGCTTGAGGGCCTCCAGCGACGATTCGAGGTGGGCCTTCTGGCCATAACGCCAACGGGTCACGTCCTTGACGAGCTTGCGCAGGGTCTGGCTGGCCGGGGCCTGACGCAGGGCGATGGCATCGGCCGAGGCTGGCAGCAGCTCAGCCGGTTCAAGCTCGGACGACTTGAGGGCCAGGCCGCCCAGCAGGATCGGGATGCCGTAGAAGATCGTCGGCAGGCTGAGGTTGGCATTGCCGGTGGCGTAACCGACCCAGCCGATCACCGACAGGGAGGCCCCGGCGATCGTGACTAGGCTTCCGGGGGATGTGAAGGAACGCATGGCGCCATCTTCGGTCAACGACGAGCAGGACCGCCATGGAGTCGGCACGGCTGAGCTACTGGAGCAGCTTCAGGCGGATCGGGCCTGGCTGCTGCAGCAACTCGATGGCGGCCGCTGGCCCGATCTCCGGCTCGATCTCGCGGCACTCGAGCGGGAACTGGGCCAGCTGCTCGAGCAGGCCCAGCGGCGCCTGGTGCAGGGCTGAGCCCCACGGTTCAGAGCGGGGCTCAGAACGGGATGTCGTCGTCTCCGTCCGGCAGATCCGGGACCAGCGGCGAAGCGTTCCAGGCGGGCGGTTCCGGTGTGGCTGCAGCGGCCGCTGCAGCGGCCGGGGCTGCAGCACGGCTGACCGGCCTCGGTGCAGCGCTGCGGCCAGCCGGTGCGCGCTCAGGAGCAGGAGCAACCGGCATGGCAGCGGGCGCCGCGGCTGCACCCAGCGGGTGCAGCCGGGCCAGGGTGAGCTCCGCCCGCTTCTCCTTGACGCCGTCCTGACGGGTGACCGTGTTCATCCGCAGCCGACCCTCCAGCACCAGGCGCTGACCAACCTGCACGCGGTTCTGCAGATCCTGGGCCAGGTTGCCCCAACCCACCACGCGGATCTGACCCGGAGGGTCCTCGGGGCGCAGTCCATCGAGCTGGACCGCCATCTCGGCCACCGGCGTCTGATTGTCCTGGGTGTAGCGCAGCTGGGGAGCCTCCAGCACCTCCACCTCCAGCAAGCAATGGTTCACGGACGCAATCGGGGGCAGGGGGCCACATCCTGATGCACGGACGGGCAATGCACCAGGGGGCGGCGCGGATCGGGCCGGCGGCCACGATCTGGCTGGTGGCCGGCACCGGTGATGGCCCACCGCTGGCCAGGGCCCTGCTGCAGAGGGGCTGGCGGGTCGTCGTGAGCGTGGTGACGCCGGAGGCGGCCCGGGCTTATCCGCCCGATCCGCTGCTGACCCTTCTGGTGGGTGCGCTCGGCGACGCCTCAGGCGTCGCCGAGCGGCTCGATCAGCTGCAGCCGCGCTGGGTGGTGGATGCCACCCACCCGTTCGCGGTGCAGGTCAGCGCGCTGCTGCAGGCGGTCTGCGCGGCGCGGCACCAGGCGCTGCTGAGCCTCGCCCGGCCCCGGGCCGCTGCCACGCTTCCAGCCGATGAGGCGTTCCGGATGCAGGTTCTTCCGAGCCTTGCGAGCCTTGGCGATCTCGACCTGCGCGGCGAGCGGCTGTTGCTGGCGATCGGCTCGCGACAGCTGTCCCTGGCCCTGGCCCTCAGCGGGGCGGCAGCACACTTCGCCCGCATCCTCGACAGGCCTTCAAGCCTGCAACTGGCCCTGGCGGCGGGAATCGCCGATGGGCAACTGGCCTGTCTGCGGCCAGACCCCGCCGGCAACGGTGCCGTGGAACAGGCGCTCTGCCGGCGCTGGCGGATCAGCGCCGTGCTCTGCCGCCAGTCGGGGGGGAAGGCTGAAGGGCTCTGGCACGCCCTCTGTGCGGATCTCGGCCTGCGACTGCTGCTGATTCAGCAGCCGCAGACTGGAGGGCCATCCCGCGGCCTCCTCCAGGCCGCCTTGCTGGCTCGGCTGGGGACGCCGTGACCAGCGAGGCCCGCCATGACGGTTCAGTTCAGACGGCAGCGCCTAGATGGGTGAGGGCCAGCTGGCGCAGATCGCCCTGGGGCCGGGGGCCGAGCTGGGTCACCACCTGTCCGGCACAGAGGGAGCCAAGACGACCGCAGGCCTCAACGCTCTGGCCGCGGCAGTGGGCGTGCAGGAAGCCGGCGGCGTAGAGATCGCCGGCGCCGGTTGTATCCACCAGCTCACCAAGCCTGAACGGTTCGACCACATGGGTGCCGGAGCCATTGAGGATCAACGAGCCCTGCTCGCTGCGGGTTAGGGCAGCGATGTGGCAGCGGCCACGCACCTGCTCGGCTGCCTCTTCAAAGCTGTTGGCCTTGTAGAGGGAGGTGATCTCCATCTCATTGGCGAACAGGATGTCGACATGACCGTCGACGAGCTCCTGGAAGCTGTCGCGGTGGCGTTCAACGCAGAAGGCATCCGAGAGGCTGAGGGCCACTTCGCCCCCATGGGCGCGGGCCACCTCGGCGGCGGCGATGAAGGCGCGCTTGGCCTCGTCGCTGTCCCAGAGATAGCCCTCGAGGTAGAGAACCCTGGCCTGAGCCACCATCTCCAGATCAAGATCGGCGGGATCAAGACCAACCGATGCGCCCAGGTAGGTGCACATCGTGCGCTGGGCGTCCGGCGTGACGAGGATCAGACAACGGGCGGTTGAGGGGCCGGCGGTGGCGGCCGGAGTCTCGAAACGGGCGCCGACACTGCGGATGTCGTGCGCAAAGATGTCGCCGAGCTGGTCGTTGCGCACACGGCCGATGAAGCCGGCACGTCCGCCGAGCTGGGCGATGCCCGCGAGGGTGTTGGCAGCGGAACCCCCGGACGTCTCCAGGCCTGGGCCGAGGCTGCCGTACAGGCGTTCGGCCTGGTCTTCATCCACCAGGGCCATCGTCCCCTTGGTGAGGCCGAACGCATCGAGCTGATCGTCATCGGACTGGACCAGCACATCGACGATGGCGTTGCCGATGCCGACAACGTCGTAGGCCTTGGTGCTCATGGCGGGCAGTTCGGAGGGAAAGCCCACCGTTGGGTGGGCGGGATGTCTGGGCGGTCAGACGCTGAGCAGAGCCCGTTTCGGTCCGTGAATCGGATCTTCGACAACGATCGTCTGGTCGCGGTCGGCACCAAGGGAGACGATCGCGATCGGCACCTCCATCAGATCAGCCAGGAACCGCAGGTAGCTCATCGCCGTGGGAGGCAGGTCCTCCAGGGTGCGGCAATCGGCCGTGGAGGTCTGCCAACCCGGCAGCGTCTCGAAGACCGGCTTGCAGCGGGCGAAGTCCTCAGCGCAGCTGGGGAAATGCTCGATGCGCTGGCCATCGAGCTCGTAGGCCACGCACACCTGGATCTCGTCAAGCTCATCGAGCACGTCGAGTTTGGTGATGGCCAGACAGTCGAGCCCGTTCACCTCCACGGCATAGCGACCGATCACGCCGTCGAACCAGCCACAGCGGCGGCGGCGGCCGGTGGTGGTGCCGTACTCACCGCCCCGATCGCAGAGGTGGTCGTTGAGGCTGCCCTCCAGCTCGGTGGGGAAGGGTCCTTCGCCCACGCGGGTGGTGTAGGCCTTGGCCACGCCGATGACCCGGTCGATCAGGGTCGGGCCCACGCCCGCGCCGATGCAGGCGCCACCGCTGACGGGGTTGGAGGAGGTGACGTACGGGTAGGTGCCGTGGTCGAGGTCGAGGAGGGTGCCCTGGGCACCTTCGAACAGGATGTTCTTGCGGGCCCGGGCGGCCTGATGAATGGCCCGGGTGCAGTCGACCACGTGGGGAGCGAGGCGCTGGCCGTAGGCCACGTAATCGGCCACCACAGCGTCGAAGTCGAGCGGCTCGAGGCCGTAGAGCTTCTGCAGGATCTCGTTCTTCTCGGCCAGCGGGCCGGCGAGACGGTCGCGCAGGCGCGCCTCATCGAGGATGTCGATGATGCGGATGCCGTTCCGCTCCGACTTATCGGCGTAGGTGGGACCGATGCCACGCCCGGTGGTGCCGATCCGGCGATCGCCGCGGCGCTGCTCCATCGCCTGATCCAGCAGGCGGTGGTAGGGCATGGTGACGTGGGCGGTGGAGGCGAGCCGCAGCCCGTCCACGGCGATCCCATTTTCAGCGAGCATGTCCAGCTCACCGAGCATCACCTTCGGGTCGACGACGGTGCCGGAGCCGATCAGGCAGATGGTGTCGGGATAGAGGATGCCGGAGGGGATCAGGTGCAGTTTCAGCACCTTGTCGTCCACCACGATGGTGTGACCGGCGTTCACACCACCCTGATAGCGCACCACCACGTCGGCGGAGCGACTCAACAGATCGGTGATCTTGCCCTTCCCCTCGTCACCCCACTGCGCACCGATGACGACGACGTTGGCCAAGGACACAGCGGCCCGCAGCCGCTTCTGAGCACAAAGAAAGATGATCTCAGATCGACCGACCTCCCGTCAAAGTTTTTGACCCTCCAACAAAAAAAGGCCCCGTTGGGGGCCGCTCGTCAGGGTCGCAGTGGGCTCAGGCCCCGCGGGTTGCTCCCGTTTCCGCTTTCCTGAGCTCCTTGCTGACGCGGTCGCGCAGGGCCTCGGGCACGGGCCGGTTGGGGTAGTTGGCGTAGTGGCCAGCCAGGGAATTCACCGCGGTCTGCATGGTGGTGAAGGAGGCGAGGCCGTTCACCTGCTGCTGGGGCCGGTAACGGGACATGTAGTCGTTGATCAGGGCGCGGGCCTGGGTCTCGGCCTCGGCGCGACCCGGATCATCGGCCGCCAGCTCGATGGTGGCCAGCAGGGTGTCCGCCGTGGTGACCGTGTCTTCGACGTAGTTGCCGCTGAGCGGACCGCTGTTGCCGGAGCAGGCGGTGAGCAGCAGCGACAGGCAGAGACAGACGGCCACCAGGGCTGCCTGCAGACGACGCCATCCAGCAGCCATCGGGGATCGTGCAAGGTTGAGCGCGGATCCTAGGGGCTGACTCAGGCCCAGCCACGTCAGACCACGGCGAGGCCGGCGCGCTCCTGCTCAATGGTGGGCACCAGGATGTCCAGCAGCTGGTCGGCGCTCAGCTCCCGTTTCGCCCCGCCGGCGCGCTGCACCAGCTCCACTTCACCGCTGGCGGCACCGCGCCCCACCACGACCCGCCAGGGAATGCCCAGCAGGTCCGCATCCTTGAACTTGACTCCTGCCCGCTCGCTGCGGTCATCGAGCAGCACGTCCAGTCCAGCGGCCCGCAGATCGGCATAGAGCCGCTCAGCGAGGGTCCGCTGCACGTCGTCAGCCGCATTCGCGATCACCACGATCACCTCAAACGGAGCGATCGCCGTGGGCCAGCAGATGCCGTTCGCATCATGGTGCTGCTCCACCGCCGCCTGGGCCAGTCGCGAGACGCCGATGCCGTAGCAACCCATCCACAGCGGCTCATCCACCCCCGCCTCGTTCGTGAAGGTGGCCTCCAGGGCGGCCGAATACTTGCGGCCCAGCTGGAAGATGTGGCCCACCTCGATGCCGCGGCTGGCCTCCAGCACCTGGCTGGGGTCATGCAGGCAGCGATCGCCGGGCTGGGCGGCGCGTAGATCCAGGCTCTCCGGGCAGCTGCAGAGGGCACCCCAGGTGGCACCGACGCGGTGCAGATCCGCACGGTTGGCGCCACAGACGAACGCTGGCAGCGATGCGGCCGTGTCGTCCGCAAGGCGCAGGAAACGGGTTGACCAACTGCGGGCCCCGGCCAGAACCTGATCCGGCAGATCCGGGCCGATGAACCCAAGAGGCAGGGGCTCCAGCCCCTCCCGCGCCACCCCCTCGGCACTCAGCGGCGCGATCTCGAGCAGGGTGCCGTGCTCCGCGCCACAGCGGAGCGAAAGCGCATTGGCAAGCTTGACCTCATTGAGCTGCTGATCACCGCGCAGGCAGATCAGCAGGGGCTGCAGGGCTCCATCCTCAAAGCGGGCCAGCAACAGCAGCACCTTGACCAGCTGGCTGGGATCGAAGCCATGGGCCGAGCAGATCGCCTCGATGCTCGACTGGTCCGGGGTGGCCAGCTCCTCGCCGCTGCCGCCGTTCCTGGCTCCGCCAGGCAGGGCCTTCGCCTCGCCGGCCAGGGACACCGCCCGCTCCTGGTTGGCGGCGTAGCGACCATCCCCACTGGCCAGGATCAGGTCCTCGCCGGCATCGGCCGTGACCATGAACTCCTGGCTGGCGGAGCCACCGATCGCGCCGCTGTCGGCCTCGACGGCCACGGCCCGTAGGCCGCAGCGGCTGAAGATGCGCCGGTACGCCCCGTCCATGGCGGCGTAGGTCTGCCTGAGACAGGCTTCGTCGGCATGGAAGGAGTACGCATCCTTCATGATGAATTCGCGCCCGCGCATCAGACCGAAGCGAGGCCTGATCTCATCGCGGAACTTGGTCTGGATCTGATAGAGGTTCACCGGCAGCTGCCGGTAGGACCTGAGCAGATCGGCCGCCAGGGCTGTGATCACCTCCTCGTGGGTGGGACCGAGACCCAGCTCCCGTCCCTGACGGTCCTCCAGGTGGAACATGATCCCCTCGCCCGCCGTGTAGCCGGCCCAACGGCCGCTGCGCTGCCAGAGATCGGCAGGCTGCAGCTGGGGCAGGAGCGTTTCGAGGGCACCGGTGCCATCTAGCTCCTCGCGCACGATCGTCGAGATCTTCTGCAGAACACGCCAGAGCAGGGGCAGATAGGCATAGATGCCACTGCCGACCCGGCGGATGTAACCAGCCCTCAGTAGGAGCTTGTGGGAGGGGATCTCGGCTTCAGCGGGGTCGTCCCGCAACGTCACCAGCATCAGGCGGGAGACGCGCATGGAATCCAGGAAGCAGCAAGAGGCGGAAGCTACCACCAGGCTTCTCGACCGCGGACCCGGCCAGCCTGTTGGTCCCGGCCGTGCGCCCGGAGCGCACACCCGAGAACGCCGTACAAACACAGCAGCGCGGTCAGGGCGCTAACCGCTTGTCAAACCGCCACAGGCGCAGCAGAAATGCTGAATGCTTTCCAGCCCTGCAGGTCAATCTCTGCTAGGTTGCCCACCGTATCCCGGCTGTCGCACTTACGTCTCACATGGCCTTCCCTACGTATGCCGCTGGGACGGGCCTGTCGGGTGCCAGCTCCTCCCCCCATGCGTCTGTGAGCCAGGGTCCCAGCGGACTTGCCAGCCATATCGGCTCCGCTGCCGAAGCTGCCGCAAACACATCCGAAAGCGCTGAACACCTGATCGGCATCGATGAGGTCCAGCGTTCCCTCAACCGTTCGCGTGCGTCGGTGTATCGCTACACCAATACCGACCCGCGCAATCTCAATCCCCCCTTCAACCCCCGCAAGCTCAACCCGGAATACCGCAGCGACCAGAAAGAGCCGCTGATGTTCCACCCCAACGAGGTGGCACGGTTCGCTCGCGATGTGCTGCGGATCAAGGAGGTCACCGTTGAGGTGCTCAATTCCCCCTCCACTGCCACGCAGCAGTTGCTGAGCTCGATCCTCGACGAGCTGCGCAGCATCCGTGAGTTGCTGAGTGGTGACGATCGCACCACCAGCCTCGAGACCCGGCGCGAGCAGCACGAACAGGCTCGCCCGGCCGCCTGAGCCCACCTCTTCACCGCCCCTCAGGCTGATCGAACGACACCGGATTCCTTTGGACGCAGACCCCCCTCCTCGAGCACACGCATCCACCCATCCGAGCGATCAGCGGTCCTCGCGAGCCAGCGCAGGCAGCCCCAGTGGGCTCGACAATCGCTATGGCAGCCCGAGCCTCTTCCACAGCAGTGCACCGTTTCTTGGTGCTCTGATCGCCCTCGTCACCCTGGTGCTACCCATCGCCAGCGTGCTGGGTAGCCGGAGTCCGGCGCCAGCACCCGGCCGTCTCCAGACCGATGGGGTGGCCGGGATGCGGCCGGATCGGCGCTGAGAAGCGTCGCAACAGCCCGGCGCCGTCGCAGCAGCTCAGTCGAGCCGCTGGACCAGGAAACCCTCGAAGCCCAGTGCCTGGAACACACGGGCCGGATCACCGAATCCGGCGGCATTCACCAGACTGGTGAGTCTGGAGAGGCCGATCGGGTGCAGCGCCTCGCTGAGATGGGCCAGATCAGCGCCCTCTCCACCGACGTCGAGACCGCTGGCCTGCTGAAACCCTCGCCAGGCGCTCGCGATCTGATCCTCCAGGGAGGGCAGGGACGTCTGCATCAGGTCCACCAGCAGCAGCTGTGCACCGGGGCGCAGGCAGCGGGCCATGGCGCCGAGAAACGCCAGCTTGCGGCCGTCATCCGGCAGGGACTGGAGCACCAGAACCGCCAGGGCTCCGGCGTAGCGAGACCCTTGACCCGGCTGGGCCACCAGCTCCTCGACGGTGCTCTGGTACCAGGAGATACGCGGATCCTCCGCGAGTTTGCGGTGGGCCTCCGCCAGCATCTCGGCGCTTGGGTCCAGGGCCGCCAGGCGCCAGTCGGGGCGCTGGGCCACCGCCTCCAACAGCTCGGAGCCGGTACCGCAACCGGCCATGAGCACCTCGGCTCCTTCCGCGGCGGCCAAGGGGGAAGCAGCCAATAGAGCAACCCCTAGCCGGGCAAGGCTGCCGTAACCAGGGATCACCTGGCTCTGGATGCGTTCGTAACCCGAAAGGTTCACGGAGACAGCGCTGGTGCACCAATGCTAGGGAGCCCGGACCGCTGCATTCCGTGTCAGCCGGCGGCAGAGTCGTCCGAAACCGCCGCCGGGCAGGTAAGTTTGTCGGCGCCGAAGATCCCCGTCCGACCGTGCCCACCATCCGTTTTGAACAGGAAGGCCAGCAGGTCGGTTGCATCGAGGGGGCCAACCTGCGCAAGGCCGCACTCGACGCCGGCGTCAATCCCTACAAGGGCCTCAACAACCTCAACAACTGCGGGGGCGTCGGCCAGTGCGGCACCTGCGTCGTCGAGGTCGTGGAAGGCATGCAGAACCTCTCCCCCCGCAGCGATGTGGAGCAGGTCTATCTGGCTGATCGCCCCGCCAACTACCGCCTCAGCTGCCGCACCAGCGTCAATGGCGACGTGACCGTCCGCACCCGTCCTCAAAACGGCGTGGGCCAGGGCTCAAACAGCCTGGTCGGCGCCATCAAGGCGCTGATCGGCAAGTGAGCACAGCGCTCCTGCGCGTCTACAGCTATTCCGCCTGCGGCACCTGCCGTAAAGCCCTGCAATGGCTCGCCCATCAGGGCTTTTCCGTTGAGGCCGGCAACCTGGTGCTGCTTGACATCACCCTCACCCCACCCAGCCCAACGGAACTGCGCCGGGCGCTCGATGCGCTTGGGCGCAAGCGCCTGTTCAACACCAGCGGCCTGAGTTATCGCGCACTCGGTGCGGCAACGGTCGCCTCGTTCAGCGATGAGCAGGCCCTGGCGGCCCTGGGCGGCGATGGCAAGCTGATCCGCCGGCCCTTTGCCATCGCTCCCGACGAATCTCCCCTGGTGGGCTTCAAGGTGGATGAATGGTCTGCCGCCCTCAGTGACTAGCCGTCGTCCCGGCCGCCGCGCGGCGCAGCCAGATCGTCCAGCTCGTCCATCAGCGCATCGATGCCGGCCCTGTTGATCTGGGCCAGGTAGGTGAACTTCAGCTGTTGCAGGAGCGTGCACAGCAGCAGCTGACTGCTCTCCAGGGTGCTGCCCCGTTCCAGGGCGCTGGCCAGTTCCTCCCAGAACCGGTCGCCGATGCCCTGCAGAAGCTCCAGCTGACGGGCATCGCTCTGCGCCAGGCGCTCAGCCGTGCCACGGGACAGATCCACGAGGCTGTCGACCATGCCGCTGGCGAGCTGTCGGCTCACCCCCGCCGGGACCACGACACCTCCGGGAAGCTCGCGCAGGCTCTGCTGCAGGGCGTGAGCGAGCAGACCCTGCAGCTGGGGCGACAGCTGCGGCGCCACCTGACCCAGCAGCAGCGGCCCCCAGAGGCGGATCAACTCCAGCAGCTCCTGTTGATCGCCAAGGGCGACGCTCTGGTGGCTGCGCAGACCCCGGATCCAGCGAGGCCACTGCGGTGAACGGATCAGCGACTGGGCGCCATCCACCAGCTGCAACGCCAGTACCTCGAACAGCTCCAGGGCCAACAGTGCCACCACGGCGCGGCTGACCGCTGCCCGCAGAGGTTCCACATCGATCAGTCCGGCGCTGCTGAGCCGTTCCACCACCGGCGCCAACCGCAGCCAGCGCCAGAAGGGCAACAGCAGCGGCAGGTCGATCCAGCGCCGCAGCAGGGCATCGCGCCAGCCGAGAGCCGGGAAGCGACGCCGCAGGCGCAGCACCCTCAGGGCGATGTCCAGGGCGAAGACGCTCTGGAACAGCAACAGGTCGAACCGCCAGAAGTGGTCGGTGGGGCGGCCGTTCTCATCGATCGAGCGCCAGTAGGAGGTGGCCACCAGGGGCAGAATCTGTTGCTGCCAGAACCGCCGCTCGTCGGCCCAGTCGTGCCGCTCCTGCCAGGACGCCGACAGCAGCAGGGCGGCCGACTGCCGGGCTGAATCGAGACCAGCCCGCTGCCGCAGGCGGTTCTTCAGCTTCTCGAGGGTGCCGCTGTTGCCGGAGGCGGCAAAGGGATTCTCATTGAGCATCTGCAGCGTCAGCTGCAGCTGCCGCTGGCGCAGCGGCCCGACCACGGCGGCCGGTTGTGCGCCCTGCAGCGCCCGATCCAGCTGATCAAAACCGGCCAGCCAGGCCTCGGTTTCACGATGGGGCTCGATCCCCTTCACGGGGTCGTAGAGCGGGGTGATATCCGGCAGGACGGTGAGAGGAACCACGAGGGGAACCTGGGGCAGCGGCGTGAGATTGCGCTGCAGCCAGAACGTCCGCAGGGGCAGGTAGGTGATGTCGAAGACGACCCAGACCAGATTCACGCCAGCCCAGAGCGCCACCGCCCGATCCCAGTGCAACCAGAACCGCGACACGGGTGCCCTCTGGGTGGTCAACCAGCGGGGACGGACCATCGCAGCCGGACGGCGGGGAGCGCCTAATCTTCCCCTCTCCCACGCGCTGCGCCCAGCGCCCCCTCTTGCCGCAGCACGATCCGTCATCCGAAGTCGCCCCGGGCGTACCCCAGCAGGACGCCGCCCCGCCGGGTGCGGCCACCGACACGGAAAGCCCGTGGGCCTTCTGGCGCGGCGTGCTGATCACGCTCGGGCTGGCGCTCGGGGTGCGCGAATTCATCCTGGAGGCGCGCTACATCCCCTCGGGCTCGATGCTGCCAGGGCTGCAACTGCAGGATCGGCTGCTGGTGGAGAAGCTCACGTACCGGCAACGACGGCCGCGCCGCGGCGAGGTGGTGGTGTTCCGCGCTCCGCATCATTTCGACCCGGTGCTGCGCGGTGATCATCCGGTGAGCCCGCTGCACTGCCTGGTCGTGAACCTGCCGTTGGTGAATGCCCTGCCAGGGGTGCAGACCCCAGCCTGCGACGCCTACATCAAACGGGTCGTGGCCGTTGCCGGCGATCGGGTCGTGGTCAACCCACGCGGTGAGGTCACGGTCAATGGCCGCCGCCTGAACGAGCCCTACGTGCAGGATTACTGCCCCGTGGATGCCTATGGCATGGGCTCCTGCCGCACCCTGAACGCGGTGGTGCCCCCGAAGCACGTGCTGACCCTGGGTGACAACCGCGCCGACAGCTGGGACGGGCGGTTCTGGCCGGGCGGACCCTTCCTGCCGGAGAACGAGATCATCGGCCGGGCCTTCTGGCGCTTCTGGCCACTGGGCACCGCCGGTGCGATCAGCGCGCCGGATCCCCTCCAGCCTCCTGCGGCACAGGGCCGCGCCAGATCCGGGGGTTGAGACCCACCGCCACCACCTGACCGCAGAGTTCTGCATCCGCCAGGGGCTGGTTGGCCGCCTGGGCAGCGAAGCCATCGTGCCGGGCCGACCAGGGGCGGCCTGGATCGAATAGCAGCCAGGAGCGACTCCCCACAGCCAGCTGAGGCGGCGCCATGCCCAGCAGTTCGGCAGGACCGAAACAGAGCGCCTGCCACAGCTGGGCCACAGGCCAGCGGGCAGCGACCACCAGCTCCTGCCAGAGGCAGGGCAGCACGAAGCGATGGCCCGCAACTCCTGGTTTGCGCTGATCGAGCGGCAGGAGCTGCTCCTCGGGATCCAGCGGCAGATGGTGCACGGCCACGGCGCGCAACACACCGGAGGCCAGTCCCTCCCGCAGGGCCCGACGATCCGCCGGTGAGCCCAGGGGTGGTTCGAGGCGCCAGCCTTCGGCAGTCGGATCAAGGTTGCCGCTGTCAGTGAGCAGGTGCCACCAGCTGACGCTGGCGAGGGGGCGCTCCGCAGGTGCGAGAGCGGCCAGCAGGGCCACCGCCTCGGCCGTGGAGATGTTCATCAGGCGCAGGCGCCGTTGCGGGTGCAGGCGCGCCAGGGCGATCAGGGCCTGCAGGGGCAGGGTTTCGCTCAGGGCGGGATCACCGGGCCAACCGGCCCGTAGCGCCTCGACGCTCTCACGCACGAAGCCCTGCTGGCTCAGGGCACGGTCACGGGGGGCCAGCAGGATCGGTGCGTCCCCCATTTCCGCCAGGGCCAGGGCACGCTCCAGCAGTGGCAGGGGTGGTGTGGTGGCGTCGTGGGCCAGGCCGATGGCACCGGCCGCAAGCTGGTCTGCATGGGGAGCCAGATCCTCACCGGCGCCGGCCCTGCTCAGACTGCCCCAGAGCGGCAGCTGCAGCCCGGTCTGCAGAGGTGGCAGGCCAAGGGCATCGGGGCTGTCACGCCAGCGGCTGGCCTGGGGCAGCAGGGCGACGGTGCCGTAGCCGGCCGCAACTGCCGAGCGCTCCAGGGAAGGCAGGCTCTCTGCCCGACCGTTGCTGGGATCCTCCAGCAGGGAGTGCGGGTCGATCAGAGCCGGAGCGAGCAGCAGGCCGCCCGCATCCACCGGCTCCAGTCGAAGGTCTGCAGCCCGATCCACAACCTCGCGGCCGATCGCGGCGATCGCTCCATCCGCAGCGATGAGCACGTCGGTCGGTGCAGGATCCAGGCCTGGGCCGCTCAGCAACGAAACCTGACGCAGCCACCTGGCGGTCATGGCAACGGCCTCAGAGGGCACCGGCGGCGGTGCGATCCAGCACCCCTCCGAGGTGGGCGGTCTGATTGAGGCAGACCACCACCGGCGGCTCATCAGTGCCGTGGGGGTAATCAATCACGGTGACACCGCCATTGCCCTGCTTCACCGCCCAGATGTCGGCGGGGTTGAGACCCAGCAGCGCACAAAGGATGGTCTTGTTGACGGCGTCGTGCGCGACCACCAGGGCCGTTTCCCCGGCATCGAGGCTGGCGGCGATCCGATTCCAGCCCTGGAGCGAACGCTCCCAGACATCGTGGATGGTTTCACCAGCGGGCATCTGCACCGTTTCCGGTGCCCGCTTCCAGGCGGCCAGCAGTTCACCCCACTGACCGGCGATCTCCTCCTCCAGACAGCCCTCCCAGTCGCCATGGCCGATCTCGACCAGGTCGGAGACGCTGGTCAGGGGCACGCCCTGGTGGTGCCGAAGGATGCCTTCGGCGGTCTGCCGGGGCCGCGACATGGAGCTGGTGTAGGCCCGGTCCAACGGCACGCGGCGCAGGAAATCGCCGGCCGCTGCGGCCTGCGCTTGACCATTGGCGTTGAGGGGGATGTCGATCTGGCCCTGGAAGCGGCCCTGACGGTTCCAGTCGGTCTCACCGTGGCGCACCAGCAGCAGCCTGGGGCCGGGACCCTTGGCTGGCAGGGTGCTGGCGCAGACCTCGGGGTGCAGATGCACGGTGCCGTTGAGGGATTCGATCTGCACGGAGACGCCGCCGCGATCATCCGGGCTGAGGTTCAGCACCGACAGGGAGGCGTTATCCAGGCGAAGCCGGCGAAACCCTGATGCAGGCAACCCCAGCAGGGTGAGAAGCAGGCAGCGCAGGATGGCGTTGTGGCCCACCACCAGGACGGTCTGCTGTGCCGTGGAACCCGGATCGTGGCTGGCGAGCAACCGGGTCACGAACCGACCGGCCTGCTCCATCAACTCGGGAATCGGCGCATAACGGCTGCCGTCGGCCCGCTGCAGTTCCAGCTGCTCGGGGTGGTGATACCAGAGGCGATGCTCGTGGGGAAAGCGATCGCGCAGCTCATTGCCGGTCAGGCCGGTCCAGGGGCTGAGGTCAACCTCCAGCAGGTCGTCGTCGCAGTGGGGGGCAAGGGTGGACCCCTGGGCCGCCAGCAGGGCCCTGGCGGTGTCGTGGGCGCGGCGCAGCGGTGAGCTGTAGGCCGCGTCGATCTGAACCCCCTTCAGGGCTTCGCCCGTGGCGATGGCTTGCTGAACGCCTGTATCGGTGAGGCTGGAGAGGTCGTCGCGGCCCTGAATGCGGTGCTCCAGGTTGAAGCTGCTCAGGCCATGGCGAACGAGCAGGATCCGCAGAGACACAGGCGCACGGCACACGATTCTTGATCGTATGAGAGGACCTCTCCCGCAGACCGACCGGCCTGAAGCCAGCGCGGCGGCGGGCCGGAGGGACCACTGGTCAGAATGCGGCGATCAGGCGGCAGGGAGCCGACACCACGGTGACAGCAGGTAACGGCCCGGCCCCACTTCCCGCTGGCACCCCCCCCGGCCGGCCGGCCCCGTTCTGGAAGCGGGGGCTGGCCCTGTTGAGCCTCGCCCTCAGCCTGTTGCTCTGGCTGAACGGGCTGGTGGTGAGCCTGAGCCGCCCCTCCGTGGGCGGAGAACTGAACCTGCGCCAGCTGGAGCTGGCGGTGTTGGCCGAGCCGGGGCTGCCGGACCCCCTGCAGGGGCTGCTGGCAGGTGCGAATCCGGCGCAGGATCTGAACCGAGCCCTGGAGCAGGAGATCCTGCGTGGAGCGGAGGCGGGAGCCCCGGCTCCGGCGGAACTGCGGTTGGAGCGAGCCCTGCTGCTGCAGCGCCTGCAGCAGCAGGACGAGGCCAAGGCCCTGCTCCAGGAGCTGGCGAGCGATGCCGAGCCGGCCAGCCCGGAAGCTCAGCTGGCGCGGACCCTGCTCGGTGAGTCAAGCGGTCCGCCGCGCTGGCCGGGGCAGCGCGCCCTTCTCCGCCAGTGGAGCTGCGAGGCCCTGGCCGATGGCGAGCGTTGCGGCTCGGCTGCCGCCTCACAACGGGCGCTGGTGCAGCTGCTGGCCGTGACGGTCCTTCCGGTTGTGGTGTTGCTGGCCGGGTGCGCCCTGCTCCTGCGTGAACTCTGGTTGCGCTGGCGTCGCCGTGCCGCACCGATGCCGCCACTGGAGGGCCCACCGCTGAGCGGGCTCGACGCGGTGCTGCTGATCGCCGGCGGCTTCGTGGTGGTTGGAGAACTGCTGACCCCCGTGCTGGTGGCCCCCCTGCTGCAGGCCATGCTCGGGGCGCTGGCCGTGGCTGAACCGCTGCGGGCCGGATTGACGGTGCTGTCGTTGTACCTGGCCTTGATGGCCGGCCCACTGGTGATCCTGGCGCTGATGCTGCGGGGTCTCGGGCCGACCCCGGCGGCTGGCTGGCTGATGTACCGGTGGCAGCCGTGGCCGGGTGCCTTGCACAAGGCGCTGCGCGGCCTGCTGATGGTCCTGCCCCTGGTCAGTCTGGTGGGCTGGCTGCAGGGGCAGCTCTGGGGCGATGCCGGTGGTAGCAACCCCCTGCTCGATCTGGTGCTTCGCAGCCAGAACCCTGCCGCGCTGGCCTGTTTCGCCCTGACGGCGGTGGTGCTGGCACCCCTGTTTGAAGAAACCCTGTTCCGGGGTGTGCTGTTGCCGGTGGCTGGCCGCAGGCTGGGGCCGCTCGGCGGCGTGCTGCTGAGCGCCCTGATCTTTGCGGTGGCTCATCTCAGCCTCGGGGAACTCCCACCGCTGTTCATGCTCGGCCTGGGCCTGGGCTGGCTGCGCTGGAGCAGCGGCCGGCTGGGACCTTGCGTGCTGATGCATGCCCTGTGGAATGGGCTCACCTTCTGCAACCTGTTGCTGCTCGGCAGCTGATCGCATCGGCTTTCAGCTGTTGCAAGGCCCTTGCTGGAGGGGCGACACCATGGTTCACTTGCGCAGTCGTGGAGTCTCGCCGTGGTCGCCGTACCGGTTCAACAGCCCAGGCGGCGGCGTGCCAACCCGATGCGGCGGCCTCTGCAGCTGATCGAGGGCTCCCTCTCGGCCCAGAGGATTGAGCGTCAGGCGCCGTGGCTCTCCAACCTGCACCGCATCGCCAATGGCAGCCTGGCAGGCCTGGGGGTGGCGGTGCTGGGGCTGAGCGCCCTCACCCTGCATTGGCAGGGGCAGTGGGGGCAGGATTTCGAGCAGCTGGAGTCGGCCCAGCGGCTTGAGCACAGGCTGCAGGAATCGGCAGCGGTGCTGGAGCAGCATCACCTCACCCAGACCCACAGGCCCAACCTGCTGCAACCCACCAGCAGCGAAAAACTTCTGTACGTCAGCGCCCCAGCCGAGGGGGATGCGGACGCGAATCGCTCCAATCTGCTGGCCCAGGTGAACACTGGTCACATCCTGGCGGGGTACTGAGGTGCTCGGGGTCCAGGAGCGACGGCGCGCCGCCGGTCGCCATCGGCGCGTCGTGGCGCTCAGCTCGGTGCCGCCGGCTCGCCTGTGGGTCGTTTTTGCCGTACTCGCGGCAGGCCTGAGCGGCCTGGCTCTACGGCTGGCCTGGGTGCAGCTCATCCAGGGTCCGGAACTGCTGCAACGGGCCCGAGCCGTGCAGACACAGACCATCGCCCCGATCGGCACACGCCGCACGATCGTGGATCGCCAGGGCCGGCTGGTGGCCCTGGATGAGGAGCGGTTCACGCTGTGGGCACACCCGCGCCTCTTCGCCTTCCCGGGGGATGATGCCGGCAGACTCCGCAGCCCGCTGGAGGTGGCGCGCCGACTCTCGACACTGCTGGCGCTGCCGATGGCCGATCTGGTGCGCGCCATGGAGGGTCGGGAGTCCGGCGTGAAGCTCGCCACCGACCTCGATCCGGAAACGGCTCACGCCATCAGAGCTCTGGGCATCAGCGGCCTCGACATCGAGGCCTATCCGCAGCGCGTCTATCCCCAGCGCAATCTGTTCGCCAACGTGGTTGGCTTCCTCAATCTCGAAAGGGTTCCCCAGGCTGGCCTGGAACAGAGCCGCGACACCGATCTGCGACGCCAGGAGGGCGCCCGCAGCCTGCGACGTGGAGCGGATGGCACACCGATCGGGCTGCAGCGCGGCGCCCTCTACGGCGACGACCTTCGCCTGCAGCTGACCCTCGATGCCCGCCTTCAGCAGGTGGCTCAGCTGGCCCTCAGCAAGCAGGTGAAGCAGTGGCGGGCCAAACGCGGTGTGGCAATCGTGATGGATGTGCGCAACGGCGAGCTGGTGGCACTGGCCTCCACCCCCACCTACGACCCCAACACGTTCTGGAATTACAAACCGGGTTTGTTCCGGGAGTGGTCCGTGCAGGACCTCTATGAACCCGGCTCGACCTTCAAGCCGATCAACCTGGCGATCGCCCTGCAGGAGAACGCGATCGATCCCTCCGGCAAGGTGCTGGACAACGGCCAGCTGACCATCGGCGGCTGGCCGATCTTCAACCATGACCGTAAGGGCAATGGTCTGATCGACTTTCCCACCGTGCTGCAGGTATCCAGCAACGTCGCGATGGTGCAGGCAATGCGGCGCGTGAAGCCGGAGAAGTTCTGGCACTGGTTGCACACCCTCGGCATCGACAGCACCCCGGATACCGATCTGCCCGGTGCCCAGGCCGGTCAGCTCAAGACCCTCGAGGACTTCCGCACGCAGCCGATCGAGCCGGCCACCGCCGCCTTCGGCCAGGGCTTCAACCTCACGCCGCTGAAGCTGGTGCAGCTGCACGCGATGCTCGCCAATGGTGGTCGCCTGGTGAGTCCGCACATCACCCGCGGCCTGCGCTCCGGCGAGGACCTGGCGCCGCCACCGCCGGCCTCCGGCGTACAGCTGCTCAAGCCGGAGATCGCCCAGACCGTCCTCAACTGGATGGAAACGGTGGTGGAGAAGGGCAGCGGCAAGGGGGTGGCGATCCCCGGCTACCGCATCGGCGGCAAGACCGGCACGGCCCAGAAAGCGGAGAACGGGGTGTATATCCCTGGTGCCCGGATCTGCAGTTTCGTCGCGCATCTGCCGATCAACGACCCGCGCTTCGTCGTGCTGGTGGTGGTCGATGAACCGCAGGGAGGCAATGCCTACGGATCGACCGTGGCAGTGCCGGTGGCCCGGCAGATCATTGAGGCCCTGCTGGTGATCGAGAAGATTCCGCCCTCCGGTCGGCGCCCCATAACCGGTTGATGACAGAGAGAGCCCAAGCCGGTTGCACTGGCTAGCTTGCAAGCACCTGTGGGGCCCGCATGGCCAACCTGCTCGATCAACTGGCGGCGATGACGGTGGTGGTCGCTGACACCGGCGACATCGATGCCATCCGGCAGTTCACCCCACGCGATGCCACGACCAACCCCTCGCTGATCCTTGCGGCGGCCCAGATCCCGGCTTACCAGAGCCTGATCGACAGCGCCCTGCGCGAATCCCGTGAGGTGTGCGGCAGCGATGCACCGGCCGAGGAGGTGGTGCGCGAAGCCCTGGACGAGATCTGTGTGACCTTCGGGCGCGAGATCCTCAAGATCGTGCCGGGTCGTGTCTCCACCGAAGTGGATGCGCGCCTGAGCTTTGACACCGACGCCACGATCACCAAGGCCCGCAAGTTGATCGGCCTCTATCGCCAGGCGGGCATCGGGCGCGATCGCGTGCTGATCAAGATCGCCTCCACCTGGGAGGGCATCAAGGCGGCAGAGGTGCTGGAGAAGGAGGGCATCCACTGCAACCTCACCCTTCTGTTCAGCTTCGCCCAGGCCGTGGCCGCCGCAGAGGCAGGCGTGACGCTGATCTCCCCCTTCGTGGGGCGCATCCTCGATTGGTACAAGAAGCACACCGGCCGCGAAAGCTACCCCGGCCCCGAGGACCCAGGTGTGGTGTCGGTGACGCAGATCTTCAACTATTTCAAGACCTACGGTTACAGGACCGAGGTGATGGGGGCGAGCTTCCGCAACATCGAGGAGATCATCGAACTGGCCGGCTGCGACCTGCTCACCATCTCGCCAGCCCTGCTCGATCAGCTGCGCCACAGCGAGGGTGATCTGAAGCGCCGTTTGAACGCCTTTGATCCAGCCCCCACCGAAGCCCAGATCCATCTCGATCAGGCCGGATTCGCCGCGATGATGGCCCAGGACGCCATGGCCACCGAGAAGCTGGACGAAGGCATCCGCGGCTTCAGCAAGGCGATCGAGGCCCTGGAAGCCCAGCTGGCCCACCGGCTTGGGGAACTGGAGGGGTCACGGGCTTTCCAGCACGCGGCCCAGGAGATCTTCCTGCTCAACGATCTCGATGGCGACGGCTGCATCACCCGCGAGGAGTGGCTGGGCAGCGATGCGGTGTTCGACGCCCTCGACACCGATCACGACGGCCGGCTGCTGCCGGCGGATGTGGTGGGCGGGCTCGGTGCCACCCTGGCCCTCAGCGGTTCTTAACCCGGCTGCTGCACACTGGGGCGAGTCCAGCCGATGACCGCGTTGAACGCCCTTGACACCATGCGGGCCCTTGCCAGCAAAGGCGAGGTCAAGTCCTTTCCCTCCGGCTCCCTGATCTTCAGCTCCGGCGAAACCGGCGACTGCATGTTCGGGTTGCTTGAAGGCAGCGTCGAGCTGAGCTGGAATGAGGACACGGCCCATGAGGTGATCCGGGCCGGTGATGTGTTCGGCGCCGGTGCCCTGGTGACCCCTGAGCACCGGCGGTACGGCAACGCCCGCGCCCTCAGCGATTGCCAGGTGCTGATGATGAACCGGGAAAAGTTCCTGTTCGCCGTGCAGGAATCACCGATGTTCGCGATCGAGCTGCTCGCCTCGATCGATCAGCGCCTGCGACAACTCAAGGACTGCACGAAACCTGCCTGACCGGCTAACCGCGCTGGAACACCAGCCGCTTGATCACCCGCTGGGCGATATCGCCGTAGCCCATCTCGCCGGAAAGGATCTGGGCGATGCGCTGCGGCGCCGTTGGGCGCTTGATCCCGAGCTGGTAGCCCACCTTCGGCACCCGGTAGAACACCTGGGCGATGCGGCGGCCCCAGGCCATCGAATCGCCCCACTCGCTGCGCATGGCACTGCTGTAGGCCGCCAGGGCTGAGAGCGCCGCCGTCTCATCACCGGCAGCGCGTGCGAGGGACTGCAGGCAGCCATCGATCGCTTCGGCCGCACGCACGCCGCTCAGCAGGGCGGGCCTGAGACCTTCGGCCAGAAAGGGATCACAGAGGGAAGCGGCATCGCCCACCACCACCACGCCCGGCGCATGCAGAGGGTGGTGGCCATCCCAGACCCGCAACGGCGAACTGCGCCGTTCACCGGCGTCCGGGCTCAGGCCAAGACTCGGCAGGAGGCGTGAGAGCACGGCGGCGGCATCGGCCGCCTCACGGCCCACGAAGGTGCCGACGCCGATGCTCCATCCCCCCTGACGGGGGAAGGCCCAGCTGAAGCCATGGCGAACGAGGCCAAATTCAAAGCGGGCGGTGGCCAGGTCGACGACCGTGGCCTCCACTTCCGCCGCCACGGCCGCAGCAAAGCGGGGCCGTGGCGGACCGAGGCCGAGAGCCGTGGCGAACGGGGAGGCGGACCCATCCGCCAGAACCAGCGTGGCGGCGCTGTAGCGATGGCCTCGGCTGACGACGCACCAATGGTTGCCTTCGCGCTCGATCGTCTCCACCGGCGAGGCATCAAGCAGCTCGGCACCGGCCCGCACGGCCTGATCAACGATGGCCTGATCGAGGCGGGAGCGCCGCACAATCCAGAATGGTGAATCGCCCGGCAGCTCCGCCACCACCGGATCCTCCAGGCACCAGCTGAAGCGCACCCGCTCGATCACCTGATCGACGACGGGCAGCAGCGGAAACGGGAACCAGCGCTGCACTGAAGCGGCCATGCCGCCGCCGCAGGCCTTCGGCCGTGGCATCCGCTCCCGCTCCAGGATCAGGACGCGGCGGCCACGGCTGGCCAGATGAAAGGCGGCGGCGGCACCGGCGGCACCGGCACCGACGACGATGACCTCAGCGTGATCGGCGGCACTCAAGGCAACTCAGACCTTGAGGATGTCGGCTTCCTTCTCGGCGAGGTGTTTCTCGATCTCGGCGATGTACTTGTCAGTCAGCTTCTGAACCTTCTCCTGCTCATCGCGGCTCTGATCCTCGGAGAAGTCGCCATCCTTCTCCTGCTTCTTCACCCGATCGATCGCATCGCGGCGGATGTTGCGCAGAGCCACCTTGCCCTCTTCGGCATACTTGGCCGCCAGCTTGCAGAGTTCTTTGCGGCGATCCTCGGTGAGGGGAGGAATGTTGATGCGGATCAGCCTGCCATCGTTGTTGCAGGTCAGGCCGAGATCGCTCATTGAGATCGCCTTCTCGATCAGGCCCAGGGAGCCACCATCAAAGGGCTGCAGCTGAATCGTGGAGGAATCCGGGGTGGTGATCGTCGCCAGCGATTTCAGGGGCGTATCAGCTCCGTAGTACTCGACATTGATCTTGTCGAGCAATGAGGCGTTGGCCCGACCGGTGCGGATGGTGTTGAAGGTGCGCTGGGTGGCGTCCACCGACTTGCGCATGCTGGCGTCGAGATCCATGGCTGGGGAGGAGAAGTCGCGGGGAATCGAAGAGGGTTGGCTACAGGCGGATGGATCCAGGACGCGGATCAGACCGAAGGCACGATGCTGGTGCCGATCGACTCGCCACGCACGGCGCGGCCAATGTTGCCGGCACCGAACAGATCAAACACCACGATCGGGATGGCATTGTCCTTGCAGAGGGCGATCGCCGTGCTGTCCATCACCTCGAGCTCACCGCTGAGCACATCGAGGAACGAGAGGCTGTCGTAGCGAACGGCATCGGCGTGCTTGTTCGGGTCCTTGTCGTAGACCCCATCCACCTTGGTGGCCTTGAACACCACATCCGCACCGATCTCGGCGGCCCGGAGCGCGGCGGTGGTGTCGGTGGTGAAGAAGGGGTTACCGGTACCGGCGGCGAAGATCACGACGCGTCCCTTCTCCATGTGGCGGATCGCCTTGCGACGGATGTAGGGCTCGGCCACCTCCTGCATCGAGATGGCGCTCTGCACGCGGGTGGGCACACCGGCGCGCTCCAGACCGTCCTGGAGGGTGATTGCATTCATCACGGTGGCCAGCATGCCGACGTAGTCGGCAGTGGCCCGATCCATGCCCGCAGCGCTGCCCTTGAGGCCGCGGAAGATGTTGCCACCACCGACGACGATCGCCAGCTGGGTGCCATCGGCCACCACAGCCGCCACATCCCGGGCGACCGCATTGACGATGGCCGGATCGATGCCGTGGCCCTGGTCGCCCATCAGCGCTTCGCCGCTGAGCTTGAGCAACACGCGCTGGTACGCCATCCGTTAGCGCCTGCAGGTCATCTGGCCGAACAGTAGCAAGCGTGTGTGTTCCGGCCGGACAGGCGTCCGCTCGGACCGGGGACGCTGACAGGCCCAGGACTCAGGGGTCAGAACTCAATGCCGGCCTGGGCCTTGACCCCCTGCTCACGGAAGGGGTGGCGCAGCAACTTCATCTCCGTGACCAGATCGGCACGCTCCAGCAAGGCCGGTGGTGCGCCCCGGCCTGTGAGCGCCACATGGGTGAGGGGCGGGCGCAGGGCCAACCCCTCCAGCACCTGCTCCACCGCCAGATAGCCCAGCTTGAGGGCCACATTCACCTCATCCAGCACCACCAGCTTGCGGTTGCCATCCGCCAGATAGGCGCAGGAGCGCTGCCAGGCCAGCTGGACCAGCTCACGATCACGGTCACGGTCCTGGGTTTCCCAGGTGAAGCCCTCACCGAGGGCATGCCAGTGCAGGGCCTCGCCGAACAGCTCCAGCGCCCGGGCCTCGCCCGGATGCCAGCCGCCCTTGATGAACTGCACCACGGCGACCTGCTCCCCGTGGCCAAGGGTGCGCAGCACCAGGCCGAGGGCTGCGGTGGTCTTGCCCTTGCCATCACCGGTGAACACCAGCACCAATCCCTTTTCCAAATTGCGTTCACCGACGCGCTGCTGCTGCACCTCACGGCGGCGGGCCATGCGGCGGCGATAGCCATCGGCGTCCTGCTCAGGCGCCAGGGCACCGCCGGGGCCCAGCTCAGCGGCGGTGGCATCAAGATCGCCGCCGGCAGTGGCCTCAAGGGGGATGGAATCGCTCACGGCAAAGGCGGGTTCTGCCGATCACTCTGCCGGCGGATGCGGCATTCCGGGGGCGATGCGCCTCAGGCCGCTTCAAGCCGCTTCAGGCCGGTGGCGGTGCCGGGCCAGGGCTGCATCCACGGCCTGCTGTTGATCGCGCCGCGTGATCCAGTGGTGGTAGGTGCGGGTGTGGATCGCCACGGAGTGGCCCATCATCCGCGCCGCCACGGTGTCCGGCAGGCCGATGTGAATGGTGCGAACAGCCCAGGCGTGGCGAAGGTCGTAGGGGGTCAGCGGCAGGTCGTAGCGGCGGAACTGCTCGGCAACGCGACGGCCCACCTGCTGCAACGTGGTGCGCCGCAGATCGGTGCAGACGGGGGGCAGCAACTGCCGCGCCTCACCGAGGCGCGGCAGATCGAACAGATCAACCCACTCGGGCTGGAACGGCCACACCTGATGTTCACCGGTCTTGCTGGTGGGCAAAACCCGGATCACCCGATCGCCACCGGGGGCCAGGGCCGCCAGATCCGTGAAGAACACTTCATGGTTGCGGAGGCCATAGGCGGCCATCAGGCCATAGGCCAGACGCCAGCCGGGGTTGGGGATGCGCTCCAGGGCCTGGAGGATCTGCTGATCGGTGGGCAGCTGCCGGAACTGGGCCGCATGCAGGCCGTAGCCGGCGGCCCGCTCCGACCAGTCGGCCGGCAGGGGCAGCTGCGCCGAGCGGGCCAGGGCCGCCAGGGCCGTGCCGCACTGCTGCCGGCCCCGCGAGGCCAGGTGATAGCTCTCGAGCACCTGCTCCAGCAATGGAGCCCCCAGCGGCAGCTGCAGCTCACTGGCCATCTGCTGCAGACGGCGCAGATAGGGGAGATAGGCGGCTGTCCAGGTGGTGCGGGAGCCGGCTGGATTGCGGCGGCGGCGCGGATCGGCGAAGAACTCACGCTCGAAGCGCTCGATGGCGGCGTTGAGCGGGCTGGGGGCGGCGAACCGCTCGGTGCTGCCGGCCTGATCCGACGGCAGCCCTGACCCCGTGGCCGTGGCCGGCGCTGCCTGTCCAAGCCAATGGCTCCAGTCGAAGGACTGTTGATGCAGCTGCTGCAGCACCCGCCGCAGGCTGAGGCGTGCCTGCTCGAGGCCGGCGCCGTCGGCAGCCAGACCGAGGCTGAGGCGCTGCACCGGCTGGCCAGGACCGCCGTGGCGGCAGGGCAGGGGCCCGCGCAGGCCAAGACGGCCGCCACGCCGCTCCAGCCGCAGCGCCACGCCGCTGGCCGCCAGCAGGGCGTTGTGCTCGCGGATGGCTGGATCCAGGGGGTGTGGCTCTGTTGCGGCTGACGCCATCGCGCGGACTATGGGCGAGGCGCGTGGGGCCTGACGTTATCGAGCAGCGGCTGGAACGGCCAGCCCCGGGCCTTCAGCGTTACGCTCAGCCCCATTCCTTCTGACGATCCCGCGGGCATGGCCAAGGTCGGCGTGCTGTTGCTGAACCTCGGCGGCCCTGAGCGCATCCAGGACGTCGGCCCGTTCCTCTACAACCTGTTCGCCGATCCGGAGATCATCCGCCTGCCCAACCCGGCACTGCAGAAGCCGCTGGCCTGGCTGATCAGCACGCTGCGGGCCGGCAAGTCGCAGGCGGCCTACCGCTCGATCGGTGGCGGTTCTCCGCTGCGGCGCATCACCGAGCAACAGGCCCGGGAGCTGCAGAGCAGCCTGCGCCAGCGGGGCATCGAGGCCACCAGCTACGTCGCGATGCGCTACTGGCACCCCTTCACCGAATCGGCCGTGGCCGACATCAAGGCCGATGGGGTCGATGAGGTGGTGGTGCTGCCTCTCTATCCCCACTTCTCGATCAGCACCAGCGGCTCCAGCTTCAGGGAGCTGCAGCGCCTGCGCCAGGCGGATCCGGCCTTCGCCCGCCTGCCGATCCGCTGCATCCGCAGCTACTACGACGACCCCGGCTACATCGGCGCGATGGCCGAGCTGATCGCCCGGGAGATCCGCGCCTGTCCCGATCCGGCCAGCGCCCACGTGTTCTTCAGTGCCCACGGCGTGCCGAAGAGCTACGTGGAGGAGGCCGGCGACCCGTACCAGACCGAGATCGAAGCCTGCGCCCGGCTGATCATGGAGCGGCTGGCTGCCGACCTCGGCCATGCCAACCCCTACACCCTGGCCTACCAGAGCCGGGTGGGCCCGGTGGAGTGGCTCAAGCCCTACACCGACGACGCCCTGCATGAACTGGGGGAGTCCGGCGTCAAGGATCTGGTGGTGGTGCCGATCAGCTTCGTGAGCGAGCACATCGAAACGCTCGAGGAGATCGACATCGAGTACCGCGAGATCGCCACCGAAGCGGGGATCACCAACTTCCGGCGCGTACCGGCCCTCGACACCACCCCCTCGTTCATCAACGGCCTGGCAGACCTCGTGCAGCACGCCCTGGAGGGACCGGAGGTGAACCTTGATCAGGCGGCGGCGCTGCCCACCCGCGTCAAGCTCTACCCCCAGGACAAATGGGCCTGGGGATGGAATAACAGCTCGGAGGTCTGGAATGGCCGCCTGGCGATGCTCGGCTTCTCGGCCTTCCTGCTGGAGCTGCTGAGTGGGCGGGGGCCCCTGCACGCGCTTGGGCTGCTCTGAGCGGAGGCTCCGTGCCCCCTGGCTGATCGCGCTGCCCCTGGCGACAGCCCTCGGGGTGCTGATTCCGGCCGAAGCACTGCGAGCCGAGCAGCGCTGGGCCCAGGGGGTCTTCCCGGTCAGCCGTTTTCTCGGATACACGAGCCACTTCGGCGAGCGCAGCGGAGCCGCAGGCCGGCGTGAACGGCACACCGGGCTCGACATCGCCGCACCGCTTGGCTCAGCCGTGCGCAGCTGGTGGAGCGGCAGCGTCGAGTCGGTGATCAACGACGGGAGCTGCGGGGTCGGGGTGGTGATCCGTTCCGGCGACTACGTCCACACCTATTGCCACCTGGCCGGCCGCGTGGAGGGCGGCAGCTACCGCAGCGGTGGAGTGAGCCTGCGGGCCGGCAGCCGCGTGCGGGGCGGACAGACCATCGGCCACGTGGGCATGAGCGGACGCAGCAGCGGCCCTCACCTGCACTGGGCGGTGAGCTGGCGCGGTCGCTGGCTCGATCCAGGCCGGATCCTGCGGGCGATGGTGGCGGCGCGCCGATCGTGATCGGCGACGGAGGGGCCCATTCCCGTGGCCAGACCTTAGGGTTGGTCCATCCGTTCATGCCCGACGCCGCTGCCGTGACCGTCACGTCCGTATCGCCCGCAGCCGCTGCCGCCGACCAGTCGTTCCCGAGACGGGTGAACGGCGGTCATGCCCTGATGGATGCCCTGCATCGCCATGGCGTCCGCCACATCTTCGGGTATCCCGGCGGCGCGATCCTGCCGATCTACGACGAACTGCACAAGGCGGAGGCCCGCGGCTGGCTGAAGCACATCCTGGTGCGGCATGAGCAGGGCGGCAGCCACGCCGCCGATGCCTATGCCCGCGCCACGGGCGAAGTGGGGGTCTGTTTCGGCACCTCCGGCCCCGGTGCCACGAACCTGGTCACCGGCATCGCAACGGCCCAGATGGATTCGGTGCCGATGGTGGTGATCACCGGCCAGGTGCCCCGCGCCGCGATCGGCACGGATGCTTTCCAGGAAACGGACATCTTCGGCATCACCCTGCCGATCGTGAAGCACTCCTGGGTGGTGCGCGATCCGCGTGACATCGGCCGGATCGTGGCCGAGGCGTTCCTGATCGCCTCGAGCGGTCGCCCCGGCCCGGTGCTGATCGACGTGCCCAAGGATGTGGGCGTCGAGGAGTTCGACTACACGCCGGTGGAGCCGGGCACGGCCATCCCCGCCGGCTTCCAGCTGCCACCGGCGCCGGAACCCACGGCCCTGGCCGAAGCCCTTGAGCTGATCCGCCAGGCGCGCCGGCCGCTGCTCTATGTGGGCGGTGGCGCCATCAGCAGTGGTGCCCATGCCCAGGTGCATGCCCTGGCGGAGCGCTTCCGCCTGCCGGTGACCACCACGCTGATGGGCAAGGGCGCGTTCGATGAACTGCACCCGCTGGCGGTGGGCATGCTCGGCATGCATGGCACCGCCTATGCGAACTTCGCCGTCACCGAATGCGATCTGCTGATCGCGGCCGGTGCCCGGTTCGACGACCGCGTCACGGGCCGGCTCGATGGTTTTGCACCGCGGGCGCGGGTGATCCACATCGACATCGATGCCGCCGAGATGGGCAAGACCCGCCGGCCGGACGTGGCCGTGGTGGCGGACGTGAAACGGGCGCTGGAGGCGATGCTGGCCAGCTCCGCCGGCGAGGGTTCCGGCGGCCGCACCGATGCCTGGCTGGAGCGAATCGCCACCTGGAAGCAGCACTACCCGCTGGTGGTGCCGGCCCCGGAAGGGGAGATCGCGCCCCAGGAGGTGGTGAGCCTGCTGCAGGAGCTGGCACCGAAGGCCTACATCACCACCGATGTGGGTCAGCACCAGATGTGGGCCGCCCAGTTCCTGCACACCGGCCCGCGCCGCTGGATCAGCTCCGCCGGCCTCGGCACGATGGGCTACGGCATGCCGGCAGCGATGGGCGTGCAGACGGCCTTCCCGGATGAGCAGGTGATCTGCGTGGCCGGTGATGCCAGCATCCTGATGAACATCCAGGAACTGGGCACCCTCAGCCAGTATCAGCTGCCCGTGAAGGTGGTGGTGCTCAACAACGGCTGGCAGGGCATGGTGCGCCAGTGGCAGGAGAGCTTCTACGACGAGCGCTATTCCGCCTCGGAGATGACCGGTGGCATGCCGGACTTCCCGGCCCTGGCCGAGGCCTTCGGCGTTCGCGGTGTCCGCATCAGCGAGCGCAGTGAGTTGCGCCAGCAGCTCAGCGAGGCCCTGGCCCATCCCGGCCCGGCCTTCATCGAGGTGCAGGTGCGCCGCAACGAGAACTGCTACCCGATGGTGCCCCCCGGTGCCAGCAACGCCCAGATGGTGGGCCTGCCCTCCCATCCGGAACTGGCGATCGACACCAGCCGCGATTGCCACAGCTGCGGCCACACCAACGCCAGCTCGAACCTGTTCTGCCCCAACTGCGGCAGCCGGCTTTGATCCGGGCTCTCCTGGCCGCCCTGGGGCTGCTGGCCGCCGTCCTGCTGAGCGTGCCTGGCACTGCGGCGGCGGCCGAGGTGCTGCAGGTGCGCAGCGGCACGCTGCTGCAGGTGGGCGACCACAACCGCACCTACAGCGTGGAGCTGGCCTGCGTGCACCTGCCGGCCGGTGGTGATGAGGCTGCTGCCGCGTGGCTGCGGCAGCAGCTGCCGCGACGCACCCGGGTCAACCTGCGCCCGCTGGGCAACCGCGAGGGAACCCTGCTGGCCCGGGTGCAGCGGCTGGAGGGCGGTGGCAACGCTGCCACCGATCTCGGTGCTGGGCTGATCAGCGCCGGACTGGCGTCGGCTCTGCCAGAGTGCGCGGCCTGAGCCATCGCTGCAGCCCATGGGCATGAACCGCACCGCCAAAGGTATCGTGCTGGTGCCGAGCCTGCTGCTGGGCGGCAGCTTCCTGGCCGCCGCCGTCTGGGGCGAGGCGGCGGGTGACAACCGCAACCTCGCCCTAGGCCTGGGCGGAGCTCTACTGGGGGCCGGGCTGCTGGCTCAGCTGTTTCCTGAGCAGCAGCCCGAAACCGGAGAGGACGAACGCCCTTAGCGGCTGGCCGGCGCGGGAGCCGCACCGGTGCCGGCGGTGGGCTTGGCCTGGTTCTGCGTGTCCTGCACGAGGCGGAAATACTCGGAGGTGGGATAGATCACGAAGTTGTCGTCCTTGACGTTGATGATCTCCCTGAGCACGGCGCTGATATCAGCCACCTGGGGCTTGAGCTTGCCACGGTCGGCAGCTGGCAGGCTGGCAATGGCCGTCTCCATGTCCTTGTAGGTGAAATAGAAGACACCACGCGGGCCCTGGGGCGTATTGATCGTCAGGAACGGTTTGGTGAAGAACACGGGCACGGCCAGGCCGTCGTTAATCTGCTGATCGGTAAGTCCCTGGCCCTTGAGCAGCTTGAAGGCCTGCTCGCGATCGGAGGCGTCGCCGACGATCGGTGCAACGAAGGGCTTGGTTTTGTCCTTGAGCTGCTTGTTGAGTTCAGCGATCTTGGCGTTCATCACATTGAGGGGAACAGCCGCAACGCTGACCTTCAGCGTAGGGTTGCTCTTTTTCAATGCACTAACTTGCTGATTGGCTGCGCTGCTCTGCAGGTAGAGCGGCAACAGCAGATCCTTGTCGCGGGGAATCGGCAAAGGGATGCCGCGCTCATCCACCAGCACAAACACGGGAATCACCTCGAGCTTGCGGATCGCCTGGTCCTCGGGAATCGCCTGGGCCGGGCCCGTGAAGATCAGGCCTGCGCCCGCAAGACCACAGGCTGCCAGGGCGGCGGCACAGCGGCGGCGGATCTGCTGGAGCCACACTGATCGGCGGCGGGTCATGCGACCAAGATTGAAAAAGGAACTCTAAGCAGCAAAAACCGCTTAGTTTCTCGCCACTGGACGGTGCCCCTCATGACCACCGCAGAGCCATCCGCCCAGGCAGGCACGTCCCGCCGGCAGATCCGGCCTGACATGCCGCTGCTGGCCCACTGGGGCGCGGGAAGCCCCCTGGTGGCAGCGCTCAGCCTGGCGGCGGTCGTGGTGGGCGCGCAGACCCTGGCGGCCAGCACACCCCTGGCCAGCCCGGTGCGGATGCTGCTGCCGAGTGAAGGCCTGCTGGCGGGGCTGGGCGATGGCCTGCGGCGCGGCTACGCCCAGGCGATGGCGGAAGGTCGCACCTGCGGTATGCGTCCACCAGCGCTGCAGCTGGGTTGGGTGGAGCCTGGGGCGGATCCACGTCCAGCTCTGGAGCAGACGCCGCGCACGTCCCTGCTGGTGGCCCCGCCGGCCGCAGACCTGGCGGTCTACGGGCGCCTGGCCGCCGAGCAACGCCTCAGCGTTCTTCTGCCCCTGCAACGGGGGCGCTCCCTGGAAGGCCTGGCCCAGCTGACGGGCTCCGACCGGCTCTGGCCGGTGGTGCCGGCGCGGAGCCTGGAGGTGGATCGGCTGGCGGAGGGCCTGCTGGCGGAAGGCCGCCGCCGCGTGATGGTGGTGCGCGACCCGAGCGCCGACAGCCTGGCCCTGAGCAGACGCTTTGAAGCCAGCTTCAGCACCGGCAGGGGCACCGTGATCGGCGCGGATGGCGCGGTGATCAGCCTCGATGGCAACGACCGCGCCGGCATCGAGCAGCTGATCCGTGACGTGGACTGGTATCGCCCGGATGCCCTGGTGGTGCTCACCAGCAGCGAGAGCAGCCTTGCCGCGAGCCTGCGCCGCGCCACCTGGCCGGAGGGGTTGCTGCTGGCCTGGGCCGCCCCCCTCAAGGGTGATCTGACCCAGGCGCAGCTGGGGGTGGATCCCCAGAGCCGAGGAGTGGGCTGGGCCGGTTTTGCCAGCCGCTTCTCGCAGCGCTGGGGTTACCGCCCTGGCCTGGTGGAGAGCGCCGGCTACGACACCGGCCTGATCACCCTGCTCGCTTCGGTGCCGGTGGCCGGCAGACCGGGCTGGGATCTGCAGTGGTTCAACGCCAGGGCGAAACCGCTGCCGTTGTGCGCAGCGCTGCAGCAACGGCGGTTGGGGGCGTCGGTCCGGCCTCAGGCTGCCACCAGCCGGCTCGATCTGGCGCCGGGCATCAGCCCGGGTGCCGAGCTGAACCTGCAGCGTCTGGCCAGCGGCGCACCGGCAGCCCCACCCCCCTGATCGCCCCCCGCCATGTCGATCCCGCCGCCACTGGTCTTGCCACTGGAGGCTGCGGGTCTCGAGGCGATCGCCGAGGTGGGCGGGAAGAACGCCTCCCTGGGCGAGCTGATCCGAGGCCTGAAGCAAGCGGGGGTGCGCGTTCCCGGAGGCTTCGCCACCACGACCAGCGCCTATCAACGCCTGCTGGCATCCGGTGGTCTCCGGGGTTCGCTGCAGGGCCTGCTCACCGATCTCGACTGCAACGACCTGCCGAGGCTGCAGGCGGTCGGCGCGGCGGCGCGGCAGCTCGTTGCCGACACGCCACTGCCAGATGATCTACAAGAGGCGATCGTGGCCGCCTACCGCCGGATGGGCTCGCCGGCCGTGGCGGTGCGCTCCAGTGCCACCGCCGAGGATCTGCCCGAGGCCTCCTTCGCCGGCCAGCAGGAGACGTTCCTGAACGTGCGTGGTGAACGCGCCCTGCTGGCGGCCTGCCGGCGCTGCTACGCCTCCCTGTTCACCGACCGGGCGATCGTCTACCGGCATCTGCATGGCTACGACCATCTCGACGTGGCCCTCTCGATCGGGGTGCAGCGGCTGGTGCGCGCCGATCTGGCCTGCGCCGGGGTGCTGTTCACACTCGATACCGAATCCGGTTTCCGCAATGCGGTGCTGTTGACAGCCGCCTACGGACTCGGTGAACCGGTGGTGCAGGGAGCGGTCAACCCCGATGAGCTGCTGATCTTCAAGCCCACGCTGCTGCAGGGTTTCGCGCCGATCGTGGGCCGGAGGCTCGGCAGCAAGGCGATCCGGATGGTGCTCGGCGAACCGGATGGCACCCACTGTGAGCCGGTGCCGCAGCCGGAACGCCAGCGCTTTGCCCTCAGCGATGGTGAGGCGCTGGCCCTAGCGCGCTGGGCCTGCCGGATCGAAGCGCACTACAGCGCACGTCGCGGTGAGCCGACGCCGATGGACATCGAATGGGCGAAGGATGGCGAAAGCGGTGAGCTGTTCATCCTGCAAGCGCGGCCGGAAACGGTGGAATCACGGCGCAGCGCCGCAGTGCTGCGGAGCTGGCAGCTGGAGCCCCATCAGGCGGAGCTGATCTGCAGCGGGCGCGCCGTAGGAGCCTCGGTGAGCAGCGGCCGAGCCCGCCTCCTGCGCGATCCGTCGCAGATCGGGGACTTCAGCCGCGGTGATCTGCTGGTGAGCGAACGCACCGATCCGGACTGGGAACCGATCCTGCGTCTGGCGGGCGGTGTGATCACCGATCAGGGCGGCCGCACCTGCCATGCGGCGATCATCGCCCGGGAGATGGGCATCACGGCGATCGTCGGCACCGGCGATGGCAGCCGGCGGATCCGCGATGGCGAACTGATCACCGCCAGCTGTTGCGAGGGTGACGAGGGCCACGTCTACCGAGGCGCGATCCCATTCCATGAGCGCAGGCAGGAGGTAAGCGATCTGCCGACCACCCGCACGCGGATCCTGATGAACGTCGGCAACCCGGAGGAGGCGTTCCAGCTGGCGGCGATCCCCTGCGACGGCGTCGGGCTGGCCCGCCTCGAATTCATCATCGCCAATCAGATCGGCGTGCATCCCCTGGCCCTGATCAGGCCTGAGGCAGTGCAGGATCCGGCCGAACGCCAGGCCATCAGCGCCCGCTGCGCCGGCTACGCCGATCCCGTCGACTACTACATCGAGCTGCTGGCCCAGGGCATCGGGCGCATCGCCGCCGCCTTCCACCCCCGGCCCGTGACGGTGCGCTGCTCCGATTTCAAGAGCGATGAATACGCACGGTTGCTGGGCGGGCGCTGGTTCGAACCCCAGGAGCGCAATCCGATGCTCGGCTGGCGTGGTGCCAGCCGCTATCACGCCCCGGGGTTCCGCGAGGCCTTCGCCCTGGAATGCCGGGCGCTGCGGCGGGTGCGCGAGGGCATGGGGCTGGCCAACGTGATCGTGATGGTGCCCTTCTGCCGGACGCCCCGGGAGGGGGAGCAGGTGCTGGCGGAACTGGCGCAGCACGGTCTGGTGCGGGGCGAGAACGGACTGCAGGTGTGGATGATGTGCGAACTGCCCGCCAACGTGATCGCCCTGGAGGCCTACGCCAGCCTTTTCGATGGGTTCTCGATCGGCAGCAACGACCTGACCCAGCTGACCCTGGGCATCGACCGCGACTCCACCCTGGTGGCCGACCTGTTCGACGAACGGGACGCGGCGGTGCTGGCGATGATCCGCCTGGCGATCCGGACGGCACGGGGTTGCGGTCGCCCGATCGGACTGTGCGGCCAGGCCCCGAGCGATCACCCCGGCTTCGCAGCGCTGCTGGTGGCCGAGGGGATCGATTCGATCAGCCTCAATCCGGACAGCGTGATCAGCACGCGCCTGGCGGTGGCGGACCTGGAGCGTCAGTGAGCGGCACTGGTACGCAGGGAGGGGCTCCAGATCAGCAGACGCTCGAGCAGCAGCAGGTGGGCACCGGCCCGCAGCACCGACAGAACGGCCAGGGCGAAACACAGCGGACAATGCAGCAACGACATCAGCGCCACCCTGGAGACGCCTCGATCCTGATGGCAGTGGGCCCGGGTGCCGCAAGGTTCTGCAGAATGGTTGCGCGATTGCCGCTGCGATGGTTCTGATCGAGGAGCTCGACGCCCTGGATCTGCTGATCTGGCTCGGCCGTGGTACGGCCGTCGCTCAGCGTCTCGGCTGCGATCAGAGCACGATCAGCCGGCGCAGCCGCCAGTGTCAGCAGGTGTTCAATCTGCGCCTGCGCCGCCAGCAGGCCGGCTGGGATGTGAGCCGGATCGACCCCTTGCTGGAACTGGAGCGGGAGGTGCATCAGCTTTACCGCCTGCGCCAGGGCAGGCAGCTGCGGCTGGATGCAAGCCTGCTGGCGGCGCCGCTGCTGCGGTCGGGGCCTCCCCAGGGCTGGATCGCCGGTGATCTGGATCGCCTGGGCTGGCGGCGCCCGCTACAGCTGCTGCAGGAGCGCATTCTCGATGCCTGGGTCACGGCGATGGGGCAGGAGCTGCGTCAGCTGGAGGGTGGCGCGTTCTGCACGATTCCCCTGGCGCGCACGCCGCTGCAGCTGGCTGGGCGGCCGGGCCATCCCCTGCTGCATCAGGGCCGGCTGCAGCTCAATGATGTGCGTCACCTGCCACGCCTGGCGCCCCGCCAGGGCCGCTACCCCCGCACGGAATCGCTGCTGGGGGACGCCTGGCGCCGCGAAACACCCGCCCAGCCGATGGAGGAGAGACAGTGCGGCGACGCCCCAGGCCAGCACCCGGGCGATGCGCTGACCCTCCACTACGGCACAGCCTTCAGCCTCATGAACCAGGCCGCGCTGCTGCCCCTGCCCCTTGAGCTGGGGGTATGCACCGAACTGACCCTGGTGGTGCGCCGCGACCTGATCGAGCAGCCGGCAATCGCGCTGCTGATCGCGGAGCTGCAGCGACGGGTGGCGGCGGCGGCCCGGGCACCGGGCGTGGCGGATGGCGCACTCGTCTGCGTGCACTGAGCCGGAGGGGCCCGGGGCGGTGCTCAGTCCAGACGAGTGGAGACCCGATAACAGGCCAGCCAGCGGTTGACCTGCGGCCGCAGCCGCGGCGGGACCTCCGCCACCAGCTGCCCCAGCTCCAGGGCGCCGAGGCGGCGCAGGTCACGCACGTCGACATGCCACAGCGCTTCCGCCTCACGGATCAACCGCGCCCAGGTACGGCTGTTCTGCCAGCGCTGCAGCTGAATCTGCTGATCGGTCCTCTGGGGCATGGCCAGGGCCGCAGGTGGACAGGCCAAGGATGACCGTCCCGCCCGCTGCGGTGCCGTTCCAAAGCCTCAGCTTCCCGTTGCTGAAGCAAATCAGGCGGAACGGCGCTGCAATGGGTCGTCGTCGACGGCGACCACCGGGAAGTTCAGCAGGGCCGCCTCCCGCTCGGAGAGGCGCCGGCTCCAGGCGCCGCTGATCGGCTCGTTCCAGCGGAAACCCGCCTCACGGGCCTTGTGGCGCTCGTCGTAGGAGAGGCGGGCACGGTAGAGCCGCCGGGGCTCAAGGCCCGCCTGGATCAGCTGCTCCAGCTCGGGGCAGCGCTCGAACACCTGCACGATGTAGAGGCAATCGGTGAGGGCGCGGTGCGCTGCCCAGACCGGCACGCCATAGGCCAGGGCCAGGTCGCGCACGGAGGGGTTGGCGCGCAGCCCCTTCTCCGCCGGCCAGCGCAGATCCTCCATGCTGCAGAGCCAGGGCCTGCCGATCGCCGGCAGGTGGCCGTGGCCGAACCACTGGCGATCGAAGGCGGCGTTGTGGGCCACTACCAGATCCGCCGCCGCCACCATCGCCTCGAAACACTGCAGCGCCTGTTGCCAGGGCTGGACCAGCCGCGTCACGGCCGGATCGATGCCGTTGATGCCCCGGGCGGGATTGTCGTCGCAGGGCAGCAGAAAGGAGATCTGGCTGAGCACGGCGCGATGCGCCACGTCGAACAGCACCGCCCCCACCTCGATGCAGTGACCTCGCTGCGGATCGAGGCCGGTGGTCTCCGTGTCGAGGATCAACAGGCGCTGCGGACAACCTGGAGGGGAGTCAGGTTCAGCTTCAGGTTCAGCGACGACGGCATCCGCAGCATCGGCTGGATCCGCCGGCGGTTGCACGGCGGCCACTTCCTCGGCGGCCTCTGCCTCGGCAGCCGCTTCCTCAACGACGGGTTCGTCAACGACAGGTTCGACCGCGATCGATTCCGCTGCGATCGGTTTCGAAGCAACGGGTTGCACGGCAACGGGCGGCGCAGCGAAGCTCAACAGATCCACCTGCTCCCAGGCGGAGCCGGTGCCGGCCTCTCCCTGCATTGATGCTCGCGCAGCTGATGGGGTCATGATCCCAGCTCGGCCGGGGTGCTGCCTAGGGTCTCGTCAGATGCAGATGCACCCTTGGCCCAGGCCCTCGCCAGCGGCGACACCGCACCCCTGATCGCCCTGCGGGATCAAGACGGCATCGAGCGCCGCAGCGATCAGCTCGGCGGCAAGGCCCTGGTGCTGTTTTTCTATCCGAAGGACGACACCCCCGGCTGCACGATGGAGGCCTGCGCCTTCCGCGACAGCTACGCCGATCTGCAGGCCCTCGGCGCCGAGGTGTGGGGCGTCAGCGGTGATGACGCCGCCAGCCACGGCCGTTTCGCGGCGCGCCACCAGCTGCCCTATCCGCTGCTGGTGGATCAGGGCAACCGGCTGCGCCGCGCCTTCGGCGTGCCGAGCGTGCTCGGGCTGCTGCCGGGACGTGTCACCTACGTGATCGACGGCCAGGGGGTGATCCGCCATGTGTTCAACAACCTGCTTGATGGCCCCGCCCACCGCCGCGAAGCCCTGCAGGCCCTGCGCCAGCTGGGATCCGGCGCCGCCGGCTGAGGCCTGAGGCTGCGCGATGCCCCGCTGGCGCCAGGACAACGACCTCTGGCTGGTGCAGCCAGACGGCGAGCCCCGCGGGCTGATCGAGTTCATCGGCGGCAGCTACCTGGCGGCCACGCCGCAGCTCAGCTACCGCCGCCTGCTCGACACCCTGGCGGGCCGGGGCTGGTGCATCCACGCCTGGAGCTATGTGCCGGGTTTCGATCACCAGAGCCAGGCCAACGAGGCCTGGCGGCGCTTTCGCCAGCGGCGCGATCCAGGCGAACGGCCGCTGCGGCTGGGCCACAGCCTCGGCTGCAAGCTGCACCTGCTGGCCCCCGATGGCGGCCGCGGCTGTGATGGGCTGGTGGCCCTGAGCTTCAACAACTTCTCAGCCGAGCGCTCGGTGCCGCTGCTGGCGGAACTGGGCCAACAGTTCAACTTCCGCAGTGAATTCAGCCCCTCACCGCAGGAAACGCTCGAGCAGGTGAGCCGCAGCTACAACCAGCCCCGCAACCTGCTGGTGCGCTTCGATCGCGATGGCATCGACCAGAGCCGCCGCCTGCTGGCGGTGCTCCAGGCCCGCCCGCACGATCGCTCGCAACTGCTGGAACTCCCCGGCGACCACCTCAGCCCCAGCAGCGCCGGCCTGCGGCGTCAGCTGCTGGGCAGCTGGGCCGATGACCCCAGCCGCCAGCGCACGATGGAGCGGCTGGCGACGGCGATCGAGAGCTGGTGGGGGACTGCCACTCAGCGGGACTAGCCAGGGGCCTGGTGGTTGGCCAGCACGCGGTCTTTCGCACGAAGAACTGATCCAAGCGGTCTGAACGAGGGAAGTCTGGGAGATCCAGCTGATGCTTCCACCGTTGAACAGCGCCAGCGCGACCTACCAGACCCCGCGATTGCTGCAGCCGATCCAACTGCTGGATCTTCTGGAACTCGAGGGCACCACCGCCGCAGCGGCCCGGGCGCTTGGCATTTCTCAGCCCAGCGTCAGTCGCCGCAGGCGCCAGTTGGTGCAGGAGCTGGGAATCGACCAGGGCCCTTGCCTGCAGCTGCTGCGCCGTGCCTACCAGGCCCACCGGCTGGAAGCAGGGGCCTGGCGACTGGGAAGCTCTCCCTGGCTGGAGGCTGCCCTGCTGCGCCAGCAACGCGGCAGGGCCGTGCCAGCTCGCTTCCGTCACCCCCGCACCTGGCGGGAGCTGGTGGCGGGACATGTGATCGATGGAGCCTTGATCAGCGGTCTGGATCTGGATCTGCTTGTGCCGGAGCTGACCATGACCCAGAGCGATGCCGTGGCGTGGCAGGAGTGCCTGCTGCTGCCCGTCGCCCGGGGGCCGCTCGGGTTGCTGCTACCGCCGGTGTTGAAGGGCCTACCGCCTCGATGGAGCCAGGTGGCGGTGCCGCCCCAGACGATGGCGCCAGGGCTGGCGGCCTTGGTACGCCGGCACCAGTGGCAGTGTCTGCACGCCGCTCCAAGCTGCCAGAGCGCACCGGCCTGGGGGGAGTGGCTGCGCCAGCAGAACATGCCAACGGTGGCAAGCCCGGCCTGGGTGCACGAATTATGGGCGCACCTGCCCGGTTGGCACTGGCAACCATGGCCTGGTGGGGTGGATGAACAGCACTGGCTGCTTGTGCTGGAGAGCAGCGTGCGGGAGCAGCACTACCTGCAAACACTGCTCAGCACTTTGAGCGCTGCCCTGACAAGTGATGCAGTTTCTGAATCACCGATCCCGTGAAGCGGTGGACAGCGCTGCAAGCCACCCCACAGCGGCGCCTGAAGCTGCGCCGCTCTGATGCACTACTTCATACCCCCCCGTTGGTCTACAGCCATGCCCTGTCGCCTCCACCGGCTGCATCAGCTCTGTGCCGCCGGCCTGCTGCTGCCGCTTCTGGCCGGAACGGCCAGGGCCGATGAGCAGGCCAGCACTGCACCAACAGAGAACGCGACGGGTGCCTACGCCACGCTGGGCCTGGGTGGCGCCTGGCCGCAGGACGTGAGTGGCAACACCGCTGTGATCGGTATTCCGGTGAACGGGAGCTACAGCCTCAATGGCGGATTCGCCGGCGAAGTGGGTGTCGGCTACGACTTCGGCCCGGTGCGCAGCGAGCTCACTTACACTTACGCTAATGCCAATCTCACAAGTTTGTCTGTTTCCGCACTGGGGGTGAACCTCGGTAGCGCCAGTGTGAGCAATGGCGCTGTGAGCACCAACTCGCTGCTGGTGTCGGCCTATGTGGACATTCCCACCAAGAGCCGCTGGGTTCCCTATTTGGGTGGAGGCGTGGGCTACACCAATGTGGGCTGGGGCGCTTACTCCGTCAGCGGCTTCGGTGCAACGGCAACTCAGACTGCTGGCAGCCAGGGGGTGTTCGGCTACCAGGCCAAGCTGGGCCTGAGCTACCTGGCCAGCAAGAAAGCTGATGTGTTCGTCGAAGGCACATATCAGGGCGCAGCCGGCTTCTCGGTGAGTGGTGTGAACTACGACTCCCTGAGCAGCTGGGGCGCACGCCTGGGGGCCCGCTACCGCTTCTGAGGCTGCGCTGCAACGGCAGCGGCCTTGGACCAATCGACAGGGGCTGCCCTGCGAGAGGTTCACGGCAATTCGCCAGCGACAGCGAGAGCCCAACGCGCTGGGGCTCTCGCTTTTTTGTATTTCCTCGCCAGCTCTTATCTCGTCGTTAATGGCTTGAGGAACGGGTTGCGTCCCTTGGAGTGGTGTAAAAGCCGAGGCCTGTGATCTGATCGGAGATCAGTGATCAGGCAGCTGCAGCAAGTGCAGCTGTTGATTGATCTTGCAGCTGATGGCTGGTCTTGTCCAGCTTGGCCATCGAGAGTGCAGAGAAGACGCTGCGGCCATCGAGCTGCTACTCCTCCTGCTGCTCCAGATCTTGCGCCAGTGCTCCGTGGGGAATACCCGGAAGGCGAGGACGTCCTCCCTGGCCTGCCCCATAAGGGCGGCAGCCACCATGTCCTGGCTGCCCTTGGGCACCTTGGCCAGGAGGTTGCGGGCAAAGTGCACGCGGCAACGCTGCCAGCTGCACGCACCTGGGCCCGCGCTCGCGCAGACGCCGCAGGAAGGCGGTCCAGGAGGTCTCGTCCTCGCTTTCGCCCACCTCGATGCCGAGCACCTCCCGCTGGCCCGTGGCCGTGATCTCCACGGCCACGATCACCGCCCTGGAGATCACCTGCTTGCGAGCCTGGTCACCCCCGTGCAGGTACGTCGCAACGAGGTAGACATACGGATATCGGCTGAATTCCAGCGGCCGGTTCAGGACGGCCTGCGCCTGGGTGTCGAGGCCCTGGCAGATGCGGCTCACCTCCGATTTGGAGATGCCGCTCTCACAACCCAGAGCAGCGACAAGCTCGTCGACCTTGCGGATGGAGACGCCGGAGATGCAGGCCTCCATCACCACCGCCCACAGGGCCCAGTCCACCCGCCGGCGGGGCTCCAGCAGCGATGGGAAGAAGCTGCCCGTCCGGAAGCGTGGGATGCGCAGCTGGATGTCACCGGCCGGAGTAGCCAGCAGGCAATCACGGCTGCCGTTGCGGAGTCCGCGCCGCTCAGCGGTGCGCTGATGGCGCTCAGCACCCCCTGGCGCACCAGTTCGGGGATCAGCTCGCCGGCGGTGCCGCTGCCAAGCAGCTGCGCCAGTTCTGTGGCGGCAGAATCGAGATGGGCATGGTCTGGTCTCAGGGAGGTGGTGGTGCACTGGCCTCAGTCACAGACCAGCCCACCCATTCCCCCGCAAGGGCTCTGAGCAACGGACCGTCAGCACCGGCTACACCGGTGCTGAGCCCAGGGACTTACACCACTTGGCGGGACGCACCCTTCAGGAGGAGCTACTGGAAGCCGGAGACCTGCCAGACAGTCCCGATGAGGCCGGCATCCCAAAACTATGCACCTCGTGCATAAGTGCGCATGCAGGGGATGGAGATTCGCCAGCGTCTGCTGCGGTCCGGCTGTAGAACGTCTCAAAGTGGGGCGAAACCGCACCACCGCATCGTTGCGAAGGTTCTCGCGCCGTCCTTCGCGCGACCACTGCCCTGAAGCCTGCCTTCCAAGGCATCCTGAGGCAAACCAGGGCGCGCTTCTGATCCAGCCCCGCCCTCGGCTTGCCTGCACTCCGGCCTCCCCTACTCGCAACACGTCTTGCCCCGATGCCTGTCCTCGCCGACCTCGTCAACGACCTGATCGCCCTGATCCCGGCAGACGGCAGCCGGATCACGAACGAAGAGATCCGCACTGCTCTTGAACAGGAGGCGGAAGAGCCAATCAGTGATGCCCTGCTTGAGGACGTGAAAAGCCGCGTCGTGGCGATGGGTGACGCCGAACGGGCGCGGGGGCCAGGCGGCGGCTTGAAAGCGCCAGGAGTTGCAGCGCCACTGAAAGCAGCGTCTGCTTCCAACTCGGCCCGCACCCGCCGCAGCGGCAGCGGCTCAGCCGCGCCAGCCCCCCAGGCCGTCATCGCCCCTGGCACCACGGCGGCCTCGGTGCTCACGGGGGAACTGCGCAACCAGATCGATCGGATCTGGGATGCCTTCTGGAGCGGCGGCATCGCCAACCCGCTGGAGGTGCTGGAGCAGCTCACCTACCTGCTGTTCATCCGCCGGCTGGATGAGCTGGAAACCCTGGAGGAGCGTCGCAGCCAGCGTTCCGGCCAGCCGATGCGTCGCCGCATCTTCCCGGAGGGGGCGGATGAGCAGGGGCGCCCCTGGAGCGAGCTGCGCTGGAGCCGCTTCAAGGAGCTGGGCGAGGCCGCCTCGATGTTCAAGGTGGTCGGCGAGCGGGTGTTCCCGTTCCTGCGCGAGCTGGGCGGTGAGGAGTCGGCCTACGCCACCCATATGCGTGATGCCCGCTTCACGATCCCCACGCCGGGGCTGCTCACCAAGGTGGTGGAGCTGCTCGATGCGGTGCCGATGGAGGACCGCGACACCAAGGGCGACATCTACGAGTACATGCTCGGCAAGCTGGCCACCGCTGGCACCAACGGCCAGTTCCGCACGCCGCGCCACATCATCGAGCTGATGGTGGCGATGACCGAGCCCACCCCAAAGGATGTGATGGTGGATCCGGCCTGCGGCACCTGCGGCTTCCCGGTGGCCGTGGGCGAATACCTGCGCGAGCACCACCCGGAGATCCTCAGCGATCCGGAGCTGCGCGAGCACTTCAACCATGGCCTGTTCCATGGCTTTGATTTCGACACCACGATGCTGCGCATCGGTGCGATGAACATGCTGCTGCACGGGGTGGAGAACCCCGATGTGAGCTACCGCGACTCGCTTTCAGAAGATGGCGCGATCGAAGAAGACAAGTACACCCTGATCCTGGCCAATCCGCCCTTCGCGGGATCACTCGACTACGAGAGCACCAGCGGCAAGCTGCAGCGGGTGGTGAAGACCAAGAAAACCGAGCTGCTGTTCATGGCCTTGTTCCTGCAGCTGCTCAAGCCGGGTGGCCGGGCGGCGGTGATTGTGCCCGATGGCGTGCTGTTTGGCTCCAGCAAGGCCCACAAGGAACTGCGCCGCACCCTGGTGGAAGACCACTTTCTCGAAGGTGTGGTGTCACTGCCGAGTGGTGTGTTCCGCCCCTATGCCGGCGTGAGCACCGCGATCCTGTTCTTCACCAAGACCGGCCGTGGCGGCACAGACCAGGTGTGGTTCTACGACATGACGGCCGACGGCTGGAGCCTCGACGACAAGCGCAACCCGCTGCTGCCGCTGGAGAAACTTGGGCCCGCTCCCAAGGAAGCCCTGGCCGAAGGCGAGCACGACAAGAACAACCTGCCCGACTGCCTGGCCCGCTGGCGCCAACGCAAGGATGCCGAACGTCAGCGGGAGCGCACCGCCCAGAGCTTCTGCGTGCCCAAGGCGGAGATCGCCGAGCAGGGCTATGACCTCAGCCTCAACCGCTACAAGGAACTGATCCACGAAGAGGTGGAACACCGGCCACCGCTGGAGATCCTGGCCGAACTGCGGGCGATCGAGCAGGAGATCCTGCAAGGGATCGAGGAGCTGGAGGGGATGCTGCGATGAAATGGCCGAGCATTTCATTGGGTGAGGTGGCCTCTCTAGAAAGAAGATCCCTTGCCCCTGAGCAGATCGAAAGTGGCACAAATTATCTTGGACTTGAGCACATTGAAAGTGGCGGTCGAATAATCAAATACCAAAGCGTTGAGAGCGGTGAACTCAAAAGCAATAAGTTCATTTTTGATCCCGAAACTCTTCTTTATGGAAAACTTAGGCCTTACCTCGCCAAGGTCTGCATTCCAGATCGTGAAGGATGCTGCAGCACCGACATCATTCCGATTCGCCCTGGCAAGCGCCTAGACATTGGCTACCTGAGGCATCTTCTTCTCTGGAAGCCATATGTCGATAAAGCGGCCAGCCTTTGCTCTGGCGCCAACCTTCCACGGATATCACCCTCAACACTATTGGAGATCGAAATCCCCCTCCCCCCACTGGAGGAGCAGCGGCGCATCGCGGCGATTCTGGATAAGGCTTCGACTGTCAAGCGACAATCAGCAAAAGCATTAGCACTGACTGAAACCCTCTGCATTGCAAGGCTTGAGCAACTACTCGCCACTAACAAAGGTCTACTAGTTACCCAAAGACTTGAAGAGCTATGCGTGACAGGGGCTCCGATTACGTATGGGATCCTGCAGCCCGGGCCCGACCTTAACGGGGGCGTTCCTTATGTCAGGCCAAGCGAGATCAAGAATTCACAGATTGACCTTGGGAGGCTCAAGCGAACCTCCCTTGAAATTGCACGGAAATACTCGAAGTCGCAGCTGAACTCAGGCGATATTCTTCTGACCATCGTCGGCACAATTGGAGAGGCGGCAATTGTGCCCCCAGAACTAGAAGGGGGCAATATTACGCAGTCGAGCGCCAGAATCAGGATTGACCCCGACCTTGCCAATCCTTTGTACGTCTACCACTTCCTTAAGTCCCAGCATGTAAGTCGGCAAATAGAGCGAGATCGACTGGGAGTTGCTGTTGAGCGCCTAAATCTTCATCACGTGAGGGATATAGAGATCCTCTGTTTGCCAAGGGATATCCAGGAAAAGTTTGCCGCAGAAGCTGATTCTCTGAAGCAACTAGCCTCGCGGCACTCAAGGCTGGTCAAACACGCGAACTCATTGCTTGGGTCGTATAGCAATTCTCTGCTTGGTAGCCGCCAAGGCCTATGAAAGCCACAGAAGCCAAGCTCCTCCAGATCCTGGGTGCTGTCTCCCAGTTCATCATCCCGATCTACCAGCGCACCTATTCATGGACGCTGAAGGAATGCCAGCAGCTCTGGGCTGACATCCTCCGCGCCGGTGCCACTGAGCAGATCGGTGTGCACTTCATCGGTTCGGTCGTCCACATCGACGAAGGCCTCGGCAACCTCGCGGTGCAGGCCCCAAAGCTGGTGATCGACGGCCAGCAGAGGCTCACCACCGTCACCCTACTGCTAGCGGCCCTGGCCGATGTGCTGGATGCGCTGCCAGAAGAGGAGCAGGAGCCGATCGAGGAGTTCGCTCCGGCCATCATCCGCGAGACCTACCTCACCCGCCGGCACCAGAAGGGCGACAAGCGCTTCAAGCTGCTGCTCTCCGATACTGATCGCGCCACCCTGATGGCGCTGGTGGATCCCACCGCTGCAGTGCTCCCAGCTGAGCCCTCGATTCGCATCCAGGCCAACCATCAGTTCTTCCTCGAGCAACTCCGCGCATCCACCACGGATCTGGCTGTGGTGTGCCGTGGCATCAGCAAGCTGCTCGTGGTGGATGTGGCTCTCTCCCGCGATCAGGACAATCCCCAGCTGATCTTCGAGAGCATGAACTCCACCGGCCGGGAGCTCTCCCAGGCCGATCTGATCCGCAACTACGTGTTGATGGGCCAGCCGCCCGAATTGCAGGAGCGGCTCTACACCCTCCACTGGCGGCCCATGGAGCTGGCCTTCGGGCAGGAGGCCTACAGCGGCAACGAGTTCAGCGCCTTCATGCGCGACTTCCTCACCCTCAAGACCGCCGAGGTGCCCCGGCTTGATCTGGTCTACGAGGTGTTCAAGCAGTACGAACGCAAGCCCGACGTTGCTGGTGCGGGCATCGAGGCCTTGCTGCGCGATCTCCACTCCACTGCCATCCGCTACTGCCGCGTCGCGTTGGGGCAGGAGCCTGACCGCCAGCTCCGGGATGTCTTCCACGACCTGCGCGAGCTCAAGGTCAATGTGGTCACCCCGTTGCTGCTCGAGCTTTACGGCGACTTCGAGGGCGAGCTACTCAGCCGAGATGAACTGCTGGAAGCCCTGCGCCTCTTGGAGGCCTACGTGTTCCGCAGAGCGGTTTGCGCCATCCCCTCTAACTCCCAGCAGAAAACCTTCGCCACCTTCAGCCGCGCTCTGCGGCGTGAACCGGGGCACTACCTGCCCAGCTTCAAAGCCCACCTGCTTGATCTGCCCTCCTATCGGCGCTTCCCCTCCGACGAGGAGTTTCGCCGCGAGATCCAGATCCGCAACCTCTACAAGTTCAACAAGAGCTGCAGCTACTGGCTCCGCCGCCTGGAGAACCACCAGCGCAAGGAACCGATCGCCGTGGCCGACTACACGATCGAGCACATCCTTCCCCAGAACCCTGAGCTCTCAGCTCCCTGGCGCGAGGTGCTGGGGCCGGAGTGGCGGCAACTCCAAGAGGAGTGGCTGCATCGCCTCGGCAACCTCACCCTCACCGGCTACAACCCCGAGCTCAGCGACCGCTCCTTCATCGACAAGCGCGACCACCAGGAGGGCGGCTTCCGCACCAGCCCCCTTCGCCTGAACCAAGGCCTGGGACAGCTGGAGCGTTGGGATGTGGATGCCATGCGCCAGCGCGGGGAGATCCTCGCCGCGCGTGCCTTGGAGGTCTGGTCGTCACCCCAGCTCAGCGAGGAGCAGCGCCAGGCCTACCGGCAACCCAGCCGGCGTGAGGCCGCCACTTACACCCTCGCCGACCACCCCCAGCTGGCCAACCCCCAGATCCGGGCGGTCTTCGACCTGTTGGATGCCCGCATCCGGGCACTGGATCCAAACGTGAGCCAGGAGGTGCTCAAGCTCTACATCGCCTATAAGTCCGAGACGAACGTCGTCGACATCGTCCCCCAGGCCAAGCGGCTGCGCCTCAGCCTCAACATGCCCTTCGCCGAACTGGACGACCCCAGGGGCGTCGCCAAGAACGTGGCCGGCGTCGGCCGCTGGGGCAATGGCGAGGTGGAGTTCGCTGTCGCCAGCCTGGAGGAGGTTCCCTATGCCATTGGCCTGATTCGCCAGTCGCTGGATCGGCAGCTGGAGGGAGAGTCGTGAAATGTCCCACCAGCCTTAGTCTCAGGAAGCGGCAACCGTTCCGGCCGATTGCCTCAGCCCTATGACCCAAGCCCCCCCTGCTGCGATTGGAGCTGAAGGCCAGGCCTGGGCAGTCACAGCCGAGAAGATCAGCGACGTGGTGAACCGTCTGGTGGCGGCAGCCACGCCGCTGCGGTTGATTGCGTTCGGCTCAGCCGCCCGGGGTGAACTGGCCGCCGCCAACGACCTGGATCTGCTGGTGGTGGAGCCCGAGCTCACCAGCCGCTACAGTGAAACGGTGCGCCTGCAGACGGCACTACGGGGCGTGTTGATGTCGGTGGATCTGGTGGTGACCAGCCAGGCCCGCTTCAACGAGCGCTGCCAGATCCCCGGCACGCTCGAGTATGCCGCGCACCGCGAGGGACGGGTGCTCCATGACTCCCTCTGATCAGGCACGGCTGTTGCAGCGCAAGGCCTCTCAGGACCTGGCCGTGCTCGACAAGCTGCTGGACGATCCAGCCATGACTCTTTGGTCAGAATAGTGTGATGGCAACTTCCCCATCTGCCCCAATCACCATCCCGCTCGACCCGCGCATCAGCGCCGTGGCCGCCAGTATTGCAGCGGCCATTCCGGAGGCGCAGGTGCGGTTGTTTGGGTCGCGTGCCCGGGGCACAGCCAGGCCCGACTCCGATGTGGATCTACTGATCACCGTGCCCGATCCCTGGTTGGCCGATCACGACCGTATGCGCGTCCTAGGTGATCTCTGGCGTCGCCACTCCAGTTATCGCTTGCCTCTCGATCTACTCCTTTACTCCGAAAGCGAAGTGATCGAGAGAAGGCAATACCGCAGTGCGGTCACCACACGGGCCTATGAAGAGGGGATCCTGCTGCATGGCTGATCCCGATGCCATTCGTTACCTCCGCATCGCCCATGCCGATCTGGCGGAAGCGCAACGCATGCTGGAGCTCTCGGGCTTCCGCGACAGCAGCATCGGTTTCCTGTTGCAGCAGGCCTGCGAGAAGGCCCTGAAAAGCTGGATCCACTCGCTTGGAGGCCTCGCACCTTTCACCCACGACCTGGTGGCCCTGATGGATTGGCTGAAAGAATCGGGAGCCGATCTCAGCCCCTACGAAGGGATCGCTGATCTCAGCTTCTTTGCGGTTCAGACCCGCTACGACGACAGCCTGGCGAACCCAACGCCTGATTGGCCGCTCTTGCTCAGCGTCTCGGCGTCACTGATCGCAGAGTCGGAGCGCCATCTCGCATGAGCTCCGGCCTTTCCCAGTACGCCCTGATTGCAACTCAGTGGCCCGAGCTGCACGCCGAGGCCGTGCGGGTGGAGCAGTGCGCCCTCAGCGATCCGCGCACCGCCTGCTTCTACGCCCGCCGCACGATCGAGCTGCTGGTGGAGTGGGTGTACGACAACGACGCCCAGCTGCAGCGGCCCTTCGGCTACGGCAGCCTGGCAGATCTGATCTTTGCGCCGGATTTCCGCGACATCGCCGGAGAGGAGATGCGCCGTTTCCGGCTGCTCAAGGATCTCGGCAACAAAGCGGTGCACCGGGTTGAGCCGATCCGTGTCGGCGATGCGGTGCTGGCCGCCACCGAGCTGTTTCAGGTGCTGCGTTGGCTGGTGCGTACCTACGGGCTCAACCGCGAGGCGGTGCAGGGGCTCAGCTTTGATCGCACGCGCCTCCCTGATCCGCAGGCCAGCCAGGCCGCTGCGGTACAGACCCGGGAGCAACTGGAGGCCCTGGCCGAGCAGCTGGCCGAACGCGACCGGCAGCTGCGTGATCAGCGTCTGGCCACCCTCGCTTCCCAGGAGGAGCTGGACACTCTGCGCCAGGAGATCACGGCGCTGCGCAAGGCCAACCAGGCCGCCGCTCAGCCCGAAGCCGATCAGAGCGAGTTCGAGACCCGTCGCGCCTACATCGACCTCTATCTCGAAGAAGCCGGTTGGGTGCATGGCCAGAGCTGCACCCACGAGCACGAGGTGCAGGGCATGCTCAATGCCAGCGGCCAGGGCTTCGTGGATTACGTGCTCTGGGGCGACGACGGCAAACCCCTGGCCCTGGTGGAGGCCAAGCGCTCCAGCCGCGATCCGATGGAAGGCCAGCGGCAGGCTGAGCTCTACGCCAACTGCCTGGAGCAGCGCTACGGCCAGCGGCCGCTGATCTTTCTCTCCAACGGCTATCGCCATCGCCTCTGGGACGACCTGCGCTACCCGCCGCGTGATGTGCAGGGCTTCTACAAACAGGATGAGCTCGAAACCCTGATCCGCAGACGCGAGATCCGGCTACCCCTCGCCCAGGCCACGATCTCCACCACGATCGCCGGCCGCCATTACCAACAACGGGCGATTCGGGCCATCAGTGAATCCCTGGAGCAGGGCCGCCGCAAGAGCTTGCTGGTGCAAGCCACCGGCACCGGCAAAACACGCACCGCGATCTGCCTCACGGACCTGCTCAGCCGCTGCAACTGGATCAAACGGGTGTTGTTTCTGGCCGATCGCACCTCCCTGGTGTTGCAGGCCGAACGCGCCTTCCGACGTTTCCTGCCGGACTGTTCACCGGTGAATCTGGTCACCAACAAAGGCGGTGAGGGGCGGGTGTTCCTCTCCACCTACCCCACGATGATGAATCTGATCGATGCGCAAGATAGCCGTGGCATCAGGCGTTTTGGTGTCGGCCATTTCGATCTGGTGATCATTGATGAAGCGCATCGCAGCGTCTACCAGAAATACGGGGCAATCTTCTCCTACTTCGATGCACTGCTCACCGGCCTCACCGCCACCCCACGAGAAGAGATCGACCGCAACACCTACGAGCTCTTTGATCGCGAGATCGGCATGCCAACCGATGAGTACGGCCTCGATCAGGCCGTCGCCGATCGCTTCCTGGTGCCGTTCAAGCCCATCGCCGTGCCGCTGCGCTTTCCACGCGAAGGCATCCGCTACGACGATCTGAGCGATGAGGAGAAACAGCAGTGGGATCTGCTCGACTGGGAAGAGAACGTGCTGGGCGCTGGCCGGGTTGATTCCGGCGCCATCAACAGCTGGCTGTTCAATGCCGACACCGTGGATAAGGGGCTTGAGGTGCTGATGACCAGGGGGTGTCTGGATACGGGGGGTGATCGCCTTGGTAAGACGGTGATCTTCGCACGCAATCACAACCATGCCGAGTTCATCCGTGAACGGTTTGATCATCACTACCCCCATCTCGCCGGCAAGGCAGCCCGCGTGATTGATAACCAGGTCAAGTACGCCCAGTCGCTGATTGACGAGTTCGCCGATCCCCAGAGCGAGCTGCGCATCGCCATCTCCGTCGACATGCTGGATACCGGCATCGACATTCCAGAGATCGTCAATCTGGTGTTCTTCAAACCGGTGCGCTCCCGCACCAAGTTCTGGCAGATGGTCGGGCGCGGCACCCGCACCTGCACCGATCTGTTCGGCCCCGGCCAGAACAAGGAGTGCTTCTGGATCTTTGATCTCTGCGAGAACCTCGACTTCTTCCTCGCCAATCGCGGCAGTGAGGCCAATGCCGCACCCGAAACCCTGAGCACCCGCCTGTTCCGCAGCCGCCTGGCCTTGATCGACACGATCGATCAACAGGCCCTGCAGCGCAGTGCGCCGGCCAACGACGACCTCACCAGCCATCGTCATGAACTCGCTGAGCTGCTGCGCTGCCATGTGGCCGCTTGCCCTGCCGATAACTTCCTGGTGCGTCCCCATCTGCAACTGGTGGAGCGCTTCCGCACCAACGAAGCCTGGACGCAGCTCAGCCCCGACGACCATCAGGCCCTGGCCAGCACCCTGGCGCCATTGCCATCAGCCCATGCAGAACAGCAGGGTGATACCGATGCCGATGCCCGCCGTTTTGATCTACTGCTCTACACCATGCAGCTGGCACTCCTGCGCGCTGAACCGCGCTATATGCGACTCCAGCAACAGCTGCGCGAGCTGGCAGCACAACTGGAGGCCCGCGCCAACATCCCCCAGGTGGCGGCTGAGCTCGAACTGATTCGTGACCTTTTGCGTGATGAGTGGTGGCAGGCCATCACGGTGCTGATGCTGGAAGAGGTGCGGCGTCACCTGCGCTCCCTGGTGGGTCTGATTGAAACCAGCGCCCAGGTCACCCTCTACACCAACTTCGCCGATGAACTCGGCGAGCTGCGGGAACTCGATGCAGCCTCCCTGATCAGTCGCGATGAATTCCAGCAATTCCGGCTCCGTGCCCGCGACTTCCTGCGCGCCCATCAGGATCACCTCACCATGCAGCGATTGCGCCGCAATCAGCCACTCACGCCTGCGGATCTCGATGAACTGCAGCGCTTTCTGCTCTGCCATGGCGTCGGCAGCGAGCACGCCATCCAACGGGCCTCAGAGGAATGCAATGGCTTTGGCCTTTTCATTCGCTCACTGGTGGGCCTGGATCGCAATGCCGCCAAGGAGTTGTTCGCCGAGTTTCTGGCCGAGGGCACCCATACCGTCAGCCAGATCCGCTTCATCAACGAGATCATCGATGAGCTCACCAGCCGCGGTGTGATGGATCAGTCGCGTCTCTACGACCCGCCCTTCAGCGATCTGGCACCGATGGGCCCCGAGGGCCTGTTCACCGAGTCTGAAGTGGATGACATCTGCGACCTGCTTGGACTGATCAAGGCCAGAGCCATGGCGCCGCAAGCGGCCTGACTGCCCCTCACACCCGCAGCGCATCCAGCACCGAGCGATCCTCGAGGGTGGAGGTGTCGCCGCTCACCTCCTGGCCGGCGGCCAGGGCGCGCAGGATGCGGCGCATGATCTTGCCGCTGCGGGTCTTGGGCAGGGCATCGGTGAAGCGGATCAGATCGGGGCGGGCGATCGGGCCGATCTCCTTGCCCACGTGCGCACGCAGTTCGGCGTTAAGGGCGTCATCGGCGCTGCGGCCGGCTTCGAGGGTCACGAAGGCCACGATCCCTTCGCCCTTGAGCTCATCGGGCCGGCCCACCACAGCCGCCTCCGCCACGGCCGGATGGCTCACCAGGGCGCTCTCGATCTCCATCGTGCCGAGACGATGGCCGCTCACGTTGATCACGTCGTCGACGCGGCCCATCACCCAGAAGTAGCCGTCGGCGTCGCGGCGGGCGCCATCACCGGCGAAGTAGAGGTGGGAGCCATCGGCCGGGCGGATCTCCTCCCAGTAGCTCTTGCGGAAGCGCTCCGGATCGCCGTGCACCGTGCGCATCATCCCCGGCCAGGGGCGGCGGATGGCGAGGTAGCCGCCCTGATCGGCGGGCTGGGAGTTGCCGTCCATGTCGACGATGTCGGCGACGATGCCGGGCAGGGGCAGGGTGGCCGAGCCGGGCTTGGTGGGGGTAGCGCCGGGCAGGGGGCTGATCATCACGCCGCCGGTCTCGGTCTGCCACCAGGTGTCGACGATCGGGCAGCGATCACCGCCGATCACATCGCGGTACCACATCCAGGCCTCGGGGTTGATCGGCTCGCCGACCGTGCCGAGGATGCGCAGACTGCTCATGTCGTACTGATCGGGCACCTCGCGGCCGCTCTTCATGAAGGCGCGGATCGCCGTAGGCGCGGTGTAGAAGATCGTGCAGCGGTGCTTCTGGATCACCTCCCAGAAGGCGCCGGGCTTGCTGGGGCGCGGTGCACCCTCGTACATCACCGTGGTGGCGCCATTGGAAAGCGGCCCATACACGATGTAGCTGTGACCGGTGATCCAGCCCACATCAGCGGTGCACCAGTGGACGTCGCTCTCCTTGATGTCGAAGATCCACTGGAAGGTGAGGTGCGCCCAGAGGTTGTAGCCGGCGGTGGTGTGCACCACCCCCTTGGGCTTGCCGGTGGAGCCGGAGGTGTAGAGAACGAACAGGCGGTCTTCGCTGGCCATCGGCTCGGCCGGGCAGTCGGTGCTCTGGCCATCGACGAGCTCATGCCACCACAGGTCGCGCCCATCCGCCATGGCGCACTCGCCACCGGCACCCGCCAGGCGGCGCACCACCAGCACGTGCTCCACGCTGGGGGCGCCGCCATTGGCGCCGAGGGCCTCATCCACCGCTGGCTTGAGCGGCACCGGCTTGTCCTTGCGGAAGCCGCCATCGGCGGTGATCACCAGCTTCGCCTCGCCATCGATCAGGCGATCGCGCAGCGCATCGGCGGAGAAGCCGCCGAACACCACCGAGTGGGGGGCACCGATGCGGGCGCAGGCCAGCATCGCAATCGCTGCCTCCGGCACCATCGGCATGTAGAGCGCCACCAGATCGCCCTTGCCCACGCCCAGCGCCTTGAGGGCATTGGCGGCCCTGCACACCTCGGCGTGCAGCTGGCGGTAGCTGAAGGTGCGCGTGTCGCCGGGCTCCCCCTCCCAGATCAGGGCCGTCTTGTCGGCGCGGGGGCCAGCCAGGTGGCGATCGAGGCAGTTGTAGGCGAGGTTGGTGGTGCCGCCCTCGAACCAGCGCGCAAAGGGCGGGTTGCTCCAGTCGAGCACCGTGTGGAACGGCTCGAACCAGTGCAGCTCGCGGCGGGCCGCCTCGCCCCAGAAGCGATCTGGATCAGCGGCGGCGCGATCCCACAGGGCGCGATAGGCCTCCAGTGACCCGATCGCCGCCTGGGCCGAAAGCGCAGCGGGCGGCGCGAACAGCCGCTGCTCCTGCAGCACCGATTCGATCGTGGCGGCGGATGCAGGGGTGGACGGCTCGGACATCGACCGGTGCGGCGGCAGGGGTTCGGGGCATTCAAGCCGCCCCACGCCGCCGCTGCCAACGGAACGATGCCAACCGTGAGGGCGGCGGGCTCCCTTCAGCCCAGGCTCACACTCAGGCCGGGTAGTAGTAGAAGGCCGCCGCCAGGATCGCGTAGGTGGCCAGCAGCAGCACTCCCTCCAGCCAGTTGGAGCGGGCATCGAGGCTGACCAGGTTCACGATCAGCACCCCCAGCCCCAGGGCGATCACCTCGAAGCCCGTGAAATCCAGGTCCATCGGCTGGCCGATCGCCGCGGCGGTGAACACCAGGGCCGGTGCCATCAGCAGCGCCACCAGCAGGCTCGATCCCATCGCCAACGACAGGGGTAGATCCATCTGGTTGCGCAGGGCACCCCGCACCGCCGGCACGTATTCGGAGAAGCCGCCCACGATCGGGATCACGATCACACCGGTGAACAGCGGCGAGAGGTGCAGCGCCTCGGTGGCCCCCTCCAGGCTGCCCACGAACACCTCCGACTGCACCGCCAGGCCGGCGGTGCTCACCAGCAGCAGGGCGATCCAGGGCCCCAGGCCGGCGCGGCCCGCATCGTGCTGGGCCTCGGCCTCACCGTCCTCCAGCAGCAGGTGGGGCGGCTCGAACAGGTGCGTATGCGTCACCAGCGAGAACACCAGCGTCAGCAAGTAGATCACGATCAGGATCGCCGCCACCGTCAGCGACAGGCCATGAATCGCGGCGACATCGTCGATGCCGGACGTGGAGATCAGCGCCGCCGGCAGGGCCAGGGCGATCACCGCCAGGGTCATCGCCGCGCCATTGGTGCGCACCACCGCCGGCTGAAAGAACTGCTCCGGGTAGCGCAGGCCGCCGCAGAGCATGGCCATGCCGGTGACCAGCAGCACATCCGAGAGGATCGCGCCGGTGATGCTGGCCTTCACCACATCGATCAGGCCCTGCCGCAGGGCGGTGATGGCGATGATCAGCTCGGCGCAGTTGCCGAACACGGCCGTGCAGAGCGCCCCCACGGTGGGACCGCTGCGCTCGGCGATCGCCTCGGTGGCCTGGCTCAGCAGCAGGGCAAACGGGATGATGCCGGCCCCCGCCAGGGCGAACACCACCGGCTCCCGGGCACCGTCGTGCTCCGCCAGCAGCGACAGGGGCAGGAGCAGCAGCAGCGGCAGAAGCAGCTTGCGGTTCAAGGAGGTGCCTGGGGAGTTCCCCCGTCCTACCCACCACGATCACCGCAGCGCGAGTGCAGGCCCGCAGGGCAGGATGGGGACATGGAGATGCCGGCCGCCTGCCTGTTCGATCTCGATGGCCTGCTGCTCGACACCGAGCCGCTGCACGCCGAGGCCTGGCAGCGGGCCTCTAGCCACTTCGGCCGCCCGCTGAGCCCCACCGAGCTGCTCAGCCTGCGGGGCCGCCGCCGCCTCGATTGTGCCGAGCAGGTGCGCCTGTGGATCCGTGAGAGCGGCCTGACGGCACCGGACAGCGAGGCGCTGCTGGCGGTACGCCAGCCGATCGCCGAGGCCCTGATGCTGCAGGCCCCGCCGATGGCTGGCGCCCGATCGCTGCTGGAGCGCTGCGCCGCCCTGCAGATCCCGATGGCGCTGGCCACCAGCAGTTCCAGTGCCGCCGTCGCCCACAAGAGCGGCCCCCACCCCTGGCTGGGGCTGATCACGGTGCGGGTGCATGGCGATGATCCGGACCTGCGGGCCGGCAAACCGGAGCCGGACGTGTTTCTGCTGGCGGCCGAACGGCTTGGAGTGGAGGCCCACACCTGCTGGGCTTTCGAGGATTCACCGGCTGGTGCCACGGCCGCTGCGCGGGCGGGATGCCGCGTGCATGTGGTGGCTCCCGCAGGCCTCGACCACCGCAGTTATCCCGATGGTGTGATCTGGCTGGACAGCCTCAACGACCTGGCCATCTGAGCTGCGCCAGGCGCGCCTCTGCCGGACGCCTCAGTAAAGGCGGCTGAGCACGAATTCCGGCAGGGCGAGCAGGGCGCTACGGCTCTCGGAGGTGGGCAACCAGCTCAACGCTTCCCGGGCTTCGTTGGCGAAGCCTTCAGCCAGCGCGCGGGAGCGGGCGATGGCATCGCTGCCGCGCACCAGCTCCAGGGCCTGCTCCAGATCGCCCTCTTCGCTGAACTCCCGGTCGATCAGGCCGGCCAGGGCCGGGCGCTCCTCGAGGGCATAGAGGGCGGGGGCGGTGAGATAACCGGAGGCCAGATCACTGGCGGCGGGCTTGCCCAGCTGCTGGTCGCTGCCGGTGAAGTCGAGGATGTCATCCACCACCTGGAAGGCCAGGCCGAGCTGGCGACCGAAGCGATAGAGGTCGTCGAGCTGGGAGCTGGGCAGACCACTCAGCACACCAGCGGCGCGGGCGCTGTTGGCGATCAGCGAGGCGGTCTTGCAGTAGCTCTTCTCGAGGTAGGTCTCGAAGCTCTGGCCGGTGTCGTAGCGGTACAGGCCCTGGCGCACCTCGCCATCCGCCAGATCCATGATCACGCGCGAGAGCAGCTTCACCACCTCGAGGTCGTCGAGGTTGGCGAGGTGCCAGCTGGCCTGGGCGAACAGGAAATCACCGGCGAGCACGGCCACGCGGTGGTTGAAACGGCTGTGAACCGTGTCGACGCCGCGGCGGGTCGAGGCCTCGTCGACCACGTCGTCGTGGACGAGCGAGGCGGTGTGAATCATCTCGGTGATCTCGGCCAGGCGTCGGTGACGACTGGTGAGTTCACCATCCGCAGCCAGGGCGCGCGAGATCAGCAGCACGATGCCGGGACGGATGCGCTTGCCACCTGCACTGAACAGGTGCTCGGCGGCAGCCTGGAGAATCGGGTGCCCAGCCCCGATCAGGCTGCGCAGATCGCTCAGCAGGGCCTCGAGGTCGGCCTCGACAGGCTGAAGCAACTCTGCGACGGTGGCCATGTCCCCCTGCGGTGGGCTGATCCTAGAAGGCGCAGGCGGCCGACCGCAGGCTCAGCAGGGCAGCGACAGGGCCGTACTGCAGCTGCTCACCCCCACCAGCCGTGCGGCAGCGCGGTCGAACACCGCCGGATCGCCGGTGGTGAGAAAGCGGTGGTCCCCCTGGCCGGCGCTCTCCGGCCGGATCAGCCCCCGCTCCCGCAGCACCCGCTCCAGGTGGCGGGCCACGGCCGGTGCCGGATCGATCACCGCCAGCGACGGACCCACCAGGCGGCGGATCGTCTCGATCACGAAGGGATAGTGGCTGCAACCCAGCACGATCGTGTCGGCGCCGGCCGCCAGCATCGGCTCCAGGAAACGGCCCAGCAACGCCTCGCATTCCGGGCCCTCCAGGCTGCCCTGCTCCACCAGGTCCGCCAAGCCGATGCAGACCTGGTCCACCACCTGCACGTCGCAGGCATGGCGACCGACCGTGGCGCGATACAGATCCCCCTGAAAGGTGGCCGGCGTGGCCATCACACCCACCACGCCGCTGCGGGTGAGAGCCACCGCCGGCTTGACCGCCGGTTCGAGGCCGAGGATCGGCACACCGGGGAAACGACGGCGCAACGGGCCCAGGGCCACGGCCGAGGCGGTGTTGCAGGCCACCACGATCGCCTTGCAGCCCCGGGCCACCAGGGCATCCGCCACGGCCAGGCAGAACCTGCGGATCTCGGCGGCGGAGCGCTCGCCGTAGGGAACATGGGCCTGATCGGCGAGATAGAGCAACGCCTCGGCAGGCAGTTGCCGGGCCACCTCACGCCAGATGCTGAGGCCACCGACGCCGGAATCGAAGAGGCCGATGGGGGCACTGGGATCCAGGCGGCAGTGGCCGCCCTTCATGGATTCGCCACCAGATAACGCAGCAGACCATTGGCAATCGCCAGGGCCATGCGCTGCCGGAAGGCCGGATCCGCCAGGCGGGGGGCATCGAGCGAGCCGGTGACGAAACCCATCTCCACCAGGGCTGAAGGCATCACGGTCCGGCGGATCACGAAGAAGCGGCCGGGTCTGGCACCACGGTCAGGGCTGCCGGGTGCAACGCTCAACATCTGCTCCTGCACCGCCTGGGCGAGGGCCCGTGAACGGCTGGTCTCGAAGAAGAAGGTCTCGATGCCGTTCACATCGGGACGCTCCATGCTCAGCGCATTGGCGTGAATGCTCAGGAAAAGATCGGCGCGGTTGTTATTAGCCAGCGCCACCCGCGGCGGCAGGTCCACATCCACTTCCGAGCTGCGGGTAAGCAGCACCTTCACTCCCTTGGCCTGCAGCAGCTGGGCCACCTGCAGGCTCACGTCGAGGACCACATCGGTCTCGCGCAGGCCGCCGATGCCGACGGCACCGGGATCCGGCCCGCCATGGCCGGGATCGATGACCACGGTGTAGCGGCCGCGTGGCACATCCGGCAGGGAGGCTGCCGAGGCGGGCGGCAGCTGCACCCGATCCGGCTGGTTGACGGGCCAGCCGCCCGGCTGGACCGGTTGGGCGCGCCAGCTGGGAATCGAGGGGGCATCGATGCTGCCTTCACCGAGCACCACGGCAGCGGCAGCGGCAGCGCCGAATTCGAGCCGCCAGCGATCGGCGCTGGTGCCCACCAGGCGCAGCTGACCCGGCTCGAGGCTGGTGCCGGGCTGGAACTCGAGCACCAGCCGCGTGGTGTCCGGCTCGGGCCGTCCGACCCGCACCTGCCGCAGGGCACCATTGCCCGGGATGATCCGGGTGCGCTGCGGCGCTCCGGGCAGATCGATCCAGACCCGCGGACCCTTGGAGCCCTGACCTTCCTCGTAGAAGGCCTGCAGCATCACGCCAGGGGCCGTGCGCAGCTCCAGCACCCCATCGCGGCCGAAGCGCCAGGCCGACAGGGCACTGACCGCCCAGGCGGGCAAGGCCGACAGCAGGGCGAGCGGCAACAGGGCCGCCGTGAGGAGAGCCGGCAGCCGGGAACGGTGCAGCCGATGCCAGAACAGGGGCCGCGTCACGCGATCAGAACAGGGCGGGACGGCGGTGGCGCAGGCTGGGCATCTGGGCCTGGATGCGCTGGCGATGGCCCACATCCACTGGCGCCACGGCCAGGCCCGTGGCGATGCCGGCATCGGCGAGCACGGTGCCCCAGGGATCGATCACCAGGGCGTGGCCGTGGGTCTGGCGGCGGGGGCTGTGCTGGCCGGTCTGGGCCGGGGCCACCACGTAGGCGGTGTTCTCGATCGCCCGCGCCTGCAGCAGCACCTGCCAGTGGTCCTTGCCGGTGAAGGCGGTGAAGGCGGCGGGGATGAACAGCACGTCAGCTCCGGCTCCGGCCAGATGGCGATAGAGCTCAGGAAAGCGCACGTCGTAACAGATGGACAGCCCCACGCGGCACAGACCCGGAACCTCCACCACCGGCGGCAGCTCCGTGCCGGGCATCACCGTGGCGGATTCGCGGTAGGTGTTGCCGTCGGGAAGATCCACGTCGAACAGGTGGATCTTGTCGTAGGTGGCCAGGATCTGGCCGTCCTTGCCCACCAGCTCGGCGCGGTTGCTGGTGAGGCGATCCCCGGCGGGTACGGGGTAGCCGCCACCCAGCAGCGTCACCTGATAGCGACGGGCCATCGTCACCAGGAAGCGCTGCGCCTGCTCCGCTAGGGCGGGCGCCAACTGCAGGCGCTCCTCGTCCTCGCCCATGAAGGCGAAGTTCTCAGGCAGACCCACCAGTTCGGCGCCACGGCGGGTCGCCAGTTCGATCTGCTCCTCGGCAGCGGCGAAGTTCCGTTCGGGGTCGGCGGCGCTGTTGAGCTGAACCGCTGCCGCCAGAAAGCTTGTCACCGCTGCCGTCCTGTCGCGGGTGGCACTGTAGGGGCGCGGCGCCGGAGCACCACCGGTGCTTCAGGAGGCCTGCAACACGCCGGGGCTGGTCTGGCAGGGCACGATCGTGAGGCTGTCAACCGCGGCGCAGCAGGCGAAGTCGGCGTCGTGGTTGCCGAGGCCGATCAGGCGCTGGCCATGGCTGGCGGCCCGCAGACAGGTCTCGGTGTCGTGGCGCCACTGCTGCCACAGGGCCAGGGCCGCCAGGGCCTCATCGTTGCCCGTGGTCACACCCAGGTGGGGAGACACCGCCAGCTCCATCGCCGCCGAGATCACGGCGCCGGCCGCCAGGCTGTCCTCGAGGGAGTAGTCGCCCTCCCAGCCGCTGCCCACGATCCACACCCGCGCCGAACCGCTGTCCACCAGGCGGCGGGCCACGGCGGTGCGGTTCGGCAGGGCGGCCGTGACCAGCAGCGGCACCGCCTTGACCGCCTCCAGGGAGCGGGTGCCGTTGGTGGTGCTCATGAAGATGCGCTTGCCCCCCACCAACTCCGGCGTCACCGCCAGGGGTGAATTGCCGAGGTCGTAGCCCTCCACCCGCTTGCCGCCGCGCTCACCGGCCCGCAGGCGCCTTTCGGCCGGCCAGGCGTCGGCCGTGGCTTCGAGCTCCGCCAGATCGGCGAAGGCCTGGATCGCCTCGGCGCCGTTCTGCAGCGACCAGGCGATGGTGGTGGTGGCCCGCAGCACATCGATCACCACGGCGGCGTCAGGACCGCCCTCCGCCACAGGCAGCACGGCCGGCACGGCCTCGGAGGTGTGGAAATAGGAGATCTGCACGGCGGCGGAGCGGACTGGGTGCGAACCCTAGGCAGCCGGATAGGCCCCGCTCTGCCCGGGTCGGGCCGCAGTCGGCACCGCATTGCCGGGATGATGGCCACTGCCGTTGGGCCTGGGCCCCCGCCGATGCCAAGCCGATCCGCGCTGATGGGACCGCGCAGCCGCCGTGACCTGCGTGGGTTCCTGGAGCTGCTGGAGCAGCGCGGCAGGTTGCGCCGGATCACGGCACCGGTGGATCCGGACCTGGAACTCACCGCCATCGCCGACCGCGTGCTGAGCTGCGGCGGGCCGGCGCTGCTGTTCGAGAACGTGATCGGCAGCGCGATGCCCGTGGCCGTGAACCTGCTGGGCACGCAGGAGCGCGTGCTCTGGAGCATGGGCATGGAGCGGGCCGAGGAGCTCGAGGCCCTCGGCGGGAAGCTGGCCCTGCTGCAGCAACCCCGGCCACCGAAGGGGGCCCGCGAGGCGGTGCGCTTCGGCTCGGTGCTGCTGGATGTGCTCAAAGCCCGGCCCGACCTCGACCTCACGCCTCCCTGCCACCAGCAGGTGTTCAGGGGCGATCAGGTGAACCTCGATGCCCTGCCGCTGCTGCGCCCCTGGCCCGGCGATGCCGGCCGGATCATCACCCTGGGCCTGGTGATCACCAAGGACCCGGAAACCGGCACGCCGAATGTGGGCGTGTATCGCCTGCAGCAGCAGTCGATCAACACGATGACCGTGCACTGGCTGAGCGTGCGCGGCGGCGCCCGCCACCTGCGCAAGGCGGCGGCGATGGGCAGGAAGCTGGAGATCGCGATCGCGATCGGCGTGCATCCGCTGCTGGTGATGGCGGCGGCTACACCGATCCCGGTGCAGCTGAGCGAATGGCTGTTCGCCGGCCTCTATGCCGGCGAAGGCGTGCGACTGGCGAAGTGCAAAACCGTGAATCTGGAAGTGCCCAGCCATAGCGAAGTGGTGCTGGAGGGCACGATCACGCCGGGCCAGGAGCTGGCCGATGGCCCCTTCGGCGATCACATGGGCTTCTACGGCGGCGTGGAGGATTCACCCCTGGTGCAGATCCAGTGCGTCACCCAGCGCCGCGATCCGATCTACTTCACCACCTTCAGCGGCCGCCCCCCCAAGGAGGACGCGATGCTGGCGATTGCCCTGAACAGGATCTACACGCCGATCCTGCGCCAGCAGATCCCGGAGATCGTTGATTTCTTCCTGCCGATGGAGGGGCTGAGCTACAAGCTGGCCGTGATCGCCATCGACAAGGCCTACCCGGGCCAGGCCAGAAGAGCGGCGATGGCCTTCTGGAGTGCCCTGCCGCAATTCACTTACACCAAGTTCGTGGTGGTGGTCGACAAGACCATCAACATCCGCGATCCACGCCAGGTGATCTGGGCGATCAGCGCCCTGGTGGATCCGCAGCGCGATCTGTTCGTGCTGGAGGACACCCCCTTCGACACCCTCGATTTCGCCAGCGAACGGCTCGGCTTGGGCGGGCGCCTGGCGATCGATGCCACCACCAAGGTGGGCCCCGAACGCAACCACGCCTGGGGCGAACCGCTGAGCCGCCCGGCCGAGCTGGAAGCGCGGCTCGACGCGCGCTGGGCCGAGCTGGGGCTGGCCGATATCGGCCAGAGCGAGCCGGATCCAGCCCTGTTCGGTTACACGCTCGAGCATGTGCTTGAACGGTTGGCGGGGCTTGGTTCGGTTGGAGCCGGCGGCGGCTGACGATGCTGCGCCGCGCCGCCGTACAGGCCCTGCACGCCCTGCTGGAGCTGGCCCAGGATCCAGCGCGCTGGCTCTCGGTCCCGGCGATCGCCACCGCTCAGGAGCTGCCGGCGCCGATGCTGGAGCAGCTGCTGCTGCAACTGCGGCGGGCCGGACTGGTGGAGGCGCGGCGTGGCCGTCACGGCGGTTACCGGCTGGCCCGTCCGGCAGCATCGATCACGGTCGCGGAGGTGCTCCGGGCGGTCGGAGCAGGACTCGATCTCGGCACCGGGCTGGCGGAGGATGCCGGCGCAGCTGAGGCACGGGTGCTGCTGGCCATGGGCCGGCGCCTGCAGGCCGCCCTCGATCGCGAGCTGGCGGCTCTGAGCCTCGAGGAGCTGCTGTTCGACCTCAGCAGCTGGCGTGAGAGCCTGAGCAACGACGGCGGCGTGATGCTCGGCTGATCCCGACCTTCACAGCAGCGACTCCCGCCGGAGGTACACCCGGATCAGCTTCTCGTCCATCAGGCCTGAGCGAGCGACGGGTGCCTCATTGCAGCGCTCGAACAGCTCCAGCAGGGTGGCAGGGTCGAACTGATAGCCACGCTCGGCGGCGATGGCGCTCACCTCGTCGGCGGTGCAGACCTCATTGAGCTGGGCGCGCAGCTGCGGGTCCGACTGGATCTGGGCCAGAAAATCGAACAGGGCGCGCAGATGATCAGCCATGGCGGGGATTGCAGCCATGCCCGTGTTAGCTGCGGCATCAGCCGGCGGCCAGTGCCACTGCAGGCCACTGCCTACGCTCGCCCCACCACACGGACCGCCCATGTCGCTCACCCTCGGAACCACCGCCGGCCGCAGCCTGCGGGGCACGGTGCGGGTGCCAGGCGACAAGTCGATCTCGCACCGGGCCCTGCTGTTCGGCGCCATCGCCGAAGGCACGACCCGCATCGAAGGCCTGCTGCCCGCCGAGGATCCCCTCAGCACCGCCGCCTGCCTGAGGGCGATGGGGGTGGAGGTATCGCCGATCGAGGCGGGCCAGCCGGTGCTGGTGCAGGGGGTGGGCCTCGATGGCTTCCGCGAACCGGAGGACGTGCTCGATTGCGGCAACTCCGGCACGACGATGCGGCTGATGCTCGGCCTGCTCGCCGGCCGGGACGGGCGCCACTTCGTGCTCAACGGCGATGGCTCGCTACGGCGGCGACCGATGAAGCGGGTCGGCGGCCCCCTGGCGGAGATGGGCGCCACCATCGCTGGCCGCGCCGGTGGCAACCTCGCCCCCCTGGCGATTCAGGGCCGCCGTCTGCATGGCGCCACGATCCGCACACCGGTGGCCTCCGCCCAGGTGAAGAGCGCGATCCTGCTGGCGGCCCTTACCGCCGCTGGCCCCACCACCGTGATCGAACCGGTGCAGAGCCGCGATCACAGCGAGCGGATGCTGCGGGCCTTCGGTGCCGATCTCACGGTGGGCGGAGACGGTGCCACTGCCGTGAGCGTGACCCCCGGTGCCACGCTGCGCGGCCAGGAGGTGGTGGTACCGGGTGACATCAGCTCCGCCGCCTTCTGGCTGGTGGCCGGCGCCATCACACCCGGCGCCGATCTGACCGTGGAGAACGTGGGCCTCAACCCGAGCCGTACCGGCATTCTTGATGTGCTGGAGCAGATGGGTGCCCGCATCACCGTGCTCAACCAGCGGGATGTAGCCGGTGAGCCCGTCGGGGATCTGCACGTTTGCCACGGCCCGCTGCAGGCCTTCTCGATCGGGGCCGAGCTGATCCCGCGTCTCGTGGATGAGATCCCCGTGCTGGCGGTGGCCGCCTGCTGCGCCGAAGGCATCAGCCGGGTCAGCGGCGCCGAGGAGCTGCGGGTCAAGGAAACCGATCGACTGGCGGTGATGGCCCGCCAGCTGGGCGCCATGGGCGCCGGGATCGAAGAATTCGCCGATGGCATGGCGATCCAGGGCGGCGTCAGCCTCAGGGGCGCCGTGGTGGACAGCGAAACCGATCACCGCGTGGCGATGAGCCTCGCTGTGGCGGCCCAGATCGCCGGCGGCGTCACCGAGCTGCATCGCCCGGAGGCTGCGGCCGTCTCCTATCCCGGCTTTTGGGACGACCTTGCACGACTCCAGGCTTGAACCCCGCCGCACCGGCGACGGCAGCCTGACCCTCTGGAGCGAACGCTTCGGCGAGTGCTTCCACAGCGGCAGCGGTGCCTATGCGGAAGCTCAGCAGAAGTTCGTGCGGCCGGCTGAGCTCCAGCGCTTCAGCCCCGGCAGCCGCCTGCGGGTTCTCGATCTGTGCGTCGGTCTCGGCTACAACAGCGCCGCCCTGCTGGAGGCGGCGGAGCAACGGGAGCTGCAGCTGGACTGGATCGGCCTCGAGCTCGATCCGCGCCCCCTGGCACTGGCCCTGGCGGATCCAGCCTTCCGGGCGCTCTGGCAGCCGCAGACACAAGCGGTACTGGAGGCCCTGGAGCGGCGGGGTCAGTGGTGCACCCCCACCGGCAGCAGCGGCCATTGGCAGCTCGGCGACGCCCGCCGCCAGCTGCCGGCCTTGGTGCAGAGCCACCGCGGCCTGATCGATCTGGTGCTGCACGACGCCTTCTCGCCAGGCCACTGCCCTGAGCTCTGGAGCGTGGAGGTGCTCAGCGCCCTGGCGGCCCTGCTCAGGTCCCAGGGTCGTCTGCTCACCTACTGCACCGCCGCCGCCGTGCGCAGCGGCCTGCAGGAGGCGGGCCTGGAGCTGGCCAGCATCACAGGCCCGCCTCCTGCAGGCCGCCAGTGGTCCCACGGCACTGCCGCCAGCCCGACGACCCTGCCATTGAACAGGGCTGAAGGCGACGTCCTGCGGCCGCTGTCCAGGATGGAGCGCGAACACCTGCTCACCCGCGCCGCCGAGCCCTACCGGGATCCCAGTGGCAGGGGCGATGCCACCCAGCTGCAGGCCGAGCGCGCCGAGCGCCAACAACGGCATGGCGGCGAAAGCACAAGCGCCTGGCGGCGCCGCTGGGGGCTGGAGCGGCAGAGCTGAACAACAGGACGACGCCACGCAGCCCGCGTAGATTCCGCCCCAGTTGCCCGCCACCACCGATGCTCGCCGTTGCCGTTCTGGCCGCCGGGAAGGGCACCCGCATGAAAAGCGACCTGCCCAAGGTGCTGCAGCCCCTGGCGGGAGCCACCCTCGTGGAACGCGTCCTCACCAGCTGCAGCAACCTGAGCCCCGAGCGGCAGCTGCTGATCGTCGGCCATCAGGCCGAACGGGTGGAGGCCTCCCTGAACAGCTGGAGCGGCCTGGAGTTCGTGCTGCAGCAACCGCAGAACGGCACCGGCCACGCCGTGCAGCAGTTGCTGGCTCCCCTGGCCGACTTCGACGGCGAGCTGCTGGTGCTCAACGGCGATGTGCCGCTGCTGCGCGAGCAGACGATCGCCGACCTGCTGCAGGGTCACCGCGACAGCGGTGCCGCCGTGACCCTGCTGACCGCACGCCTGGCGGATCCCACCGGCTATGGACGGGTGTTCGCCGATGCCGAAGGGAACGTGAGCGCCATCGTTGAACATCGCGACTGCAGCGAGGCGCAGCGGCGCAACACCCTGATCAACGCCGGCATCTACTGCTTCAACTGGCGGCGCCTGGCGGAGGTGTTGCCCCAGCTGCGCAGCGACAACGACCAGGGGGAGCTCTACCTCACCGACACCGTCGCCATGCTCAGCCCGGCGATGCATGTGGAGGTGGCCGATGCCGATGAGATCAACGGCATCAACGACCGCCTGCAGCTGGCCCAGTGCGAGGCGGTGATCCAGGATCGCCTCCGCTGCCACTGGATGCGTGAGGGCGTGACCTTCGTGGATCCCGGCAGCTGCACCCTCAGCGATGGCACCCGCTTCGGTCGCGATGTGGTGGTGGAGCCGCAGTGTCACTTCCGGGGCGAGAGCGTGATCGGCGATGGCTGCCGCATCGGACCCGGCACGCTGATTGACAACGCCCGGCTCGGCGATCGGGTGGAGGTCGTCTACTCCGTGGTGCGGCAGGCCACGGTGGGCGCCGGCTGTGCGATCGGTCCGTTCGCCCAGCTGCGCCCGGGCACCGATCTGGAGGCCGATTGCCGCATCGGCAATTTCGTGGAGATCAAGAACAGCCACATCGCCAGCAGCTCGAAGGTGAATCACCTCAGCTACATCGGCGATGCCGATCTGGGTGCCAACGTCAACGTGGGTGCCGGCACGATCACCGCCAACTACGACGGCGTGCGCAAGCACCGCACCGTGATCGGTGCCGGCAGCAAGACCGGCGCGAACAGCGTGCTGGTGGCACCGATCGCGCTGGGGGCGAACGTGACCGTGGGTGCCGGCTCCACCCTCACCAGGGATGTACCCGCCGGCGCCCTGGCGATCGGCCGCTCCCGCCAGCTGGTGAAGGAGAACTGGCAAGCGCCGGCCTGAGCCGGGCGTCTGCCTGATGTCAGCCGGGCAGCTCCGGCAGCAGCGGAATCAGCCGTTCCAAGGCCACGCCCCGGCTGGCCTTGAGCAGCAGCGCATCGCCGGGCTGCAGCCAGCGGCACAGCGGTTCAGCGGCCTGCTCCGGGCTCTCCACCACCGCCAGCAGAGGCAGGCCGGCGGCACCATCCGCCAGGGCTCTGGCCTCGGCCCCCGTGGCTACCACCACCAGGCCATCCAGCCCAAGCTCCTGAGCCCGCCGACCGACGCGGCCGTGCAGGGTCTGGCTCTGGTCGCCCAGCTCGAGCATCGTCCCGAGCACGGCGAAGCGGCGACCGGGCTGGGCCGCCAGCAGATCCAGGGCCGCCAGCATCGCCTCCGGTGAGGCGTTGTAGGTCTCATCCAGCAGGGTGAGGCCTCCGCGCTGCAGCCGGCGGTTGCGCCCGCCGGGCACCGCCACCGCCAGGGTCGTGAGGGCCTCGAGCGCCACGCCCAGCTCCTCGGCGACGGCGATGGCCAGCAGCAGGTTGCGGGCGTTGTGGCGGCCCTCCAGGGGCAACCTTAGGGCGACGCCATCGACGACCAGCACCGGGGAAGCACCGGCATGGGGGGGCTGCTGCAGTGCGCCGATCAGATCAGCGGGCGGAACGTCCTGGAGGGCTGTGCCTTGCGAATCGTCATCGCTGAGGGCCACCCGGCGGACCCGGCCTGTCCAGACCCGCTCCAGAGCCTGCTCGAGCAGCGGATCACCGGCAGGGATCACCACCAGCCCCTCAGGGCTGAGACGGCTGGTGATCTCGCACTTGGCGGTGGCGATCGCCACGCGGCTGCCGAGGCGCCCGATGTGGGCCGATCCGATGTTGGTGATCACAGCTACCGTCGGCTCGGCGCACGCGCTCAACCGCGCGATCTCGCCGAGCCCGCGCATACCCATCTCGACCACTACGGCACGATCACCGAAACCGGCCCTGAGCAGGGTGAGCGGGACGCCGACGTCATTGTTCTCGTTGCCGCTGCTGGCGACCACCGGCCCCAGCGACGCCAGACAGGCCCGGATGAGCTCGCGGGTGGTGGTCTTGCCGGCGGAGCCGGTCACCGCCACCACCGGCAGGGCCAGCTCACGGCGATGCTGCTGCGCCAGGGCCTGATAAGCAGCGGTGGTGTCGTCCACGAGCCAGTGCATCAGGCCCGGCGGTACGGCTCCAGCCTGCTGGCGCTGCACCACGGCCGCCTGGGCACCGCGCTCGGCCGCCTGGGCCAGGAAGGCATGGCCATCAAAGCGCTCACCCACCAGCGGCACGAACAGATCACCGGCGGCGAGCTGACGGCTATCGGTGCAGATCGGCCCCACGACGGCGTCTGGATCCAGGGCGGCGCATGGACCGTGGGGAGTCCCCCAGCGCTCGATCAGGGCACGCAGTTGCATCGGCTCAGGGGGCGGGCGGAGCTGGCAGCACGATCATGCCGCTGCCGACCAGCGCATCCCGCGCCATCAGGACACCGGCGCCATCGCGCAGCTCAAGGTGGTCGAAGCCAAGCTCACGCGCCTCCTGCTGCCAGGTCTCGGCCCGCTCCTGGCGCTGCGGGGCCGTCAGGGCCAGAAATGCCGGCTGGACCTGCAACACCAGGGTGGCCGCAGGGGCGCCGGTGGCGCCGTTCAGCAGCTCGGCAGCCGGTGCGCCGCGCAACCACAGCAGCAGAGGATCGGCTGAGGGTTCGGTGGAAGGTTCGGCGAGGGCGGGCGGAGACTCTGGTGCAGCAGGGAACTCCGAGGCATCGGCGGCAGCGGGCTCGCTGAGGTCCGCTGCGGCGGGTGGCATGGACATCTCAGCGGCAGCCCCGGCGGCGGTGCCAGGCTCAGCGGCGACAGGTTCAGCGGCGGCACGCTCCGCCGCCGCCGGGGCCCCTCGGGCCACCAGCCACAGGGGCGTCAGACCCAGAAGCAGGGCGAGGGCCAGGCTGAGGGGCCAGAACAGCGGTCCCAGATCCGAGGGCCACCAGGACGGCCGCCAGAGACTCCCTTCCCGGTTGCGGCGCCACAGGCCCTGAACCCGCAGGCGCAGATCGGCCGCGACGGCCCGAAGGTCATCGCCAAGGCTGCGCCAGGGGTTCCGGTAGGGGGCCGGCAGTCCGGAGCGATGGGCGCGAGGCTCCCCGGTGGCATCTCGAGCGCTCAAGGCCGACGGCGATCAGCCGGCGCTGCGGCGCCGCAACAACGACAGGGGATTGCGCCGGGGAGAACCGGAAACCGGCGGGCTGAGCGGCGCAGCATCCTCGGCCGGGGCCTCGCCATGCTGACGGCTCGGATCGGCCTGCTGGCCCTGGGAGAACTGCTCGACGGCCTCGGCATCGGGAGTGGGTTCCTTCCAGCCCTTGACCTCCTTGTACATCCGGTCGTACTCGAGGGCCGAGCGATCCCAGCTGTAATCGGCGGTCATGGCGCGGCGCTGCAGCTCGCGCCAGCTCTGGGCATGGCGATAGGCCTCCCAGGAACGCACGATTGAGGTATAGAAGTCGAGCGGGTCGTAGCGGTCGAAGCAGAAGCCGGTGCCGCTGCCGTGGGCTGGATCATGGGGGGGCACCGTGTCCACCAGGCCGCCGACGCGACGCACCACCGGAATCGTGCCGTAGCGCATCGCCAGCAGCTGGCTGATGCCACAGGGCTCGAACCGACTCGGCATCAGGAAGGCATCGCTGCCGGCATAGATCAGGCGCGACAGGGCGTCGTCGTAGGTGAGGAACACGGCGAAGCGGCCGGGATGGCGAGCCGCCATCTGCCAGAGGCCCGATTCGAGGTGGCGATCGCCGGTGCCGAGCACCACGATCTGGCTATCGGAATAGGCGAGCACGCGATCGGCCACCTGCAGCAGCAGATCGATACCCTTCTGATCCACCAGGCGGCTCACCACACCCATCAGATAGGTGTCCGGATTCACCTGCAGGCCCATGCGTTCCTGCAGCAGCCGCTTGCACTCCGCCTTGCCGCTGAGATCGTCCACGCTGAAGGTGGCGGGCAGGCTGCGATCGGTTGCCGGATTCCAGGCCTCGAGATCAATGCCGTTGAGGATGCCGCGCAGCTTGCCGCTGATGTAGTTGAGCAGACCCTCGAGTTTCTCGCCGTATTCGGAGGTGCGGATCTCCTGGGCATAGGTGGGCGAAACGGCGTTCACGCCGTCGGCATAGAGCAGAGCCGAAGCCATGGTGTGATCGCCCTGCATGTACCAGGGGCACCAGGTCATGCGGTCGAGCTTCCAGCGCCAGGGGCCCTGATACTTGAGGTTGTGGATCGTGAAGACCGTGCTGATCTCCGGGTCCTGATGCATCCAGACCGGGATCATGCCGGTATGCCAGTCGTGGCAGTGCAGGATTTCCGGCTTCCAGTGATTCCAGGCGAATTCCGCCACGGCACTGGCGAAGAAGGTGAAGCGCCAGTCCTCATCCTCGCCGCCGTAGATGCGCTCCGAGTCGAACACCGGATGACCCACCAGATACAGCGGCAGGCCGTTGCTGGGGTGGCACGTCTCATAGACCGCAAAGTCGGTGCCCATCGTGTGGGCACGCCAGATCGGCTCCGATGGGATCTCCAGCTGGCTCCACAGCCGGCCGTAGCCGGGCATGATCAGCCGCACGTCGTGGCCAAGGGGAGTCAGGGCGGGCGGCAGCGAGCCAACCACATCGCCCATCCCCCCCACCTTCACCATCGGGGCGCATTCGGCTGCGGCAAACAGCACCCGCATGGGGAAATCCGGCTGAAGTGGCCGCAACTCTACGGGCAGATTCAGGGCAGAACGGTCACGACCGTGCCCACCTCGACCAGATCGAACAGCTCCTGCACGTTCTCCTCATACAGACGCACGCAGCCATGGGAGACCGCGCGGCCCACCGTCCAGCGGTGGGGGGTGCCGTGGAAACCGGCCGTGGTGCAGCCGCTGATCTGGAGCTCCCGCTCACCATCCCAGCCGCTGCGGCCATTGCAGTCGCGGTAGAAGCCGATCCAGCGGCTGCCGAGCGGATTGGTGGCACCGGAGGGCACGGCACGGCCATTGCCAGGATGCTCCCAAACCGGATGGGCCACCTTCTCGAGCACCTGGTGGCGCCCGGCCGGTGTCTCCCAGCCAACGGTGCCGACCGCTGCCGGGAAGCGGCGCTTGAGCTGACCGTTCTCCAGCACCATCAACTGCCGATGGCGCCGATCGAGCACGATCTGCAGGCCCGGCTCGCTGAGCAGAACAGCGGGCACCCGGGCCAGCGCCACCTGATCGCTGATCACCGGAGCCGGCGGCGGGATCGGGTCAGGCTGGCGGGCCAGGGCGGGGGCCACCGGCAGCAGGGCCAGGGCGGCGAGTGGCAAGGCGATCGCGGACGGTGATGGAGCTGTCACGGGGGCAGGGGCCAACTGCCCAAGCACTAGCTACGGCAACCAGGGAGAGGAAGAGAAATCCGGCTGTCGCTTCTCGAGGAAGGCGTTGCGGCCCTCCTGGCCCTCCTCGGTCCGGTAGAAGAGATGGGTGGCCTGCCCCGCCAGCTCCTGGATGCCGGCCAGACCATCGGTCTCGGCGTTGAAGGCGGCCTTGAGGCAGCGGATCGCGGTGGGGCTGTGGCTCAGCACCTCCCGGGCCCAGCGCACCCCCTCGGCCTCCAGCTGCTCCAGCGGCACCACCGCATTGACCAGACCCATGGCCAGGGCCTCCTGCGCCCCGTAGCGGCGGCAGAGGAACCAGATCTCCCGCGCCTTGCGCTGACCCACCACCCGCGCCAGGTAGCCGGCGCCAAAGCCGCCATCGAAGCTGCCCACCCGCGGGCCGGTCTGGCCGAACACCGCGTTCTCGGCCGCGAGGCTGAGATCGCAGAGCAGGTGCAGCACCTGGCCACCGCCCACGGCGTACCCCGCCACCAGGGCGATCACCACCTTGGGCAGGCTGCGGATCAGCCGCTGCAGATCGAGCACGTTCAGCCGCGGCAGGCCATCGTCGCCCACATAGCCACCGTCACCGCGCACGCTCTGATCACCGCCGGCGCAGAAGGCCCAGCCGCCATCGGCGGCCGGACCGACACCGCTGAACAGCACCACGCCGATCCGCGGGTTGTCGCGCACGCGCGAGAAGGCATCGAACAGCTCCATCACGGTTTTGGGCCGGAAGGCGTTGCGCTTCTCGGGCCGGTTGATGCGGATGCGGGCGATGCCCTCGTCGCAGAGATCAAACAGAACGTCGTCGTAGCTGGCCTGAGGGATCCAGAGCGGACCGGGCTGCTGATCCGCAGGGTGGTCGATCTCGTGGCCAGGCTCGGACATCAGGGCTTCGCGCTCAGCTGGGCCATTCTGCGGCGCAGCTGTTGACGCCACCGGGCGTCGGCGCGGCGGTCACTGCGCAGCTCCAGCAGCGCCAGGGGCTGCCCAAGGGCCCAGCGAAGCCCCGCATCCAGCTCATCCAGGCCGGAGAGGCGGCGGGCCGCGATGCCGTATCCGGCCGCCAGGGCCACGTGATCGATCGCTTGGGGCATTGCGAACAGGCGCTCGAAGTCGAGGGGTTCGCAGGCATCCGAAAGGCGAATCGGCAGCTGCTCGAAGATGCCGCCGCCACCGTTGTCCACCACCACCACGCACAGACGCACGCCCCTGGATCGCAACTGCTCATGCCAGAGCCAGCCGTTCGCATCGTGCAGAAGGGCGAGGTCGCCGGTGAGCAGCACCAGCTGGCCTGCCGCGCTGGCCAGCCCCGCCGCCAGCGAGAGGGTGCCGTCGATGCCGGAGGCGCCGCGGAAGCCATGCACCAGCCGATGGGGGGCGTCCGCCGCGGCGAAGCTCTCCCAGTCGCGCACGGGGCTGCTGCTGGCGAGCATCAGGGGCACTCCAGCTGGCAGGGCCCGGCTGAGGGCACGGGACAGCGCGGGTTCCTGAACCGTGAGCGAGCCGGAGCCAGGGAGCTCATGATCCAGCTGGCGCTGCAACTCCGCTTCCAGCCCGCGCCAGCGCGCGCGCAACCGTTCGTTTGCCAGGGCCGGCGCGCCGTGCAGACGCCGGGCTGGCTGCGCCGCAAGCCAGGCCGCCAGACCGGAGCCCAGGCGGACAGTGGCCGGATGGCCGCCATCGAGGTTGCGGGGATCGGCTTCGGTGATCAGCAGCTGCGGCCCCTCACAACTGGCGATCCACTGCTGCAGGCGGCGGCTGGCGGGCATCGGCCCCAGGCGCAGCAGCTGGGGCGGCGATGCAAGGCGATGGCCTTCGGCCAGAAGCAGGTCATAGCCATGAATCAGCTCCAGATCAGCCAGGCCCCGCAGCCCGGAAAGGCCATCGGCCAGCACCGGCCAGCCGGTGCGCTGCTGCCAGCGCCGCAGGGCCTCAGCGAAGTCGACCAGGGCTGCGGCGGTGCCACGCCATGGCCCGGCCACCACCACGCCGGGCTGATCGGGATCCAGGCAGGCGAGCGCTTCGGCGTCCACCTCGAGCGGCGTGGGATCGGCGTGAACCGGCGGCAGGCCCCCGGACACCTCCGCTGCCAGCTCGGCTGCCACCGCGCTGAGCGCCTCCTCCGCCACATGCAGGGGCTCCTCGAGGGGCAGGTTCAGATGAACAGGACCCATTGGGGGCTCCAGGCAGGCGGCCCAGGCCGCCCGCGCCAGAGCGGTGAGCGCATCGGCATCCATGGCGGCCAGGCCACGACCATCGGCCTCGAACAGGCGCCGGCAGCTCGCCGCCAGAAACGCCTCCTGATTGACGGTCTGATTGGCGCCGCGGTGCTTGAGCCGCAGAGGCCGATCAGCTGTGAGCAACAGCAGCGGCAACGCGCCACTGTCGGCTTCCACCACCGCCGGCAACAGATTGGCAACGGCCGTGCCGGAGGTGGTGACGACGGCGGCCGGAACCCCATCGACGCGGCCGAGGCCGATCGCCAGAAAGGCGGCGGAGCGCTCATCGATGGCCGTGATCAGATCGAGGCCACGGCTGCCCAGCAGCCCAGCAGCCACCGCCAGCGGGGCCGAACGGCTGCCCGGGCACAGAACCAGGCGACGCAGGCCGCAGGCCTGGAGCTGGCGCATCAGCAGCAGCGCAGCCCGGAGGTTGGCGTCAGCGCTGCAGGCGCCGGCGGAGGGAGGGAGCACCGGGTGGAGCGGGTGGTTCAGGATGCAGCGATCATGCTGACTGGTCCAGAGGTCATGGGCGAGGTCCCCGGGAGCGCTCCACCGCAGGCTCCTCCGAGCGCGGCGAAGGGGAGCAGGGGCTGGGCCCAGGTGCTGATCTGGCTGGCCCTGGCCCTGCTGCTGCGCTGGGTCGTGCTGGAGCCGCGCTGGATCCCCTCCGGCTCGATGTTGCCGACCCTGCAACTGCAGGACAGGATCCTGGTCGAGAAGCTGCGTCCACGACTGGAGGGCCCGCTGCCCACGGGCAGCATCGTGGTGTTCCACGCACCGGAGGCCCTGGTGCGGGCCGGATACGACCCGGACGCCGCGCTGATCAAGCGCGTGATCGGCCAGCCGGGGGATGAGATCAGCGTGCGCGATGGCCAGCTCTGGCGCAACGGCCAGCTGGTGGCTGAACCGTGGCGAACCGAACCGATCGAATACAGCTTCGGACCGGTGACGGTGCCGCAGGACAGCCTGCTGGTACTCGGCGATAACCGCAACGCCAGCCTTGATTCACACCTGTGGGGCCCGTTGCCGCGCCGTGCTGTGATCGGCACTGCGGTGCTGCGCTACTGGCCGCTGACACGGCTGGGGCCGATTCGGTTCCCCTCCCCGGCACAACCCGGTCAAGAAGTTCAGCTGGGGTAGGGTGATTGCCGATGTGGAGCGCGGTGGAGATGTTCAACCCGGAGTTCCTGACCAGCGACAGTGAAGCCAGCGGCAGCAATTCACTGATCCAGTACCTGCAGGAACAATCCCCTGACGTGCTGCAACGAGTGGCCCGTTCCGCCAGCGGTGACATTCAGGACATCATCCGCCACAACGTTCAGGGCCTGCTCGGCATGCTGCCGGCCGAGCACTTCGACGTGAAGATCACAGCGAGTCGTGATCATCTGGCCGGTCTGCTGGCTTCAGCGATGATGACGGGCTACTTCCTGCGCCAGATGGAGCAGCGGATGGAGCTGGAAACAGCCCTGTTCGCCGACGCGGGCCAGGACGCTGATCCCGGCGAGCTCAGGCTCTGAGACCCGCTCAATCCTGCGGTTCTGCAGGCACCACGCCACTGCGCAGGAGCAGAGCATCGATCCGGGCCAGATAGGCCCAGTCCCCCTGCTCCGGCGCCCATGGGCGCTGGCGGGTCTGCTCAAGCAGGTTCTGCAGAGCATCGCCGCTGAGCGGCACGGGAGCGTCGTAATGGGCCGGCACGACCCAGCGCAGCTCGGTCAGGCCGACGAGCTGCTCGAGCCAGCGCAGCACAACGGTCCGCGCCCGCGGGAACACGAGTCGCTCCAGCACCGGCGCCACCTGCAGGCGTCCAGGGGTGAGGGCCAGGAAAGCCTCATCCGAGCTGGCACGCCAGTGGAACGGGTAGAAACCGAAATAGGTGCGGCGGTTGCGGCAACCGGGAGCGAAGGCCTGGGCCAGGAGTTGCGACAGGCCAGGCACCTCCAGGGCCTGGGGCCTCAGGAAGGAGGCGAACAAGGCCAGGCGGCGCCAGCCACGCCGCCGCTGCTCGAGCGTGTCTGACAGGGGCTGATCGCCGCGATCGCGGGCGTGAAACAGCAACGGGGTGGGGTCTAGATCAAAGAGTGGCGGTGGCTCGGCCGGAATCGCCACCAGGGCATCGGTGAGCAGCAGGGCTCCGCTGGGGCGGTGCAGGCAGGTGAGTTCATGGAAGCGGCCAAGGCCGAGATCAATCGGCCCCAGCGACAGCCACTGCAGCTCATCGGCATGGGGAAAGCCCTGGTCCCCCAGAACGCGGGTTCGGGCCGCCGGAAAACCCAGCCAGGCGAGGGGCAACTGCAGCGGGAAGCTCCACTGGCCTGGTGTGACCCAGACCTCCGCATCCGGGAAGGCCCTGGCCATGGCCGGCACCGGCAGCTTGTGCTCCAGGCCGGAGGCGGTGGGCAGCACGATGCTGCGAACGGGACCGTGGCGTTGCTCAAGCTCGCGCAAGCGACTGAGCAGTTCAGCGGTGGGCGGTACCGGGGCATAGAGCATCAGGCCGCCGCGGACCCTGGCCACGGTCATGCGGATCGGGACCGCCACGTAGAAGATCCCCTGCAGCTGCTCGAAGCTCCACAGCTGCTCGGGGATCAACTCGCGCACAAGGGTGCGACGGCGGCCATAGGGGTAGAGCGGCAGCAGGGGCCACCAGGGCCAACGCTGATCTGTCGCCTGAACGTGCACCTGATCTGCCAAGGACTGCCGCAACCGATCGGGCCATCCTGACAACTGACCCGAGCTGCGGCGCAGCGGGGGCGGCAGCGGCGGCCATGAAAAAGCCCCCGCCAAGGCGGGGGCTGGACAACGACCCGGCCGAGGCCGGATCGACCTGGAACCGGGGCCAGAGATCGGAACTCAGCCGATAGCAGGGGCAGTCAGGGCCACGGGGGCGGACTGAACAGCAGCCAGATCGAGCGGGAAGTTGTGGGCATTGCGCTCGTGCATCACTTCCATGCCGAGGTTGGCGCGGTTGAGCACGTCGGCCCAGGTGGGCAGCACCTTGCCCTGGGCATCGAGGATCGACTGGTTGAAGTTGAAGCCGTTCAGGTTGAACGCCATGGTGCAGATGCCCATGGAGGTGAACCAGATGCCAACCACGGGCCAGGCACCGAGGAAGAAGTGCAGGCTGCGGCTGTTGTTGAACGACGCGTACTGGAAGATCAGGCGACCGAAGTAGCCGTGGGCGGCCACGATGTTGTAGGTCTCTTCCTCTTGGCCGAACTTGTAGCCGTAGTTCTGGCTTTCGTTCTCGGTGGTTTCACGCACCAGCGAGGAGGTCACCAGCGAACCATGCATGGCGGAGAACAGGCTGCCACCGAACACACCAGCCACACCGAGCATATGGAAGGGGTGCATCAGGATGTTGTGCTCAGCCTGGAACACCAGCATGAAGTTGAAGGTGCCGCTGATGCCGAGGGGCATGCCGTCGGAGAAGGAACCCTGACCGAAGGGATAGATCAGGAACACGGCGAAGGCGGCGGACAGAGGGGCGCTGTAGGCCACGCAGATCCAGGGGCGCATGCCCAGGCGGTAGGAGAGCTCCCACTGGCGGCCCATGTAGGCGGAGATGCCGAGCAGGAAGTGGAAGACCACCAGCTGGTAGGGACCGCCGTTGTAGAGCCACTCGTCGAGGCTGGCGGCTTCCCAGATTGGGTAGAAGTGCAGGCCGATGGCGTTGCTGCTGGGGATAACAGCGCCGGAAATGATGTTGTTGCCGTAGATGAAGGAGCCGGCGACCGGCTCACGGATGCCGTCGATGTCGACGGGCGGTGCGGCGATGAACGCCACGATGAAGCAGATGGTGGCCGCCAGCAGGCAGGGGATCATCAGCACACCGAACCAACCCACATAGATACGGTTGTCGGTGGAGGTGACCCACTGGCAGAAGCTCGTCCAACTGGACGCGCGGCCGCCGCGAAGGGCAGTGGTCATGGGATTCGCAGGTGCGAACGTGACCGGCCAACGCTACGGAGAAACGAGACACCTTCTCGGGAGAAAAAATTAAGTTCGCGGAGGTTCTTATTTGTTCATGAAGCAATCATCAATCCTTCGTGAAGTAATGCGAAGCACGGATCACGCAAGCTGCGCGGCGCCCGCGGATGGACCCTGCTCCCGCCGCTCCTGCAGCCAATGGGCGGCCTGCTGCAGGAAGCCAGCCCAGTCGAGACGCTCCTCCTCAGCGGCGCGGGCGACCAGCAGCGGCGCCTGGCGCTGCAGCAGCGCCTCCAGCTCCGCCTCCGGCACACCGGCCGCGAGCGCCAGGTAATCCGCCATGGCGCGGCCCACCACGCGGGTCAGGTAGGCGGCACTGAGGGCCTGCAGCGCACCCCCAACCAGCCAGGTGGCGGCATGCAGGCGCACGATGCCCGCCAGGGCCTGACCGCTCCACTCGATCACGCCGAGGCTGAGGGCGGCCTTCGCCAGTTGAACGGCCGCCGCCTGCAGCTGCTCCAGCGACCAGGAGCAATCCCACAGACGGGCCATCTCGCGCAGCATCAGCCCATTGGCGGCCGTGAGCACCAGCAGATCCAGGCTCGGCAACGGGGCCACCAGAACGCCTGCGGCCACGGTCCACTGGGTGGTGTGCAGCAGCCTCTGCCAGTGGCGTCGGCGCAGCTCCTCAAGCTCCAGCTGCCACTGCGCATGCAACGCCTCCAGATTGCGCCGCTGGGTGCGCTCCGCCTGGAGACTCGCGCCAGCGCAGAGCTGCTGTGCCAGAGGCGCCAGCTCGAGGGCCAGGCGATCGGGGTGGCTCACCGACCAGGGCCAGCAGCGCTCCCGCAGCTGCTCCGGCAGCTGCTGCTGCAGCACCGGCCGTTCGCGCTGCCACACGCGGGCATCGGCGCAGTCGACCAGCAACCAGACGGACTGGCCGGCAGGCACCGCCTCGAGCCAGCGCAGATCGGCGGCCTTGAGGGGCAGGTCGAGGCGGTAGAGCAGGTGATCGCAGTGGCGGAAGGCTTCGGGCCAGCACCAGTCGCCCCCCCCGGGGGGCAGGGCATGGCTGCGATGGAGCCGCAGGGGCAGGGGGGAATGGCAGGCCGCGATCAGGGCCGCCTGTTGCTGGTCCTCCCAGCCGGTCGAACCGACCAGGGCCAGTTCCAGGTGCCCGCGCCCCTGGCGCTGGCGCAGGGCCTCGAGCTGGTGCTGACGGCGCTGCTGCTCAGGGTGCGTCGGCGAGCCCTGCCCCTGGGGGTCGAGCCTGGCGAAGCCGTCCAGAACCCCCTCCAGCCGGTCGATCCAGCCAGAACTGTTGCCGGGCAGCGCCCCCCGCCCGGGCCGCAGGCGCCCCGCCAGCAGCCAGAGGCCTCCGGCCGCAGCGGAGAGACTCAGCAGGGAAGACAGGGGACCGTGCAGGCTGTCGAGCACCAGCACGCCGCCCCCAAGAAGGGCCGCAGCGGGCCAATAACGCTTCAGGGCTGAACGGGAAGCTGCAACGGCGGTCTCAGCGGGATTCAATGGACGGCGATCCACGGGCATCGGCAGGATCATCACCGCCCGGGCTGGTGATTGCCAGCCGGACCCCATAGCCTGGTGATCGAGCCGGACCGCCGACACCGATGGGAGCTGTTCGCGCCTCCAGCACCGCCGGCCTGGCGCACCGGGGATCAGGCCGGCCGGAGCGCACCCGCAGCGACAACCGCACGGCGGTCAAGCGGGTGCTGCTGGCGGCCCTGGCGGTCAACGTGGCGATGAGCCTGCTGAAACTGGTGCTCGGCCTGCTCAGTGGTTCGCTGGCGGTGCTGGCCGATGCGATGCACAGCGCCACCGACGCCCTCTCCAGCCTGCTCGGGCTGCTCACCAACGGGCTCTCCGATCCGCAACCGGATCGGGATCACCCCTACGGACACGACAAATACGAGGCCGTCGGCGCCCTGGCGATCGCCGGATTCATCCTGTTCACCGCAGTTGAGATCATCCGCACGGCGGTGGAGCGAATCGCCAGCGGCCTCAGACCGCTGCGCCTCGACGGCCAGGACCTCGTGCTGCTGCTCCTGGTGCTCGGTTGCAACATTCTCCTGGCGAGCTACGAGCGCAGCGAGGGTCGCCGTCTGAACAGCCAGCTGCTGCTGGCCGATGCGCGCCACACCACCAGCGACATCTGGACCACCGTGATGGTGCTGCTGGGCCTGGCCGGGGCCGTGTGGCTGCATCAGACCTGGTTCGACGTGGCCGTCGCCATTCCCCTCTGCCTGTTGCTCGTGCGGGCCTGCTGGACGGTGCTGCGGGACAACCTGCCCTGGCTGGTGGATCAGATCGCGATCGCACCGGAGGCCATCCATGAGGTGGCGATGGCGGTGCCGGGGGTGTTGAACGTGCACGACATCGCCAGCCGTGGTGTGCTGGGCCAGCGGGTCTTCATCGAGCTGCACATGGTGGTCGATGCCGACGACCTGCCCACGGCCCATCGCATCACCGAGCTGGTGGAGGAGCACCTGGCGGCGCGCTTCGGCGAGGTGCGCTGCACGATCCATCTCGAACCACGCGAATACGCGATCCCCACGATCACCTTCCGCGGCGCCCATGGCTGAGCTGCAGGCGCCGCTCACCCCCAGGCTGCGGGCCCGGGCCGATCAGCTGCTGCTGACGCTGCAGCAGGAATCCCGTTGGCACGGGGACCTGCCTGTGCTGCTGCTCGATCGCTGCTGGTTGCGCCTGCAGGAAGTGCCGGTACGCAGGCTGGCCCAGGTGTTGCCACCCGATTCCAGCGGCGAGGCTCCCGAGCTGGTGCTGTACCGGCAGCTGCGCCGCGACGGGCTGGGCCAGCTGGAGGCCCAGGAGCTCTGCTGGCGTGAATTCGGCCGCAGCGCCTGCACCGCAGCCTTGCAGCGCTTCTGGCGAATGCAGGAGCACGGCAACCACGGCTGGACCCTGACCACCTACCTCGAGCTGCTGGCCCGCTACCGCCGCCAGCTGGAACAGGGCGGGGCCACACCGCTGCCCCTGCTGATGCTGGCCCGGAGCGACGGGCCGGATCCCCACGAACTGCTCTGGTTCTGGCCCTAGCCGCCGGCGATGCGTCACACTTGCCGCTGATTTTCAGGGTGTGCGGCCATGGCCGACGGTGACCTCCAGACCAGCCAGCAGTCCGGCCAGAACGAGCGCTTCCGCGGCAACCGGGGTCCCCGTGAAGGCGGCAGCCGCGAGGGTGGCAACCGCGAAGCCGGTGGGTTCCGGATCCGCCTGAGCGACAACGAGATGCGTGCCGCCCGGGCCGTGCAGGAGGCCTTCGGCCTGCGCTCCACCGTGGCGGCTCTCGGCCTCTCGATCCGCACCGTGGCCCAGCTGCTCGAGGAGGGCAAGCTCGATGAGGTGCTGGCCCAGCACCGAGCCAGCGCAGGCGCCCGTCCCCAGGGTGAGCGCCGTGGTGGTGGGCGCGGTGAGCGGCCGGAACGCGGTGAGCGGCCCGGCAACCGTCCGAATCCCTTCGCCCGTCCGGCCCGCCCTGCGGCTCCCGCCGCCGTGGTCGATGCCGCCGCAGAACCGGAGGCTGACAGCAGCGCTGAAGTCACCACCAGCGAGGGCTCAGCTCCCGAAGGCGGCGAGGCCCAGGCTGAGGCCTGATCCCCTGCGGGCGCGATCCGCAGCCTGTCGGGGCGTGAGCACCGGCAGGCAGAATCCGCCCCAGCTAGCAGTGATCACGGATGCAACGCCCCAGGGTTCTCTCCGGCGTCCAGCCCACCGGCGCACTGCATCTCGGCAACTGGCTCGGCGCGATCCGCAACTGGGTCGACCTGCAGGAGAGCCACGAGACGTTCTTTTGCGTCGTTGATCTCCACGCGATCACGGTGCCCCACGATCCGGCGCGTCTGGCGGCGGACACCCGCAGCACGGCGGCCCTCTATCTGGCCTGTGGCATCGACCCCGAACGCAGCACGGTGTTCGTGCAGAGCCACGTGGCCGCCCACAGTGAACTCTGCTGGCTGCTGAACTGCATCACCCCCCTGAACTGGCTGGAGCGCATGATCCAGTTCAAGGAAAAGGCCGTGAAGCAGGGTGACCAGGTGTCGGTGGGGCTGCTGGATTACCCGGTGCTGATGGCAGCCGACATCCTTCTCTATGACGCCGATCTGGTGCCGGTGGGAGAAGATCAGAAGCAGCACCTCGAACTGGCTCGCGACATCGCCCAGCAGCGGGTCAACGCCCGCTTCGGCCAGCGCGATGCCGAGGGCGAGATCATCCCGGTGTTGAAGGTGCCAGAACCCCTGATCCTCAGGGAGGGGGCCCGCGTGATGAGCCTGGCCGACGGCCGCAGCAAGATGAGCAAGAGCGATCCGAATGAGGGCTCGCGCATCAACCTGCTTGATCCACCCGAGCTGATCACCAGGAAGGTGAAGCGGGCCAAGACGGACCCTGTGATGGGCCTGGAGTTCGGCAACCCCGAGCGCCCCGAGACCGACAACCTGCTCGGTCTGTACGCCCTGCTCAGCGGCAGGGGTCGGGAGGCCGCCGCCAGCGAGTGCGCCGCCATGGGCTGGGGCACCTTCAAGCCCCTGCTGGCCGAGGTGCTGGTGGAGGCGCTGCGGCCGATCCAGGCCCGCCACGCCGAACTGAGCGCTGATCCGGCAGAGCTGGACCGGGTACTGGCCGCTGGGCGCGAGCGGGCCATGGCCGTCGCCGACGCCACCCTGGCCCGCACACGCGCCGCTCTCGGCTTCCTGCCCAGCACCTGAGCACCGACAAGCCCTGATTAGTTCTAAAGAAAAGATTAAGAGAGCTGATCGTTTGCGCCAGTTGCCACCTGAGTCCAGGGGGTCTCAGGTGGCGTGAAGGCCCCGCTGGGCGGCGTAGGCACAACGAGTCTCATTTGTCCAGTGGGGGATGGACGGTCTCGCAACGGGTCCAGGCCGGACAGCAGTCTCGTCTGACCGTTTGTTCGTGTCCGCTTGCCGATCCGCCGACTGCTGCGCCAGGTGCCAGCTCCCACCAGCGTCTGCTGCGCAGCAGCCCTGCTGCTGATCACCACGCCGCTGCTGCAGGGCCCCACCGGTTCCGCCGCCGCCCAGGACAGCGCCCTGCCCCGCGCTGCGGTCTACGCGATCACACCCAGGCGGCAGGCACTGCTGAACACGATCCGCTACGCGGAAGGCACCTGGAAGCAAGGCAGCCGCGAGGGATACCACACCCTCTACGGCGGGGGTCGGTTCGCGAGCCTGGCACGCCATCCCGAGATCGTGGTGGTGAAGCGGTACAGGAGCGCCGCCGCCGGGGCGTATCAGTTCCTGCCGGGCACCTGGAAGGAGGCATCCAGCCAGCTGAAACTGGACAGCTTCCATCCCGCCAACCAGGATCAGGCGGCCCTGTTCCTCGTGGAGCGTCGCGGTGTGCTGGCCGCAGTGGACCGCGAGGGTCTGACCCCGCAGGTGATGGCGGTGCTGGCGCGGGAATGGGCGTCATTTCCCACGCTGAACGGGACCAGTGCCTACGGCCAGCCGGTCAAGACGGCCGGCGAGCTGCAACGCTTCTATGAGGCCAGTCTGAGGAGCAGTCTGCGCGGCGAACCCCGAGTGGCGGGCTCCTGGGGCCAGACGACCCAGGACAGGCCGGGCTGAAGACCTCAGCGCTTGCCAGGGCGCTGATCGTCAGGCAGCGCAACACCGGCGATGCGCAGCATCGCCGAAAGGTTCCAGACCTGCATCATCAGCGCATGCCAGGGCGCCATGGCCTCCAGATCCACCGCCATCGGTGTGGTGCAGGCCGCACGGAGCGCACGGGTGGCCGTCAGAGCGCGCAGGCCCTCCTCGAGCCGCTCGCGCAGCTCCGCCTGCTCGCGCTCCGGCAGCAGATGCCCGGGGGTGAGCTGCAGCAGAACCAGACCGCGCTGGAACCAGAAACCGAAGTCGTCGAACAGGGAGTCGAGCAACTGGTCCAGAAGTTCAGCCGATTCCCGCGGGGGCGGGGTCGGGGGACCTGGCAGAGAGGGAGTACTCACAGCCTCACTGTAGGAAGCACCGGTTTGCGCTGCGTAAGATTCGGGATCGCTATCAAGCCGCCGTGACCGCCACCCGCCCTGCCGACCCGTCCCTCAGCAGCGCCGGCGAGCAGACACGGATCCATCTGCCCAGGACCAGCGAAAGCGAACGGCTGCTGCGCATCCGCCACTCGATGAGCCACGTGATGGCCATGGCGGTGCAGCGTCTGTTCCCCAGCACGCAGGTCACGATTGGGCCCTGGACCGAGAACGGGTTCTATTACGACTTCGACAGTCCTGATCCCTTCACGGAGGCCGATCTGAAGGCCATCAAGAAGGAGATGATCCGGATCATCAACAAAAAGCTACCGCTGGAGCGGATGGAGGTGAGCCGAGCCGAGGCTGAAACCCGGATCCAGTCCCAGAACGAACCCTACAAGCTGGAAATCCTGGCCGGCATCCAGGAGCCGATCACGCTGTACACCCTGGGGGACGAGTGGTGGGATCTCTGCGCTGGCCCGCACGTGGCCAACACCGGCGAGCTGAATGCCAAGGCCTTCGAGCTGGAGAGCGTGGCGGGGGCCTACTGGCGGGGCGATGAAAACAACGCCCAGCTGCAACGCATCTACGGCACCGCCTGGGAAACAGCCGAACAACTGGCCGAGTACAAGCATCGGCAGGAGGAGGCGAAGCGTCGTGATCATCGCCGCCTCGGCACCGACCTGGACCTGTTCTCGATTGAGGATGAGGCGGGCGCAGGGCTTGTGTTCTGGCATCCCCGCGGTGCGCGCATGCGCCTGCTGATCGAGAATCTATGGCGGGATCTACATTTCAACGCTGGCTACGAACTGCTCTACACGCCCCACGTGGCTGACATCAGCCTCTGGAAAACCTCTGGCCACCTCGACTTCTACAGCGAGTCGATGTTTGGACCGATGCAGGTTGATGAGCGGGAATACCAGCTCAAGCCGATGAACTGCCCTTTCCACGTGCTCACCTATGCGAGCACCCTGCGCAGCTACCGGGAGCTGCCGATCCGCTGGGCCGAGCTGGGCACCGTGTACCGCTACGAGCGGCCCGGCGTGATGCACGGCCTGATGCGCGTGCGCGGCTTCACCCAGGACGATGCCCACGTGTTCTGCCTGCCCGATCAGATCGGCGACGAGATCCTGGCGATTCTCAATCTCACCGAACAGATCCTCTCCACCTTCGATTTCCGCAGCTACGAGATCAACCTCTCCACCAGGCCCGAGAAATCGATCGGCGAGGATGCTGTCTGGGAGCTGGCCACCCAGGGCCTGATCGAAGCGCTGGATCGCAAGGGCTGGGCCTACAAGATCGATGAAGGAGGCGGCGCCTTCTATGGCCCGAAGATCGACCTGAAGATCGAGGATGCCATCGGCCGGATGTGGCAGTGCTCCACGATCCAGCTCGACTTCAACCTGCCGGAGCGATTTGATCTGGAGTATGTGGCGGCTGATGGCACACGCCAACGCCCGATCATGATTCACCGCGCCATTTTCGGCTCGCTGGAGCGCTTCTTCGGAATCATGACCGAAAACTATGCCGGCGACTTTCCGTTCTGGCTGGCTCCCGAACAGATCCGCCTGCTGCCGGTCACCGATGAAGTGCGCCCCTACGCCGCCGAGGTGCTGGCCCAGCTCAGGGCCGCCGGTGTGCGCGCCTCGGTGGATGGTTCGGGTGATCGCCTCGGCAAGCTGATCCGCAACGGTGAACAGATGAAGATTCCGGTGCTTGCGGTGATCGGTGCCAAGGAGGCCGAAAGCGATCAGCTCAGCCTGCGCAGCCGTCGCGACGGTGACCTCGGCAGCATCTCCGTCGCCAACGTGGTTGCGGCAGCGACCCGCGCCAATCAGGATCGATCTGCCGGCCTGGTTTTCGCCGCTGGTTTCGCTGCTGCCTGATGACCACCTTGCTCGCCGGGGATATCGGCGGTACGAAAACGCTGCTGGCCCTCTACGAGCTTGAGGCTGGCCGGCTGATCCGGGGGCGGAGTGAGCGCTTCAGCTCCGCCGACTGGCCGGATTTCGCAGCGCTGGTGAACCACTTCCTGGCTGCCGGGCCTGCCACTGAAACCAGGCCGGCCCACGCCTGTCTGGCGATGGCTGGTCCCGTGCGTGGGGGGCGCGTCAAGCTGACGAATCTGCCCTGGCTGCTGGAGGAGAAGGCCCTGGCCGGAGCCTGCCGGCTGAAGCGGCTGGAGCTGGTGAACGACTTCGCCGTTCTGATCTACGGACTGCCCCATCTGGAGGAACACCAGCAGCAGAGCCTGTGCGGCCCGGCAGCTCGCGATCCGCAGGCGCCCGTGGCGATCCTCGGCGCCGGCACCGGCCTGGGGGTGGCGATCGGCGTGCCCACGGCGGCGGGCCTGGTGGCGGTCGCCAGCGAGGCCTCCCACGCCGAGTTCGCGCCCCGCAACGAGCGGGAGTGGCAGCTGAAGTGCTGGCTGCAGACGGACCTGGGTCTGGAGCGGCTCTCGATCGAGCGGGTGGTGAGTGGCACCGGGCTCGGTGATGTGATGCGCTGGTGCCTGGCCGTTGACCCCGGGGGGGGCGACCATCCCCTGGCTCAGGTGGCCGGCGGCGATCTACCGGCCGCGACCGCAGCGGCGGCGGCGGCCGGCGATCCCCTGGCCCGCAGCGCCATGGACCTCTGGCTCGGGGCCTACGGCAGCGTGGCGGGCGATCTAGCGCTGCAGACGCTATGCCTGGGGGGCCTCTGGATCGGTGGAGGCACAGCCGGCAAGCTGCTGGCGGAACTCGGTTCGCCGGTGTTTCTGCAACCCTTCCGGAACAAGGGGCGGCTCAGCTCCGTAGTTGAACAGGTACCCCTGACGGCGCTGGTGGATGCGGACGCCGGACTGTTCAGTGCGGCCTGCCGGGCTCGCATGCTGCTCGGCTGAGTCTGCCGGCAGCAACGCCGTCAGCAGCTCCCGCCGGGTGGGACACTGGCCCCAGCAGAACCGATCACATGGTGCGCCCCCGCATCGGACAGGGGGTTGTGGTGGATGTCCCCGCCACGACGGCCAACCTCGGCCCCGGCTTTGACTGCCTGGGAGCCGCCCTGGATCTGAACAACCGCTTTGCGATGCGCTGCATCGAGGGCGATGGGGAGCGGTTCGAGCTGGTGATCGAAGGCAGCGAGGGCTCCCACCTGCGCGGTGGCCCGGACAACCTCGTGTACCGCGCCGCTCAGCGGGTGTGGAAGGAAGCCGGCGAGCAGCCGATCGCCGTTGAAGCGCGGGTGCGCCTAGCGGTGCCCCCGGCTCGGGGCCTCGGCAGCAGCGCCACCGCGATCGTGGCGGGCCTGATGGGCGCGAACGCCCTGATCGGTGAGCCGCTGAGCCGCGAGAAGCTGCTTGAGCTGGCCATCGACATCGAGGGCCATCCGGACAACGTGGTGCCCTCCCTGCTGGGAGGGCTGTGCATGACCGCCAAGGCGGCCTCGCATCGCTGGCGGGTGGTGCGCTGCGAGTGGTCACCGGAGGTGATCCCGGTGGTGGCGATCCCGGCGATCCGCCTGTCCACCAGCGAGGCCCGGCGGGTGATGCCCAAGACCATCTCCATCCCGGACGCCGTGACCAACCTGGGGTCTCTGACCCTGCTGCTGCAGGGACTGCGAACCGGCAATGGCGAGCTGATCGCCGATGGGATGCACGACCGCATCCATGAGCCCTACCGCTGGGGCCTGATCCAGGGGGGCCGCCAGGTTCGGGAGGCCGCCATGGCGGCCGGTGCCTGGGGTTGCGTGATCAGCGGCGCCGGGCCGAGCATCCTGGCTCTGGCGAACCGCGATTCTGCGGCTGCGGTGAGCCGGGCGATGGTGCGGGCGTGGGAGGGTGAGGGCGTTGCCTCCCGCTCCGAGGTGCTGAAGCTGCAGCAGGCGGGCAGCCGCTGGCAGACCCTGCCCGACGCCTGACCCCACGGGTCGTGCTAGGCAGAAATACTCAGCTCAGACAAGTCTCAACGTAGACTTTGAAACGCTGTGAGACAGGGCCATGGCTTGTCTCAGCTCAGAACCCTGACCTGCCGGACGCCGCGATGGACGCCAACCTGCCCCTGATGGCCGCGTCCACCGTCAGTTCAGGCGGTTTCCCCTGGCTGAGCCTGATCACGCTGCTGCCTGGCCTGGTGGCACCGCTGTTGATGCTGCTGCCCGGCGACGGCACCGATCCCAAGCTGCCGCGCACGATCGCCCTGGTCACCCTGCTGGCCGATCTGCTGCTGATGCTGTTCGTGTTCAGCCAGCACTACGACGGCTCCGTGGCGGGGCTGCAGCTGGTGGAACGGGTCAGCTGGCTGCCCACCCTCGGCCTGGAGTGGTCGCTGGCTGCCGATGGGCTCTCCGCTCCCCTGGTGGTGCTCTCCGGTCTGGTCACCCTGCTGTCGGTGGCGGCCAGCTGGAACATCCAGAAGAAGACCCGCCTCTACTTCGCCCTGCTGCTGGTGCAGGCCTCGGCCCAGGCCATGGTGTTCCTCTCCCAGGACTTCCTGCTGTTCTTCCTGGCCTGGGAGCTGGAGCTCGTGCCGGTCTACCTGCTGATCGCCATCTGGGGCGGCCACCAGCGCCAGTACGCCGCCACCAAGTTCATCCTCTACACGGCCACCGCCTCGCTGCTGATCCTGGTGAGCGGTCTGGCCCTGGCCCTCAACGGCCCCTTCACCCTCAACCTCAGCGAACTCACCGCCCGCTCCCCCGGTGGCGTCTTCGGTCTGCTCTGTTATCTCGGCTTCCTGGTGGGTTTCGGCGTGAAGCTGCCGATGTTCCCGCTGCACACCTGGCTGCCCGATGCCCACGGTGAGGCCAATGCGCCGGTGTCGATGCTGCTGGCCGGGGTGCTGCTGAAGATGGGCGGCTACGCCCTGCTCCGCTTCAACGTGCAGATGCTGCCGGAGGCGCACCTGCAGCTGGCACCGGCGCTGATCGTGCTGGGCATCGTCAACATCGTCTACGGCGCCCTCAACGCCTTCGCCCAGGACAACGTGAAACGGCGCATCGCCTGCAGCTCCGTGAGCCACATGGGCTTCGTGCTGCTCGGCATCGGCGCGATCGACAGCCTTGGCATGAGCGGCGCGATGCTGCAGATGATCAGCCACGGACTGATCGCCGCCGCGATGTTCTTCGTGACGGGTGTGTTCTACGAGCGCACCAAGACCCTTTCGATCCCAAACATGGGCGGGCTGGCCAAGGTGCTGCCGATCACCTTCGCCTTCTTCGTGGCCAGCTCCCTGGCCTCGCTGGCCCTGCCGGGCATGAGCGGCTTCGTCAGTGAAATCACGGTGTTCCTCGGCGTGACCAGCAATGACGGCTTCACCGTTGGCTTCCGGGTGATCACCGTGATCCTGGCGGCGATCGGCGTGGTGCTCACCCCGATCTACCTGCTGAGCCTCTGTCGCCGCGTCTTCTTCGGCCCACGCATCCCGGCTCTGGCCGTGGTGGGTGACATGAAGCCCCGGGAGCTGCTGATCGGCCTCACCCTGCTGGTGCCGACCCTGGTGATCGGCTTCTGGCCCCGCGTGGCGATCGATCTCTATGAGGCCACCACCACCGCCCTCGCCAACGACCTGGCAGCGCACACCGTATTGGCGCTTCGGCTTCCCGCCCTCGGCTGAACCGCGCTCGTGGTGGCCTCTGGGCTGGAATGGCCTCACCGCATCCGCCGATCGCCATGAGCCAGGCCGCCATTGCCATCCCCGAGATCCTGAGGGGTGAGGGCCTGCCGCGCTACGACCAGATCACACCGGCGGCGGTGACAGCCCACATCCCCGGCCTGATCGCTGAGCTGGAAACAGAGCTGGGCTCCCTGGAGCGGGCGCTGGAGGCGCGGCTCTCCTGCAGCGACGCAGCTCTGACCTGGGCTGAGGTGATGGATCCACTGCAGCGGCTGGGCGAGCGGCTCCGCTGGAGCTGGGGTGTGGTCAGCCACCTCAACGGCGTCTGCAACGGCCCGGAGCTGCGAGAGGCCCATGCCGCCCAGCAGGCGGCGGTCGTGCAGTTCGGCAACCGGGCCGGCCAGAGCCGAACCCTTTACCGCGCCCTGGAGCGCCTGCAGGAGCAACACCAGGGCACAGATCCCGCTCAACCGGGCCATCTCGATGGCACGCAGCTGCGCATCCTTGCGGCCGAACTGCGTGACATGCAGCTGCGCGGGGTGGGTCTGGATGGTCCCGAACAGGACGCCTTCAACGCCGCCAGCCAGGAGCTCGCCGAGCTCTCCACCCGTTTCGGGAACCAGGTGCTGGATGCCACCAACGGCTGGACCCTTGCGCTCACGGATCCTGCCGAGGTGGAGGGCCTGCCGGAGAGCCTGAAGGCGCAGCTGGCCCAGGCGGCCCGTGACGCCGGTGATGCGAGCGCCAGCACCGATGCCGGCCCATGGTTGCTGGGACTGGACATGCCGCGTTATGCCCCGTTCCTCAAATACAGCCAGCGGCGCGACCTGCGTGAGCGGGTCTACCGCGCCCATGTCAGCCGTGCCTCCGGCCAGGCCAGAGGGTCTGCCGGCGCTGACGGCACACCCCTGAACAACTGGCCGTTGATCGAGCGGATCCTGGAGCTGCGGCGCCGGCAGGCGCAGCGTCTCGGCTACGCCAACTGGGCCGAGGTGAGCCTGGCCGCGAAGATGGCCGAATCGGACGCGGCCGTGGAGGGGCTACTGGAGGAGCTGCGGGCGGCGGCCCTGCCGGTCGCGCGCCAGGAGCTTGAAGCCCTGGCCGCCTGCGCCGCCCGTCATGGCGCCGCCGAAGCCGCTGACCTCCAACCGTGGGACGTGAGCTTCTGGGCGGAGGTGCTGCGCCAGGAGAGCTTCGACATCGACAGTGAAGCCCTGCGGCCCTACTTCCCGCTGCCGAGGGTGCTGGAGGGACTGTTCGGCCTCTGCAGCCGGCTGTTCAACATCACGATCGAGGCCGCCGATGGCGAGGCGCCCGTGTGGCACTCGGATGTGCGCTACTTCCGCATCCGCGAGGGTGCCGGCACGGCCGGCCAGCCGATTGCTGCCTTCTACCTGGATCCCTACAGCCGCCCCGGCAGCAAGCGCGGTGGCGCCTGGATGGATGAATGCCTGGGCCGATCACGCCAGGGAGATGGCACGCCGGTGCTGCCGGTGGCCTACCTGATCTGCAACCAGAGTGCACCGGTGGGCGAAACCCCCAGCCTGATGACCTTCGAGGAGGTGGAGACCCTCTTCCACGAATTCGGCCACGGGCTGCAGCACATGCTCACCACAGTGGAGCGCCCCCAGGCTGCCGGCATCAACGGCGTGGAGTGGGATGCGGTGGAACTCCCCAGCCAGTTCATGGAGAACTGGTGCTACGACCGGGCCACCCTGCTGGGCATGGCCCGCCACTGGCAGAGCGGTGAACCGCTGCCGGAGGCGGAGTTCAGCAAGCTGCAGGCGGCCCGCACCTTCATGGGCGGTGCCGCCACCCTGCGCCAGGTGCACTTCGCCCTGGTGGATCTGAAGCTGCACAGCCAGTGGCACCCGGGCTGCGGCCAGAGCCCCGAGCAGCTGCGCCGCGCCATTGCCGCCAACACCACCGTGCTGGCACCGATCGATGAGGATGCCTTTCTCTGCAGCTTCGGCCACATCTTCGCCGGTGGTTATGCCGCCGGGTACTACTCCTACAAGTGGGCCGAAGTGCTCAGCGCCGATGCCTTCAGCGCCTTCGAGGAGGTGGGTCTGGAGAACGAGGAGCAGATCCGCGAGACAGGTCGCCGCTTCCGCGACACCGTGCTCAGCCTGGGCGGCAGCCTCGATCCGAAGGCGGTGTTTGAGGCCTTCCGCGGCCGCCAGCCGAGCAGCGAGGCCCTGATCCGTCACTCCGGTCTGGCGGCGGTCTGAAGCCCGCGACAGCATGGGGCAAGCGCGGCGTCACGATGCCAACCTCGCCCCGTCTCAGCTGGGACCAGGACCCCCTCGCCCTCGATCCCGACTGGGATTCTCCGGTGCCTCTGACGCCCCTGCGGGAGGCCCTTGAGCAGACGGTGTTCCGCTCCGGCCTGAGCCGTGAGGACTGGCTGCGCCGCCTGGCTTCACAACTGCACAAACCAGCGCTGCTGCCCCTGCTGTGGTTGCTGCCGCGGGGCTGGCGGCTAGCTCCGGCTCAGCTGCCGCCGAAGCTGCAGTCGCTCGGAACCGTGCTGGAGCAGGGCTTACTCAGCCCTGCACTGCTGGCCGCGCTGGTGGATGATCTGGCCCATGTGCTGCCGGCCGATGGCGGCAAGCCCACGGCACTGGAGCGATGGTGCAGGAGCCAGTCCAGGATCACCGCTGAGGACGTGCCGATCCCTGCCAGCGCCGAGGCACTGGAGGCTCTGCTGGCGATGGCCCGGGGCTCTGAGGATCCAGCCTGCCGATCGGACGGCGAGCGACCGACCATCCCGGCCCCGGCGAAGCAGGAGGCGCTGCTGGGGGGCCTGCTCTGGCGCAATCTCGGCCTGGCCTACAGCCAGGCGGCGGGCCGGAGAAGGGCCAATAGCCTGTTGGCCCAGCTGCTGAACCGCCTGGCGGCGAACCGCCTCGATCGCGCGCCCGGCTGGTGGTTCGAGGACTGCAGCAGCGGCCGCCAGTGGATCGACTGGCTGGAGCAGCGGAGCTGGCGGATCAGTGGCCGGCTGCGCGCCAGCGTGGCCAGTTTCGGACTGGGCGCCTGCATGGCGGATCAGGGACCGGCACCCGTGGGCTGGCGGCAGATTCCGCTTGGCTTGCCCTTGCGGACCGGCCTGGTGGATGAGCAGGGCGAGGAGAGCCTGGCGCTGCTGCCCCACGCCGCCCTGGAGCTCCGGCTCGACAACGATCGCGGCGATGCCGTGCAATTGCAGTACTACCAGGGCAATGAGGGCCTGTGCGGCTGGGAGGGGCTGAACGACCTGCACCGCCCCTGGCAGAACGACAGCAGCAACGGCACGGTGCGCTATCTCGGTGAGACCTTCAGTGGCGAGAGGTTGCGGCAGCTGATCGACCTGACCGAGGTGATGGCGCTGGTGCACAACAGCCTCGCCAGCACCCATCGCCTGCGGCACGGCGGCTACGGAACCCTCGGCTTCTGCATCGACACCACGGCGCTGCTGCAGCAGGCGATGACCGATGGGTGCGATCTGTTTCCCGTGCTGCTGAGCGGCATCTGGCGCGAGCGGCTGCTGCGTGAGGCGCGGCGGCTCGGTGTGGAGCACGAGCGCTACACCGCAGCGCTGATGGCGTTGCCGCTGGATCTCTCCCACCATGGCCCCGCTGCCGGGGATGCCTGGCGGCGACTGCGGGCCTGCCAACCCGGCAACAGCCCCTTCCGTCTGGTGCAACGCCACCGGAGCAGCGCCGGGATCTCCCCGGGCTGAGGTCAGTTCGGGGATCCAATCCCGGCGAGGAGCTCCAGCACGGCGCTGACCACAACCGGCCTGTAGCGATCGGAGAAGGGCCCGCGCCGGCCGTTGTGATTCATGCCGGCAATGGTGCGCCTCTGCACCCGACCGGCGGCCAGGGCCCGGCGCCAACGGCTGAACGGCAGCAGCGGTGAACGACCCGGATAGGCGATGTTGCCGAAGGCCGCCACCGGATCGCGATCGCCCACGATCGTGCTGATCGTGCCGACCCGCTCCAGCGGGTGATCACCGCTGAACACCCCACAGAAACTGATGATGTGCACGGGCGCAGCACTGATCCGGCTGAGGTAATCGGCCACCCCGAAGGCCATCTCACCGCCACCGCTGTACCCCAGCAGGACCAGCTGGCTGCCACTGGCAGGGCTGTAACCGAGTTCCCCGAGCCGCAGGCCGATCTTGAGGCCCAGCTCGTAGTGACGGATCGGCCCGTAGCGACGGTCGGAGGAGATCCCCACCTTGATCACATTGTTAGCCTGTACCAGAACGGCAGCCAGCAGGGGAACCAGCCCCTCGGGGTGCTGTTCCTGCAGGGCGAACAGGCGGCGCCAGAACCAGCTACTGCCCATGTCCTCCACCAGGGCCACCGGCATCACGGTGTAGCTGTCGAGCCCCCGCAGCAGCCTCACATCGGTGGGCAAGCGCCGTTCGAGCTCTGCCAGGAATGCCGACACCCGGGGCGGGTGATCGCGCTCGCATTGATGGATGCCATCGAGATACACGATCCAGACCCTTGGTTGCGGTTGCTGCGGCTCGGACTCGGCGGCGAACAGCTCCTCCACCTCGGGCAACCCTGCCAGCCAGCCTTCCCAGAAGGCGAACTGACTGGCCAGCGACACCATGCCGGCGATTGGAATCAGCAGCAGCAGCGCTGCTCCGAACCAGAGCAGGAGCAGGCGCAGATCCTCCGGGCTGAGCGCCGCCAGCAGCATCCCGCGCAGCCGCTGGCTGAGCACCAGCGCCACCAGCAGCCCGCAACCGAGCGTCAGCACCAGGGCCAGTCGGATGTTGAAACGCTCAAGCCGCAGCTGCTCGCGCACCGCACCCTGGATCGTCATCGTCCGGCACTCCCGCAGCGAAGCAGCTGGCTGGCGAGCTGGCGATAGCTGACCTGCCAGCTCTGGCGAAACAGCAGGGCCACGAGCACGAGCGCCAGCAGATAGCCGGGGGTGGAGAGCAGCAGGGCCTCACCCCAGGGCAGTGCGAAGCGCAGGTGCAACAGGGTCACCACATTGAGGTGCACCAGGAACCACAGGCCGATGGCCAGCAGATCAGCGATGTAGGGAGCCGCCACCAGGCCATAGAACAAGCCGGGGATCAGGGCAGCCCCCATGCCATCAAGGAAATCGCTGGCATGAACCTGGCGAGCGGCGACGGATGCCAGCAGCAGCATGTCGACGGCGGAAGCCAGCAGAAAGGCCAGCGCCAGCACCAACCCATCCAGCAGCAACCGGATGGCGATCTGGCGGGGGGTGAGCCGATTCGCCAGCAGCGCGAATGCGTGCGAGAGCGACATCGACAGCCCCACCAACAGCACCAGCCCCACCCCTGCATCCGCCTGCAGCAGCCAGCCGCCAAGGCGATCGAGCAGGGGTTCAACGTGCACGTGCACAGCGATCAGACCCTGGCGCTCAGGCAGCCGCGGAGCGGCGCATCTTGGGTCGGTTGACGATCCAGAGCACCATGATCGAGAGGACGGCGCAGTAGAAGCACCACACCGAATTGAATGTGGCGCTGTAGGTGAGCCAGGTGAGGAAGATCGAAACAAAGATCATCACGCCGAACAGCTTCACAGCCCGGTCATACACCGCCAGCAGCGGCAGCACGATGAAGCCCCAGTACACCAGTTCACCCACCGGCTCGGTGTTAACGAAGTTGTGAATGATGCTGTGCAGATTGGTCACGTCGTAGAGCAGGCGGCCGTTGCTGTGCACAGCTGGTTGCAGCGCAGGCGGATCGAGCAACACCGGCAGATAGAAGGCGATTCCCAGCAGCGTGGCCACGATCGCCACCCAGCGCAGACGACGCTGCAGGCCAGGGCCATCGGTGCTGCGACTGATCGACCAGGCACTCCAGGGGATCCAGATCATCCAGAAGCAGTAGGCGAAGAACAGGAAGCCGAGTCCCGCCAGACTGGTCAGCGGCTCGATGCCACCCCTGTCGATGCCGGTCCACTCCAGGCCCTCGACGAACTGCTGCACCCCGAAGAAGAAGGGCGTCAGGGCCAGGGGCACAAAATCGCGCTGCTGGTTGCTGCGGGCGATGTGGGCGCTGTAGAGCCCAAGGGGCATCAGTACGGCCGAAGCCGTGAAACTGGCGGAAGCCGAAAAGCACATGGCGGGCCGACATGGACTGCTCCATGGCTTAGGCATGAACGGCGCGACTGCCAACGGTCGCCGTAGCCATTGAGACCGTTGTTGATCAGCCTTGACCAGTACTGGCCTGGCAAGTCAGCCGGCCAGGATCACATCCACCAGCCGGCGGATGGCGCGGGGATGGGTGATCAGCTGGCGGTGGGTCAGCACCGGCAGCGCCCGGCGCGAGCCGGTCGGCAACACCGCCCGCCAGCCGGGCGTCACGGTCAGATCCGTGGGGGTGAAGAGGCTGTGGCACTCCAGAGCCTCGAGCAGGCGGGCGTCCCGCTGCAGCTGGCGCAGCAGGCCGCTGCCGATCTTCATGTCGGCAATGCCCGCCAGCAGGGACCGGGGCACCAGCTGGGCCGCCAGGGTGCCCTGCTGCGGGCTGCCCAGGCAGATGAAGCGGCGGGTACGCCGATGGCCCTCCTGCTCCTGCAGCCAGGTGCGACCGATCACCCCACCCATCGAGAAACCGAACAGGTCGAGGCGTGCCTCACGGCCGAAGCGGGCATCAAGCAGGGCCGCCAGCTGGGTGGCGAGCTCACGGATCGGCACGGCACCGAGCCGATGGGGCAGGTGTGGGGCGTAGATCTCCAGCTGCGGACAACGCTGCAGCAGCGCGGTCTCCAGCCGACCGAACAGGCGTGGGGTGTCCCAGAGGCCATGCAGCAGCACCAGGGGCGGATGGCGCAGGGATTGGCTCATCAGCTCAGCAGAGGTATGGCAGCAAGCCTCACAGCGGCAGCTCGCGATGGGTGAAGCTGCGGGTGCCGCTGGCGTAGTCGGCGGCGATGTGCCCCGCCCCTCTCAGCAGATAGCGGTAGGTGACGAGGCCATCCAGACCCACCGGGCCGCGAGGTGGCAGGGTCTGGGTGCTGATGCCCACCTCGGCGCCGAAGCCGTAGCGGAAACCATCGGCGAAGCGGGTGGAGCAGTTCAGATACACACCAGCACTGTCGACGCCGCGCAGGAAGGTCTCGGCCGTGGCCGGATTGGTGGTGCAGATGGCATCGGTGTGACGCGAACCATGGCGTGCGATGTGGGCCAGGGCCTCAGCCATGCTGTCGACCACCTTCACCGCCAGAATCAGGTCCGAATACTCGGTGGTCCAGTCGTCGTCCGTGGCGGGGATGGCAACCCCGAGCGCCTGGGCAGCGGCGTCACCGCGCAGCTCAACTCCCGCGGCAGCGAAGGCCGGCAGGGCAGCAACCAGGAAGTCGGCGGCGACGGCCCGATGCACAAGCAGGGTCTCGATCGCGTTGCAGGCGGCCGGGTACTGGGTCTTGCTGTCGAGTGCCACCCGCAGCGCCTGGGCCGCATCCACCTCCTGATCGACGTAGAGATGGCAGATGCCATCGGCATGGCCGAGCACTGGGATGCGGGTGTTGTCCTGGATGAAGCGCACCAGGGCATTGGAGCCGCGCGGAATGATCAGATCCACCAGGCCGTCGAGCCGGAGCAGCGCCAGGCTCTCCTCACGGCTGGTGAGCAGCTCCAGAGCCTGGGGTGCCACGGCACTGGCCGCAAGGCCGCGTTGCAGGGCGGCGATGATCGCCGCGCAGCTGCGGCTGGCCTCACGGCCACCCTTGAGGATGGCGCCGTTACCGGAGCGGATCGCCAGGGCCGCGATCTGCATCACCGCGTCGGGCCGCGCCTCGAAGATCACACCGACCACCCCAAGCGGCACGCTCAGGCGTTCGAGCACCAGCCCCTGATCGAGTTCGCGATGCAGCTGCCGCACGCCGACGGGATCCGGCAGCGCAGCCACCTGACGCACCCCCTCGATCGCGCCCGCCAGCTTGCTGGCATCGAGCTTCAGGCGCGCCACCAGCGCAGGGGCCAGGCCCTCGGCGGCCGCGGCCGCCAGATCGGCGGCGTTGGCGGCCAGGATCACCTCGGCATCGGCGGCCAGCGCATCGGCCATCGCCAGCAGGGCGCTGCGGCGTTCGCCATCGCCGAGTTGTCCGAGGGCCATGGCGGCACGGCGCACGCCAACAGCCCGCTGCAGCAGCTCGGGGGAAGGTTCGGGAACGCTCACGGCAGCGGCACAGGCTCAGGCGCAGTATGCCCAGCCGACCGCGGCTCAGGCCCTGGCCTGGGGTTGCTGGGCAAGCCGCTGCAGAGCGAGTCGGGCGGCCCCAAGTCGACCGGCACCGTTGCCCAGGGCGGCGCGACGGACCTGAAGCCCGGCCCGACTCTCGGCCTGCACCCGCTGCTCCAGCTCCGCCTGGGCAGCGGGCAGGAAGTGGTGGCAGGCGGCGCTCAGACCACCGCCGATCAGCACCAGCTCGGGTGTGAGCACGTAGACCAGCGAGGTGAGCCCGATGCCGAGCCAGCGGCCGTAGCTGGCCCATACCGCCAGGGCCTCCGCATCACCGGCATCGGCGCGGTGGCACAGCTCGGCCGGATCCAGCGGCGACAGACGGGCCAGGCCGGTGATGCTGCAGTACTGCTCCAGGGAGCCGCGATTGCCGCTGTTGCAGGGCGGCCCCTCCGGATCCACGCCGATCAGCCCAGGCTCCGCAGCGGCACCGCCATGGCCTGTGAACAGCTGACCGTCGAGCAGAACCCCGCCACCGACACCCGTGCCAAGGGTGAGGAGCAGCACATCGCGAAAGCCCTGGGCGGCCCCAAGCCAGGCCTCTCCCACCAGGGCGGCATTGCCATCATTGACGAGGGTGACGCGCCGACCCAGCTGCGGCTCCAGCCACTCCGCCAGGGGCACCTGCTGCCAGCCAGGCAGGTTGATGCAAACCCGGGCCACCCGTGCTGCCGCATCCATCGGCCCCGGCAGACCGATCCCGACATGCGGCGCCAGACCGTCCGGATCAAGCCGCTGCACAGCCTCGACGATCGCCGTCGTCACCGCCCCCGGCATCGCCGGCTGAGGCGTCGGCGTCTGAGCCTCCGCCAGCAGCTGCCCATGGTGATCAAAGCGGCCCAGCTTGATCGCCGTGCCGCCGAGGTCGATCCCGATCAGCTGCCCCCTCGGCTCGCCCATGCACCCATGCCCGGCTGCTGTCGATCCTGATCGATCAGAAGCGGAAGAAGAGCTGGAGCTGGCTCTGCCAGCGACCTTCGGTGTCGATCGAGGTCTGCACGCCGAGGCGGTCACTGGCCTGATAGCGCAGCGTCATCTGGGGGGGGATGTCACTGCGATTCGGCGCCGCCAGCACCGAGAAGTTGAAGCGCTCGGTGAGATCGAGGCCGATCTCCGAACCCAGCACCAGCTGTGAGGGCAGCCGGCGCGAACGATTGGCGTTGGGCACCAGCTCAGCCGGGGCGAAATAGGTGGGGTAAAGCGCAAAGCTGAGGCGCTGGCCGAAGGCATCACTCAGCCCACCCACCAGGGGGGAGAGCAGCGATTGACCGAGCACGGTGGCCAAAGCGGATCCGGCATTGCCCGCCACCAGACCCACCAGCGAATTGCCTCCGATCAGGGCCACCAACCGCTCGGGCGGCAGCGGTGGCGAACTGGTGAGACGGATGTTCTGGGCCAGACGATCGGCCGGACCGGTGGCCTCCAGCCGCACCTTCACCAGCCGCAGCTGATCCACGGAGCTGAAGGTGGTGTTGGCGTTCAGGTTGCTTGGGCTGTTCAGATCCGGCCCAGTGGCGGTGGCACTGCCGGTGAGGGTGTCGGAAACCCGCGTGCGCAGGGCGATGTCGAGGTAGGGGATCAGACCGAGCCTTGGGGTGAACACCGCCACGTTGGGGGCGTCGGGGTCGAGGCTGAAATTGGTCGTGAACAGGCCAAGCCGACCGTTGAGCAACCGCACCACGCCGCTGGCACGGATCGTGGGATCCAGGGGGCCGTTGAGGGTCAGCAGACCGCCGGTGTTGAAGTTGAGCACGTTCGGCACGGTCACCCGCAGGTCGGGACCAAGCCGCAGGCGCAGATCACTCAGGGCCAGGAACGGCAGATTGGGAACCGTCTCGCGCAGGTCTCGGCTGGCGGTGCTCTCCAGCTGCTGGCCCATCACCACGAGGGGGCGGCTGAAATCCCAGCGCTCCTCCAGCAGCTGACGGACCGTGACCGGCCGCTCCGGCTCCGACTCACTGGCCAGCTGACCCGGCTGCACATTGATCGAGCCGCGGCTGAGCCGCAGCTCGCCACCCAGCACCGGTCGACGCAGGGCACCGCTCACCAGAAGCTCGCCATCGGCCTGGGCCGTCATCCTCGGCAGGCTGAACGGCACCTGTCGCAGCTGCAACCGCAGCAGGCGAGGCACCTCGGTGCCAGCCGTAAACAGGGGCAGCTGGCCGGATCCGCTGATAACACCCGCAGATCCAACCTGCGCGCTGAGCTGCTGCAGCTCCAGCTCGCTGAAGTCGAAGAGAACCGTGGCCTCGACATTGCGCAGGGTCTGGCCTGCCAGCTGCACCAGCCCCTTGCGCAGCCTCAGGAACCCGTTGGCTACCGGCTCGCTCTGGGAGCCCCGCACGAGCAGCTGCAGGTCAGCGCTGCCCTGCTGCCAGCGCAGTCCGGGACCGGCCAGCACCGAAAGAAAGCGCAGTCCGTCACCACGACTGGCCAGGCGAAGCTCAAGACCGCTCTGATCGGGACGCAGGGGAATCGTGCCGCGCAGATCAACGCTGCTGGCCGCTGCGGCGCCACGCAGGGACAGATCAAGATCGAGCCTCCCGGCCCTCAGGGCCAGGGAACCGCGCTCAAGGGCCAGGGGCTGATCCCGCAGCTCGCCGTTGATCAGAGCGATCTCGGCGGTCAGCTGCCGTTGAGCGCGTCGACGGCCCCACCCATAGGTCCCCTGCATCGCCAGACTGCCCCGGAGCCCCTCAGGCACAGGTGTGAACAAAGCCAGCAGTGCAAGCGGCAGGTTCTGGAGGCTGAAGCTGCCCCGTCCCTGCCAGAGCGCCCCCTGAAGACGCGCCGTGAGCGGTGCATCGCCAAGGGGACGATCAAGGCCCTGCTCACGCCACCACAAGTGGCCGCGGGCATCGAGATCGAGCGACAGCCGATCCAGGCGGGGACCCGCCAGGGTGAGCGCAAGATCGACCCGGCCATCGAGATCCGTGATGCTGCGCCCGCGCTCGTTGGCGGCGTCGACGGCGAGCTGGCGGCGCTCCTGCGCTGCCAGCAGGGCCGCCAGCTGGTCGTTGAGCGTGAAACCTGCTGCGGGGATCAGCAGGGGCCCCAGGTCGGCCGCCCGTCCGCTCGGGAACAGCCGTGGATCCCGCGCCCGCTTCCAGGCCAGCTGCAGCGGCTGAATCAGGCCCGGCGAGAGCTGACGTGCCTCAATCCGGCTCCAGAAGACACCGCCCTGAACTCCGCGCAGGCGCAGGTCCACTGCAGCATCACGAGGTCCGAGCCACCGGGTCTGCAACGCATAGCGTCGCGCGCGCAGCGAACCGCTGAGCCGCAGTTCCCGCCCGCTCAGCCCCAGCAGTTGCGGTTGCTGAACCGTGGCCGTGCCAACGACGGCGAGGGGCTGGAGATCCAGCTGACCCTGGCCGGAGAGACGTCCATGCAACGGCTGCTGGGACCCTCCCGAGCCCAGGGCAACCGAAACGCCTGCAAGGGGGAAGGCGCGAACCTGCCAGGCATAGCGTCGCCCAGCTGCACGGAAGCTCAGGGAACCACCTGCCCGCTCCAGCGTGAGCTGTTGCGGCTGCCAGCGCCCGTTGAGACGGGCCAGGAGCAGGCCGTCGGCCACGGCCCGCTGCGGGCGCATCGTCAGCTCGACACCAGCACTGCTGGCCTGACGCAGCTGGCCCTGCCAGGTTTCCTCCAGCAGCACCGGACCGATCCCGGGCTGGAACAGGCGCAGCTGCAGATCGGGACGCAGCGCCGCCAGCGGACCACGGACCTCGCCCCAGGCCTGCAGCTCACCACGCAGGCGTGTGCCCTGCAGAGCAGGAAGCCGCTCGAGGCGATAGCGGCGCAGATCGAAGCTCAGGCTCAGGTCACCGGTGCGAAGGCCGTCGTTGGCTGCCGGCAGCAGCGGCAACTCGCCGCTGGCACTCAGCTCCGGAGCCGACAGCCGTTCGAGCCGGATCAGCCCGGGCCACCAGCGCAGCTCGGCCTGCAACGGTCCCAGCAGGGGGGTGGCGGGCTGATCCAGGCTGGCGCTGAGCGAGGGCTGCTGCCAGGTGCCCTGCAGCTGCAGCTGGCCCCGGGGATCGGGAGCAGCGCCGAGCAGCGGCTGCAGCGGCCTGAGCAGCTCACGGCCGACGCTCAGCTCCTGACTGCGCACGTCCAGCCGGGGCCAGAGCCTGCCACTGGCCACCAGCCTGGCGTCGGCCCGCCGCAGCACCAGCCGTGTCAGCTGCACGGTGGGCCTGGCCTGGAAGCCCAGATCAAGGCTGGCCGTAGCCAGAACGGGCGTGGAGCTGGCAGCGGGCGGAACGAGGAAGCGACCCTCGAGTTTCAGCCGTGGCCGCTGCCATGGACCCTCCAGCCGCGCCTGCAGGCGGTGATCGCGACGGTCCTCGCGGGCCTTCAGGGTCAGGGCCAGCCGATCGCGATCCGGGCCGGCGAGGGTGTACCGACCGCTCAGCTCACCACGCCATGCACCCATGGCCAGAGCGCTCGGGTCCAGCCGCAACTCGCGCTGATCACAGAGCAGCCTCAAGTGACCGGCCTGCAGAGGCGCTGGCAGCACGGTGCTTCGCCAACGCACCTGGCGAATGAGCAGCTGGCCCTGGCAGGACTGACCCTGGCGCAGGAGCAGCTGGCCCTGGAGATCACCGCTGAGCCGGCCGCGGACCTGCTGCTGGACCGCGGCCGGCAGAAGGGGAAGCAGGGGCTGCAGGGGCATGGCCCGGGGCGTGAGCTGCAGCTGCCACTGACGGCGCTGCCAGTGCAGCCGGAGCCCCACGCGCAGAGCGCCTCCCTCCGCTGGTCGCACGAGCGCCGCGAGCTGGAGCTCACGGCGACGCAGATGGACGGTGCTGTCACCTTCGACCCTCAGCGCCAGGGGCGGACCTACGGCGGGATGAAGCTGGACCCGTGCCGGTCCCTGCGGGGAGATGCGCAGCACCAGGGGCGGGGCGGGACGCCCGGGCGGCAGTCGGCCCAACTCCCAGTAGGCGCCGCGGCTGTTGCGCCGCAATTGCACCTTGGTGTCACGAACGTCGATCTGCAGCACCCAGGCACGCTGCAGAAGGCTGCGCAGCGGATCCAGCGACACCGTGACGGCGGCGGCCTCAAGGCTGGAAGGATTGTCCTGGCCTGGCAGAAAGCGGGAGGGCCCCACCATCAGGCCCCAGGGGCGAAGGCCGGCGTAGGGGCCCAGGTGGAGGGGATGTGCCATCGAGCGACCCACCAGGCGCTCCAGCCACGGCCGCAGTGATGGGTAGAGCTGAGCAACGGCCAGATCGAGCCCCCACCAGGCCAGCAGGCCACCGCCAAGGCTGCCGATCAATACGGCACCGGTCAGGGACAGGGAGCGACGGGGTGGGCTGGGGGGGCGACTGGAGGGGCGGCTCAGGGGGCCCGTGGCTCTCTGCGGCTAGGGAGGCCGCAATATAAAGGCCATGTTCGCCATCCCTAGGCTCCATGCGCGCTGATCCGCTTCTGCTCACGGCCGGCGAATGGCTGGGGATCGCCGGAGCGGCCCTGCTGGTGCTGACCCTGGTGGGCTTCCTGCTCCGCTGGGGGATCCGCTTCCGCCTGGTGGGGGTGACCAGCTTCACGGTTCTGCTGTCGCTCTCCTGCCTGGCCTTTGCGGTGAGCTATGCGCCGCGGGCCAAGGTGGATGGTGCGGTGAGCGTCCCGGTGGTCTACGACAACGGCTCGGATCTGGTGATCGCCGCTGCACCGGCTGATCTGGCCCCTGAGGCCTTCGGTCCGACCGTTCAGCAGGTGGCCCTCAACCTGCGCGGTGGTGGCCGCAAGGGAGATCAGGGCATCGTGTACGTGCGGCTGCGACGGGTGGAGGCCCAAGCCCCCGGCCTCGATCGGCCGGTGATCCTGGCGGAAGCCAGCCGGAACCTGATCAGCGGCGACGTCGTCCTGCTGCCCTGAGCGCAGGGATGGGCGGGACAGAACCGGACATGGCGGGGGTGACGCCCTACCCACTGCCCCGTCACTTCGCGCGCGAGGAACGGGTCCTGAAGGAGTGCGGCGTGGAGAGCTGGGGCCAGCTGGCCGCGCTCGCTGACGGCGATCTGCGCGCGCTGGCCCGTCGAGGCGGAGCACTGGAGCGCCAGCTGCGCAAGCTGCGGGGCCAGGCCCAGCTGATCGCAGCGCTGGGACTGGCACCCGCCGAGGCCGCCCTGCTGCTCTACGCAGGGATTGCCTCGTGCCGTGGCCTTGCCCAGGCCTCACCGCAACAGCTGCTCACCCAGCTGGGCCGGCTGGAGCGATCGCTCACCGGCATGGCCCCCGCCCGCATCGATGCCACCTGGGTACGGCACTTGATCCAACGGGCGCAGCAGCACGAGCAGACCGGTCGCTCTGGGAAGTGACCCCTGGGAGGCTGCGACGCCTCCAGCTCCAGCCTGGAATGGGTCATCTCCTGGGCTTGGCCCACCGTGACACTGCTCCAGCGTCGCCCTCCCCTCCTCGCCTCCAGCCGCAGCTGCGCTGCTCTGCTGTCGCTGTCGCTGTCGATGGCTGCCATGCCGGCCCTGGCCAACTCATCGCTGCTGGAATCCATCAAGCAGAACCCACAGCAGGCCGCAGCCCTGTGCAGCGAACTCAAGGGGTTCAACAGCCAGGGGCTCTCGTACACCTCGTCCGAAGCCGTGTCACGACTGGCTGCCCGCCAGAAGCTGAGCCCGACCGATGCAGAAATCCTGGCCACCTACGTGGTGGGGCTCCACTGTCCGGACGTGCGTTGAGCCCGTTCTCAGGCCGTGATCCCCACCGGCCCACCCGTGATCTCAGCCTGACCACCAGGGACGGCTGCACGTTGCTCTCGCGTCTGTGGCTACCCAAGGGGATCGGCCCCTGGCCGACCCTGCTGATGCGCCAGCCCTACGGCCGGGCCATCGCCTCCACGGTGGTCTACGCACACCCCAGCTGGTATGCCAGCCACGGCTACGCGGTGCTGGTTCAGGACGTGCGCGGTCGCGGCGACTCAGACGGCGACTTCAGCGGCTTCGCCCAGGAGGCCCAGGACGGCGCCGACACCCTGACCTGGCTGCGACAGCAACCCTGGTGCAACGGTCGGATCGGCACCTATGGGTTCTCCTACCAGGGGCTGAGCCAGCTGCTCTGCGCAGATCCCGCCGCCTTGCCGGATGCCCTGGCGCCGGCGATGACCGGCCTGGATGAGCGCCAGCACTGGGCGACTGAAGGTGGATGCCACTGGTGGGCCCTGGGACTGGCCTGGGGGCTTCAGTTGGCCGCCCAGGGCTGCCGGCGGCGGAGCGACGATGCCGCCTGGAAGGAAATCCGGCACAGCCTGGAGAGTGGAGCGTTCCTCCAGAGCGGACTGGAACTGCTCAGACGCCACGACCCCGAGGGCATGGTGCTGGGGTGGCTGGAATCGGATCCCGCTGATTCGCAGGGCTGGCGCATTCACGCGCCGCCGGCAGCGCTCTGGCAGAGGCCGATGCTGCTGATCGGTGGCTGGCACGATCCCCACCTGCGCGGCGTGCTCGATCTCTGGCAGCGCGCTGATCAGGCGGGCACGGGGGCGGTGCTGCGGATCGGAGCCTGGAGCCATCTGCGCTGGAACGGTGGCCTCGACAGGCTGCAGCTGGCGTTTTTCGATCAGCACCTCAGGGATGGCGTCAGCAGCGCGCCCGGAGGTGACCTGCCTCTGCTCGAAGATCTGGTCACTGGTGCTTGGTTGCCCCGCTCCCCCCATCAGAGCAGCGGGCAGTGCTGGGGCCTGCGCAGCGAAGGCCTGGCGGCGGTGGATCCGGCCGAGGGCACGCTCGTCGCCGAGGCGGCGGCGGCGCAGGGGAACGTCGTGATCGTGCATGACCCCTGGCGGCCCCTGCCCGGCCGCGGCGGACACCTCGGCCTCGATGCGGGTCCGGCGCGCCGCGACGACCTCGATGCACGCACCGATGTGGCCTGCTTCACAAGCCCCGCCCTGAGCGAGGTCACCGAGCTGCTGGGGGAACCGCAGCTGACCCTGACCGCCGCCGCCGATCAACCGGGCTTCGATCTGTGCGTGGCCCTCTCACGGCTGACGCCGGATGGGGCGGTGCATCAGATCAGCACCGGCATGGCCCGCTTCCGCGGTGAAGGCTGCCAGCGGGCCGAGCGGCGCCACGTACGGCTCCAACCCCTGCTGGCCAGCCTGCACGCAGGCGATCGCCTGCGCCTGTCGATCGGCCTGGCGGCTTGGCCCCAGGTGACCGTCAATCCCGGCAACGGCACCCTGCCGCTGGATGCTCCGTCGGCCGGTCACCGCGTAATCACGGTGGGGCTTGCGCTCACGGACAGCCGCCTCTGCATGCTGCCGATGGTTCGGGCAAACTGAGCGCGCCCAAGGACAGCACCATGCCGCGCCATCTGCGCCCGACCCTCGCCAGCCTCAGCCTGGGAGCCGCGTTGCTGTTGGCCGTTCCCGCCCAGCCCCTGGCACCCCTGATGGGAGGCGCTGCACGGGCCCAGACGACTGCAGGAACCAACACCCCTGTGCTGAGCGTGGCCGAGGCCCGCGCCGCAGCACAGCGCATCCTCGATGCGGTGCAGCGGGGCGACGCCAGCGCCCGTTACAGCCAGTTCTCCGATGAACTGAAGGCCGTGACCAGCCCGTCGATGGTGCAGGCCACGATGCGCACCCAGCCCAAGGTTCTGAGCTACCAGCTGCTGAGCGTGCGCAGCGGCATCGGCTCCAGCATCGTCGAGGCCGAGCTCAACACAACGGCTGGCAAGCGCGTGATCTTCATCGTGCTCAATGGCAAGGGGCAGATCAGCCGCTACTACGTCGATCGTGCCGATGACCCCAGCAGCCGCGTCGCCGAGCAGTTCGTGCAGGCCGTGAGCACGGGCAACTACATCACCGCCCATAGCTTCCTGAGCCCCCAGTTCCAGAAGGACATCAGCCCCCAGTCGCTGCAGACGAAGTGGCTGAACCTGCAGCGTCTGGCCGGCAGTTTCGTCTCGGTGGGCCGCGTCGTGGAGACCGATTCCTCGCCGGATATGCGCCTGGTGCTGGTGAACGTGCAGTTCAACCGCCTCAGCGACAACCTGTTCGTGATCCTGAACAACGACAATCAGGTGATCGGGATCGACTTCCCGCAGGACAGCACTCCGCGCCCCGCCCGCTGAGGCTGTTGCGGTCAGGGGGAACGGCTCGAGGCAACGTGTCTGGGAGGCCTGTCGAAGGGGCGTTGAACCCCGGAAAGCGGCTTAAGCTCCCAGCCACGCTTTGCGCTCGGATCTGTGCTGGCTCAGCTCGACTGGATGGTGGACGATGCTCGGCGCCTGGCGGAGTGTCGCCACGACCACCCGTTCGCGGTGCTTGGGCCCCAACCCCTGGAGAACGGCAACTGGGTGGTGCGGGTCTGGATGCCCGAGGCCGAACGGGTTGAACTGATGACCGGGGGCAATGCCATGGCGATGGCGACGCCCCACCACCCCTGGATCTTTGAGGCCGAACTGGGAGCCGACCCCGGCAGCGGCTATCAGGTGCACGTGCTGCGCGGCGGCATCGAGCATGTGGCCCACGACCCCTGGGCCTTCCGCGAGGAGTGGATGGGGGAGCTGGATCGCCACCTGTTCGCGGAAGGTAACCATCACCACATCTGGGAGCGGATGGGCGCCCACGTCACGACGCGCAATGGCGTCACCGGCGTGATGTTCTGCCTGTGGGCGCCAAATGCGCGCAGCGTGTCGGTGCTGGGCAATTTCAACGGCTGGGATGGCCGCCACCATCCGATGCAGGCCCGCCTGGGCGGGTGCTGGGAGCTGTTCATCCCGGGTCTGAAACCCGGTGAGATCTACAAATACGAAGTGCGTACCCAGGCTGGTCACTGTTACCAGAAGGCAGATCCCTACGGCTTTCGCCATGAGGTGCGCCCGAACCATGGCTCGATCGTCGAGACCCTGGCTGGTTACAGCTGGGGCGATGGCGCCTGGATGCAGGAACGGGACAGCCGCAATCCGCTCGACCAGCCGATCGCGGTGTATGAGATGCACCTGGGCAGCTGGATGCACGCCAGCGCCGACCAGCCGTACATCGAGGCCGATGGCACGCCGCGCCCGCCGGTGCCGGCCGCCGATCTCAAGCCGGGCGCCCGCCTGCTCACCTACCCCGAACTGGCGGATCGGGTGATCCCCTATGTGAAGGCTCGCGGCTTCACCCACATCGAACTGATGCCCCTCTCGGAGCACCCATTCGATGGCTCCTGGGGCTATCAGGTGACCGGCTGGTATGCACCCACCAGCCGCTTCGGCACACCGGATGAGTTCCGTGCCTTCGTGGATCGCTGCCATGCCGAAGGGATCGGCGTGATCCTCGACTGGGTGCCGGGACACTTTCCCAAGGATGCCCACGGCCTGGCCTTCTTCGACGGCGAGCATCTTTATGAGCATGCCGACCCACGCATCGGCGAGCACAAGGAGTGGGGCACGCTGATCTTCAACTACAGCCGCAATGAAGTTCGCAACTTCCTGGTGGCGAACCTGGTGTATTGGTTTGAGCAGTTCCACATCGATGGCATTCGCGTCGATGCTGTTGCCTCGATGCTCTACCGCGACTACCTGCGGCCTGACGGCGAATGGATCGCCAACGAGCACGGCGGCCGGGAGAACACCGAAGCGGTGCAGTTCCTGCAGCAGGCCAACCATGTGCTGTTTGAGCACTTCCCAGGTGCCCTCTCGATCGCTGAGGAATCCACAACCTGGCCAATGGTGACCCAACCCACCAGTATCGGCGGCCTGGGCTTCAACCTGAAGTGGAACATGGGCTGGATGCACGACATGCTCGACTACTTCGAGCTGGATCCGTGGTTCCGCCAGTTCCACCAGAACAATGTGACGTTCTCGATCTGGTATGCCTACACCGAGAACTTCATGCTGGCCCTCAGCCACGACGAGGTTGTCCACGGCAAGAGCAATCTGCTGCACAAGATGCCGGGCGACGACTGGCAGAAGTTCGCCAACGTGCGGGCACTGCTGGCCTACATGTGGACCCACCCCGGCAAGAAGACGATCTTCATGGGCATGGAGTTCGGTCAGCGGGCCGAGTGGAATGTCTGGGGCGATCTGCAGTGGGAACTGTTGCAGCACGAACCGCATCAGGGGCTGCAGCGCCTGGTGGACGATCTCAACGCCTTCTACAAATCCGAGCCAGCCCTCTGGCGCGACGACTTCGATCAGTTCGGATTCCAGTGGATTGATTGCAACGACAACCGCCACTCGGTGATCTCGTTCATGCGCCGTGAGAGCACCACCGGCCGCTGGTTGGTGGTGGTGGCGAACTTCACCCCCCAGAGCCACGCCCACTACCGCGTTGGTGTGCCGATGGATGGCTTCTACACCGAGGTGTTCAACACCGATGCCGAGCGCTACGGCGGCAGCAACCTCGGCAACCTCGGCGGCAAGTTCACCGACAAGTGGGGCATCCACGGTTACGAGAACTCCCTGGATCTCTGCCTGCCGCCCCTGTCGGTGCTGGTGTTCCAGCGCGACGAGAAGCGCAGCCAGGAAGCCGCCACCGCAACCCTGGCCGGCGACGCCGACGTGTGACGAAGCGGCCCGGCCAGGGCCGCCTCCCCCCGGAAACGGGGCGCTGTTCGGGTAAGTTCGCGGCTCGCGAACCCCCTTTCCCATGACCGGAACCGCCCCCCTGCTGCTGCGCGCCGCCCGAGGCGAGCAGGTGGAGCGGCCGCCGGTCTGGATGATGCGCCAGGCAGGCCGCTACATGAAGGTCTACCGCGACCTGCGGGATCGCCACCCCGGCTTCCGCGAGCGCTCCGAGAACCCCGATCTCTCCTATGAGATCTCGATGCAGCCCTTCCACGCCTTCAAGCCCGATGGCGTGATCCTGTTCTCCGACATCCTCACGCCGCTGCCCGGCATGGGCATCGACTTCGACATCGTCGAGAGCAAGGGCCCCCTGATTCAGGACCCGATCCGCACGATGGCGCAGGTGGAGGCTCTGCGACCGCTGCAGGCCGCCGAGAGCATGCCGTTCGTGGGTGAGGTGCTCACCCGCCTGCGCGAATCGGTCGGCAATGAAGCGGCCGTGCTGGGCTTCGTGGGCGCCCCCTGGACCCTGGCCGCCTACGTGGTGGAGGGCAAGAGCTCCAAGAACTACGCCGTGATCAAGGCGATGGCCTTCCAGGAGCCCCAGCTGCTGCACCGCCTGCTGGATCACTTCGCCGAGTCGATCGCCGCCTACCTCCGCTACCAGATCGATTCCGGCGCCCAGGTGGTGCAGATGTTCGACTCCTGGGCCGGCCAGCTCAGCCCGATCGACTACGACACCTTCGCGGCGCCTTACCAGAAGAAGGTGGTCGACCTGGTCAAGCAGACCCATCCCGACACCCCCTTCATCCTCTACATCTCCGGCAGCGCCGGCGTGATCGAGCGCATGGCCCGCACCGGCGTTGACATCGTGTCGCTGGACTGGACCGTGGACATGGCCGAGGGTCTGGCCCGCCTGCCGGAGCACATCGGTGTGCAGGGCAACGTGGATCCCGGCCTGCTGTTCGGCACCCCGGAAGCCATCCGCGACCGCATCGATGACACCGTGCGCAAGGCCCGCGGCCGCAAGCACATCCTCAACCTCGGCCACGGCATCCTGCCCGGCACCCCTGAGGAAAACGGCCGCGCCTTCTTTGAAGCCGGCAAGAGCGTGATGGACCGCATCGGAGCCCTGGCTTGAGCACCCAGGCGAGCGCAGGTGCCGCCGGCCAGGCCCGGATCCTGATCACGGGGGCCTCGGGCTGCGTCGGCCAGCACCTGGCGGAGCTGCTCTATCGCGAAACGAATGCGCAGCTGCTGTTGTGGCTGCGCGATCCTGCCAAGCTGACGGCGGTTCCGGCGAACGATCCGCGCATCACGCTGCTGGTCGGCGACCTTCGCGATGTCAATCCGCATCGCGCCGCCATCGCCTCGGCGACCCGGATCATCCACACCGCCACCGCCTGGGGCGACCCGGAACGGGCCCGCCAGGTGAACGTGGTGGCTGTGAAAGAGATGCTGGCGGCCACCGATCCGGCCGTGCTCGAGCAGGTGGTGTACTTCTCCACCGCGAGCATCCTCAACCGCGATCTGCAGCTGCTGCCCGAGGCCATGGCCTACGGCACCGAATACATCCAGACCAAGGCCCAGTGCCTGGAGCAACTGGAAAACCACCCCCTCGCCGATCGCATCGTGGCGGTGTTCCCGACCCTGGTGTTCGGCGGCCGGGTCGATGGCAGCGGCCCCTTCCCCACCAGCTACCTGACCGCCGGCCTGAGGGAAGCGGCGCGCTGGCTGTGGCTGGCCAGGTGGCTGCGGGCCGATGCCTCGTTCCACTTCATCCACGCCGCCGACATCGCCCGGGTGTGCGCCCACCTGGCCACCAACCCGCACCAGGCCAATCCGGAACCCGGTCAGGGAGCCGTGCGCCGCCTGGTGCTGGGGCAGCCCGTGGTGACGGTGAATCAGACCGTGCGCCGGCTCTGCCGCTGGCGGAGGAGCTGGGTGCCGCCCTTCGGCATCGACCTGCAGGGCTGGCTGATCGAAGGGCTGATCAAGCTGCTGCGCATCGAGGTGAACGCCTGGGATCGCTTCTCGATCCGCCAGCGCCATTTCGTGCATGAGCCGGTGAGCCCCCCCGAGCGGTTCGGCCTGGTCAGCCACGCTCCGACGCTGGAGGCGGTGTTCACAGATGCGGGCCTGCGGCGACGCGGCCGGGTCTGAGCGCCCAGGGAACCCGCCGGACCTGCCGCGTGGTTTCCCTCAAACCGGCAAGGGTGACAAATGTTGCGAACCTCTGCAGCGCTGACGACGCAGCCCCTGCCTGCCTCTTACCTTGTTCAGGTTGCACGAGCCCCGATGCGCCGTCTTCTCTCCCTGATTGCCCTCTGCCTGGCGCTGGTGCTGGGTGCCACCCCCAGCTTCGCCGCTGACGCCGACCACGGCGCCCAGATTTTTTCCGCCAACTGCGCTGCCTGCCACATGGGCGGTGGCAACGTGGTGAATGCTGAGCGCACCCTCAAGAAAGAGGCCCTTGAGGCCTACCTGACCAACTACAGCGCTGGCCACGAAGAGGCCATCCAGTACCAGGTCACCAACGGCAAGAACGCCATGCCCGCCTTCGGCGGCAAGCTGAGCGCCGGCGACATCGCCGATGTGGCTGCTTATGTCGAGTCGATGTCCCAGAAGGGCTGGGCCTGATCCAGAACAGCCGGAAATGGCAGCCTCAATCGTCTGCCCCGACCGTTTCAACCGCCCCTCAGGGGGCGGTTTTTTATTGGCCCCGCCGCCATGCTGATCGCAACAAGGGCTATGACCATGGCGCAGGCTGGTGATCGTCAGGGGCCGGGAGCCGATCGGGATCAGAACGCTGCAGGGCTGGAGCACCAACGGCAAAGGGCCGTGGCCGACTTCCTGAGGCGCTCCCAGTTGAGCGCCATCGCGCCGCTGCCGGGCGCGGCGGTTCAGGGGGTCAGCGATCGCCGCCGCGCCAGCACGGACAGATAGAGGTCCTCGGGTACCTCGCGGATGTCGTACTCACTCGGCAACACACCATGAATATGGCGGTGCACAACCAGCCAGCAATTACGCTCCGGATCGCGACTGGTGCCATCGAAATCAAACGATTCCCGAGCCAATCGCTCCACCAGGGCTGAATCCGTGGGCATTCCGCTCGACATCCGCCAAACTGTGCGCAGAACTGCGGCCCATCATGACGAGCGTTCAGCGCCCCTTGCTGGCAGCCGCCACGGCCGCCCTGATCGGCGCGGTCGTGGGCTCGATCACCGCTGATCCGGCCCGCAGCCAGGGCTCAGCCGCCGGGCTTGAACTGATCAAAGGAGGCAGCACACCGTTGTCAATCAACGGCCTTCAGATCCTGAACAGCCTGAACTGCCCGCTGCTGGTCAAACCCAGCCAAACCGACAGGCAACCGCTCTGGATCCCCCCCTCACAGGTGGCCACCAAGAACAGGCTGGGCTGTCTGTCTCCCTCGGATGCGCTCTATCGAGCCGATGGCTGTCCGCGCCAGTTGTGCCAGGCGAACGATGGCACGATTCCCCTACCCGGCCCGGGCGGCGGCGTGCAGCCCTGAATCCTGAGCCGAAGCCCGGAGAGTCCGGTTTACCCGCAGCATTGGTTCGGTGCTCCGACCGGATGGGTGAGGACCGAATCAGCACATACGGTTGATCCCCCAGCCAGGCTGCGGGATCAGCCATACGGTTCCTGCAGAGCACCCCGCAAGGAGGGCGTCCATGCATCCAACCGCTGAGCTGTTCACTGAAAAGGCCTGGGGCGCCGTCGTGGCGGCGCAGCAGCTGGCGCAGCAGCACCGGCAGCAACAGATGGAGTGCGAGCACTTGCTGGCAGCCCTGCTGAACCAGCAGGGTCTGGCCTCACGCATCCTCGAGAAGGCGGGTGTCCAGGTCGGCACCCTCAGCCAGAAGGTGGAGGCCTGGATCACGGCGCAGCCAAGCCTGAGCACCACGCCAGACAACGTCTATCTGGGCAAGGGGTTGAACGCGGCCCTGGATCAGGCGAATGCCCTCAAGGAACGCTACGGCGACAGCTACATCGCCATTGAGCACCTGCTGCTGGCGCTCGCCGCTGACGATCGCTGCGGCCGCCAGCTGCTCAGCCAGGCGGGAGCGGACGCCACCAAACTGAACGATGCCGTTGCCGCCATACGCGGCTCTCAGACCGTGACCGACCAGAACCCAGAAGGCACCTACGAATCCCTGGAGAAGTACGGGCGCGACCTCACCCAGGCCGCTCGCGACGGCAAGCTCGATCCGGTGATCGGCCGTGATGAGGAGATCCGCCGCACGATCCAGATCCTCAGCCGCCGCACCAAGAACAACCCGGTGCTGATCGGCGAACCCGGCGTCGGCAAGACGGCGATCGTGGAAGGGCTGGCCCAACGCATCGTCAACGGCGACGTGCCACAGGCGTTGCAGAACCGGCAGCTGATCGCCCTCGACATGGGCGCCCTGATCGCCGGTGCCAAATACCGCGGTGAGTTCGAGGAGCGGCTCAAGGCCGTGCTGAAGGAGGTGACCGCCTCCGAAGGCCAGATCGTGCTGTTCATCGATGAGATCCACACGGTGGTGGGGGCCGGCGCCAGCGGCGGCGCCATGGACGCCAGCAACCTGCTCAAACCGATGCTGGCCCGCGGCGAGCTGCGCTGCATCGGCGCGACCACCCTCGATGAGCACCGCCAGCACATTGAAAAGGATCCGGCCCTGGAGCGCCGCTTCCAGCAGGTGTTCGTCGATCAGCCCACGGTGGAGGACACGATCTCGATTCTGCGCGGCCTCAAGGAGCGCTATGAGGTGCACCACGGCGTTCGCATCGCCGATAACGCACTGGTGGCGGCGGCGGTGCTGAGCAGCCGCTACATCGCCGATCGCTTCCTGCCGGATAAGGCGATCGACCTGGTGGATGAATCAGCGGCCCGCCTGAAGATGGAGATCACCTCCAAGCCCGAGGAGATCGATGAACTGGATCGCCGCATCCTGCAGCTGGAGATGGAGAAGCTTTCGCTGGGTCGTGAATCGGATGCCGCCAGCCGGGATCGCCTCGAGCGCCTGGAGAAGGAACTGGCCGACCTGAGCGAACAGCAGAGCGCCTTGAACGCCCAGTGGCAGGCGGAGAAGGGCTCGATCGATGCGCTCAGTGCCCTCAAGGAGGAGATCGAGCAGGTGCAGCTGCAGGTGGAACAGGCCAAACGCAACTACGACCTCAACAAGGCCGCCGAACTGGAATACGGAACCCTGGCGGATCTGCACAAGCGACTTGCGGCGAAGGAGGCCGAGCTGAGTGCCGGCGGCGCGGAGGGTCAGGCCAAGAGCCTGCTGCGCGAAGAGGTCACCGAGGATGACATCGCCGAGGTGATCGCCAAATGGACCGGTATTCCGGTGGCCAAGCTGGTGCAGAGCGAGATGGAGAAACTGCTGCAGCTCGAGGATGAACTGCACACCCGGGTGATCGGCCAGCAACAGGCCGTCACTGCCGTGGCCGATGCAATCCAGCGCTCCCGCGCCGGGCTCAGTGACCCCAACCGCCCGATCGCCAGCTTCCTGTTCCTTGGCCCCACGGGCGTGGGCAAGACCGAGCTCTCCAAGGCCCTGGCCAGCCAACTGTTCGACAGCGAGGAGGCGATGGTGCGCATCGACATGTCCGAGTACATGGAGAAGCACGCCGTCAGCCGGCTGATCGGTGCGCCTCCGGGCTACGTGGGCTACGAGGAGGGCGGCCAGCTCACGGAGGCGGTGCGGCGCCGGCCCTACGCGGTGATCCTGTTCGACGAGGTGGAGAAAGCGCACCCCGATGTGTTCAATGTGATGCTGCAGATCCTCGATGACGGGCGCGTCACCGATGGACAGGGGCGCACGGTGGACTTCACCAACACGATCCTGATCCTCACCAGCAACATCGGCAGTGCCTCAATCCTGGATCTGGCCGGCGATCCCGGACGCCACGGCGAGATGGAGTCCCGGGTCAACGAGGCCCTGCGCGCCCACTTCAGGCCCGAGTTCCTGAACCGCCTCGACGAAACAATCATCTTCCACAGCCTCAGGCAGGAGGAACTGCGGCAGATCGTGGACCTGCAAGTCAGGCGACTGGCCGCACGCCTGGAGGACAAGAAGCTCGGGCTGCAGCTCAATGCCGACGCGCTCGACTGGCTGGCCGGCGTGGGCTACGACCCGGTGTACGGCGCTCGCCCCCTCAAGCGCGCCATTCAACGGGAGCTGGAAACACCGATCGCCAAGGGAATCCTGGCTGGCCAGTTCACGGGCGGACACACCATCGCGGTGGCGGTGCAGGATGGTTGCCTGCACTTCGCGCAACATGAACCGGCCCGGATGCCGGTGCTGGTCTAACCCAGCAAAGCCTCAATCCGCTGCGCCAGGTCCTGGTCGAGGCTGGTCAGACCACCACAATCATGGGTGGTGAGCTCAATCACCACCCGATTCCATACATTACTCCAATCAGGATGGTGGCCCATCGCCTCGGCGATCAGGGCCACTTTTGTCATGAAGGCGAAGGCCTCAACGAAATCCCGGAACTGAAGTTCGCGTCTCAACCTGCCATTGCTGCAACGCCACTGCGGCAGATCGTGTTCGAGCTGGAGAAGCTGCTCTGGGCTGAGAAGAGTGGCCATTGCACAAAGAGAGCGGGATCATGCCGGTCCGAGCCTAGACAGGATCGATCCTGAATCAGAAGGCCTTGGACAATAAAGACGCGCAGCGTCCTGATGCGGAACCCGCGCCGATCCTGAAAGAAGAGGGAACAATCGGCAGACCTGCAGCATCAGCGCTGAATGAGCCCTCAGCCTCTTGACGAGGGCCTAGGCAATGGTGTGGGCCAACAACCCACCCAAACCTGCACTATCGATCATGTCTGAACTGCACCTGCTGGATGACCGTCAAGCCGAGACCCTGGTCGGCGGCCGTTTCTCCTTCAAGTCCAACGGCGTCTGGCTGAACCAGAGCAACACCTCCGCCAACATCGCGATCGGCGGCCCGGCTGCCATCTTCAACCTGCAAGGCAACTTGGCTGAAGTGACCGCGGTCAATGCCTGATCGCTGGATCAGCGCGTTCGAGCGTTCGAGCACAAGAGCCAAGCATCTGCACTCCTTCAAAAGGCCAATGAAAACCCTTTTTGATCTCAGCGAACAGCAGGCCGAAACCATCCGTGGTGGCCGCAAGGCGATGAATACCGTGGGCATGAATCAGGACAACTCTGTCCTGAACCTCGGTATCGGCTTTGGCCCACTTCCCAATGTGATCGCCAGCGGCCAGTTCAATCTGGCTTCGATCGGCGTCGCCAACTTCTGATCGCATTGATCATCCCTGAGTTGTCGGCTGCATCCAGGACTGGCGGCGTGTGTTGCACACGCAGCAGAGTTGTGCCTGCAACCTGCTTGTCTGCACTGGGCTAAGCCGACAACCTTTCTCTACACCTAAGCCAATGAAGATTCTCTCCCACGCCGAAGCCGAAGCGGTTTGCGGCGGCCAGGCTCCGGCGATCAACATCGCACCAACGATCAATGTAAACACCAACCTCGCCAGCGCTCTGCAGGCGAACACCGGTGTGAACACAATCGCAGGCATCGTGGACGGTGCCGCCACCATCGCCCTGCTTCAGGGCAATGGCCTCGGCATCGGTCAATACAACATCTGACAGGCTCCATGCCTCCTTGCACGTGCGGGGAGGCTTTCTCAATCAAAAACCATTCAAAGCGCCATCAACAGCATGCAGATTCTCAGCGACGCCGAATCTCAGCTGATCAATGCAGGCCATTGCAAGATCAAAAACAAACCGGGCAAGAGTGGTGGTAAAAACAACGTGTTTGACATCAGCCAGATCAACCTGGCCATCAACGTGGCCCTGAACGGCGGGATCATCAACAACACGCAAATCAATTACGCGACTGTCAACAGCCTCGGCTGAGTTGATCGCCTCAGGGATTCTCATGCAGCCATCAGACCTGCTGACACGCATTCAGCGTCAACTCCGCACACTGCTGCATTGGCAGCAGTACGCCTGCGTGCGTCAACACAATGAAGAGGACTGTGGTGCAGCCGCTCTGGCCACAGTCTGCAGAAGTCATGGCCACGGGATTCCCCTCGCCATGGCACGCCATCATGTCGGCACATCCAGCCAAGGCACCACCCTGCTGGGCCTCAAACGCGGAGCCGAAAGCATGGGCTTTCACGCCCGTGCCGCCAAGGCTGAAGCCAGCATGCTTGAGCAGCTGGATTCACTGCCGTTGCCGATGATCTGCCATTGGCAGGGCTGCCACTGGGTCGTGCTGCATGGGCAACGGGGCAGACAGCTGCTTGTGGCTGATCCAGCGGTAGGTCTGCGCGAACTCAGCCATCGGCAATTTCTGGAAGGCTGGAGCAACGGCGTGGTGCTGCTGCTGGACGTGGATCCACAGCGCTTCCCAGCCGAGCCCGAGGACGGCGAACACTGGCACAGTGCCGCGGGGCTGCAACTGGTTCAGCGGCTGGTCTGGCCGGCGCGACAGCTGCTGCTGAAGGTTCTGGCGCTGAACATCGGCATCGGCGTTCTAGCCCTGGCGATGCCCTTGCTAATGCAGATTCTCACCGACGATGTACTCGTACGCGCCGATGATGAAATGCTACGCAGCCTTGTGATCGGCATTCTGATCCTGTTCCTGCTGCGCAGCATTCTCAATCTGCTGCAGGGGGTTCTGGTTGGGCATTTTGGCCAGAAGCTGCAACTGCAGATGGTGCTGCACTATGGCCGTCACCTACTACAGCTACCACTGAGCTATTTCGAGAGCCGCCGCAGTGGCGAGGTCGTGAGCCGTGTCGACGACATCCAGCGGCTCAATCAACTGGTCGCCAACCTCGTGCTTGGCCTACCCAGTCAGCTATGCATCGCCCTGATCTCCCTGGTCTGGATGTGGCAGTACAGCATGGCTCTGACCATTGCCGCACTCCTGGGCTATGTCTGCGTCGTAGCGGCACAGCTTGCCCTGCTGCCAAGCCTGCATCGCAACACCCAGGGAATGCTGTTGCAATCGGCCGACAACCAGGGATTCCTGGTGGAACTGTTCCGCGGCCAGGCGCTGTTGAAGACGAGCCAGGCACATCCCCAGGCCTGGGATGAGTTCCAGCGTCGCCAGGGACGACTCGCCCGTCTGTCCTGGGGAGTCGGGATGCTGGATCTGAAGGCCAACACCGCGACCGGTCTTCTGGGCAATGTGACCAGCATCCTGCTGCTCTGGTATGGCAGTTCTTTCGTACTCAGTAAACAACTGAGCATCGGCCAGCTGCTGGCCTTCAATGGCATGGGGGCCAACGTGCTTGCATTCCTGGCCGGGCTGACCGCACTCAGCCAGGAAATGATTACGGCACGATTGGTCATGGAGCGCCTCAACGATGCCTTGCACCACCCAGTGGATGGCAGCAGTTCCAGCGGCAACCAGGAGGCCAGAATCCCGGAAAGAAGCGATATTGTCTGTGAGAACATCAACTTTCACCACCCGGGCCGCTGCGCCCTAATCGACAATCTGAACCTGCGTATTCCCGGTGGAATCACAACGGCGATCATCGGTGAATCTGGCTGCGGCAAAAGCACGCTGAGCAAGCTGATCACCGGCCTGTATCCACTACAGAGTGGATCCATTCATTTCGGCCCGTTCAATCTGCGCGATCTCAGCCTCGACTGCCTGCGCCAGCAGGTCGTTCTCCTGCCACAGGAGGACACATTCCTGAATCGCTCGATTCTTGACAATTTCCTCTTTGCCTACCCCTGGCTGCAATTTGCGGACGTGGTCGATCTCTGTCGCATCACCCTGGCTGACGACTTCATTCGCACCTTGCCCGATGGCTATGGCACCGTTCTCGGCGAGTTCGGCGCCAACCTTTCCGGCGGGCAACGGCAGCGCCTGTCCCTGGCCCGCGCCCTGGCCGCCGATCCGACAATCCTGGTGCTGGATGAATCAACATCGGCCCTCGATCCTGTACTGGAAGCGAGGGTGATGGATCAGTTACTCCACCATCGACAGGGCCGGACGACGATTCTGGTGAGCCACAGACCAGCGGTGATTCTGCGAGCTGATTGGATCGTCTACATGGAGAACGGTTGTGTACGTCAACAGAATAAACCGCAGACCCTTCGCGATCACATCCAGGTTGCCCCTTATCTTCACTCCGCCTGATGGACACACCGATCAAGCAGCCGATCAAGCAGCCGAACTCCGGCACGGCGATTCAGCGCATTGCGACGCTGCCACTGCCGCCGATGGACAGTCAGGATCTGCTGCCTGAGCCCGGAGTCTGGACCTCAATCCTCAGCCGTCAGCTGCTGGTCGTGCTCGGCCTGAGCGCCGTGGGGCTGGCGCTCTGGCCGATGCAGGAAACGGTGCAGGCGGCGGGCAGCATCCGCCCCGATGGCGAGAACACCCTGATCCAGAGCGAGGCCGGTGGTCGCTTGGCCCGCGTCTCCCTGGCGACCAACCAGCAGGTGCGCCGGGGCCAGACCCTGGCAGTCTTCGACACCGGCACACTGCGCACCGAGGAACGGCAGCTGCAGGAGGAGCTCCGCGCCCTGGAGCGGCAGACCCGCCAGGCCGCCCGAGAGGAGGAATCGCTCGCCGCCCAGATTCAGTCCTTCGACACGCTGGCCCGGAGCCTGACGGCCGCCTCGCGCCGGACGGTCGATCAGGCGCGGGCAACCCTGGCCTTTGAACGCCAGCAGCTCAGCCGCTACACCAGCCTGCTCAATGCCGGAGCCGTGCCGATGGCGCTGGTGGAGGAGCGACGGATGCGTCAGATGATCAGCCAGTCGGAGCTGCTCAAGGCCCTGCAGGGCGTCAGCGAGCAGCAGAGCCGCGGCGCCAGTGAACTGGCGCGGCTGCGCCAGGGGGCCTCACAGGCGCGGGCCTCCGCAGACGAATGGAACAAGCAGATGGCGCAGCGCCGCGCCCGCCTGGCCCTGGTGCGGCGCCAACTGGACCTGGCGACGGTGCGGGCCCCGATCGATGGCTCGATCCTGGAGACCAACCTGCGGCACAGCGGCCAGGTTGTTCAGCCGGGTGAAACGATCGCCGTGCTCGCCCCCGCCGAAGCCAGGCAGCAGATCAGGCTGCTGGTGGCGCCGGACTCGATCAGCCAGGTGCGCACCGGCCAGAGCGCCAGCCTGAGGGTGTCCGCCTGCCCCACCGCCGAATTCGGCGTGCTCAGGGCCACGGTGGTCAGCATCGGGGCCGATACCCAGACCGCCGCTGCAGGCCCGGGTGGCACCCGAGCGAGCGGCTACGCGGTCGACCTCAGGCCCGAAACCGGGCGCCTCACCAGCCGGCAGGGCGACTGCCGGCTCAAGCCGGGCATGCCGCTGCAGGGAGACATCACCACCCGGCGCACCACGGTGCTGGTGTACCTGCTCAACAAACTCCGGCTCGGGGAGGGCGGCGGCTGAACGACGGGCCTCACTGTCCGATCAGGTGCAGGCTCAGCTGGCGGCGGTGGGGACGAGCGCGGTGCTCCCAGAGATAGACCGCCTGCCACTGACCCAGCAGCAAGCGACCGCGCTCGAAGGAGAGGCCCAGGCTGGTGCAGGTCAGGGCCGTGCGGAGATGGGCCGGCATGTCATCCGGACCTTCGTCGTCATGGCGGTAGACGTAGGAGCCTGCATCGGCCCCGAGGGAGCGCACCGCATGCTGCGGCACAAGCGCCTGCAGGTAGGCAGCCAGATCCGCCAGCACCCGTGGGTCGGCGTTCTCATTGATCGTGAGCGAACAGGAGGTGTGCAGAGCCACCAGCTGGGCGATGCCGCGCTGCAGGCCACTGGCGGCGATCTCCGCGTTGAGGCGGGCGGTGAGATCGGTGAAACCCTCCCCGCTGGTGCCAACCTCCAGCCGACACAGAACCTGCTCGAGCATCGAACCTCCGCCGCGGCCTCGCACCAGTCTGTCCGGTTGGCGTGAATTCCCTCCCTAACCTGAAGGCCACCAGCGGGTCACGCCACATGACCACACCCCCCTCAGCCCAGATGCCGCGGCCGGCTTCAGCGCTGCTGATCGCGCTCGGAGTCAGCCTGTTCAGCGTGCTGTCAACGGCCGGACCGGTGCAGGCCCAGCGCGTGGTGCCCAAGCTCAGCAGCCTGTGTCCGCTGGGTTACGTCGACACCCTGAACGGCAAGTGTTCGACGCTGGGGCTGATGCACTACGACCTGCAACCCACCAACGGTGAGCCCTGCCCCTCCGGCTGGTTCGACGTGGGCGGTGGCTACTGTCGCCGCAAATGAACGGCAGCCCCAACCTCACCCTGCTGTACGACGGCGGCTGCCCACTGTGCGTGCGCGAGGTCACGGCGCTGCGCCGTCGTGACCAGCGGCTGCATCCAGGCGCCCATCGTCTCGCCTTCATCGACATCGATGCCCCGGATTACGACCCGGCGCCCCATGCGGACATCAGCTACCGCGAGGCCATGGGACGGATCCACGCCATCGAGGCCGACGGCACCGTGCTGCGCGATGTTGCGGTCTTCCGTGCCGCCTACAGGGAGGTGGGCCTGGGCTGGCTCTATGCCCCCACCAGCTGGCCGGTGCTGGCGGCCATCAGCGACGGGCTTTATGGCCTGTGGGCCCGCTGGCGGCTGCGCCTGACCCGCCGTCCCGACCTCGACACGCTCTGCCGCTGCCGCCAGGGCTGTTCCCGCTGATCATGGTGGCGCCCCCGGGGCCGTACCGCCCTGATCCAACCCGCTGGCCGATGAGCGATCTGGAAACGCGACGCGATCCCGGTCTGGAGGCACGGCTGATCAACGGGCCTGACGACGCCCCCGCCAGCGTGCTGCTGGCCCATGGGGCCGGCGCCGCCATGGACAGCCCGTTCATGGAGACGATCGCCACGGGGCTCGCCGCAAAGGGCTGGCGGGTGCTCCGCTTCGAGTTCCCGTACATGGCTCAGCAGCGGCTCAGCGGCAAGCGGCGAGCCCCCGACCGCCTGCCCCGACTTCTGGAGTGCTTCCGGGAGCAGGTGGCGCTGGCAGGTCATGAGCGCCCCCTGCTGATCGGCGGCAAATCAATGGGCGGACGGGTCGCCAGCCTGCTGGTGGATGAGCTGGAGGCCGCTGGCCTCGTGAACGGCTGCATCTGCCTGGGCTATCCGTTCCATCCCCCCGGTAAGCCCGATCAGCTGCGCACCGAGCACCTGCGCAGCCTGCGGGCCCCCACCCTGATCCTGCAGGGGGAGCGCGACAGCTTCGGCCGCCGCGGTGAGGTGGAAACCTACGGGTTATCGCCGCAGATCGAGCTCGACTGGATCGCCAGCGGCGACCACAGCTTCAAGCCAACCCGCAGCTCCGGCCTGAGGGAAACGGACAACCTGACGACAGCCCTGGCCCGCTGCGACGCCTTTCTGCAGGCTCGGGTCACGGCCGCGCAGGTCTGAGCATCAGCGAGAGGGTTCGCCGAGGGCCTCCGCCACCGCCCGCTGAAACACCCCTTCCTCCGGGCTGATGCCGGTCCAGCGCTCGAAGATCTGCATCGCCAGCTGCACCAGCATCTCCACCCCATCCACCACCCGACAGCCATGGTCCCGGGCGGCAAGCAGGAACGGCGTCAGGCGCGGGTTGGTGATCACATCCACCGCCGTGCAGGCGGGATCCACCGTGTCCCAGCGGATCGGCACCGGTTCAAGCTCCGGTGCACACCCCAGATGGGTGGCGTTCATCAGCAGGGTGGTGCCGGCCGGCACGCTCACGTCCCCCTGCCAGGGCTGCCAGCTGCAGGGCACTCCCGAAGCGCGGGTCACGGTATCGGCCACCTCGCGGCCCTGCTGCTCACGGCGGGTGACCAGGGTGAGCTGGGCGGCTCCTGCCCAGGCGATCTCCACCGCCATGGCCCGGCCGGCACCGCCGGCGCCGAGCATCACCACATGCTGGCCGGCCAGGGGCACCACCTTCTCGATCGCCCGCACGACGCCCTTGCCGTCGTTGTTGTGGCCGATCCGGCGGCCCTGCTCGATCGTGATGTAGTTGGCGGCGCCGATGGCGCGCACATCGTCGTCGACGGCATCAAGCAGCGGAATCACCGCCACCTTGTAAGGAACAGTGATCGCCATGCCGCGATAGCCGAGCGGCAGCAGGGCAGCGATGGCTGCGGCCAGATCCGCCTCGGAGGCGATGTCGTTCTTCCAGAACTGCCAGGGCAGATCGTAATGCGCATAGACCGCATCGAACATGCGATCGATCGGGTTCTCGGCCACCGGATGGCCGAGCATGCCGGTCATCTGCTTCTGGGGAGGAATCACGGCCGGGAGGCATCTGCTTCCAGCCTGATCAGGCTGCCGCGATCTGGCTCTGAATCGTGCCGATCTGTGAAGGCCAGCAGGGTGGCGGCGATCAGCACACCGGCGACATAGCGCCAGTCGGCGTGGGGCATCAGCAACGGCAGCAGACCCATCGCCAGCAACGGCGGCAGCCACAGGTTCAGAACGCGCATCAGCCCGAGATTGAGCAGCATGCTGATCGCCACCGCCAGGCCGGTATGGGCTGCCGGCAGCGTGGCGCTCGCCACACCGATCGCTCCGGAGAGGGAGCAGGCCAGCGGCAACAGCCAGGCCCGGCCGAGCCAAGGGCAGCGCCCGGGATCGGCAAAGCGCTCATGGGAAATCACGATCAGTGGAGGCAACAGCAGCACGCGCCAACCACTGGCCTGCACGAGCACCGTCATCAGCAGCAGGTAGGCGAACCAGGGGATCAGCCAGCGCAGGGAACCAGCAGCCGACCGCGGCCCGTTGACCGGAGGCATCGCTGAGCAGCGGCGACGCACAACGGCCAGGAGAGCTGCCAGCAGCACCAGACCCAGCCCGATCTGGAGCGGATAGGCCCAGCTGTGCAGCCCCAGCACCACCGGCAGAGCAGCGGCCGAAAGGGCTGGTGCCAGGGGGCTGCGCAGCAACGACAGCAGCAGCTGGGTGGTCGCCACCGCCAGCAGCAGGGCCAGGCCGTGCTGCGGGACGTGGATGCTGATCCACAGGCCGATCACGGCGGCGGCCGTCGGCACCGCGACCAGCCGCCAGCCCTGGCCTGCCCAGGCCCCCGTCGGCCGAGCGAACACAACGGTGGCCAACGGACCGAGCTCGGGAAACAGCAGGTAGCCCCAACCCGGCAGGGTGGAGAGGGCGGCGATCAGGCTGCAGGTGCCGACGGCAAGAACCATCGCCATCCCAGCCGGCAGCTTGGGCCGACAGGATTCGGGTGGCGAAACAGGCAAGGCCTCATTCACGGCGCGAACCGGTCCGCCACGCAGACTGCCCCAGATCCTGACCGCCTGCCATGGCCCGGACCGATCGAGCGCTGCCGGAGCCGATCCGGCGCGGCCTGCGCATCGCCCGCGCCCTGCTGCTGAGCCAGTACGCCTACATGCTCGAGTACCGGGCCGAGATCGCCCTGTGGGCGCTCTCCGGCGTGCTGCCGTTGATCATGCTGGGCGTGTGGCAGGGATCCGGCGCCGCCGTGGCGGCAGGCCTCACGCCCCAGGGGCTTGCCCGCTATTTCCTGGCGGCGTTCGTCGTGCGCCAGTTCACGGTGGTGTGGCTGATCCATGTATTCGAGGAGGATGCCCTGCAGGGCAAGCTCTCGCCGCAGCTGCTCCAACCGCTGCACCCGCTCTGGCGCTACCTCGCGGCCCATGTGGCGGAGCAGGCCACCCGGGTGCCCTTCGTCGCCGTGATGCTGGTGGTGGTGATCGCCTTGCAACCGACCCTGTTCGCCTGGCCGTCAACGGAGCGGCTTCTGCTGGGCCTGCTGGCGATCAGCGCCGCCTTCGCCCTGCGCTTCATCCTGCAGACGATCCTGACCATGGCCTGCTTCTGGAGTGAGCGGGCCGCTGCCCTCGATCGTCTGATGCTGATCCCCTACCTCTTCCTCTCGGGGCTGGTGGCACCGCTCTCCACGTTTCCTCCGGCGATGCGTCGCCTGGCCGAGGCCACGCCGTTCCCCTCGATGGTGGCCTTCCCGGCGGCCCTGCTGGCGGGGGAGCCGGTGGCGATCGGCGCCGGATTCGCGACCCTCGCGGCCTGGTGCGCCCTGCTGCTGCCGATCGCACTGCTGCTCTGGCGGGCCGGCATCCGCCGCTACACCGCCATGGGGGCCTGAGCGATGAAGGGCGCCCGCCTGCGGCTGTATGGCCTCTGCCTGCGACGGTTCTGGGGCAGTGCCCTGGCGGCCGAACTGGAATATCCCGGCAACGCCGTAATCGAGCTGATCGCCGTGGTCGGCAATCTGACCGGCAGCCTGTTCGTGCTGACCCTGCTCTACGGCCATGGGCGGGAGCTGGGCGGCTGGAGCTGGAATGCCGCGCTGGTGGTGCTGGGGCTCTACACGCTTCTCGATGGCCTGACCAGCTGCCTGCTCCAGCCCAACCTCAGCCGGATCGTGCAGCACGTGCAGACGGGCAGTCTCGACTTCGTCCTGCTCAAGCCGATCGACAGCCAGTTCTGGCTCTCCGCCCGCCAGATCTCACCCTGGGGACTGCCGGCCATCATCGCCGGCAGCGGCGTGGTCGCCTGGGGGCTGGCGCACGGTGCGCCATCGGGCCTGGAGACTCAGCCAGGGGTGCTGATGGGGCGACTGGTCCTTGGCCTCACGCTGCTGGGAGCTGCGGCCGCGATCCTTTACAGCCTGTGGTTTCTGCTGGCGAGCCTGAGCATCTGGTTCGTGAAGGTATGGAACGCCACGGAGGTGTTGCGTTACACGCTGGTGGCGGGGCGCTACCCGGTTTCGGCCTATCCGCCGGGCCTGCGCCTGGTGTTCACGCTGGTGCTGCCGGTGGCGTTTCTGACGACGGTGCCGGCGGAGGCGCTGCTGGGCCGCGCCACGCCCTGCTGGGCGCTGGGGAGCCTGGCCGCCGCGGCCATCAGCCTCTGGCTGAGCCGGGCCTTCTGGCAACACGCCCTGCGGCATTACACCTCAGCCTCCAGCTGACCCAGGGGCTGTTGATCTGGTTTACGGTTCGTCTCAACCCGATGGTCAGACCATGTCCGCAAGTAACGGCCTGACGATCGGCGAACTGGAAGCGAAATATTTCCTTTATCGCAAGGCGCTGAAGCAACTGCTGCTGGAGGGTCGCTCCACCGCAGGCATCGAGAAGACCCTCTGCTGGAGCAGGCTCGAGACCCTGCACAATTGCCTGCCCCGCCAGTACAAGTCGCCGGATCACATCCGCCATCAGCTGCGGCGGGAGATCGAGCAGGAGCGGGCCGCCGCCGCCGGTGCGGGGGCCTGAACGACAGCTGACCCCTGGGCGTCCCGCAGTACGCCGCCGGCTGACAGCCTCAACGGATGGACCAGCAGCCGACCCCCAGCATCAAGGCCAGTGATCTGACCCGTGATCTGCTGGCCATCGCGTCGGCCTTCGCCCTGGACGGCGAGATCATCGCGATCGGTCCCCTGGGGAGCGGCAACGTCAACGACACCTATCTGGTGGAGACCACTGGCCGCCGCTATGTGCTGCAGCGGCTGAACACCGCGGTGTTCCGGCAGCCGGAGCTGGTGATGGGCAATCTGCAGGTGCTGGCTGCCCATGTGGATCAACGGCTGGGGCCGGCGAGCGACAGCTGGCTGGCCGGGCGGCGCTGGGAGCTGCCTCAGGTGGTCTGCAGTCGTGCCGATCAGCAGGGCTGGCATCGCTGCAGCGACGGCGGCTTCTGGCGCACCCTCACCCACGTGGGCGATGCCCGCAGCGTGGATGTGATCGAGAACCGCGAGCAGGCCAGGGAGCTGGGCTGGGGCCTCGGGGTGTTCCACCAGCTGATCAGCGATCTGCCGGTGGACCGCCTCGCCGACACGCTGGAGGGGTTTCACATCACACCGCGCTACCTGGAGGAGTACCACCGGGCCCTGGTCCGCACCGGTGCGGCGAACACTCCCCTGGCGCAGGAGTGCGTGGCCTTCATCCGCGACCGAGAGGCCATCGTCAGCGTGCTGGAGCGCGCCAAAGAACGCGGCGAGCTCCCGCTGCGGCCGATTCATGGCGACCCGAAGATCAACAACATGCTGATCGACAGCGACAGCGGCGCGGCGGTGGCCCTGATCGACCTCGACACCGTCAAGCCCGGCCTGCTGCACTACGACATCGGCGACTGCCTGCGCTCCTGCTGCAATCGCCTCGGCGAGGAGACCGACGAATTCGAGGCGGTCCACTTCGATCTCGAGCTGGCAGGCGCGATCCTCGAGGGGTATCTCGCTGCGGCGGGCGACCTGCTGAGCAGGACGGAACTGGGCTACGTCGCCGATGCGGCGCGGTTGATCAGCTTCGAACTCGGCCTGCGCTTCTTCACCGACCATCTCGCCGGCAACACCTACTTCAAGGCCGAGCACCCGGAACACAACCTGCACCGGGCCATGGTGCAGTTCCGGCTCACCGCCAGCATCGAAGCCCAGGAGGGCGCACTGCGGGGGTTGGTGGAGCGGCTGCAGGCGGCCTGATGGAGCACCGGGCGGCCCTGCGATCCTTCGGGAGCGAACCGGATCTCACCCGGTTCCGGTTCAGGGCCGGCGCGGCCTGGCACCGGGGCATCCTGGAGCTGGACTTCAGCCTGATCGGCCCCCTGGAGGCTCTGCTAATCCCCCCACCCGTCTCCCCGCCACAACGTCGGGATGGGCTCTGGCAGGGCACGTGCTTCGAGGCCTTCCTGGCGATCCCGGGCCAGAAGCGCTACTGGGAACTCAATCTGGCTCCCAGTGGCGACTGGAATTGCTACGCGCTGAGCGACTACCGGCAGGGGTTGCAGCCCGAGCCAGCGGTGCAGGCCCTTCCGGGCCGCTGGCAACGGGATCCGGGCCATGGCGCTCCGGCCGGCCAGCAACGCCTTGATCTGAACCTCAGCCTGGATCTCAGCCCGCTGATCCCGGCCGATTCACCCCTGGAGGTCTCTGCCACTGCTGTGCTCGCGCATGCAGACGTGCCGGCGCATGCGGATCAGCGATGCAGCTACTGGGCCTGGCGTCATGTCGGCAGCGAGGCCGACTTTCACCGCCGCGACAGTTTCTTGCGGCTCTGAACAGGAGGCGGCTCTGAACAGGACTCTGGCCTGCGGATCCTCAGTTCTGCGTGCTCTGAGCGGCTGTATCGGAGCCTGAGCTGTGGCCGCGCAGATGTTTTTCACAGGCCTGCGCTGCTGTCAGCGAGAGAATCAGGCCACCCGCCAGCGGCAAGAGCAGTGCACGTTTGAAGAACCTGGCCATGGCAGAAGAGTGCAGTCACTTCAGCCTAGGCAGCCTGAGCAGCAGCGCAACTGAGCCCGGGTGCAAGCTGATCCGAGCAAGGACAGGGGGCGTCACAGACAAGCCGAAACGAACCAGAAAGGCAACGCGACCCGGAGAGGCGAAGCGACGCAGAAAACGGAAATCAAACGGCACATCATCAACCAGGCAACCATGTTCTGTAGCGTGAGTGACAGCATCAGGCTTCGCCGTGCATGTGACCCACTGCGCCGACAATCACCTGATCAGCCTCACCACCGAGGAGGCCGCATCCCTGGTTGAGGCCTGTGCGCTGCTGCTGCTTGCGGCCAATTCCGTTCCGGAGTGTCAGCTGCGCCCGGAAATGGCCAGCGTGCTCGGCAGCCTCTACGAACAGTTCAGCGAGCACCTCAGCTGACGCACACCAGCGAGAATGGCGCCATGCACGCCCTTTCGCTGCCCACCTGGTGGATCCATGTCGCCTCCGTGCTCGAGTGGGGCCTGGCGATGCTGGCCATTCAGCGCTGGGGTCGGCATCGGCGCCAGCCTGCCTGGAACTGGTTGGCGCTGGCGATGGTGCCGGCCCTGGTGAGCGCGATGGCGGCCTGCACCTGGCATCTGTTCGACAATGCGGCTGAGCTGCAGGGTCTTGTGGTGCTTCAGGCAGGCACGACCCTGCTGGGCAACATCACCCTGGCACTGGCAGCCTGGAACCTGGCCCGACAGCCAGGCAGCCCCCAGCCATGACCCTCAGCTCCCTGCTGACGGCCCTGGCGGGCCTGGACCCGGCACCACTGTTCGCGCTGTCCCTGTTCCCCTATCTGGCATTCCTCTGGTACGCACGCCGGTCGGGCCGGATGCCGGGGATAGCGCTGCTGGGCTTCGCGCTGACGCTGCTGTTCGTCGCCGTCACCATCGGGGCGGCCCTGCTGGCGGAGCGCAACTTCGGCCGGCAGCTGGCCGATGTGGATGTCCTGCACGGCGGCGCCGAGGCCTTTCTCACCCTCAGCAACCTGCTGATCCTGCTCGGTTTCCGCGAACGGCGATGACCATACCCCTGCGCCTGCTCACCCTGCCCCTGCTGGCGGCCGGGATCATGACCGCCGGCGTCACGGCCCCGGGCTCGGCCAGAGCGACCGCCGGGATCCAGGCGCCGGTGCTGCGGGTGGGGGTGATCGATGGAGCGCAGCCCTGCACGGATGCGCAGCGCGGTCGGTGGAGCGGGCTGGCGGTGGATCTCTGGGGGGAACTGGCGGCCCGGGAAGGCCTGCCCTTTGTCTACGAATCCCGACCGACGGCGCGCGCGCTGTTGCAGTCCGTGCAGAGGGGTGAACTGGATGTGGGCATCGGCTGCCTGACGATCACCCCCGAGCGGGTCAACCAGGTGCGCTTCACCCTGCCGTTCCAGGAGATGGGCCTGGCGGTACTGGAGCGGCGCAGTCGCCTCGAGGCGGGCGAGGTGGTGCTGCGCTCCCTGATCAGCCGGGATCTGCTGCAGCTGCTGGGCGTCTACCTGGTGGGGATCGGCCTGGTGAGCGTGCTGCTGTGGCAGTGCGAATCGCATGGCAGCAACGCCGAGCACCAGCGACAGGGGCAGCGCCGCAGCTTTGCCAAGGTGTTCCAGATCCTGGCCACTGGGCCGGGCACGAACACGATCGCGGCGACGACCCGGGGCCACGCCCTGGTGATCGTCAGCTACCTGATCCGCATCGTCACGGCATCGCTGCTGGTGACCACCATCACCGTCAAACTGGTCCGCGAACCCGGCACGGGCCTGACGCGCATCCAGGGGCTGAACGACCTGCAGGGCCTGCGGGTGGCGGCCCGACCCGGCAGCGTCAGCGAAGAGGTGCTGCGTGCTCTGCAGGCCAGAGCAGGCACGGACAAGGCCCTCACCATCGTGCCCCTGGCCGAGGTGAACGAGGCGGCGCAGCTGCTGCTCAACGATCGGGCCGATGCGGTTCTGGCGGAGGATCTGCAGGTGCGTTATGCCCTCAGCCTCGCTCCCCGCAGCAGGCTGGGGATCTGCCTGCAAGGGCTGCAGCCGGAATCCCAGGCTTTCGCGTTGTCACCGCGGCTCGACCCCGCCATCGCAGGCCGTATCAACCGGGCGATCAGCACGCTCAAGCGCAGCGGCGCGGTGCAGGAGCTGCGCAACACAGCCATGAACAACTCTTAAGCGATCCGGGCGAGAAGCCGACTCCGCTCAGAAGATGAAGCGTCGCCCCGAGAAATCGATGCTCGCTCCCCTGCTGGCCATCGCCCCCGCCTCCGTCGCCTGGTCGCCCAAGGTGGGCCTGGTGATGATCATCGCCAACGTGATCGCCATCGGCATCGGCAAGGCCACGATCAAGTACCCCAATGAAGGCGCCCAGCTGCCCAATGCCGCCATGTTCGGTGGCATGAGCCATGCCGCCCTGCTGGCCACCACCTCCTTCGGCCACATCCTCGGCATGGGCGCGATCCTGGGCCTGGCCGCCCGCGGTGTGGTCTGAGCCAGCTGAGGCCATCCATCAGCCAGGACGCCTGCAGCCCCCGAGGGGGCTGCTTTTTTATTGGCGCTCTCTGCGGCGGCCCTCTGCCCTCAGCTCAGCGCATGCCCAGCAGATAGGGCAAGGCCCGCAGGCCGTAACGCTCGAAGCGGTAACCGAACAGGAGCGCCGAGAGATCGCGGGCATCGGCACCGGCGGCAAGACCGACCAGCAACCGGCGCAGGCGCAGGTCGGCCTGTGGACCGTCCAGCCCCAGCCAGGTGCGGCGAGCCAGGCGGCCGCTCAGGCTCCAGCGCCAGCCAAGGCGGCGGCGCAGGCGCGGCCCGTAATGACGCAGCGCTCCGGGGCGCCCGGCCAGGGCCTGCAGCACCAGCGGTGCCAGAACCTCACTGCTGGTGAGGGCGTGGCGAATGCCCTCGCCACCCAGCAGGTTGGCGGTGCTGACGGCATCACCCAGGCCGAGCAGCGGGCCGCGCTGATGGGGCTCACGGCGGCGGATCGTGCTGCGGATCAGGCCACCGTGGCGGTCAAGCACATCGGCATCGGCGAGATCGAGGCGCGTCAGCACCGACCGCAACAGGCCATGCAACGGCGGCTGCACGCGGCCGGGATCGCTCAGGCGACACACACCCACCTTCAGCTGACCGGGGGCCATCGGAAACACCCAGCCGTAACCCTGGGGCAACCAGTCGCTGCCCATCAGGAAGGTGAGCCGCTCCGCCCAGGCCTGCCAGCGGCTCTGATCCACCTGCAGCAACCACTCCACCCCGCTGCCGCACACCAGCGGCCCGGCCGCGGCCTGGGGGTCTCCCAGCAGCGCCCGGCGCTGACCGGTGCCATCCACCAGCCAGCGGCTGCGGATCAGGCGCCGCCGACCGGCCGGCCCCCGCAGCTCGGTGCAGGCACCATCCGCCGTTGCCCGCCAGGCCGCCGCGCGCCAGCCGAGCCAGAGCCCGGCGCCGGCCGCCCTGGCCCGATCGGCCAGGCAGCGGCGCAGGGCAGAGAAATCGAGCACGGCACCCAGGGGTCCCCTGGCCTGGGCACCCCACTCGCGCCGGTCCTCACCCGGGCCTAGCAGCAGCCAGCGGTTCCAGCGGGCCGCCACCACCGCATCCGGCAGCTGATGGCGCTCCACCGTGCTCCAGGGCACCGCAGCGCTGCTGAAGGCGGCCTGGGCCAGATCGGGCAGGCTGTCGACCAACAGAACCGCCACACCAGCGGCGGCGAGACGAGCAGCAAGGTCGGCACCGGCAGGACCGGCACCGACGATCAGGACGTCGCAGTCGAGTGCGGCGGCCTGTTCAGACACCCACCGGCTGGCGGCGCAGGGCACTGAAGCGGCGCAGGATGCTGTCCGCCATCTGTGGGGGCGTCAGCCCCAGGCTCTGCTTGCTCTGATCCGGGGTGGCGTGATCCACGAGCACATCGGGAATGCCGATGCGATACACCGGCACGAGCACATCGTGATCGTTGAGGGTTTCCACAACGGCGGCGCCGAAGCCCCCCGCCAGGCAGCCCTCCTCCATCGTCACCACCCGGCCGATGCGGCGGGCCATCGGCAGGATCAGGGCCTCATCGAGCGGCCGCAGGAAGCGGGCATTGATCACGGCGGCGCGCACCCCCTGCTCCTGCAGCAGGCCGGCGGTGGCCATGGCGGGCGCCACCATCGAGCCATAGGCCACGATCAGCAGATCGTCGCCGTCGGTGAGCAGTTCGCCGCGGCCGATCTCGAGGGGCTCCCAGCCCTCCTCCGCCAGCGGCACGCCCTCGCCTTCACCGCGGGGAATGCGCAGGGCGGTGGGGCCGTTGTGCTGCAGGCAGGTGATCATCATCCGCTGCAGCTCGCCCTCATCCTTCGGGGCCATCACCGTGAAGTTGGGCACGCAGCGCAGGTAGCTGATGTCGTACTGGCCCTGGTGGGTGGGGCCATCGGCGCCGACGATGCCGGCGCGGTCGAGCACGAAGGTGACCGGCAGGTTCTGGATGCCGACGTCATGGATCAGCTGGTCGTAGGCGCGCTGCAGGAAGGTGCTGTAAATCGCGCAGACCGGACGCAGGCCCTCGCAGGCCATGCCGGCGGCCATGGTCACGGCGTGCTGCTCGGCGATGCCCACATCGAAGTACTGGTGCGGACGGGCCTTCTCCAGCAGGTCCAGGCCGGTTCCGGTGGCCATGGCGGCGGTGATGCCGACCACCCGCGGATCCTGCTCGCACATCTTGAGCAGCGTCTGGCCGAAGACCTTGCTGTAGCTGGGCGGCTTTGGCTTGCTGGAGGGGTAGGCCTTGCCGGTGGCCAGATCGAAGGCGCTCTGGGCGTGATAGCCGACCTGATCCTCCTCGGCATAGGCATAGCCCTTGCCCTTGGTGGTGGCCACATGCACCAGCACCGGCCCACCGTGCTCATGGGCCTGCTGGAACACCTTCACCATGCCGGCGATGTCGTGGCCATCGACCGGACCCATGTAGGTGAAGCCGAGCTCCTCGAACACGGCACCCACCTTGGGCACCGCCAGGCGCTTCATCGACTCCTTGAGGTTCTTCAGCTCGGTGGGCAGCTCCCCGTGCAGGAAGGGCAGATGCTTGATCGCCTCCTCGGCGTTGTCCTGAAGGAACTGCAGCGGCTTGCTGTGCCGCATGCGATTGAGGTGGGTGCTCAGGGCGCCCACCGGCGGGCTGATCGACATGTCGTTGTCGTTCAACACCACCAGCAGCCGGGTATGGGGCAGGTGGCCGGCGTGGTTGATGGCCTCCAGGGCCATGCCACCGGTGAGCGAGCCATCACCGATCACGGCGACGCACTTGAAGCTCTCACCGCGCTGATCACGGGCCAGGGCCATGCCCAGGGCCGCGGAGATCGAGGTGCTGGCGTGGCCGGCACCGAAATGGTCGAAGCGGCTCTCGCAGCGCTTGAGATAGCCGGCCACGCCATCCTTCTGGCGCAGGCTGTCGAAAGCGTTGTAGCGGCCGGTGATCAGCTTGTGGGGGTAGGCCTGGTGGCCTACATCCCAGACGATCCGGTCGTGATCGAGATCGAGGGTCTGGTACAGGGCCAGGGTGAGCTCCACCACGCCCAGGCCAGGCCCGAGGTGGCCGCCGCTGGTGCTCACCACTTGGAGATGACGCTCGCGGATCTGGCGGGCGATCCCCTCGAGCTCGGCGGTGCTGAGGCCATGCAGCTGATTCGGATGCGTCAGCTCGCTTAGATGCATGCCCCTGGCCTTCAGTGGGCCTCAGCCTACGCGCTGCGCCCCGGCGGTTGGCGTCAGGGAACACCGTCCGCCGTGCCATGTCATCGGTCGGCCACAGCCGGGGCCCACTGAGAACGGCTGGCCAGGCCGGCACAGCAGCGGCGCTGGCGGCCAACAGCGGCTTGTCACACTGAGGTAATGAACGAGGCGCCCAGCAACCCCCTGACCCCGTCCGGCCCCGAGGGGGCCGATGATCCCACCTGCCCGGACATGCTGCAGCGGATCCTGCGGGCCCGCGTCTACGACGTGGCGATCGAATCGCCCCTCGATCCGGCCCCGAACCTGTCGCGGCGGCTGGCGAACACGGTGCTGCTCAAGCGCGAGGACCTGCAACCGGTGTTCAGCTTCAAGCTGCGCGGCGCCTACAACAAGATGGCTGCCCTGACGCCGGCGGAGCTGGAGCGGGGCGTGATCGCCGCCAGCGCCGGCAACCATGCCCAGGGTGTGGCCCTGGGGGCCCAGAAGCTGGGCTGCCGCGCCGTGATCGTGATGCCGGTCACCACACCGGAGATGAAGGTGCGGGCGGTGGCGGCCCGTGGGGCGGAGGTGGTGCTGCACGGCGACACCTACGACGCCGCCTGCGCCGAGGCCACTCGCCTGGCGGAGCAGCGCGGCCTGACCTTCATCCACCCCTTCGACGATCCAGAAGTGATCGCCGGCCAGGGCACGATCGCCCTGGAGATCCTGCGCCAGTGCTCGGAACCGCCCGATGCGATCTACGTGGCGGTGGGGGGTGGCGGCCTGATCGCCGGCATCGCCGCCTACGTGAAGAGCCTGTGGCCGCAGGTGGAGGTGATCGGCGTGGAACCGGAGGATGCCGATGCCATGACCCGCTCCCTGGCCCTGGGTGAGCGGGTCACCCTGGATCAGGTGGGCCTGTTCGCCGATGGGGTGGCCGTGCGTCGCGTCGGGAAGCACACCTTCGCCCTGGCCCGCCGCCATGTGGACGCGATGGTGACCGTGAACACCGATGCGATCTGCGCCGCGATCAAGGACGTGTTCGAGGACACCCGCTCGATCCTCGAACCTGCCGGAGCCCTGGCCGTGGCCGGCATGAAAGCGGACGTGGCCAAGCGGGGCCTCAGGGGCCGCACCCTGGTGGCGGTGGCCTGCGGCGCCAACATGAACTTCGACCGGCTGCGCTTCGTGGCCGAGCGCACCGAACTCGCCGAGGACCGCGAGGCGATGCTGGCGGTGGAGATCCCGGAACGGGCCGGCAGCCTGCGCGAGTTCTGCACCCTGCTGGGCAGCCGCAGCCTCACCGAGTTCAGCTACCGCCTGGCCGACCCCGGCCGGGCCCACATCTTCGTGGGTGTGCAAACCAGCGGCAGCCGTGATGAGCAGGATCTGATCCACGACGTGCGCGACGCGGGCTTCCCCTGCCTGGACCTCTCCAACGATGAACTCTCGAAGCTGCACCTGCGCCACATGGTGGGCGGGCGGATGCCCGGCAGCGCCGGCGAGGCAGCGGGACACGGCCGAGAGCTGCTCTACCGCTTCGAGTTCCCGGAGCGGCCGGGGGCGCTGATGCGGTTCCTCACCAGCCTGCACCCGAACTGGAACATCAGCATCTTCCATTACCGGAATCACGGCGCCGACGTGGGGCGGATCGTGGTGGGGGTGCAGGTGCCGCCGGCGGAGCTGCCCGACTGGCAGAGCTTTCTCGATGGCCTGGGCTATCGCTACGTCGATGAGACGGACAATCCCGCCTACCGGCTGTTCCTTGGCGAGGTGGCCGGCGCCGTGGAGGTCGGTTAACTTGCCGTCACAGCCCTCGTCATCGCCCCAGAACCCGTTGGAGTCAGCCGCCGCCGACGCGAACGGGACGCTGGAGCTGGAGCGCCGATCGCTGTCCCTGCCGGCACGGCTGGAGGCGATTCTCTACCTCAAGGGCAAGCCGCTGAGCCTGGGGGAGCTGGCTGAGATCGCCGCCATCGGCCGCGATGAGGTAGAGCTGGGATTGATCACCCTGATGGCCGACTACGCCCACCGCGACACGGCCCTGGAGATCCGCCAGGAGGGGCAGCGCTACAGCCTGCAGCTGCGCGAGGGGCTGGGCGACCTGGTGCAGGACCTGCTGCCGGTGGATCTCTCCACCGCAGCCCTGCGCACCCTGGCCACGATCGCCCTGAAGAAGCGCATCCTGCAGTCGGAGCTGGTGGAGCTGCGCGGCTCCGGCGCCTACGACCACATCAAGGAACTGCTCGCCCAGGACTTCATCGAGCGCAAGCGCCAGAGCGACGGCCGCTCCTACTGGCTGAGCCTGAGTGAGAAGTTCCATCGCACCTTCGCCGTGCGTACGGACGACCTGATGGCCCGGGCGCGGGCGGAGCGCCGGCAGGAGCCGGCGGTGGACATCCAGGAGCAGGAAGGCCTGCAGCCGGCGGCCTGAATCTGAATACAGTCGGCGCATCGCTGCAACAGCCGATGGCTTCGCTTCCCGGAACCCTGATCGGAATCCTGATCCAGACCCTTTCGATCTACACAGTGATCCTGCTGGTGCGGGTTCTGCTGAGCTGGTTCCCCAACCTCGACTGGAGCAATCCGGTGCTCTCCAGCGTCAGCGCCATCACCGACCCGTACCTCAACGCCTTCCGCGGCCTGATCCCGCCGCTGGGGGGCCTGGATCTCTCGGCGATCGTGGCGTTCCTGGCCCTGCAGCTGCTCCAGACCCTGCTGGAGAGCAGCCGCGGCTACTTCTACCCGGTGATCTACTGACCCCTCACTCCCCGGCCACGGCCTGCTCCAGCGGCAGCAGGTCGTCGAATTCGCCGGCGCGGGTGCGCACGGGTGCACTGAAACCCCGGGCCTTCACGTTCGAGAAGGTGAACGGCCCCGGCGTGCCGGCCGGCACCGCCAGGCGCAGGGCGAAGCTGGAATCACCGGGGGGCACATCGCCGATCGAGCCCACGCGGGAACGGTTCTGCAGCACCGGCTCGCCGCTGGCATCCAGGATCTGGGCAAACACGTCGGTATCCACCACCGGCTTGCGACCGGGATTGCTGACCGTGCCGCGCAGCACGTAGCAGCTTGCGCCACTGGGTCGCCGCAGCTGGGGCTGGGCACCGATGTCGTCACTGGGGCACGGATCGAGGCTCACCTGGCTGACGCTCAAGCTGGTGGCCAGGGCCGGCTGCGGCACCCCGAGCAGCCCGGCTGCGCACAGCAGGCACAGAATGCAGGCCAGAAAAAGCTTTCGCACGGGCGGGTGGGGGGTGGAGTGCCCCCATCCTGCTCAGGCGGCAGCTCAGCGCTGATCACCGCTGCCGCCGATCACGTTGCGCTCGGCGCGGCTGGCCAGCTTGGCCAGATTGGCCGCCGCGATCTCCTCCAGGCTGAAGCCCAGTTCGCTCGCCAGCTGGGCCACGTACCAGAGCACATCCCCCAGCTCCAGCTGCAGCGCCTCGCGGGCCGCCGGGCTGAAGGTGCCACCGTCATCGCGCAGCACCTTCTTGACCTTGTCGGCCACCTCACCGGCCTCACCGCAGAGCCCGAGGGTGGGATAGATCGGATTGGCGCCCACATCCGGATAGCGGGCGGTGCGCCGGGCGCCCTGCTGATAGGCGTTGAGATCCATTGGCGCAACAGGGTTGGATGGCCTCGATGATAGGGTCGGCCTACCTTCTGGCCCTGCCGAATGGCCCTGCCCGATCTCACGCGTCGCACCAAGATCGTGGCCACCATCGGCCCTGCCACCGAATCGCCGCAGCAGCTGCGCCGCCTGATCGAGGCCGGCGCCACCACCTTCCGGCTCAACTTCTCCCACGGCGACCACAGCGAACACGCTGCCCGGATCGCCACCATCCGCCAGGTGGGCCACGAGCTCGGCATCCACGTCGGCATCCTCCAGGATCTGCAGGGGCCCAAGATCCGCCTGGGCCGCTTCAAGGACGGCCCGATCACCGTGGCCAAGGGTGATCCCTTTACCCTCACGTCCCGGGACGTGGCCTGCACCCAGGACATCGCCACCGTCACCTACGACAGGCTGGCCGATGAAGTGGTGGTGGGCAGCCGCATCCTGCTCGACGACGGCCGCGTCGAGATGGTGGTCGACCGAGTCGACGGTTCTGACCAGACCCTGTACTGCACCGTCACCGTCGGCGGCGTTCTCTCGAACAACAAGGGCGTCAACTTCCCGGACGTGCAGCTCTCGATCCGGGCCCTCACCGACAAGGACCGCACCGACCTGGCCTTCGGCCTGAAGCAGGGCGTGGACTGGGTGGCGCTCAGTTTCGTGCGCAACCCCTCCGACATGCTGGAGATCAAGGAGCTGATCTCCAGCCATGGCCACAGCACCCCTGTGGTGGCCAAGATCGAGAAATTCGAGGCGATCGATCAGATCGATGCGATCCTCCCCCTCTGCGACGGTGTGATGGTCGCCCGCGGCGATCTGGGCGTGGAGATGCCTGCTGAAGAGGTGCCGCTACTGCAGAAGGAGCTGATCCGCAAGTGCAATGCCCTCGGCATTCCCGTGATCACCGCCACGCAGATGCTGGATTCGATGGTGAGCTGTCCGCGGCCCACCCGCGCCGAGGTGAGCGATGTGGCCAACGCCATCCTCGATGGCACCGATGCAGTGATGCTCTCCAACGAGAGCGCCGTGGGCGACTACCCGGTGGAGGCAGTGGCCACCATGAGCCAGATCGCCCGCCGGATCGAGCGCGATTACCCGCGCCGGGGTGAGGAGAGCCAGCTGGCCTCCACGATCCCCAATGCCATCAGCCAGGCGGTGAGCACGATCGCCCGCCAGCTCGAGGCCGCAGCGATCCTGACCCTCACCAAGAGTGGCGCCACCGCCCGCAACGTCAGCAAATTCCGCCCCTCCACCCCGATCCTGGCCATCACCAGCGAGGTGGACGTGGCCCGGCGCATGCAGCTGGTCTGGGGCGTGAACCCCCTGCTGATCAGCCACGAGAGCTCCGCCACCAGCACCTTCACGATCGCCATGGGCCTGGCCCAGGAGATGGGGGTGCTGCGCGAGGGCGACCTGGTGGTCCAGACCGCCGGCACCCTGCCTGGCGTGAGCGGCTCCACCGACCTGGTCAAGGTCGGCATCGTCAGCGCCGTGCTCGGCAAGGGCCTGGGCATCGGCAACGGCTCGGTGAGCGGCAAGGTGCGCCTCGCCACCACACCGGAGGAGGCCGCCGGCCTGCAGAGCGGCGAGATCCTGGTGGTGCGTGAAACCACCGCCGACTACCTCGACGCGATGCGCAAGGCCAAGGGCGTGATCGCCGAGGCCGAAGGCAGCGACAGCCATGCCGCCACCATCGCCCAGAAGCTGGGCGTGCCGGTGATCGTGGGCGTGGCCAACGCCACCTCCGATCTGCGCCACGGCGAACTGGTGACCCTGGAAATGCGCGAAGGGGTGGTGCACCGCGGCGCCCGCAACCACACCGTGGCCTCCCGCTGAGCCAGGATCCAGCCCACCAACCCCGGCTCAGCTCGAGCTCCTGCAGCGATGGCCACCAAGCTCGCCCTGCGTGAAACCGTGGGGATGGCCCTCAACACCCTGAAGGCCAACCGTCTGCGCTCCCTGCTGACGATGCTCGGCATCGTGATCGGCAATGCCTCAGTGATTACCCTGGTCGGGGTGGGCAAGGGCGCCCAGAACCTGGCGGAGGGGCAGCTGAACACGCTCGGCGCCAACGTGCTGTTCGTGGTGCCCGGCAACAACGACAGCCGGCGTCAGGGTATCGACTTTCCCAGGACGCTCGTGCTTGAGGATGCCGAGGCGATCGCCGAGCAGGTGCCCTCAGTGCGGCGTGTTGTGCCGCAGATCACCCTCAACACCGTGCTGCAGGCCGGTTCCAGGAGCACCAGCTCCAGCGTCTCCGGCGTGACGCCCGACTTCATCAGCGTGCGCCGCTTCGATGTGGCGCAGGGCCGCTTCCTCGACCGCCGCGATCTCGAGGGTGCCCGCAATGTGGTGGTGATCGGCCCGGACTTGCGCGACAAGCTGCTGCCAGTGGGATCTGCGATCGGCCGCGACCTGCGGATCCGCGATCAGAGCTTCGAGGTGATCGGCGTGATGGCCCCGAAGGGTGCCGTGTTCGGCCAGAACCAGGATGAGGCCGCCTACATCCCGCTGACCACGATGGTGAGTCGCCTGTCGGGCCGGGATCCCACCTACGGCGTCAGCCTCAACTTCATCAGCGTCGAAGCGCGGGATGAGGCCAGCACCGGCGCCGCCAAGTTTCAGATCACCAACCTGCTGCGCCAGCGCCACAACATCCTGCGGAAGGATGATTTTGCCGTGCGCTCCCAGAAGGATGCGCTCGCGATCGTCGGCACGATCACCGGCGGCCTGACCCTGATGCTGGCGGCGATCGGTGCGATCTCGCTGCTGGTGGGCGGCATCGGCATCATGAACATCATGTTGGTGTCGGTGAGTGAGCGCACCTCCGAGATCGGGCTGCGCAAGGCGATCGGCGCCCGCAGCAACGACGTGCTCAGCCAGTTCCTGGTGGAGGCCCTGGTGCTCTCCAGCCTGGGTGGGGTGATCGGCAGCGCCCTCGGCCTCTCGGCCGTCGCGGCGGTGGCGGCCCTGACGCCGTTGCCGGCGGCGATCGGAGGCGGCAGCGTGCTGATCACGGTGGGGCTCTCGGGCTCGATCGGCCTGATCTTCGGGGTGTTGCCGGCTCGGCGGGCAGCACGGCTCGATCCGATCACGGCCCTGCGCAGCCTGTAACGGACCGCCGCGACCGATCACGGACTGAAAGAAAACCTTAAGGACACCGCAGACACCTGCAAACCGTGTCCGATGGCACCAAGAAGAGCCAGCAGGGATGGGTTCATAGAACGTCCCTCACCCCGGCGTCAGCCTTGGCACAGCTTTCCTGCGGGTACCGCAACAACAGCGATCGCATGGTGATCGTGCGTTGCATCGGCCCCGACGAGTTCTTCCTGGAGCGGGTGGTGTTTCCGTTCGAACTACTCAGCTTTCTGGCCCCACCCGAAGCGATCGTGCAGATCTGGACGCACGGCCTCGGTGGTCCGGAACTGGTGGAAAGCCTTGATGTGGGGGAGCTGCTGCTGGAGGCACCCGCCGAGCCGCAGGATGGGGGGCTGACGATGACTGGCCTGCGCCATCTCGAGGCGGTGGCAAATACACCGGGTGCCGAGCTGGCTGGCAGCGAGGCGGAGGCGGCACCGGGCTGGGGCGAGGCTGTCTGAGAAGGGCCGAGGGCCAACCGAACGGCCGAACAACGGGCCGGGCAACGATCCAAACAAACTGACCGAACCAAAAAACCGAGCGGACCGACGGTGGCGATGAGGCCGGCTTTACACTTGTTAAACAACCGGCACTTCTGACAGCCATGAATCAGCGCTGGCGCACGATCGCCCTCTGGGTTCTGCCCATCGGCGTCGCCCTGTTCCTCGGCTGGCAGGTGCTCGGCAGCGGCGGTGGTCGCCTGGCCACCCCCCCCAGCGGCCCCACCGTGGCCCCCCGCAATGCCGCCGTGGCCCGGATGAGCTACGGCCGCTTCCTCGACTACGTCGATGCCGGGCGCGTCACGGCCGTCGACATCTTTGATGGCGGCCGCACCGCCGTGGTGGAGGCCGTCGACCCCGATCTGGACAACCGCGTGCAGCGTCTGCGCGTGGATCTGCCCGGCCTGGCGCCCGAGCTGGTGAACAATCTCAAGAGCCAGGGCATCAGCTTCGACATCCACCCGCCCCGTCAGGCACCGCCGGCCCTGGGTCTGCTCGGCAATCTCCTCTTCCCGCTGCTGCTGATCGGCACCCTTGTGTTCCTGGCCCGCCGCGGCAGCGGTATGCCCGGCGGCCCCGGCCAGGCGATGCAGTTCGGCAAGACCAAGGCCCGCTTCCTGATGGAGGCCGAAACCGGCGTCAAGTTCGACGACGTGGCCGGTGTGGAGGAGGCCAAGCAGGACCTGCAGGAGGTTGTCACCTTCCTCAAGACCCCCGAGCGCTTCACCTCCGTGGGCGCCAAGATCCCCAAAGGTGTGCTGCTGGTGGGCCCTCCGGGCACCGGCAAGACCCTGCTGGCCAAGGCGATCGCCGGCGAGGCCGGCGTGCCCTTCTTCTCCCTCTCTGGTTCTGAGTTTGTGGAGATGTTCGTGGGCGTGGGCGCCAGCCGCGTGCGCGATCTGTTCAAGCGCGCCAAGGAGAACAGCCCCTGCCTGATCTTCATCGACGAGATCGATGCGGTGGGCCGTCAGCGCGGGGCCGGTGTGGGCGGCGGCAACGATGAGCGTGAGCAGACCCTCAACCAGCTGCTGACCGAAATGGACGGCTTTGAGGGCAACAGCGGCATCATCATCATCGCCGCCACCAACCGCGCCGATGTGCTTGATTCCGCTCTGCTGCGCCCAGGCCGTTTCGACCGCCAGGTGCAGGTGGACGTGCCCGACATCAAGGGTCGCCTCTCGGTGCTGAAGGTGCACTCCCGCGACAAGAAGCTTGCAGATGATGTGAGTCTCGAGGCCATCGCCCGCCGCACCCCCGGCTTCTCCGGTGCCGACCTGGCCAACCTGCTGAACGAGGCAGCGATCCTCACAGCCCGTCGCCGCAAGGACGCCACCGGCCTGGCCGAGATCGACGACGCCGTGGACCGGATCATTGCCGGCATGGAGGGCAAGCCCCTCACCGATGGCCGCAGCAAGCGCCTGATTGCGTACCACGAAGTGGGCCATGCCCTGGTGGGCACCCTGGTCAAGGCCCACGACCCAGTGCAGAAGGTCACCCTGATTCCTCGCGGCCAAGCCCAGGGCCTGACCTGGTTCTCCCCCGATGAGGAGCAGATGCTGGTGAGCCGCGCCCAGCTGCGCGCAAGGATCATGGGGGCCCTTGGCGGCCGCGCCGCAGAGGATGTGGTGTTCGGCCACGCCGAAGTCACCACCGGCGCCGGCGGCGACATTCAGCAGGTGGCCTCGATCGCCCGCCAGATGGTTACCCGCTTCGGCATGAGTGAGATCGGTCAGTTTTCACTTGAAGCCGGTAACCAGGAGGTGTTCCTGGGCCGCGACCTGATGACCCGCAGCGATGGCTCCGATGCCACCGCTGCCCGCGTGGACGCAGCCGTGCGCCAGATTGTGCAGCGCTGCTATGAGGACACCGTCAAGCTGGTGGCAGAGAACCGCGCCTGCATGGATCGCGTGGTGGAAGTGCTGATCGAGAAGGAAAGTCTCGATGGCGATGAGTTCCGCGCCATCGTTTCTGAATATGCGCCCATTCCCGAGAAGGAGCGCTTCTCGCCCTTCCTGGCCGATCCCGTGCTCAGCGAACCTGCCAAGGGTTGATCCATTCCCTGTGCATCACCCGCCCCGGCCATGGCCGGGGCTTTTTGTTAGCGATGGCGGCGGCATGGAGCCGGCCGCTGCGCCAGAGGCCAGGGCGCCTGATCAGGCTGCAGCCTTGCACGATGTCAGCGCTGCGCTGCTGGCCAGGCAATCAGGCAGATCCTGGCGGTGATCGTGATCATCGAGGCAGGCCGCAACGGTGTGGCGAGAGATGGCAAGCTTCTGGTGGATCCGGGCACAGAGGATTCCAGAACCGGAAGGCTTCAGCAGCGAGCATCAAGCTGGCCCTGCGATTCACTTCGGCCCCGCTGCTGCTGATGCCGATGTGGACATTGGCATCGCAGTCTCGGCAAAGCAGCCATGTTGAATACCAAAGAAAGAATAAACAGCACAATCCATCGCTAGCCTGAAGCCGCCGACACGATTAGAGGAATGCACGGATGCTGATCGGTGTTCGAGACCTGATTGGCAGTGGCCCCGCCTCCTGCAGCAGATCCAGAGGCGGAGCCATCCTGGCGCTGAGTGCAACTCTGAGCGTGCTGGCGATCGATGCAGCAATCAGCCGTGTGGTGAGCGCTCCCACCGCCAGCCGTATCAGCCAGCAGCAGCCCGCCAGCACCGTGCTGCTCAACGGCACTGTTTACACCGTGAACCCCAGCCAACCCTGGGCCCAGGCTGTCGCCGTGCGCGGCGATCAGATCGTCTATGTGGGCAGCAACCAGGGCGCCCGGGCCTTGATCGGCAAGGGCAGCCGCACCATTGACCTCAAGGGAAAGCTGCTGTTGCCGGGATTCGTGGAATCCCACATCCATGTGTTGATGGGTGCAGCCACCACAAGTGGCGTCAGCCTCACGATGACCGACACGCTGGCTGACATTCAGCGCAAGCTCAAGACCTACGCCGACGCCAACCCCACCAAGCCGGCGATCTTCGGCTCGGCCTACAACGGGCTGCTGTTTGGTGAACAGGGCCCCAAGCGGGAATGGCTCGACGCCGTGGTGCCCGATCGGCCGGTGATGCTGGCCGATCACACCATCCACACGATGTGGGCCAACAGCAAAGCCCTGGAGGTTGCGGGGATCACCAAAGACACGCCCAACCCACCTGGGGGTGAGTACGTACGCGACAGCGCCGGCAACCCTACCGGCACGATCAAGGGCGGCCCGGCCTCGGTGCCCGTGGTGCGAGCCACCGGCGTGATCACTGCAGCCGATATCGAACGCTCGCTGCCAAAGATCCTCTCCGGCCTGTCGGAGTACGGCTTCACCGCAGCGATGGATTTCGGCAATCCGATCGCTACCGAGCAGGCCGCTTCAGCCGTTGTGAAGCTCGATCAGCAGGGCAAGTTGCCGCTGCGGCTGAGCCTGATGCACATCGTGAGCAGCCCTGATCTCGCCAGAACAGCGGTGGCCGACTCCACCCGGCTGGCCCAGCAGGCCCGCTCAGCGAATGTGTGGGTGGACACGCTCAAGATCATCGGTGACAGCGTGATTGAGAATCAGAAGGCTGCGCTCTGGCAGCCCTATCTCAAGGACGGCACGACGCCGACCAGCAACCGCGGCTCGCTCTACTTCGACAAGCCGGCGATGCTGGCGATGATGCAGGGAGTGGCCCAGGCGGGTCAAGGCACGGCGATCCACGCTATCGGCGATCGGGCCGTGCGCACAGCGCTGGATGCGGCCCAGGCCTTTCGCCAGGCCGGCGACAATACAACCCGCTTGATCATCACCCACGCCCAGCTGGTGGATCCGGCTGATCTCAAACGTTTCGCCGCCAACAATGTGATCGTGCAGACCACCGGGGTGTGGATGAATGTGCAGCCCAGCTATGTCTCCCTTCTCGGCCAACGCCGCAACGACACCCTGCAGTTCCCGGTGCGTACCCTGATCGACAGTGGCGCCGTACTGGCGCTGGGCGCCGACTGGCCCGCCACCCCGGGCGGCTTTGAGCACGGACAGAACCCGTTCAACAACATCTACACGGCGATGCACCGGCGCCCACCCCAGAAGCTGGTGGCCGAATTCGGCTCGGTGAACCAGGTCCTGCCCCCGTCTCGCGAGGTGCTCAGCCTCGCCGAGGCGATTCAGGCCTATACCCTCAACGGTGCCCGGCAGATGGGTCGCGCCCACGAATTCGGCTCGATCGAGGTGGGCAAGAAGGCCGATCTGATCCTGCTGAGCCAGAACCTGTTCCAGATCAATCCGGAGGCGATCCCCGCCACCAAGGTGCTGGCCACCATGGCCGGCGGCCGGATGGTTCACGACGTGGCCTACGGCATCGGTGACGCCGACCTCACCAACCTCGACCAGCTCGATCAGGGCGCTGTCGGCCTCTGCCCACACGACCACGGCCAGGGCAAGAGCCATCCCCATGCCCACTAAGGCCAACCCCTTCGTGCTGGTCCCCTTCATGGTGATGGCCATCAATGCCCTCTGGGGTTGGGCACTCGCCACCGATGGCCGCCCTCTTCTGCTGCAGTTGCTGGCTCGCCCTGGGCTGGAGGCTTCCAGGTTTTACGACGACGTTCTCGAGCCCCGCTTCTGGATCATCTACGCCTTCGTGCTCACCATTCAACTGACCTGGGTGACCCTGATCGCCCCTCGCCCCCTGCCCCAGCGCAGGGTGATTCCGGGTGGGTGATGCGCAGACGTGTCAGGTGTTGGCCGCAAAGCGATCCAGCACATTCTTGGTGATCTGCTGAACCACAAAATCACCACGCGTCAGACCCTCCATCCAGGCACAGCAGCCTGAATTGAACACCTCTCCCTTGCCGGCGGTCATCACGGCCATCATCGCAGAACCATATTCGATGTTTTCAATGGGGTAGAAGAGGGGCCAATGCTCTTTGGTGGGGGCGTCTGAACGGGGCGCCATGACCGGGGATCCAGGTGGAAGGTTCGACTCAAATCGCACGGCCGGCGTCATCGCCAGGATCTCCAGACTCTGGGGAGCGCCATCCACATGGGTGGGGTAGGGAAGACCTCCCCGGAAGGTGTAATCCACGCCGTCGACTTCGAAGGCCGTGATCCGGGAGGGTGCACCGCCAAACTGATCTCCATAGCGGGCATCAGTGCCACGGAACACCCAGTGGCCCGGCCGGTAGACGGTATAGCCGCCGGTGGCGCGGGGGGTGGTGCCTCCGAAGCGAACATAGACGCCTCCCAAGCCTGACAGCCCGAAGGTGGAGGCGGCCGGCCGGTGAACCATCTTGGAGTCCCAGCTGGTGGTCGTTCTGCGCGGGTTAGTGGCAGAGATGGGATCCGGCGTGGTCTTGTAACTCACCTGGGTGCGACCGCCATCCTCGATCCGGGTTTGCCAGATGTAATTGGCGGCGAAGCGCGCCACGCGCCCACCGTTCTTGATGAAGCTCTCGATCCTGTCGCGCATGTCCCACGTCCAATATTCATCATG